>MKWU01002035.1_pt1 | contig 32118 bp, 22 predicted proteins | sample 809101 | NCBI WGS metagenome assembly MKWU01 (sample SAMN05860141, study PRJNA318959) | sponge metagenome | host: Aplysina aerophoba | place: Slovenia: Piran, Adriatic Sea, Gulf of Piran | collected 2013-05-07
AGACCAGCTATGACAAGGGCTTCTGGAGCCCCGCAAACCTTGCAGAGCTGGAGACCTTCCTGGAACGCCCCGTGCTTCCCAAAAAAGGGCGCTTGTCGGCCACAGACAAAGCACGAGAAAACCATCTTGAATTTCGTCGAGCACGTCGTCAGCACTCGGCCGTTGAGTCCGATATTCATTGCCTTGAGGTCCACGGGCTGGACAAGTGCCGAGACAGTGGGCTAGTTGCTTTCAAGTGTTATACGGCTCTGGCCGTTGTCGGAAACAACTTGCATCGATTGGGCAAACTGTTGCTTGACAAAGATCGGGACAAGCCGCCTCTCCTGCAAAGAGCCGCTTAAGCAGACTAAACCACCGACCTGGAACTCAAATCACCGCTGGTGAGGATTGCCCGTGCCTGAAAATCAGTGTTTTCTGCTGATGTTGCTGAAGAAATCAGTTGGGTTAAGGCAGATTGCGGCTGAGAGCCGGAAAAATGCCAAATTCCTTACAATCTCTTTCATAAGGCTTCTGCTGGTGTGAAATTTTGGAGGGTTTTCGGATTGGCACTATTTAAAATTAAAAGCTGCTCAATGCTTTCCCATTGGCCGTCACGAAAAGAAGCGACTGGATTATTCAGTGCCTTTCTCATGTATGCTTCGGCTTGCTGTCTCATGCTCGCATCTCAATTCCAGCTTCAGCTATGTTAACGCCAGCCCTTTATGTCTCAAAATCACCAAGTCAAGATGTCCCCTCGATTAACCTGGCCGATACCTGTGGTGACCAAACAACAGGGAAGCGGCCATGATCAACCGAAAGGGCTGGATGATGATATAGGAAATGCGCAGCCGTGGCTGCCATATCAAGGATATTGCCAACAAATTGGATTGCTGTGCCAAAACCGTCAGCCGGCCCCTCAAACACCAGAAATGATCATGGCTTTGAATGGGGCTGTCTTCCCTGGAATCGGTGGCCGTGTGGGTTGCCGGGTGGCGGACACCCTGGCCTGCGAGGATCCGGGTTCGGTCATATCGTCTGCTGCAATCTCTTCCAGGCGATATCCCAGGCGATCCGTTCCTGCTCCAGACGGACATTCTGCCCCCAGGCATTGCGTTTGATGGCCTGATACACCGTCTGCTCAAGATCCGTCAGCAGGGGCAATGTTTCCGCAGTATGCTGGTCCTTCTCTTCCACCCATAATTCCTGATGCCTGTGAAGCGTGCCTTCGTCCATCAAGAGGGATGTCAGCCCAGGCAGATGGCTTCTGGCGCGATTGAGAATCGCAAAGCCATGCGTGTCCAAATCTCCCCAGTAGACGCAGTGGGCCCTGGTGACCCAGGGCAGACGGCCCAGCACGTCGACCCCATAACCCAGCTGCATAATGACAACCGAACCCGATAGATCATCAAAAGCGAGACCGGTCTGCAGGTTCTCGACAATGAATACTTTACTGACAGGCAGATCAAGCGCAGCCAACTGTTCCCAGGGTGCTGATATATCGTTCAGACCGCCAACCCGCCGCCTCAGGCTCTCGTCCAGAATGCGCAGACGGATGCGTTGTGGTGGTGCCTTGAGTCCGCAACGCCCATAAAAATCAGAAGTGGAGAAATCACCTTCGGTTATGGATCTGGCTTGCACCGCCTCAACAAGATCTGCCAGAAGCCCTTTGCGTTTTTCAAGCCACTTGCTGTCCAGACCACTTACGGGTAGCTGTCTGGGATACAGGTTGGAAGCCGGATTCTCCTTGAGCCAGGCGATCATATCGGTAAGGCGTCGATAATCCCTCTCGCTGTAATCAGCGAGAATGGAAAAGTGACGAGGCAGCTTGTCGGAAAGCTGAGGCCAACACCCGACAAGATTCCTGTATCGCTGTTGGGCTCGATCCCATCGCTCTGTCTCCCCAATCCATTGTGCAACGTCGCCGGGGTCAGACAGCAGCAGTTTCTCGGGAACAGGCTGTGTTCCCAGCTTGCGCCAACGCCTTTCGCTCCAGGAAAGTGATCCCACACCACTCCAGGATTGCCAGGCTGCTACCCAGGCACGGACATCTTCAACCTGCCTCAGCGCCTGGTTCTCGCTGGGAACAACCAGATTGACCTCCAATGGCCAGGCACTGTCTTCCAACTGCGCCAGTTCGCCGCTTGCTTCAAGCCACTTGCGATGCCTGTTCCTGAAACGGCGCATCAACTCCTTTTGTACATCATCTGGAAACTTCAAGACGCGGCTCCTGATGTGCATGAGCGGGCAGATTCAGACGCTGCTGCTCCGAATCGTATTCGATCATCAGCACACCAGAGACGCACCGGTCATGGATATCGATAAAGCATGCACCACCAATAAACGGTTCCAAAGTCATGACCGACTTCAGCGGTGTGGCGACAATCATCTGAAATCCGAAGTTCTTGAAGATATTCATCGCCAACGCGGTGAATTCGTTGTCGGCCTTGTCAAAGGCCTCATCGAGCACCACCGGCGCATACATGGGAACGCCATGTTCATTGCCACCCAATTGGTAGCGCAGCGCTGCGGCCAGACAGGTCGTGGCCAGCTTCTGCCGTTGACCACCCGACTTGCCGGAGCCACTGCGATAGACCTCCACCTCGACACCGCTCTCATCGGTCTCCTGGCCGATGAATTCCATGTGCTGTCGTACATCCAGCACCGCCTGGCGCCAGCGCTTGTTCTCCGGCTCCTGGCTGGAAAGGCGTTCCACCAGACGACGCAATGCCAGGAAACGCGACTCCGCCAGCTCGCGGTCCTGGCTCCAGGCGTGGCTCAACGCCTGCTGGATCTCCTGTTTGAACGCGCGCACATCCGGCAGCTGGCGGTCGCTGGGGTCGATTTGCAGAAAGGTGGTCTGGTTTGTGCTCTGGTTGAAGGGCACCTGAGCCAGGCTGTCGTTGACCAGAGCCATGCGCTCCAGGATCTCCTTGCGCGCATCGTTCAGATAAGTCGAAAGCGCCGCCAGGTTCTGGTGACTCTGACTCTCCAGCAATGCAAAAAAGCGCTGTTCGTGGGCTGGAAGGCCATCGCTCTCCAGCCGGGTCAGCTTGGCGAAAAAATCCGATGCAGCAGCCAGGGTCGCATCCAGGCCTTCCGCTTCGGCAGGCCATTCGAAAATGAAGGCGTCGAACTGCTTTTCGATGAATCGGTCACACTTGCCCATCTCTTTGGTCAAGGCTTCCATCTTGTCGCGTATCGCTCTCTCCACAGAACGGATGAGCTTGTCCAGATTGTCCAACCGTACTGGTTCCGCGAGCCTGTCGAATCGCTCGTCCAATCCCTGCTGTTGTCGAGGCGTCAACGGAACAAGGGTTGGATCCTCCTGGAGGTTCTTCAAGGTCTTCTCGTGTTCATCGACTTTGCCGACGACTTTCTCATAGTCGATACGCGTCTTGCGTAGCTCTTCATCGGCATCCTTGACGAGCTTCTGCTGCCGCTCGATTTGATCGGCTACATTCTTCAGTTCGGTGTTGCCTTCCAGAGCATCACGAATGCGGCGTTCCAGCTTGTCGATGCCCGTCAACAGCGGAACAACATCCACCTCTTGCCATTGCAGATTGACCAGCGTCTGACAGTGGATTGCGCGTTTGGCCCGGGCACCTTCCCGGGCAGTAAGCGCCTTGATTCGTTCCTCCAGATCAGAGATTTTCCCTGCAAGCTCCTGGGCCTCTTTGCGGTAGAGCGCCAGCTTCTCACGGTTATCAAATCCAAGCACCCAGTTGCGACGATCACCAATGCTTCGCCGATCATCCTTCTCGTGGCGAGTCTTGCTGTGTTTGGTCTGTCCCTCGCGCGTCAAGGCCCGGTCTGCACGCCGGAAGGATTGAATGGAGTCGACGCAGGCGTAGTCGAACCGGCGACGCAGTTCCGTAGTCAGCCACTGAGCTTGATTGCACTCTTTGATATTGAGCTTGAGCACCATTGAATCGGTACCGACCGGTCGTGCTTGCTGAGGATCTACCAGCCCCGTGCGGTAATAGACCAGTCGCTGCCCTAAATGGCGACTGTTGATGTGATGGGAAAGCGCGGAATAGTGACGTTCATCGACCAGCAGGGAGAGCGCAAAGCCATGCAGCACCCGCTCGATGGCTCCTTGCCACTGTGCCTCATCTGACTTGACCTCTATCAGCTCACCGATAAAGGGCAGCGCACTCTCAGATACACCGATGGAAGTGGCAATATCCTGGCGCAGATCCAACATGTGCGCGGGGATATTGGAGGGCTGCCGCTCCAGGGCTTTCACCTCGCCGGCAGTTTGTGTAAACGCCGTCTCGCTCTCCCTTTTCTGGATCACCAGCAGATCTCGCTGTGCGCGGATCTCGTTACTGCCAGTCTCCCAGCGTTCAAGCTCCTGACGCGCATCACCGACCCGCTCGGCAAAGGCTTGCGGCGAGTCCGGAAAGCTCCAGTCGAGTTGCCGGCAGGCTTGCCTGGCCTGTCCCTGCTTTCTCAAGCACTGCTCGCGCTGCTGCTCCAGCGTAGACTTCTCTGCTTGCCAGGTCTCCACCTGATCGCCACCGACCTCCCTGTGCCGACGTTCCGACTCGCGCAGGGAATCGTTGTGCTGGTTGAGCACTGCCTGTTTTCTGCTGATTTCCCCTTGCAAACCGTCAGCCTGAACATTCAGGCGCTCGATCTGTTCTTGCAGTAGATCAATACGACGATGCCCACCATAACTATCAATTCCGGTCAGAAGCTCGTTCAGGCTACTGCGTTCATTCAGCAGCGACTCGCGCTCCTGATGCTTCTTGCGTGCTGGAACCAGGGTCTCCACCTGTCGACGTGCGGTAACCACTGCCTGGTGCGCCGCATTGAGTTCATCGAACTCGCTGACCAGTCGATCGGCCACCTCGAAGGTCGCCGGTTTATCCAGCATGAAATCCCGCAGAAAGGTATTGAGGTCACCGAGGTTCTTGGCCGACTGGGTCTTGTGCAACAGGCGTAGCGCCATCTCGCTCTCGATACCGAGCAAGCGACGAAACCGTTCAGCGTAGGCGCTGAACTCACTGTGATGAAAGGCAGTTGCAAGTGTCTGTTTGAGCTTGCGCACATCCAGGTTGGACTGTCCGAACACCTCCAGCTCCTTGAGCTCGAAAGGTCGCTCGAAGATCATGAAATGGCGCTTCATATCGCCAGACCCGTTGGCACTCCCGCGCAGCCATAAAAGCTGCACCAATACAAAATGTTGATCCAGGGTATTGCGGTAGGTGAGCGCCAGGGCCGACCAGGTCGTCCCGGAACGCAGGTAGCGCGTGGCGATCTCACCCGAGGCATCGTCTTTTTGTTCCGCCCAGGCGCCACGGATATAGCTCACCAGGTTGCGGTCACGTCCTGTCTTTTCCGCCTCTCGTGCCGCAGCATTGAAGTCAACCCAGCGTGGCGGCACCAACAGTGCGGAGAAGGCATCAAGTAACGTCGATTTCCCTGCGCCCGAGCGGCCCACAAACAAAAAGCCCTGTTCTGTGATCGGGATGTCGTGAACCTCAGAGAAGGTGCCCCAGTTATAGACCTGAAGCCGGGACATGCGGAACTGCTCCGGCGCAAAGAGGTTGTGTGTCCTTGCAACCGGACTCATTCGTGATCCTCCCCTGATGGCTTCTCATCATCCTGTTCAGACGGGATTTCTGGTGCTTGCATGTCGTGGTAAATCCGGGTCAGTGCCTGAATCTCTTCGGCCGAGAACAGCAGCTTCAGTGTGGGTGAAATCTCGAAACGGTCCTCACTGGAGCGAATCTTGCGCAAGATGTTGTGTTTTTTGATTTTCTCGATGGAGGCATGGATGCGCTTCCCGAACAGGGCGCGGTCAGTGTTGCCGGCCTGTTCATAAACCCCAAGAAACTCGACGATCTCGTCGGTCGATACCACTGCACGGTCGCCCCGTGCTTCCGCCTGGGTGAGTCGCTGGCGCAGATGAAGCAGCAGAATGGAATCGAGAAAGGTCAAATTGGCGCGACGCAGGAGCCGGGGGACTTCCAGGTCACCCGTTTCGGCCTGACGGGTAAAGGCTACTTGCAAATCACGGTCGATCACCAGCTGCAGAAACAGCTCCGACAAACGGCTGCGGATGGCCATTTCATCACGAATCAGGATTGGCCAGAGCCTGGAGTGGCGCTGACCATCCAGGGACGGGCCGACGAGGAGCTGTGCCAGCACACGGCGGGCATCCAGCGACAACTCGCCGCTGTCGCCCTGATAGAGTGCCTGGTCCGATGCCTGTTCGGTGTCCTCTATCTTCGGCACCTCTTCCTCTGATGCCCCATCTTCAGACACATTATGAGACCAGTTCATCCAGGCGATCCCTCAAGAAATAGATTTTTGGAATGCGGGCGCGGCGTCCTTGATCATCTTCACCTACCCAGGCCACCGTCTCGGTACTCTCGCCCCTGGTTCCATGACGACTGCCGAGGGCCAGCAAACCAACGACACTCCCCAGTCCCTGCTCAGCCGGGAAGAGCTCCAGTACATCACCGATCGAGGCCTGGTCTCGTTGTTCGAGCAAGGCGCAGACATGCTCTTTCAAAGTGCGAAAATCAATTTCCGACTGCGCCACCAACTCACCCACCGACTCCAGATCAATGGGTGCTGGTTCACCCTCACGCATCGCCTCTGGCTCCGCCTGCAACGATGGATCATAGAGCACCCATTGGGACAGGGAGCGCACGCGGCTACTGGTCAGCTCCAGGGAATACTCCAGCGACTCGGTTACCCTGACCTTATCCTTGATCGACAAGGCGGCACCTTGCGCCTCTTTCAACAGCTGGTTCACACGACGCTGCTCGAGATACTCACGGCTTTGTACGAAGTGCTTGAGGCTGCGGGCAAAGGTCTGCAGCACCTCGTGGACGGTGCCACCTTGCTGCAGAAGATTCCTTGTCAGGCGCAGGAGGAAACGACGTTCCCGCATGTCCAGTTCGCGGACAAACTCGCGTGACATCACGCTGTCGAGGGATTCCTCCAGCATTGCCGCCTGCTCGGGATCGGTGAGCAGCCGCCAGAAGGCGGAGAAGGTACGGCCCGCCTCGCTCTCGGCAATCAGATCGATGCCGGCAAACAGCGAGTCGAGCACCTCGCCCCGGTTGCCATCGGTATCCATGATGCGCTCGCGCAGATCCCGATTGAGCTGCTCGAACTGGTCACGCACCCGGCGGAAATCACCGGTCAGGTCGTCGGCCAGGGAGATGATTTCGCGGGTCCGCTCCAGGGCAGTATCAAAGGGCAGGACACGCATCTGGCCCTTCTCAATGGCATCGATCTCTTTGTCGATGCGGGCCTGTTCCGCCATCAGACGGTCGATACGGCGGTATTTATCGGTATCGGTATCCTCAGCCAGCCCCGCCAGCGCCTGGATCACCAGCGACAGGCGACTCTCGGTCGCCGCCGAATGGGGTTCGGCGATGGCGGCCAGAAAACGGATTGCCTCCACTGTGGCGGTTGAGAGCTCGTACTGCTCCTCGGTGGCACCCGGCGGGAATCGTCGTTCGAGATAGCCATCACTCAGCCAGCTGGCCACATAGGCCTGCGCCGTTTGCGGGAAATCGTCCCCCTGGGCGCGCAGCTCTTCCAGATCTCGCGTCAGCCGCTCGAAAAGAATCGAGGCCGGCAGGCTGCGTTCCTTTTCATACAGATGTGACTGCAGCAGACCGATGACCGTCGGCCCATTGCCTGAGGCGAGCAACCGCCACAGCGGCTGATTGCGCATGCGGCGGTAGGCGGCGATGTTTTTGTCCGCTTTCATTCAGGGAAACACTGACCTGCCTGTCGGCAGGCGGGTTTATTGGTCGAAAGAGGATCTATAGTTGTCAGCGGCATTCTGTGCAAATTCACCAGGTACAAGTTATTGATTGGAAGGTTAAAGATGCAGCGCAGTGTTTCAGACTTGGAATATGCAAGCAAGAAACGGGGCCCGCGACGCGACAAGGACGCGACAAGTTGTTCGGTGAGCTTGGGGTCTTCGTGCCTTGGTCGGCTCTGCTGGCAGCGAAGCCATCCGCAGCTTTGTCGCGGTCGACCTGAGCCGGGAAGCGGCTCCCGCTGCGCCGCCCCTGCTCAAGTTCCAACGCCTGCTGAAAACATATCAGCTGACGGAGCGCAGTTTCGCCACCATAAACGATCACCTGGAGGCCAGAGGTGCGATGCTCGTCATAAGAATCTGGTTCGGCCTGACAAAGGTTCGTTATCCTGGACTGACGGAGGACAGGGCGCAGTTGTTTGCGCCTCAGGTTCCGGTTGCGTCCTGCACCGGAATGTTGCGGGAGAAGGGGCCGCAATACAGCTTGGCACGGAGTCATACCGGCCTGCGTGAAAGCCGTTTGAGGGAATTCCCCCCCCTTTGGGGTCGGGCTCGAACCGCCTTCCTCGGACTTCATACACAAGCTGACTTGTTCAGCACTTCCTTGAGGGCGAGCTGACTGACCGAACAGTGGCGCAAGGATATCCCTGCGCTGATCAGCGGTGAAAATTTCGCCAGAGTGCTGTTGGAGAAATCAAGGCGGAGCGTGCCATAATGGCGGGTAAAAGCCGTAACCCCAAAAGACGCGTCAGAACCGGAGCGGGAATAGCTGCATGAAAATAGACAAACTCCGCTTGAGCCATTTCCGCTGTTTTGAAGACTTTGAAATCACCTTTCATCAGCAGCTCACTGTTCTGGTGGCTCGCAATGGAGCAGGTAAAAGCACAGTGCTTGATGGCGTGCAGACGGCTCTGAACCTGTTTTTAACCCGTGTTCCCAAGGTCAAGGGATCTAATCCCAGGGATACCGATTTTCAGGTGTACCCGGATGGCCATCGGCCGCCCTATATGCGCGTCCGCTGTGAGAGCACTGATGGCATTATCTGGGATCGTACCGAGAAACGTGACCAGACCCGAAAAACAGCCAGCCAGATTCCGGAAGCTGTAGGTGTCAGGCAGTTGCATGAATATGTCGATGGGTTTATTGATGCTCATAACGACAATCAGCCGTACCAGCTGCCGGTCTTGATCTATTACGGAACCGAACGGGCTGTTTTTGATGTGCCCCAGCGTAAGCGAGGATTTGGTAAAGATTTTTCCCGTCTGGACTCTTATGAAGGTTCTCTGGAAAGCCGCACCAATTTTCGACGTTTCGTTCAGTACTTTTATGTTCTGGAAGACCGGGAAGCCAAATTGCAAAAGGATGCCCGCTCTTTTGATATTGAGCTTCCTGAGTTGAAAGCCATTCGTAAAGCCATTGCTACACTGCTGCCGGAATTCAGTAACCCCAGAGGTGCTGAGCCAGCGGGTATTCAGGTCGACTGGAATAAGAATGGCGTGATAAAACAACTCCGTATTGAGCAGCTCAGTGATGGTTACAGAACGACTCTGGCCATGGTGATGGATATTGCTTCCCGCATGGCGGAAGCCAATCCGGAACTGGAGAATCCTCTGGAGACCGAAGGCGTGGTTCTTATTGATGAAGTCGATCTTCATTTGCACCCAGGCTGGCAACAGACCATTTTGCTCGATTTAATGCGCGCTTTCCCGAATGTGCAGTTTATTGTTTCTACCCATAGTGCCCAGGTTATTTCATCGGTTAAGCCGGAATGTCTACGGGTTATTGACTGGCAGGATAGTAAACCCGGACTGGTGCCCATTCAGTTTTCAGAAGGAGCTGAAGCCCAACAGATTTTGCAGGATGTGCTGGGATTGGAATCAGTTAGAGTCGCAGAGCTCGATATCGTTAAAAAACTCAACCGATATCAGCAGCTGATAGAGCAGGACCAGTGGAATACTGACGAGGCAAAAAAACTACGCAGCACTCTGGATAAATGGGGCGGGGAGCATGAACCGGAGCTGAAACGGCTGGATATGGATATTCAGATGAAGGAGTGGGATCGCAAGCAACAATGAAAAAAATCGTTAAGGAGAAAGAACCGCCGTTGTTGAGGAATTATCGAACCAGTGCACCGCAAAACACATGGGAGCAATTCAGGGAAGGGCTCTCACGCAGGCAAAAAATAAAAGCTGCTCTTCGTTCAGACCAGGGAGGAATCTGCGCCTATTGCGAGATCGATCTGAAAGCAAGAGACAGTGAGGGAAATGCCGACTTTCGGGTTGAGCACTTTCACCCAAAATCTGATAGGGCATCTTCCTATAACTGGGCTCTGGACTGGAAAAATTTGCTGGGGTGTTGTCATGGTGGCAACCAGAGGAATGTTGTTGATGCAGATGAGCGCTTTACCAGCCCAGATCACTCCTGTGATGTTCCCAAGGACAACAAGGTTCTTGATGATGTAATTCTTAACCCTTTGATGATTCCGGCATTTCCCTGTTTATTTTCCATTGAGCGAACCAGCGGTGAACTGAAGAAAAATACTACGAACTGTGGAATAGCCGGGATTGATACACAGAAAGTTGAGAATACGTTATTGCACCTGCGGCTGAACGCTAATCGATTGAAAAAATTCCGTAGGCGTGTATTGAATACACTGAATCAGGAAATGATGCAGCAGACGTCATCAGGGAAAACCATTTCTGAGGCCAGGACCCGGCTGGCAAAGATACATCTTCGTAAAAGCAGCGATGGCGACTGGCCTGCTTTTTTCAGTTCTATTCGGGCTTATCTGGGAAAAGAAGCAGAGAGTCACCTCCGTTCGATCGGTTATTTGGGCTAACACTATTTTTACGGATACTGGAAGAGGGAAAATATGGCGGTCTGGTTGGTAAGAGTGGGCACAAGGCCAGTACGAACATAAGTTCCTGCAGGAAACCAGCGTCTAGTGCCTGTCCGAAAACATGAAATTCTTGGTATTTCTGATTTGTAGGCCATAATTCCCAATGAAATTTTCAGACAGGTGCTAACACAAGGTATCGGTCATCGATGCCGACCATATATCCATTCATCGCACGAAGCAACTCCTTGGGGCATTCAGAAGTGACGGCGAATAATGGTCCCGGCAACGACCACAATATGGCGGCAGCAGAGTGCCGCAACCGGGCAAAGAAAACGATAGTAGAGCCTCTGCGCGCAGTTGCTGGGTGTGCTGGTATCGAGCACATCACCGATAACCAGCAGCGCCTCGACCTTTTCATCTTCGATGGTCCGATCCAACCAATCCAGAAGCACAGAGAACTCCTCATAACTTATCCGGTCATAAAGGGAGCGGCCTAAATTCCAATCTGATGTGTGGAGGATTTTTATTCAGTTCCTTCGACGTTTTCATCTCTATTATCGATGTTGTTTTCCCATTTGGCGCAGATGTTTTCGATATCAGGTGTCTTACCATTGGTGGACCAGCTTTTGAAAAATTGAGGATTTTTACTTCGCGGAGCCGGGTCAACTTCTCGCATTTCAACCAATGCAGGAGCCTGAACACATTCTCCAAGTACAAGGGCGCTTCTTGGAGCCAGTGCAGATAACTGTTCCAGTAATTGCCCATATATCCCAGGGACAATTTCTCGAAAGTACCGAAGGTCTTCCGGATTTTGCAGTCGATGCACCACGAAGGAGTTGCATTGCGAAAGCACCGTCTTAGACATCTCACTTGGTCTTTGAGAAGCGACAACTAATCCTAATCCAAATTTACGCCCCTCGCGTGCTATCCGTTCAAATACTTGCTTCGAGATAGAGTCGTCTTCATTCTTCTTGCCTTCTCGGATGTAGTTCTGGGCCTCTTCAAGAATAAGCACAACAGGGAATTCACCACGGCCGATACCACTTTCTGGAAAGCTTATCCGTTGCATAAATTCGTGGATCAATCGCCCAATAAGAGCTGTAACATTCTCCAAAACCTCTGAGGCTAAGAGACTGAGATCAACAATAACGACATTGGATCTTGAGGAACCCTTACGCTGCCTATCGTAAAAGGGAAGTTGGCTATCCTGATGGTTTCCAGAATCGGATAACTCACTCTGGGGATTGCTTTCCAGACCGAGTAGATCCCGTAAAAAGGCGGCAAGTGAGTGCTTTATCTTAGGCCATTCCTTTGTTGATGGACCGAAAAGAAAATCGAATCTTGAATCCTCAAGAAGACTGAATATTCGCATAAGCATGGTAGAGCAATTATCCCTTGCTCTGCTTGAGCTTCCATCATTTCTGGACATGGCCTCTTCAATATGTCGATAACGGAAATCCGTACGACTAAAATAAGAAGGGCAGTCAGCTGTGGCCATTGAGAGCGATTTATCACCATCCGGCAGGCGCGAGAGAGTAGACAACAGAGGGTCCATCTGGCCTTTGATTTTGGCTTGTTTTCCAAGATCAATTTGAGCATAGGACTCGAACTTTCCACCTTCGGAGGATATTCCGTCCCTGACAATGTTGCAGACGGTTGTAAAAAGATTCTTTAAGTTGTCAGGAGTGACTGAAGGATATGCTTGGCCTAGTGTAATAGCGGCTGTATTGGCAGAATTGTTGAGATAATATACGAGGCCATCACACAGCTGACGGATGGCCTTTGCATCACTTTTATCACCACCAGAGCAATAACCTAAAACACGGTTACATTCTTTGATTAAATCTTGTCGTAATTGAAGCCATGCACTCCCGGTACTGGAGCTGTTACGTGCAGAGGAAAGCGCATTAAGCAGGACTGGCCTTTGCATACCGGGAGAGGCTCGGAAAATCCGTACAAAGTCATTGGAATCCATAAACCAGTATGGGATCGCCAGCTTTCCTTTCTCATTTGGATCTGTTGGAATGTATAGAGATTTAAACGCAGGCTTGGCATCGCTCCATTGGTTCCCGTTCACTTTTTGAAAAGCCGATCGATACTCGCCATTCGTGTCCAAGATGACAAATCGTGTTTGATCCACCTGTGGATGCTCAATCACAGACTGCAAAATTGTTGCTATGGAACAAGATTTTCCAGAGCCAGTGCTCCCAATAATTGCAGCGTGCTTGCCGAAAAATTTGTCGGGATCAATTTTGATTTCATAATCTGGAAAAACCGCAGATCGTCCAACAGAGATACAGTATCCCGGTTCATCAGAATCATAGTTGCGGACACATTTTTTACCGAAAATAGCATCCAGATCTTCACGCTTTGTGATCAATACCGGTGAGTCCAGTATCGGGAAAAGATTAATTCCTTGCTTAAATTCATTTTCGTCAATCGTACCAATCATAGTTGCTTTCATCAGGCGTCGAGATAAAGGCAATGACACTATTGTTTTATCTGCCTTGAGCTCACTTTCTTCTGTGAGGACAATGCGTGACACCATGGCAACAATTCTTCGGAAGCCAACAGGTATGATTACATAAGAATTGATCGACCCGACCTCAATGGTTCCTTCATATGTTGAGCGGGTGAGAGCTTTCAGTTCCCGATTCAGCTCTATGGTCACTTGAGCTGTGTCAACAGCAACAACACGGCCGATTTCATGATCATTCGTCATCGTCAATCTCCGGCTGGACTTCTGTCAAGGCGAGAGCCTTGAATGTCTTCATGACTTTGGCATTAATCTCTTCTTCTCTGAGATCAGGAAGCAGTTTTTTAACAAACTGTTCGAATGTACCAAGATTCCACCCTGAAATAATCCAAACCCGTTCATCGTCAATTTCCTGCAGTTCCTTGAAAAAATCGCTGCTCGGGCTGGGGTCCACAATAATCAATGTAAAGCTTGGTATTGTTAATGCCTGTCGAATAATCGCATTCACATGCTCATCACCAAACCCGTATCCAATGGTGAAAAGAACGGATTGGGGCTGGATAACCGCATTACCAAATCGGCGGAACAATTCAGAATACGGTAACCCAAGTGCCTGCCCATATTTTAACGGTGATGGATATATCAGAACGTCATCATCTTCACATTGTTGGTTGAAAAAGGTTGCATAGAGACCATACGGATTTTCCCAACCTTGATCGGTTCTATGCCACGTGATTGACCCATGAAGTTTGTATAAATGTAAAGCTCTGTCGAAACGATGCACTCGGCCTTCTGTAGTCTGTGCAGGGAAATAGAAATCAAGGTCGTAGGATTCAGGCCGAAAGATTCGTTTCAGGTTGCCGACAAACCCGTCAACCAACACGGCGCCTTCAGCATCAGCTCCCTGTTCAATCAGGGTGTCATAATTGAGTGTGAAGAGGTTTGCCCGTCGAAGGTTCAAAGGTCTTGTCAATATCTTCTTTATAAACTTTCTGTGGGCATCCACTTTGGCTTCATAGCCTGCTGCCGGGAGATTTATAAGATCAGTTAGGCATCCTGTAATTTTTCGGATCAACGCTTCCAGATTGCCTTTTTTCAGTATAAGAGCGTCAGCTCCAGTGCGACTGATTGTGATTGCATCCGCGAAAATTCCGATACCTGATCGCCACATATGCAGATGGCTCAGGTAATCTTCAAGGTTTATGCATATGGCTTTGGCTTCCGTTTTGTTAGCCAATGGATATTTTTTTTGGCGGTCGTCGAAACAATAGCTTTTCCCTGATATCAGTGAAGCTGTTTCATAAAAACAGTGTATCCACTCAGGCACGCCCGTTTCTGTTTTTTCGCTCTTGGCCGCTGCAAGCAAAGCATCTTCAAGAGGCTTAGGGATGTTGGCTAAAGAAACACCGCCAGCAGCTATTGAAGCACCAGCTCCAAGCAGAAAGGCAACATTGTCAGTCTTTAACAATGTTCCCATGCGCACTCGGGTTTCTTTCAGTACCTCGAGCAATTTTTTGTCAGCCTTGGAAGAACCAACATCCTCTCTATCTAGGCCTTCAGGGGTCAGCGGGAGAATCTTTTTTTTAATCAGGTCATCTGTACCAATTTGAATCTTATACTCTGAAAATTCGTTTGCGCCATTGTTCATAAGATCCCTCCTTTCTATTAAACCCAGGTTCCTGAAAAGTCCTTGAACGCATTTGTGACAGCGAGCCCAACCTCTTTGCCCAAGGCTTTGAAGTGTTCCTTGCCACATGCAATCTTGGCTTTTTCAGTTGGGCGTAGCGTATCGGTGAATAGGGTGCTTTTGGTCTCAACAACAAAGTACAGCTTTTCTTTGCCATTCACCTCAATCAACACACCCCAGTCCGGGTTGTAGGTGCCCAGCGGTGTATCGATTTTGAACCAGTCCGGGAGCTTGGCGTAGAGCTTGATGTCACCGCCGCACTCAAAGGCGGTAGCAAACCCCAGTTCTACATCGGAATCGTAGATCACATGGTCAAAGACCGATTTCCGGCTTGCGACCATGCTTTTGTGCAGTTGAATGTTCATTCTGATTGACTCCGGAGTCGGTCTATGAGCTCACTCATTGTTGCAGGTCCCACAAATAATGCACGACGCCTGATGTATAGGCGATCATCCGGGGCCGGCACATATATGCGTATGTTGTCGTAATTGTCGGGGCGGGAAGAAGGCGAAAGGTGTCGTCTGTTCCTACCAGTATCCGAGGGTGAGTGGTGCAGTACCGAGGCCCCCGTTGAGGCATGGGCCGCTGTTCATGACCCGACGGCTTGCTTGATGAAACCCCACTTGGGACAGGGACATATCAAGAACGTACTGCAGGGTGTGGGCTGGCCGACTGTGAAAATCGCAAGGGCGACCATAATGGCCTCCGCGCCCGTAGCGACCTATGGATGCATAGTCTTCATTCAATGCCCTGGCCGCACCCTGTTCCGTCTGCAAAGATACAGACAGAAGACGTGAGGCAGTGGACGTAAGACTATGGACGCAAGACAGGTGACACGTTTTTCCGTCAAGTATGTTCATGAATCAAGTGGTGCCGCAGGGGCCAGACCCAACGGCTGCGGGAAGCCGTCCAGACAGAAGACACAAACAGCACCTCGCCATGCGGAACGAGGTGCCGCCGGATTCTCAATACCAGCTTTTGATCACATCTGGAGCTTGCTGGAAGCCATGACCGACGAGCATCTGCGTATGGAAAAGAGATAGAAGCACTTTTCATGCAGAATCAGTCAGGATGACTGACACCCGTGTCCGGAAGTGAGAAAGGGGACCTGTGCAACAAGGGCAGCCCCTTGTGCTGGAGCATCCGGCTCTCAGGTGCACAGGAAAGGGAAACGCCAGTCAATAAGCGACAGTGTTCATCTTCGCAAGGCGCGCCCTGAGTGCCTGCTCCTTGTCGCGCCAGGACTGATCCTGATCCAGCTGTTGCCGATTGGGGTCTATCCTGTAGGCCGCCTCAAAGAGAGAGTGGGCTCTGGTCATAAACTCCTTCGGCTTTCGCGGCCGGATGTCCCAAGCCCGCAGCATGGCTTTCGGCCAGAAGGATAAGGCACGATAGCAATGCGCCAGCTGACTGAGACAGGAGGCGTTGGTGCCTCCACTGAACTCTGCTGCAAGAGCGGCATGCGCGAGTGCCTTTCCCAGAAGAGTCAGATGCTCCGAACCAATATTCGTCACAGCCATCAGCTCACGGAAGAAGCGAATGCTCAAGTGTAACTGCGCTTCAAATTCTGTAAACAGCCGCCGGTCGAGCCGCAGTTCATCGAACTGCTGCCACATGCCCATGTCAACGAAACAGGCCCCCAAAGCCAGTTCTGTCTCTTTGTCATTACAAGGCGTGTTAACTTGCCCTCTGGCTGACCGGGTGCGCAGCCGGGTCAAAATAGCCAGCGTCTGTGCCAGATTGTCAGGGCCTCCCATAAGCTGGAGATGCCTGGCAAGAGTCAGCTCAATATCTTTGTCATCACAAGGCGTATTCTGCTGCCCTCCAGCGGCCCGGGTGCGTAAACGGGTAAAGATGGTCAACGCCCGTTTCAGGTTCTTTTTCCCCCTCATAAACTGAAGGTGCCTGCCAAGGGCGAGCTCAATGTCCTTGTCATGGCAGGGGGTGTTCTCCTTCCCTTGGGCGGCTTGGGTACGCAGCCGGGTAAGGATAGCCAGACCCCGTTCCAGATTGTCCGTGCCTCCCCTTGTCTGGAGCAACTGGGCAAGTGCCAACTCAATGTTCTTGTCATCACAAGGGGTGTTGGCTTGCCCCCTGGCGGCTCGGGTACGCAGTCGGGTAACCATAGCCAGTGCCCGCTCCAGATTGTCCGTGCCTCCCATTGTGCGGAGCAGCTTGGCAAGGCCCAATTCAATGTTCTTGTCATCACAGGGGGTGTGCGGCACGCCTTTGGCAGCCCGGGTTCGTAATCGCGTAAATATGCCCAGTGCCCGCTCCAGGTTGTCCGCACCTCCTGTAGCCTGGAGTAAAAAACCCAGGGCCAGCTCAATAGTCTCGTCATCACAGGGGGTGTTGGCCTGCCCTTTGGTGGCCCGGATGCGCAGCCTTGTAAAAATAGCCAGCGCCTGCTCCAGATACTCAGGCCCCCCCATAAGCTGGAGACACCGGCCGAGCGCTATTTCAATCTCCTTGTCATCGCAGGGAGTGTCCAGCCTTCCTCCGGCGGCCCGGGTGCGCAACCGGGTATAGATGGCCAGTGCCTTCATTATGTTGTCCGTGCCGCCCGTGCGCTCAAGGTGCCTGCCAAGGGTCAACTCAATATTCTGGTCATCGCAAGGGGTGTCCACCCTGCCCCCGGCGGCCCGGGTGCGCAGCCGGGTATAGATGGCCAGTGCCTTTTCCATGTTGTCTGTGCCCCCCATGAGTTCGAGGTGCCTGCCAAGCGCCAGCTCAATCTCCTTGTCGTTACAGGCAGTGTTGGCTTGTCCCCGGGCCGCCTGGCTGCGCAGCCGGGTAAAAATAGCCTGTGCGCACTCCATGTTGTGGGCGCCTCCTGTCGTCTGGAGCAAAATGGCAAGACTCAGTTCAATATTCCTGTCATCACAGGGCGTGTTTTCCTGTCCGCCAGCGGCCTGGGTGCGCAACCGGGTATAAATGGCCAGCGATTTTTCCAGGTTGTCTGTGCCCCCCATACACTGGAGGTGTCTTGCAAGGGTGAGCTCGATGTCCTTGTCACCACAGGGGGTATTCTCCCTCCCCCTGGCGACCAGGGCACGCAGCCGGGTATAGATGGCCAGTGCCTGCTCCATGTTTGCCCTGCCTCCCATTGCCTGGAGCAGCCTGCCAAGGGCCAACTCAATTTCCTTGTCATTGCAGGGCGTGTCCGCCAGGCCTTTGGCAGCCCGGGTGCGCCACCGGACAAGAATGTCCCGGGCCTGCTCCAGATTGTCCAGGCCCCCCAATTTCTGCAGGTTTCTGGCAAGGGCCAACTCAATCTCCCGGTCATCGCAGGGCGTGCCCGGCTGGCCCCTGGCGGCCCGGGTACGTAGCCGGGTATAGATGTCCCGGGCTTGTTCCAGATTGCTCATGCCCCCCATGAGTTCGAGGTGCCTGCCAAGCGTCAATTCGATCTTTTTGTCGTCACGGCGGCTGGCTGGCTGGCCCTGGGCGGCCCGGGTGCGCAACCGGGTATAGATGGCCTGCGCCTTGAGCATGTTGTCCGTGCCGCCCATGCGCTCAAGATGTCTGCCGAGGGTCAACTCAATATTCTGGTCATCGCAAGGGGTGTCCACCCTGCCCCCGGCGGCCCGGGTGCGCAGCCTTGTGTAGATGGCCAGTGCCTTTTCCATGTTGTCTGTGCCCCCCATGAGTTCGAGGTGTCTGCCAAGCGCCAGCTCAATCTCCTTGTCGTCACAGGCGATGTTGGCTTGTCCCCGGGCCGCCTGGGCGCGCAGCCGGGTAAAAATAGCCAATGCGCACGCCATGTTGTGGGCGCCTCCTGTCGCCTGGAGCACAATGGCAAGGCGCAGTTCAAGATTCCTGTCCTCACAGGGCGTGTTTTCCTGTCCGCCAGCCGCCTCGGTGCGCAGCCGGGTATAAATAGCCAGCGACTTTTCCAGGTTGTCTGTGCCCCCCATAAGCTGGAGATGTCTTGCAAGGGTGAGCTCTATCTCCTTGTCACCACAGGGGATATTCTCCCTCCCCCCGGCGACCAGGGTACGCAGCCGGGTAAAGATGGTCAGCGCCTGCTCCATGTTGTCCCTGCCTCCCATGACCTGGAGCAGCCTGCCAAGGGCCAATTCAATTTCCTTGTCATTACAGGGCGTGTCCGGCAAGCCTTTGGCAGCCCGGGTGCGCCACCGGGTGAAGATGTCCCTGGCCTGCTCCAGATTGTCCAGGCCCCCCAATTTCTGAAGGTTCCTGCCAAGGGCCAACTCAATCTCCCGGTCAGCGCAGGGGGTGCCCGGCTGGCCCCGGGCGGCCCGGGTACGCAGCCGGGTATAGATATCCCGGGCTTGTTCCAGATTGCTCATGCCCCCCATGAGTTCGAGGTGCCGGCCAAGAGTCAATTCGATATTTTTGTCGTCACAGGGGGTGGCTGGCTGGCCCCGGGCGGCCCGGGTGCGCAGCCGGGTATAGATGGTCAGTGCCCGTTCCATGTTGTCAGAGCCGCCCAGGTCCTGCAGTATCCTGCCAAAGGCCAGACCATGCGTCTTGCACTCCTTGTCAGTCAGGCTGCGCTTGACATACAGCTGTTCAAACAGCGGAAAGGCTTCGCGCCAACAGCCTCGGGACCACAAAGCTCTGGCTTTGGTCATCACCAAACCCTTGTCGTTTTGAGTATCTGCTTCCAGGCTGTTTATAAAAGCAATGCAGTCGTCGTTTTTGTTGAGCTGAAACAATGCCCTCGCCTTTAATCGTGAAATTTGTCTGGAGGGATAGAGCAGTCCATGGTACTTGTCGACAAGAACTTCGGCCCTCTCCAGCGCGCGTTGAGGATGGGTTTGCAGGTAGCTGAAAGCCTCACGGATGTCTGCGTAGGTCGACACAGGGTGGTGAGCCGGGTGCCCGGCCCCCGGTTGCATCAGTGGCGGTTGTTCATGCCCTCTGCTGTTGCCTGGACACAAAACTTGCTGCGGCATGGGCGCGCAAGGCGTGCAGCGCACGGGCCGGGTGGGCCGGCCGTCTGGTTCGCAAGGACGTTCATAACGCCCTGCGCGCCCGTAGTGACTTGCTGGATACATAGCTCTGATACTCCCTCATGAAACAGGCCTTCCGCGTCCTGTTTCGTCTGGAAAATAAAGACAGTAGTCGTGGGACAGCTTGCCCTGCTCTCTTGGTCGAATGAACTTTCATGCCTTGGGTCATCTGGCGAGGGGCGGCTGATGGCTTCTCGCCATTCGCCAAGACAAACGACACCCAAACAGTTTCGCCATGTGACAAAGCCCGGCCGGATTGTCGACGACAGCTGCCGATCAAGTCCGGCACTCCTTCAAGGGCGAGTCCAGGGGCGATGAGAACTGATATAAGGACAACAAGAAGAGTTGTTGATTCACTGTTTGTCACAATGACTGACATGGCTGTTTAACAGTCCGAAGGGGCCACCGGTGGGATAAGGGCCATGCCCTTTGCCGGGGAGCATCCAGCTCCTGAGAGACAGAAAGTCTGCCAGGTTTACGAGGATTGCTGAGTGGGCCCAGGGCGCGCCCTGCGTGCCTGCTTCTTTATCTCCTTGCCGTGCTGGAGCCTGGGAAAGGGCAAGACCCGCCCAGCCGTCCGGTACAAGGATTGGGATGAGCGGCTGGCTGGCAGCACAGTCTTCCCCGCTTGCCTGCCGGGCGGCGCGAGGCGGTCAGGAACCTTGATCAGCAGGGACCTTGATCAGGGCGCCAGTTCCATGGGACCGGTCGGCTCATTGCTGCTGTCAGAACCTGGATGCGGAGCGACAAGACACCAGCCCTGCACGCGTCCGCATATATCTTCTGCTACCAGAAAGAGCCCATCAGGGCTGAACACCAGGTTGTTGAGCCGACCACAGGCCATGTCCTCGTCACAGCCGGCGTGTGTCCAGCACTGTCCCGCCACCGTCATGAGTTGTGCCTGTTTTGTCCAGCGCTGACTGGCAAGGTTCCAGACCTCAATAAAAGTGTCCTGCTGAGAGGGGTCGGGACTCTCCAGCGTATAGCCAACAGCCAGCTGTCCGTGGGTGTTGAATGCCAGTGCCTGGATACCCATTCCCTGCGCGTCCCCGGGCAGGGACTGTGCACCGGCAAGAGCGAACAAGGCGTCACGCTGGGCGTTCATGGCCAGGGTGCCTTCCTGTTGCCAGGATCCCGCCGCAGTCCGGATCCATATGAACACCCTGTCAAGGCTCCGCCGATGGTCAACCCATAGCATTGCCATTTTCTCGCTGTCTGGACTGAAAACGATTTGATTGACATGGGAACCTGACAGATCCCAGGAATCGCTGGTTGTCCAGCAGCCGTCTTCACGGCACCACCAGGCGTGCACACCTGTCGCCTTGCTGTGCAGCAGGAAAGTTCGCTCGTCAGGGCTGAACAGAGTGCCGAGAGTGCCATTGGGAGAGTCGGGTAAGGTCCGGGTAATGACCGCCTCCCAGAGGCTGTCCCCGGACTTGCACCAGACTTTGAGTTTTTTGTCCGACAGGGTGACAAGTTGCTGGCCGCCGGGGCTCCACTCGGCAACACAGACAGGCTCGCCGTCGTGGTGCAGGCGGGCTTCTTCGTGCCAGCTGCCATCCGGCTGCTGCTTGTGGACCAGGGCGGTTTGCCGGCATACCCTGACAAAATATTTCTGGTCCGGTGCCAGACAGCCCCTGGCGCGACGGGGGACTGTACCCCAACCCTCTGCGCAGTTGTCGACATGGCTTTCATCTGTGTGTGAGCTGGTCGTTGGTGCCAACAACTCGTAGCGACCCGGTGACACGCGGACCATCACCCCGTCCTTGTTTCCAATGGTCTCGCACTCTTCCAGCAACAGTGTCTTTGCTGCGCGCAGCTGTGTGCCCACCGCAGTGCGCGCCAGGTAACGGAAGGGTTCGTAGTCATAACAGTCTTTCAGAGCTTGTGTCAGGCGGGGGGTGAACCTGTTCAGCCAGGGGGCTATGACGGCGGCAAATCTGCTCTTCCCGAAGACCCGGGCGTCACATTTAAAGGCCAGATGACGGCGGTCAAACAGTTCATCTGGCAAGGCATCAAGCTCGCGTCCGAAGGCTGGCTGGTGCCCTCGAGGTTGAGAGGCTGGTACGGCCGTTGGGTTGTGTGCCGCATAGGGGGCGGGCCTGTGGGCAAGAGGGCTGCTCATGCGAAGATCCTCACTGACTGGGGAAGGTTGCCGCTCCGTTTGGGTCGCCGTCAAATTTCCCGGTTTTCTGGTGTTTTTCGGGTGTTGTTGGAGGGCTTGGTGTTGGCCGCACAGCGACCGCCTGCTTGGACCACATCATGGTTTCGTGGTTCCCCCGGCCGCAGGAAAGCCTGCGGCTACAACGCAACGCGCATCAGACGATGGTGTGTGTCTTGTTGCGGAGCTGGTGTGGGAACTGCGTCCTGTCTCTGCTGTCCAATGCAGCGCAGTTGCCTGGCCTCCCTGGATAAGGGGGCGATCAGCACCCGCTCCGGGGTGTTGGGGCTATCCCAGGGCAATATTCGAGAAGGACAAAGTCGTGATGATGACAAGTACCCAGCTTACAAACAATTCACACTTGCCCGCTCTGCGGGCAGAAACGGGCTGTGATCGTGCCCAGATTTCTTCGCCGACAACCAGGATGAGACCCGGCTTGCGGGAGGCACTCGATGCAAGCGAACGCTCTTTGTGCGACTCCATAGTGGTGGAGAGTCCTATGGAGGTTGCATTGCGCAAAGAAGAGGGTGGTTTTCTTGATAAGCATGAGGTGAGTGAGGTTGACCTGCAGCCGGACAGCCCTCAGAAGATGGCGCGGATAGTGAAGATCCTGCGAACCAAAGATGATGAAGGCTTTTATGGATTCCTGCGGTGGTTATTCGACTTCGGGAATAATGCTCAAGGACGGGAGCTGGCAGGAGCGGCAGGCCTGGAGCGCGCTATAGCAACTGAGCCAGGGGACCCAGGTGCGGGGCCGCAACGGGTCCGGCTAAGACCTGTGGCGGTGGTGAAACCTCTTGAGGCGCGAGCGTGCCGGGCTGTCGATGGCACCGATGAAGCAGGGGCTCCGGCAAATGGTGCCCCTGATGGCAGAGACTCTATCGCTCAACTGCTCGGCAGAACGGTACGGACATGCCGGATCGCACGCCACGATGCGGCGCGTCTGGCGATCTTTTCGACAATGGCAATCTGCGCTACGGCTACCTTTTTTGTGGTAGGGATGGGCATTGGTAGTTGGCTGCCATTTGTGGGTGCTGGTTGGGGGGGGTGTATTCTGGCGACTGTTGGTGCCGGCATCTCTATAAGGGCGGCCACACAGGTTGGCGGGAGAGAAGATCTGCCCGATCGCCCGGAGGATGTCCCCGATGGGTTCTATGGGCAGGCAGCCGAGGTTCCCGTTGGGAGGCGCATTGTGCAAGAGCTGAGGGAAATGGCGGTAGATGTACGCAGAGCCCAATGCTGGGACCTGGTGCGGTTTACCAACGCCTGGACAGTGCTGATGTGTGATGTGGTTGGCTCTGGTTTGATCGGGGCTGTTGCAGCAGAGTACCTGTGGGCATCCTGGCAAGCCACACTGGGTAGCTTCGTGTTGGTGGCGTTGGGTTCGATGGCGTTGACAGTGTCTCTCATTCCGGGCGAGCGCGTTGAGCAGCGAATAGTCGATTTTCTGAATCGCCCGACGAACCAGGGTGCTCGTGCGCCACAAACAGTCCGGCCGGGATGACAGGGGGCTGCTATTGGCTTGAGTCTCCTGCTTGCATGAGTTTGTTTGCCGTTTGAGCAACACCCCTTGGTGCCGCCTTATTCGACAGCGTCATCATTTCGCAAGTTCCCCACCAGCGCTCGACCCGGCGGGCAGGAGATCACTTTCCCTGCGAGGAAATAAGGGGGAAATGGTGAAAGGGGGAAATGTCAGTTATGGGCTTTGTGTCAGCTGTGTATCTACCGCCGTGAGCATAAAACGACGATGTGTGTGATGTGTGTTTTGTATGAGAGGGATGTGCGGGAACGGCTTTCTGGTTTTGCTGTCCCCTGGTTTTGCTGTCCAAAGTGTCAGGGAGCTTTCCCTGAAACGGGTGCGATCAGTGCTCGCTTCAGGATTGGGCCTGTCTCCACAGAAGTCTCCACCGCTCAGCTGCTCAAAAGAGCGGTACGGACCAGATGCCGGAATACGGTGCGGGTGGCTATTTTTTCGACAATGGCGGCGTGCAGCACGGCTGGCTGTTTCATGGCAGGGGCGGCCATTGGTAGTTTTGTGCCCTTTGCAGGTGCAGTCTGGGGCGGCTATGCGTTGGCGGCTGCTGGTGTCGGGATGTCCGTAAAGGCGGCCACGCAGGTTGGCGGCAATGCCGCCCGCGAGCAAGGCTCTATCGACAATCTGCTCGATAAGGTGTTGGCTACACGCCGGATCAGATGCCTGGAAGCGGTGAGGTTGACCAGCTACCTGACAATTGCCGCATGTGGAGCCTATGCCGGTGGCATGACAGGTGCCACTGTTGGCAGTGCCCTCGCACCTTGGGGATTATGGGCGAGCTGTCTGACGGGGATTTGTGTCCCTGTTGCGGTGATGGCGTGGCCGTTCTTTTGTGCGGAGCAGAAACTCATCGCGTTCATGAATCGCCTGACGAACCCGGGCGGCGGTGGGCGTGCGCCAGACCCGGCTGTGCCGGGATGATCAGGTCGCTGCCATCCTCCCTGTCAGCCGTTTGCTCGTCCTGCGTCTGTCTGCCGCCAGGCAGCGCGTCTTGCCACCAGAGTCTGATGGAGACCTGCCTGCTACCAGAACAGCTTGGCCGGCTCCACAGGACGGACTGTCAGACAGCCCGCCCGGGAACCCAATACAGGGCGCCGCCTATGCGGCAGTGCTGCGCGTGCTCCCGACACGCCCGCCCGCATCGAAGGACTGGACAGCGGGAGGTACAAGACACCAGGCCTGTACACGCTCGCATACATCTTTGGCTACCAGAAATCGCCCGTCGGGACTGAAAAACAAACTCTCCAGCAGTCCACAAGGTTCATTTTTTTCGAAATCGGCGTGCGTGCAGCAGAGTTCCTTTATGGTGGTGAGCTGCGCCTGTTTTTTCCATGGCTGGCTGGAAATGCCCCAGAGCTCAACACAAGTGCGCCAGGGAAAACAGGACTGGGCGTCGGTTGACAGCGTCAGCGAATAGCCCACCGCCAGGTGCCCGTGAATACTGAAAGCTACGGCTCTGATGTTGATGTATTCCATGGCCAATCCCCTGGGCTTTCCGGGAAGTGCCTGATGGCCGGGCACAGCGATCAAGTGATAACTTTGAGGGTTCAAAGCGGCAGTCACCTGCTTGTGTGCCTGAGTCCTGCAGGAAGTTCTGTAATTGGTTACCAGAGCCCCTTCATGGTTCCACTCTCCCTGTTGTGTCCGGGACCAGATGCGCAGGTGGGTAAGGTCCTCGCGGGTTTCGCGCACAAGCGTTGCCATCTGGCAGCTGTCCTGACTGAACCATATCCGGCTTGCCTGCAGGTTGTGCTGGAAGTTGGTTGGCGTCCAGCGGCCGTCCTCACAATGCCACCAGACGTGTATGCCATTGTCGCTGCCCAGAATGCAGGTCCGGCAGTCAGGGGTGAAAAGGGGGCACACACCTGCACAATGGAGAAGGGGCACCGGGATGCTCGTAGCCTGCCAGTGGTTGTCCGGGCACCTGGACCAGATTTTGGTTTGCCTGGCAGACAGCGTCAGCAGTTGCGGCCCCCTGGGGATCCACTGGGCAAAACGGATGGGTTTTTCGTGATCCAGACGGGTTGGTGCGCACCAGATGCCGTCCGCGTTTTGCTCATAAATCGAGGCGGTGGTCTCGCTTATTCTGACAAAATGCTTCTGATCTGGTGCCAGGCGACCCTTGGCGCGACGGGGAACCTGGCCCAGGTCTTCAGCCTTGCTCTCTACGTACAGCTTGTCGGTATCCGGCGTGTCCGCGCTGACCTCTGATGCCCAGAATTCGTAGCACTCCGGTAACACACGAACCATTACCCCGCCCTGTTCTGTAATGGTTTCGCACTCTTCCAGATGCAATGCCGCAGCTTTGCGTAGCTGTGTTCCCACCACCGCACAGGCTATGCAGGGGAAGGCCTCGTGCGCGTAATAGTGTTTCAGCCGTTGTGTCAGCTGGCTGTCAAACCTGTCGAGCCAGGGGGCGATAGTGGCGGCGAACCTGTCCTGCGTGAAAGCCGGTGCCGTGCATCCGGGGGTCAGGTGAAGGTGATCAAAGAGTTCCTCCGGCAAAGCGGTCAGCTCCCGCCCGAACGGCCGGGGCACTTCGGCCCTCTGGGGGGAGTCAGGTTGGCGCGTGCCGGCCAGCGATTCGGCGGCCGGCAATGGGGAAAGGGGATGAGTCATTGGAAAAATCCTCGCTGCAAAGGGCTGCGTCTGGCTTCACTGTCCACCACTCGACGCCGAGCATGGGTTTTTGGAGCGCCGCTGACAGTCAAGAGGCCGAAGCGCCCCCCTTGGACAGGTCATGCCTCTTCGGGTTCCCCACAGCTGTTCTATCAGCAGGAGGGGAGATCTTGTTGCCCGGGACCAGTTGGAGAGAGAGGAATGCCGGTTCCGCAGTCGTCAACAGCATTCAGGGATTTTCGTCCGCAACCGGCTGCCTGTGCTGGCAGGAAGTCTTGACGCAGATGCTGCACTGATGGCGGATGCTGGGCAGAGAGCGTCGCCAGGCAAGAATCCTTTTTTTGCTGTTGCGGCAGCTTCTGCTGTGTAGCCGGCACAGCAAACATCAGAGGGCGACCTGTGTCTTGTATGAGGAGGAAGTGCGGAAACTGTTCTCCGGTTCCGCTGTCCTATGTGGAGGGTTTCCCTGCAAATGGGTGCGATCAGCGCCCGCTCCAGGGAGCCTGTGCCAGCATCATATCTGAGAATAAGAGTGTCGTGATGATTACAAGTACCCCGTCTACAGTCAGTTCGCATCTTTCGTATCCCCGGACAGAAACAGGCTCTCGTTCCGCACATCTTTCTCCGCCGACAGACAAGCTGAGACCCGCTTTCCGGGAGGCCCTTGATGCAAGAGAAGACGCTGTCTGCGGCTCTATAGTGATGGAGGGCCCTATGGAGGTCGCACTGCTCAAGGCAGAAGGTGGATTTCTTGAGCAGCATGAAGTCAGTGAGGTCAACCAGCAGCCGGACAGCCCCCGGAAAATGGCGCAGATAGTGAAGATCCTGCGGACCAAAGGTGATGAGGTCTTTCATGGATTCCTGCGGTGGTTATGCGCCTTTGGACATGATTCTCAGGTGCAGGAGTTGGCAGAGTCGGCAGGATTGAAGAGCGCTATAGCCACGGAGCCGGACACCGGTTCCCCGGGGCAGCAGCGGCTCAGGCTCAGGCCGGTGGCTGTGGTGAAACCGCTGGTGGTGAAGCCGCGTAATCTCGGTGTTCCCAATGGGAGAAGGGCTGTTTTTCAGCGGCTCACAAGAGTGGTGCAGACCGGATGTCGCAATGGGGCGCGGCTGGCTATCTTTGCGACAATAGCGGGGAGCAGCGCGTTTTACTTGACCCTTACAGGAATGATTATTGGCAGTTTTTTGCCCTCGGTGGGTGCAGTCTGGGGCGGCTGTGCGTTGGCGACTGTTGGTGCCGCAGTCACCGCAAAGGCGGCGACCCAGGTCGGTGGAAGAACAGGCCACGTGCCCTATCGCCCGGATGATGCCGGCAATACGGTGTTCACTACCAATCAGCTGCTGCAAAACATAGTAGTTACAAGGCAAATGACATGCTGGGAAGCGACGCGGCTGGTCGGCTTTTGGGGAATCTGTAGCGCTATCAGCACCGTTTCCCTGGCCTTGACGGAGCATGCCGGCTTGTTGGCATTTGGGGGCGGTGTGGGAGGATTTTGCTCAGCCTGTCTGTTGGGGAGTGCTGTTGGTGTGACCTTGCTCTTCGGGCTCCAGGGGGCTGAGCAAAGACTTGTCGGTTTTCTGAATCGCCCGACGAACCCGGGCGATGGTATTCGTGCTCCAGCAACAGCCTTGCCGGGATGACCGTCAGGTGCCTGCTATCCCCCGCCCGCCATTTGTTGGCTGTGGGTGTCTATTGATGCGCAACAGAACCCGGGTACCAGAACGCGAGCCCGGCCACCTGCCAGCGGCAAGGCGGCAGGCGCCGCAAGACTGGTTGTCAAGACAGACAGCTTCTTTCAATCAGCGCTCAGTCTTGAGAGTTCGTCCTCCAAAGAGGAGACAACTACCCTGACACAGCGGGGTCACAGGGTCGTCCACCGCATTCAGAGGGTTTGCGTCCGGAGCCCGTTGCCGGTGCTGGCAGGAAGTCTTGCCTTGGCATCTGCACTGATGGTGGCTTCAGACAAGGTGCCGGGTGCTGGCGGAGGCAGGGCCGAGAACGTCGTTACGTAACAAGCCTTTCTTTGCTGTTGCGGCACCTTTTGCGTGGTGTGGGCGGTCTGTATCAGCCAGCCCAGTAGCCCCCGGATGACGGATAGGATGCTGTTCAATCAGCGGGTCAGGTGCTGCGGCTGTGTGTCAGTTGTGTCAGTTGTGTAGTTGCCGCAGCACACATCAGACGGCGACCTGTGTCTTGTATATGGAGGAAGTGCGGGAACTGTTCTCCGGTTCCGTTGTCCGACGTGGAGGGTTTCCCTGCAAATGGATGCGATCGGCACCCGCTCCAGGGAGGCTGTCCCAGCATCCTGTCCGAGAAGAAGAGTGTCCTGATGATTACAAGTACACCGTCTACAGTCAGTTTCCCTCTTTCGTCTCCCCGGACAGCAACAGTCTCTCGTACCGCACAGCTTTCTCCGCCGACAGACAAGCTGAGAGCCGCTTTCCGGGAGGCCCTTGATGCAAGAGAAGACTCTGTCTGCGGCTCTATAGTGGTGGAGGGCCCTATGGAGGTCGCACTGCTCAAGGAAGAAGGTGGATTTCTTGATCCGCATGAAGTCTGCGAGGTCGATCAGCAGCCTTCCAGCCCCCGCAAAATGGCGCAGATAGTGAAAATCCTGCGGACCAAAGGTGATGAAGCCTTTTATGGATTCCTGCGGTGGTTATGCGACTTTGGACATGATGCTCAGGTGCGCGAGTTGGCAGGTTCGGCAGGATTGGAGAGAGCTATAGCTACTGAACCGGGTACTGGCTCCCAAGGGCTGCGGCGGCTCAGGCTCAGGCCGGTGGCTGTGGTGAAACCTCTGGTGATGAAACCGTGTCATGCCGATGCCCCCAATGGGAGAGAGGCTGTTTTTCAGCGGCTCACAAGAGTGGTGCAGACCGGATGTCGTAATGGGGTGCGGCTGGCTATCTTTGCGACAATAGCGGGGTGCAGCACGGCTGGCTTTTTCGTGGCAGGAATGGTTGGTGGCAGTTTTTTACCCGCTGTGGGTGAAGTCTGGGGCGGCTGTGTGTTGGCGGCTGTTGGTGTCGCGACCACCGCAGTGGCGGCGACCGAGGTTGGCGGAAGAGCAGCCCACGTGCCCGATGACCCGGATGATGCCGCCAATGATGTGCCCACTATCAGTCAGCTGCTGCTGAACATAATGGTGACATGGGAATGCACATGCTGGGAAGCGACGCGGCTGGTCAGCTGTTGGGCAGTCTGTAGCGCTATTAACGTCGTTTTCCTTGCCGGGGCGACGAGAGCCGGCTTGTTACCCTTTGTGGGAGCAGGTCGCGCAGGCAATCTGTTGGGGCCTGCTGGTAGCTTGATGTTGCTCTTCCATCTCCAGGGGGCTGAGCAAAGACTTGTCGGTTTTCTGAATCGGCCAACGGATCAGGGCGATGGTATTCGTGCTCCGGCAACAGCCCTGCCGGGATGATTCCCCGCCCGCCATTTGTTGGCTGTGGGTTCGTTTGGTGATGCGCAACAGAACCCGGGTACCAGAACGCGAGCCTGGGCTCCTGCCAGTGGCAAGGCGGCAGGCACCGCAAGACTGGTTCTCAAGACAGACAGCTTCTTTCAATCAGCGCTCAGTCTTGAGAGTTCGTCATCAAAGGAGGAGACAACTACCCTGACACAGCGGGGAAGACCGGACGGCTGGAGGGACAAGGCACCAGGCCTGTACCCGTCCGCATATATCCTTTGCGACCAGAAAACGCCCATCAGGACTGAAAAACAGATTTTCCAGCAGACCACAAGACTCTTCCTGGTCGCAAAGAAAGTGCTGGTCGCACGGTTGCTTTACCTCCATGAGCTGCGCCTGCCGTTTCCAGTGTTGGCCGGACAGGTCCCAGACATCAATACACATACGCTGCGGGGGATCGAGTGGGTCATCGGTGGGGAGGCGCATCTTATAGCTCACAGCCAGTTGCCTGTGGATACTCAATGCCAGCAGTTTGATGGCCAGCCCCGGGTTGCCGTCAACCTCTTCTGCCGCGCCGGTATGCGCCAGGTTGCCTGGCAGAGCGATCAAGGAATCACGCCGGGAATTGACAACCAGTCTTCCCTCATTCTGCCAGTCTCCCTGTGGCGTCCGGGACCAGATGAGCACATGGGCAGGGCTGGGCTCGGAGTCAAACGCGCGCATTGCCATATTGCGGCCATCCAGGCTGAAAGCGATTTGATTCACAAGGATGTCTGGCATATCCAGGGAACGGCTGGGCGTCCACCCGTTGTCCTCGGCATGCCACCAGGCGTGTATGACAGTGTTGCTTTGCAGAAGAAAAGTGCGGCCGTCCGGACTGAAACAGGTACAGGCTTTTACGGAATGGCCAGGTTGTATCCGGATGCTCAGGGCGTGCCACTGGTTGTCTGGCGATTTGGACCAGACTTTGGCCTCGGTGTCCGACAGGGTGAGCAGTTGTTGCCCACTGGAGCTCCACTCGGCAAAACGGACGGGTTCTTCGTGTTCCAGGCAAAGCACTTCGCGCCAGATGCCATCCGGGCGTCGCTCGTGCAGCGAGGCGGTTTGCTCACCTATTCGGACAAAGTGCTGCTGATCCGATCCCAGACAGCCTTTGTTTTGATGGGGTGTGGCTGCGTGCATATCCTCCTGGTGGATATCGACGCAGAGTTCATCAGAGTTGGGAGCGGTCTGCGGTGACAAAAGTTCGTAGCAGCCCGGCGCTACACAGACCATCACTCCTGTGTTTTCGGCGATGGCTTCGCACTCTTCCAGCTGCAGTGTCCCGGCTTTGCACAGCTGTGTTCCCACCGCAGCGCGCGCCAGGCAAGGGAAGGCCTCGTGCTCGTAGCAGTTTTCCAGCAGCTTTGTCAGACGGCTGTCAAACCGGTCCAGCCAGGGGGCAATGCTGGTGGCGAACCTGTCCTGCGTGAAAGCCTGCGCCTGGCAGCGGGAAATCAGGTGGTCATGATCAAAGAGTTCATCAGGCAAAGCGGTCAGTTCCCGCCCGAACGGCCGGGGTACTTCGGCCCTCTGAGCGGAGTCAGGTGTTGGTGAAGCCTGGCGCGCGCCGGGCAGCGAGCCGACGGCCGACAAGGGCAAAAGGGGATGAGTCATTGGGAGAAATCCTCGCTGTTAAAGAGTTGCGTCTGGCTTCACTGTCCGTCACCCGGCACTGAGCATTGGTTTTTGGAGTGCCTCTGACAGTCAAGAGGCGAAGCAGCCGCCTTGGACAACGCATGCCTTTGCGGGTTCCCCACAGCTGCTCGACTCTCTGCTGGCGCGACTATCTGGAGAGGAGTCTTTTTCCCTGGATAAGATCGTGGGAGAGAGGAATGCCGGTCACAGGGTCGTCCACAGCATTCAGAGGGTTTGCGTCCGGAGCCCGTTGCCGGTGCTGGCAGGAAGTCTTGCCTTGGTGTCTGCACTGATGGTGGCTTCAGACAAGGTGCCGGGTGCTGGCGGAGGCAGGGCCGAGAACGTCGTTACGTAACAAGCCTTTCTTTGCTGTTGCGGCACCTTTTGCGTGCTGTGGGCGGTCTGTATCAGCCAGCCCAGTAGCCCCCGGATGACGGATAGGATGCTGTTCAATCAGCGGGTCAGGTGCTGCGGCTGTGTGTCAGTTGTGTAGCTGCCGCAGCACACATCAGACGGCGACCTGTGTCTTGTATATGGAGGAAGTGCGGGAACTGTTCTCCGGTTCCGTTGTCCGATGCAGAGGGTTTCTCTGCCAATGGGTGCGATCAGCACCCGCTCCAGGGGGACCGCCCCAGCATCCTATCCGAGAAGAAGAGTGTCGTGATGATTACAAGTACACCGTCTACAGCCAGTTCGCATATTTCGTCTTCCCGGACAGAAACAGACTCTCGTTCCGCACAGCTTTCTCCGCCGACAGACAAGCTGAGACCCGCTTTCCGGGAGGCCCTTGATGCAAGAGAAGGCTCTGTCTGCGGCTCTGTAGTGATGGAGAGCTCTATGGAGGTCGCACTGCTCAAGGAAGAAGGTGGATTTCTGGATGAGCATGAAGTCAGCGAGGTCAATCAGCAGCCTTCCAGCCCCCGCAAAATGGCGCAGATAGTGAAGATCCTGCGGACCAAAGG
>MKWU01002036.1_pt1 | contig 32112 bp, 29 predicted proteins | sample 809101 | NCBI WGS metagenome assembly MKWU01 (sample SAMN05860141, study PRJNA318959) | sponge metagenome | host: Aplysina aerophoba | place: Slovenia: Piran, Adriatic Sea, Gulf of Piran | collected 2013-05-07
CCGCCGACCCCTTGTGCCAGGTGATCACCGCGATCCCGCGACGGGCGAGGCGGCCGAACAGGGCCGGGCTCCAGCCCTCCCGGTCGAACACCAGCGTTAGCGCGGGCTCGGCCGGCTCGCCGGCGGCGAGGAGGTTCGGCGCGTCCGGCCCCGGCAGGCCCAGCCTCTCCAGAGCCGGCAGGACGTCCTGCTCCAGCGCCTGGGTCATGGTCGGGTCAAGGTCCTTGTTCAGGCAGAGCAGCGGCTTGCCGCCCAGGGCGTTCACCCAGTAGCTCGTCGAGGCCGGCAGGCAGAGCTTCTGGCGCGACACGAAGTGCTTGGGCAGGCGGCCCTTGCGGCCGGTGTAGACCTTCACGTGCCCGTCCACCGCCAGCGTGGCGCAGGCGTCCGGGCTCTCCGCCAGCCAGGCCTCCGCCAGCGCGTCCCGCCAGTCCTCCACCCGCTGCGGGTTCGCCGCGAGGGCCTTGATCTTGCGCCGCAGCGTCTTGGCCTCGGGGCAGCGGTCCAGCCCCAGGACCGCGCCCCATTCCCCCGGAGCCTGGTGCCGCAGCGCCTCCGGGTTGCGAACACGCGCCATGAACAGGAACGAAAGGAAAAGAAGAACGCTAGTCAGCCCGCAGTACCCTTTCGGCAGCGACAGGAACTCGCGCGCCCGGTCGAGCAGCCCTTCCCTGAGAAGCATCGGAAGCGCGGCCAGCACGCCGCCGCGGGCGACCGCCGACAGGCTCTCCTCGAAGACGGGCCGCGCCTCCTCCATCCCGCCCGCCGAGGCCGCGATCCTCCCCGCGCCGTCCCGCGCGCCGCGGCCCATCGGTGCCTCGCGGTCCCGCCGGTCCCTTGCGCCGCGGTCGAGCGGAGCCTCCGCCGCCTTTCCGTCCTCCGCCGGCTCGGGCCGCTCCTCCCGCCGCCCGTCCGGCGACCCGTTCCCGATGATGCCCTTCCGCCGGCCGTAGTTCACGGTCGCCTTGGACAGGCCCAGCTCCCGGGCGACCTCGGCCCCGCTCATCCCCGAGGCTAGCAGGCGGTTCGCCGTCTCCGCTGTCTCGCCGACCATCACGCTGGCGCCGCGGCCCCGCCGCGGCTCGTGGAAGCTCGCCTCGCCCTTGCTGCGGAGCTTGTTCACGGCCCGCTTGAGCGTCGAGCGGCTGATGCCCAGCGCCTCTTGGAGGTCCTTGCGGCGCACCCCGCTCTCGGCGAACTTGGCTGCCCGCAGCAGCATCGCACCGCGGTCGCGCTCGTCGTGGAGGTCGCACACCTCGAGGTTCGAGAAATAGTAGATCTTGCCGTCGAGCGCGGCGAAGGAAAAGCAGGAGGAGCCGATTTGCACGGCTTCGGCGGGGTAAGGCGGGAGTGTGATCATGGTGTCGCGGGGGTCCAATATCGGGTTCATACGTATTTATCCGTCGGCGACGCTCCAGTCAAGCCCCTTTTTGAAAAAAAGTCCTTCTATGGATGGAATAATCGACCCTGATTCAGCTCGAAGGAATTTACGAGGTCAGGATGTCTGAAGTTTGCCGTATTCATTCATTGCGGTCAGCCTTTGCCCGGCCGCCAACATATCCACCGGCTGTTCTAGCGAACTTTTGGGTTAGCTCCCTAGCGCGCTGCCCTCGGCAATCAAGCCGGACGCGCTCATGCCAATGCGGATTTGGCCTTACCAACGATCTGCGCAAAAGCTTCCGGCTCCTTGACCGCCAAATCTGCGAGCATCTTCCTGTCCACTTCGATTCCCGCGCGGTTCAACCCGTGTATAAAACTCGAATATGTGAGTTCCTGATCGTTTTCGCGAACCGCCGCATTGATTCGCTGAATCCACAGCGCCCGGAAATTCCGCTTTCTCTGCTTTCGGTCCCGCGTTGCATACTGGCGCGCCTTGTCCACGGCCTGCTTCGCAGTCTTGAAAGTGTTCTTGCGGCGACCATAGTATCCCTTTGCAGCCTTTAAGACTTTTTTGTGGCGTGCATGGGTTGTTTTTCCGCTCTTTACGCGTGCCATGATCGCTCTCCTTCAACGACCGTACGGAAGATATGACTTGACGATTTTCTCGTCCGGCTTCGACAGCGCGGCCGTTCCCCGCGCATTGCGGATGAATTTGTTGCTCCGCTTGATCATCCCGTGCCGCTTGCCGGTTTGCTGGACTTTGATCCTGCCGTTGGCGGTAACTTTAAAGCGCTTTTTCGCGCTGGATTTTGTCTTCATTTTGGGCATTTTCGACACTCCGGTCTAGAGTTTAGGGCGCGGCTCGGCATGCCGCTTTCGGCCGGACGCGCCATAGAAGACGAAGCCTGTACAGGAACCGCAGGCCGATGGCAACAAGAATCCTCGTGAATTCCGATACGGGGGCAGTTATGCAACGGGCGCAACTCGGATGATGTTCGTGGTTCCGGCGATATTGAACGGCATTCCGGTTATGACGACGACCTGATCGCCGGGTCCGGCAAAGTTCTCCGTTCGCGCGATGTTCGCGGCTTTTGCGACTGCGTCTTCGAAATCTTGTATTGATTCGACAACGTAGCAGTGAGTTCCCCAGGTCAGGCACAGCCTTCGAGCGATTTTATCGAACGGCGTCATCGCGACGGTCGGCACCCGGGATCTTTCCCTGGCCGCCAATGCGACCGTGGTTCCCGAATGCGTAAAGCAGCAGATTGCCTTGACTTCGGTGTTTTCGGCAACTTCGCGCGCCGCGGCGGTTATTGCGTCGGCGATCGTGGCTCTTTTTACGCACCGCGACGATTCGATTGATTCGCGATATGCCTTGTCGTGCTCGATTTCGACCGCGATAGCATTCATCGTGCCTACTGATTCGACGGGATATTCTCCCGCGGCGGACTCGGCGGAAAGCATGACCGCGTCCGCCCCCTCGTAGATGGCGGTCGCTACATCCGACACTTCGGCTCTCGTCGGCGACGGGTTGTGGACCATGCTTTCCAGCATCTGAGTCGCGACGATCACGGGCTTGGCGGCTGCGCGGCATTTTGCGATCAGCCGCTTTTGAATCGGCGGCACGTTTTGAACGGGAAGCTCAACGCCGAGGTCGCCGCGAGCCACCATGATGCCGTCGGAGGCTTCGAGGATTTCGTCGAAGGACTCTACCGCCGCGGGCTTTTCAATCTTGGACAATACGGCTGCGCGTCCGCGCGCCAGGCGTCGGCATTCCTCGACATCGGCGCTTTTCTGAACGAAGGAAAGCCCGATCCAGTCGACTCCTAGGCCGCACGCGAATTCCAAGTCCAGCCGGTCCTTTTCCGAAATCGCCGACAATGCAATGTTCGTATCCGGCAGGTTGACTCCTTTTCGGTTTGACACCAAGCCTCCGACCTCGACTCGGCAGTCGGCGTAATCGGGGCCGCAGGATTCGACCGACAGGCGAATTTTCCCGTCATTGACGAGAAGCTTGTGCCCGGGCCTCAATGCTTCGAAGATTTCGCTGTGCGGCAGGCAGGTTCTTCGGGAATCGCCGGGTTCAGGCTCAAGATCGAATCGAAACAAGTCGCCGTAAAAGATTTCCGCAGCGTCGTTCTCGAATGATCCGCAGCGAATTTTAGGGCCCTGCAAATCAACGAGAATTCCGATTGAATGCCCGGCTTCCCTTTCGACTCGGCGAATTGCCGCATGCATCTTTTGCACGTCTTCCGCGCTTCCGTGGCTCATGTTCAGCCTAAATACGTCGGCGCCAGCAAGAAAAAGCCGGTCGATTGTCTCGTATTCGCATGATTTCGGCCCCAGCGTGGCAACGATTTTAACTTGCCGAAGGCGTCTCATATTTTTTCCTGAATTCTGTAATGGAAATTGCTCGTCGGAATCTCCCTTATGGGTCTGAATTGCGGGATTGGCAACTCGCAAGTGAGATTGAGAGATTGAGATTACGGCGCTCCGCGCGCGGTCAAGGAGCGTATCGGCTAGCGGCGGGACCGAAAATTCTTGATAGGCGTTCGTCGAAGGCAAAGGGACGCGGTTCGTAAATTATTCGCCGTTTCGCGAACGGCCATGGGCGGGAATTCCGGTCGCGCGCGCTCGAATGAACTTTCTTTCGGCAATCCGGCCGCCTTCCCTCCGGAACGCGATATTCGCGGGCGCCTCGTCGAACCGCCTGCCGCGAGAACAGTCGAATTCTTCCGGGCGCATTGGCGCATGTCGCTTTCAAGTCCAATGCCGAAATTCGCTAGATTCAGGCAGCGCAATTTAGCCATTCAGGTTCTCGATCGAATCGCGCATTGCAATTTCGTTCCACCCGAACGGAAATATTTTCCGGGTTGCGATCATTGCAAGGGACGCATCCGGTTTAGTATGGAAAATCGGGACATGCTCCTGCCGGAATTTTCTGCGATCCGATTTGTCGCCTCGAGCGTCCATGGCGCCCGGAAAAATCCGGTCCGAGCCGGACCGCCTGAAGCCGATCCCCGAAAGGCGAGAATTCATGGCGGACGAGAATGCCTCTCGAGCCTGATGTCGAGAAACTAAGCCGGATCGGCTTTTCGGATCCGTCCGGGAAATGCATGCTGCGCTGAATCATGCGTCGCAAGGCGATTGCGGAAAGTAGCCGCCGAGCGTTGGAAGGCTATAGCTAAAGCGTTCCGATTGCAGTATGTCCGCCGGATTCGAAATAACTCAATTGCCATGCCTGCAAGCGTTCAGCCTTACGAAATTCTCGGTGAAAACAAGAACAACGGCATCATTGTCGTTTGCGACCATGCTTCGAATGTCGTTCCGACGGAGGTCGGCGGCGGCTCGCTCGGCCTTCCGCCTTCTGAAATGCGCCGCCATATCGCCTACGATATCGGCGCGGCGGGCGTAGCGGCGGGACTTTCGCGCATTCTAGGCGCGTCGGCGATTTTTTCTAGATTCTCCCGCCTCGTTATCGACGCGAATAGAGACGAGGCGGATCCGACTCTCATAATGAAAATCTCGGATGGAACAATTGTTCCCGCCAATAGAAATATTTCGAACTCCGAACGCGAACTCAGATTGGAATTACTCCACCGTCCGTACCACCGCGAGCTTGAGAGACTCGCATCGGAAACGGAGGATCCGGTCTTCGTGTCCGTGCACAGCTTTGCGCCTCAGTTGAAAGGCTTCCGAAAGCGGCCTTGGCACATCGGCGTGCTGTTCGGGCATGACGAGCGAATCGCCAAGCCCTTGATTCAGCTGATTCGTTCGGAAATGGGAATATGCGTTGGCGTGAACCAGCCCTATTCGGGGCAGCTGCCCGGCGATACGCTTAGCAGGCATGCGGCCGCCAAAAACCGCAGGCATGTATTACTGGAAATTAGAAGCGACCAGATCGCTGCCGAGGACGGGCAGCGGAAATGGGCGGAGCTCCTTGCGCCGATGATTCGAATTGCGGCGAACTGACAGCGGGCAGGGCGCCGCGCGTCTGCAAGGATCAGCGCGAAATCGCGCCCGCTCGCTTTTATCGCTAGCCGCCATGCTTTAAGGGAAGCTCCACCTGAATCGAAAAGGCAGGCAGGATGAAATTTACAATATCTTGGCTCAAAGTTCATTTGGAAACCGACGCGAGCCTTGACGAAATCACTGAGGCATTGACGGACATGGGCCTTGAGGTGGAGGGCGTCGAGGATCCGTCGGAAGATTTGGGCGAATTCCGCATTTGCCGGGTCGTCGAGTGCGCCGAGCATCCTAATGCGGACCGGCTTCGGGTGTGCCGGGTCGAGACCTATTCAAGCGCGGCGAGCGATCCGGTGGAAGTTCAGGTGGTTTGCGGAGCGCCGAATGCGAGAACCGGAATGATCGGCGTATTTGCGCCTGTCGGCACGCTGATTCCCGGAACGCAGATCGACCTGAGGGCAAGCGAAATTCGCGGCGTGGAAAGCAACGGAATGCTTTGCTCCGAGCGGGAATTGATGGTGTCCAACGAGCATGACGGCATAATCGAACTGCCCGACGACGCGCCGCTGGGCGAAAGATATATCGACTATACGGGACGAAACGATCCCGTAGTGGAAATCGCGGTTACGCCGAACCGTCCCGACGCGCTCGGAGTGCGAGGAATCGCGCGCGACCTCGCCGCGCGCGGACTCGGCCGATTGAAGCCGGCGCATGCGCAAGCAGTCGAAGGCCGCTGCGAGTCGACCGTTTCAGTTTCAATCGACTCCAATGCCAGGGAAAGCGGCTGCCCCGCATTCTACGGCAGGGAAATTCGCGGCGTTGAAAACGGGACTTCTCCCGAATGGCTGCGAACCAGGCTGAACGCGATCGGGCTGAGACCGATTTCGGCGCTGGTGGATATCACGAACTTTTTCACCTACGACCGCAACCGCCCGCTTCACGTCTTCGATGCCGACAAGCTGAAGGGCGGCTTGCGAATCCATTGGGCTTCCGGCGGCGAAAAAATAGTTGCGCTCGACGATTCGGAGCATGAATTCGGGCCGAACATGCTTGCGATTTCGGATGACGCCGGGCCGGTGAGCATCGCGGGGATAACGGGCGGCAAAACGACCGGCTGCACGCGCGAGACCGTGAATGTCTTTCTCGAGAGCGCCTACTGGGACCCGCTGGCGATAGCGCGCGCCGGACGCCGGCTGAAAATTAATTCCGATGCAAGATACAGGTTCGAGCGAGGCGCGGATCCGCAATTCACGCTGGAGGGGCTTGAACTCGCGACGCGCATGGTGCTCGATCTTTGCGGCGGCGAGCCGTCGGACATCGTATTCGACGGCTCGATGCCCGAATCCGACCGGACGATTGAGACCGTTCCCGAGCGCGTCGCGAACCTGATCGGCATGGATATCCCCGAGCCCGAGCAAGTTCGGATTCTCGAAGCCTTGGGATTCCAGCCGAAAAAAGTCGCGGGCAAGCTGCTTGCCAAGGTGCCTTCATGGCGACCCGATGTTGCCGGCGAAGCGGATATCGTCGAAGAGATTGCGCGCGTCGCTTCTCTTTCTAGGCTCGAGGGGCAGCCATTGAGCCGGGTCGCGACCGGCGTGACGAAACCGGTCTTGACGCCTGCGCAGACGCGCGAGCGGGCGGTACGCCGTACGGCCGCTTCGCTGGGATACAACGAGTGCGTTACCTATAGCTTCGTCGACCTTTCGCTTGCCGAGCTATTCGGCGGCGGCGGAGATTCCCGGCAGCTTCAAAACCCGATCTCTTCGGGCATGAGCCACATGCGACCCGACCTGCTGCCGGGACTCCTGCAGGCGGCGGCGCGAAACCAGGCTAGAGGCTTCGAGGATTTCGCTCTGTTCGAAGTCGGGCCTGTTTTTTCGGGCGGCCGGCCCGGCGAGCAATCGCTGCAGGCGGCGGGGCTGCTTGTCGGCGGTGCCGGGCGCCGCCACCATCGCCGCCAGCTGCTGGGCGCGGGGCCCGGCCCCCGCCACCATCGCAGCGAGAGGCGGGCGGCGGACATATTCGACGCGAAAGCCGACGTCGAAGCCATTCTCGCCGCCGCGGGCGCGCCGAAGTCGGCGCTCGTTCGCAGGGGAGCCGCGTCCTGGTGGCATCCGGGCCGATCCGGGGTCATCGGCCTCGGCCCGAAAATTTCGCTTGCAAGCTTCGGAGAGCTCAATCCCAGGGTGCTGCGCAAGGCGGATGTAAAGGGAACGGTCATGGGCTTTACCGTGCATTTGGACAGCATTCCGTTCGCGCGCTCGCGATCGACGGCGCGAGACGCGCTAGTTTCAAGCGATCTTCAATCGGTGGAACGCGATTTCGCATTCATCGTCGGCGCAAAAGTCGAAGCCGCCGATATCGTCAGAGCGGCGTCCGCCGCCGACAGGAAGCTGATAGATTCCGTAGAAGTATTCGACGAATTTTCCGGCGCGGAGGCTGAAGCGAGATTCGGCAAAGGCATGAAATCCCTTGCGATCAACGTGCGCCTGCAGCCGTTTGAAAGAAATTTGACCGAGGAAGCGACCGAAGCTGTCGGAAAACGAATTGTCGATAGCGTGGCGAAGGCGACGGGCGGCAGATTGAGGACTTGAACGCTGTCTTTAGACGGCGGATTCGCTCGCGCGCAGGTGCGTTCAGAAATCGGTTGGCGCGCCGCCTTCGGCAATTCGGCGGTCCACGAACTCGCGCAGCTCCTCCTTGATTCCTTCGTCCATCGGCGGCGGTTCGTATTCCTTTAGAATTCCTTTGAATACCTTGGCGGCCCGCTGAGCGGTCCAGATTCCACCGTCCAGCTGCCACTGCTCGTAATTCCGCCAGTCGCTCAGAAACGGCTCGTAAAAGGCGGTTTCGTATCGTTCGCGAGTGTGCCGGGCACCGAAAAAATGGCCGTTGGGCCCGACTTCGCGAACTGCCTCGACTGCAATTTCGTCTTCATCGGTGCTTACCAGCGACTTGTCGAAATACCTTTGCAGCTGCTGAAGCAACTCGCAGTCCATGACGAATTTTTCAAAGCATGCGATTAGGCCGCCCTCAAGCCAGCCCGCGGCGTGATAGACGATATTCGTATGCGATTGAACGGCCGACCACAGAGAGTTGGCGCTTTCCCACATCGCCTGGCCGTCGGGCACATTAGCGGCGCAAGCGTTCGAGGCTCGCATGGGAATTCCGTAGTAGCGGCACATTTGGCCCGTCATCTGCGTTGCTCTAATATATTCCGGCGTGCCGAATGCCGGAGATCCCGACCGCATGTCGACGTTGGACGTGAACGTGCCGAACACGCACGGAGCTCCCGGGCGGATTCTCTGGAGAAGCGCGATAGCGGCCAATCCTTCCGCGATCGACAGCGCGACGGCTCCCGCCAGGGAAACCGGCGCCATGGCTCCGGCCAGGGTGAACGGCGATACGATGACCATCTGCCCTCGCCGGGCAATCCGCATCGCGCCGTCCAGCATCGGCAAGTCGTGCTTGAGCGGCGACGTCGAATTTATGTTTGTGAACATTCTCGGCCTGGCATCGAACTCCTCGCGGGTCAGGCCTCCCGCGATTCTGACCATTTCCATGACATCTTCGACCCGCTCGCTGCCGAGCGAATACGCGTGCATGACTTTGTCCGATAGTGTCAGCTTGTCGAACAGGCAGTGGAGATGCCTTGTCGACGCGTGGATGTCGACCGGCTCCACCGGATACCCGCCGGCGAAATGAATGCAGTTGAAAAACTGCGTCAATTTAATGAAGTTTTGAAAGTCTTCGCGGTTTCCCACGCGTTTGCCGGATTCGAGGTCCAGAGCGTTCGGCGGCGACGATACGTTCCCGAACACCATGTGCCTGCCGCCGATTGATAGCGTCCGTTCCGGATTGCGCGGTACGATCTCGAATTCGCTAGGGCAGGTCTTGATCGATTCCATTACGAAATCGCGGTCCATCCGAACGTTGGCGCCGTCGACTATGCAGCCCTCGCCGGCAAGGATTCGCCTGGATTCGGCGTTCAGAAACTCAATTCCGATTTCTTCCAGGATGCGCATTGCGCCGTCGTGAATTGCCGCAACGCCGTCCTGCCCCAAGGGTTCAATCGGAGCGTCGATGTTTTCAGGGATGCGCCAATCCATTTGGCGGATCGCGCCGGCGCCGGCGCGCCGCAAATTCGCAGCTCTTCCGCTTCTTCGCCCTCTTGCCGCTGGCATTTCAGTCGCCTCCGATTCTATCGAGGACGATGCCTAGCCGCCGCCGATCTGGACGCTGCGAATTCGGTCGTCCGACCCTTCCGCGTCCAGAGCTTTCAGCCAGCGCGGCAAATGGCCGATATCCGGCAGAACGCACATTGTCCCCGGCTCCAATTCGCTTCGGCGCGCTACGCCGGTTAGCACGCCGACGGCGCCTGCTCCCGCGCGTCGCGCGGCCTCGACATCGATTCGACTGTCTCCGACGAGAACCGATCGCTCCGGCGCGATTTCGACCTCGTCGCAGAATGCAAGTATCATGCCGGCATCCGGCTTTTCGCCGAAACCGCTATCGGATCCTGCGATGAAATCGAAAAACGGCAAGGCGTTGGCCGCGCCGAGATGCGATCTTGCCGCGGCCTCGTAGTCGTTGGTCGCCACGCCCAGCCGGTAGCCCTTTCTTCGAAGCTCGGCCAGAAGCGGCCTCAATGGAACCGCCTCGACCTGGACCGCATTCTTCGACCTGTCGCTGACATGCTCGAGGATCTCGCCGAGGCTGCTATCATCGAATTCGGAAGCAATGGCTGAAAGCATGAATTCCGGCGTGCTGTGAATGAACGGGCTGGCTTGTTCGAAAGCGCAATTGTCGTAGTCGAATCCGAGCCGCCAGCTCAGGCGCCCGATTAGATCTCTATCTCCCGCTGCGAGATCGCGGACAAGGTCCCGAATCCAGGGAGCCCATGTCGCGTGAAATCCGAATAGAGTTCCGTCCTTGTCGAATATGATGGCTTGTATGCGGTTCATTCGGTTTATGTCCAATGCGGTGTATTGCCGCCCGGCATTGCTCCCCTCGCAAGTCGCGGCGCATCGTTTGGAAGATCGGCATGCTCGCAGAATTCCAGAACGGTTTCGTCTTGCGCCAGTATAAATTCCAGAACCGTCGCCATGAAGTCAATGTCTTCGGCGACGCGTTTAAAGTCATCCGCCGTCGCGCCGGTCGTCGAGAAAAACCGGCTCAGCAGCCTTTCGTCCGCTCCGACCAGCCATTCAACCGCCTTGATGGCAACGATTTCGGCTTCTTCCTGTCTCATAAGGCGTTCCTAATCCGATCCGAAGCGTCGAGACGATTTAGGCTCAACGAGTTCCGGGCCGTCGGCGATCGACGGCTTGAACGTCTATGGAAACGGAATGCATTCCATTTGCCCGGCCAAATCAATTCATTGTGCCATACGCCTCCGCCAAAGGAATGGAAACCGCAAAATCCGATAGCGAATCGCCGCCGCGGGGAGGCGCCGCTCTTCAACTCGTCGCAAAGGTACTGTAATCGGGATGCGAACCCAAGCGGTCGATGCGTTCCGCGTCCTTGATTGCCGAAGCCGCCGATTCATTGACCGCAAGGAGGAGTCGATTGGCTATTGACCGAAAAGAGATCGCGACAAGTTACTTGATCGCGCCGGATACCCTCGCGAACGGCTTGACCAGACGCCTGTCCGGCGTTTCGCAGGATGGCCTGGAGGCCGAATTGCGCGTGGTGGAAGAGCGGCCGCTTACGATTTTCGTGAACGGCGCCGAGATCGTCACGGCCATGACCATCGGAGACTATCCGGAATTTCTTGCGCTCGGATTCCTCTACAACCAGGGGATGCTAAGGTCGTATTCCGAGGTCGAGAGGATCGATTTCGATGAAGAGCTCGAGACGGTCGTCGTACGAACGAAGGCGGAAACCGATTTCGAGAAGAAGCTCGGCAAGAAAATTCGTACGAGCGGCTGCGCAATAGGCACGGTGTTCGGAGATATGTACGAGATGGTGCAGGGCCGGTCGCTGCCGGAAGCGGAAGTAAGAACATCCTGGATGTACCGGCTGGCGCACATGATAAATAGAACTCCAAGCCTTTATCTTGAAGCCGGAGCGATTCATGGAACGGTTTTGTGCCGCCGAGACCTGCCGCTCGTTTATATGGAAGACGTTGGACGGCACAATGCCGTCGACAAGGTTGCCGGATGGATGCTGTCGGAAGGCGTGCCCGCGGGCGACAAGTTGCTTTACACGACCGGGCGGCTGACATCGGAAATGGTTTTGAAAACAGCGATGATGGGCATTCCCGCGCTAATTTCCAGGTCGGGGTTCACGGCTTGGGGCGTCGAGCTCGCGCGCGAGATCGGCCTTACGCTCATAGGCAGGCTGCGCGGCAAGAGATATTTCTGCCTGTCGGGGGCGCACAGGCTCGTTCGGGACGCGGACCCGGACGATATTCCTCCCGAAGACCGAAAGCATCGGAGGAAATCTTCCATTGGCGACTAGCTCGTTGCCGGCGCGAACGGGCTCCGGCTTGATCGCAGGCGTCGTGCTTGCGGGCGGGCTTGCGAGAAGAATGGGCGGCGGCGACAAGTCGCTTCTCAAACTGGGCGACCGGACAATTCTCGACAGCGTCCTGGAAAGGCTTTCCGGGCAGGTCGATTTGATTGCTTTGAACGCGAACGGCGACCCCTCTCGGTTCGAACGGCCGGGACTGCCCGTCGTGCCCGACACCTTTCCGGGGCGCTGCGGCCCGCTCGCCGGCGTTTTGGCGGGGATGGATTGGGCGCATTCGGAGCAAGCGGAGCACATAGTCACCGTAGCGGCGGACACGCCGTACTTTCCGCGGACTCTCGTGGCGGGATTGATGGCGTCGCGGGAAATCGAAGGCCGCCCTATCGCGCTGGCGGCGAGTACGCGCAGCGGCCGCCGGAACCTGCATCCGACTTTCGGATTCTGGCCGGTGGAATTGCGCGAAAGCTTGCGAGATTCGCTTTCGCGCGGAATTCGAAAAGTGGTGGATTGGACAGAAATTCACGGCGCCGCGATCGCGAATTTCGAATTCGGCGAATTCGATCCATTTTTCAATATAAATACGCCGGACGACCTGGAATTGGCGCGGCGGCGCGGGCGAGCGGTCGAGGAATCCGGCGCATCTCCTTCGCAGCAAGGCGAACGCAAAGGCGATTCCGGATCCGGCATCGAAAAATTAAATTGAAGATATTCGCAATAGTCGGCTGGAAGAATTCGGGAAAAACCGGATTGGTAGAGCGGCTGGTATCGGAATTCTGCGACAGAGGCGTAGCCGTTTCGACCGCGAAGCATGCTCACCATGCCTTTCTTGGCGACCGAAGGGGAACAGACAGCTTTCGGCACAAGGCGGCCGGAGCTCGGGAAGTTTTGATCGCTTCGGACAATAGATGGGCCGTTTTCGGAAGCGGAATGGAAGTCGGCTTGCGAGAATTGTTCGGAAAATTGTCGCAAGTTGATTTATTGTTGCTTGAAGGGTTCAAAAGCGAAGATTTTCCGAAATTGGAAGCCTATAGGTCGGAAACTTCCGTCGAACCGATTGCGCGACGAGACCGGAGCGTCCTTGCGGTCGCAAGCGACGTGGCATTGAACGGGCTCGACGTTCCGGTGTTCGATTTGGACGACACCGGCGCTATCGCGGATTTCGTGCTGGCGAATTGCCGCGCCGCCTTCTAGGCGGAGTCTCGAATTTGCGGTTCAAGCCGTTTGTTCTACGGCGCCGGCACTTGAAGGAATGGGCGGGTCCGAATGGCGAAAGATAAATTGACCGACGATTGCTTCGCGCTGCCGAAGGGGTTTCATTGGACTCCTGTCGACGAAGCTCTCGCCGGGCTGCGGGCGAGCCTGGCGCCGGTGGTTGGCCGGGAGCGAATCGCATCGATCGATGCCTCGGGAAGAATTCTCGCCGACTCTCCCGCCGCCGCCAGGTCCAATCCGGCGGCGACGAACGCGGCGGTCGACGGATACGGTTTCGCGCAAGCGTCGCTGGAGGGCGCGGATGGCCGATTGAAAATCGCGCGGGGCCGCGCCGCGGCCGGCCGGCCCTGGAAAGGCAAGCTTCCGCCGGGCTACGCGCTGCGGATCTTGACGGGCGCTACCGTTCCAGACGGAATGGATACCATCGTTCTGGATGAAGACGTCGAAGTGCACGGCGATGCCGTCGCGATCCCAGCCGGCATCAAGCTCGGCTCGAACACTAGGGCCGAGGCCGAGGATGTCAGGATCGGCCAGGAATTGATCGCCAGGGGCAGAGTGCTCAGGCCGCAGGATATCGCACTTTTGACAGCGTCGGGCGCCCATGAAGTCGCGGTCAGGAAAAAGCTGCGGGTTGCGGTCCTGTCGACGGGGGACGAATTGCGTCAGCCCGGATCAGAAATAGCCCCGGGACAAGTCTATGACGCCAATCGCCCGATGTTATTGGCGATAATCGCCCGCTGGGGCTATTCGGCAGTCGATATGGGCGCGGTTAAGGACGATCCGGGCGCGCTGCGCCGGCATCTGGATAGCGCGGCGGAATCCTCCGATGCCGTAATCGTGACCGGCGGCGCGTCCGGAGGCGACGAGGATCACGTCTCGGCCCTGCTTTCTCAAGAGGGAATCCTCAATTACTGGAGAATTGCGATCAAGCCGGGCCGGCCGCTGGCACTTTCGCTTTGGCGGGGCAAGCCGGTGATGGGGCTTCCCGGCAATCCCGTCGCCGCCTTCGTATGCGCGCTTGTTTTTGGAAGGCCGATTCTGCGGACGCTTGCCGGCGGCGAGTGGCCCGAACCGGTGGGATTTTTGGCGCCTGCCGCGTTTTCCAAGTCCAAGAAGCGAGGGAGGCGGGAATTCTTGAGAGCGAAACTTGACGCTCACGGCCGCGTCGAATCCTTCCGGTCGGAAGGATCGGGGCTCATTTCCGGCCTCAGCTGGTCCGACGGCCTCGTGGAATTAGGAGACGAAGGGCGAAGAATCGAACGCGGCGATCTCGTAAAATATATTCCCTACGGGAGTTTCGACCTTTGATCGGCCGCATGCTGTTCCTTCATCAGTATTCGCCGCTCAAAGCGCTGCCCAAAAGAATGAACGCTCGCGCCGTTCGAGTGGACGTTATGTCGGCTAGATCCGAATCTTTCGAGTTGAGAATCAGCTTCGGCAGCAATTCCTGGAAACAGGCGATGAAGCCAAGCGCCAATTCATAGAATTCCCTGTCCGATTCCAGGAGATCGGCGACCACTTTGAGCAAGCCCAAATCGCGAATTCCTCCCAATGTAGAAATCAGCTGCTTCTTCTCGCCGGTGGCATGCATGCGCCAGATCTCGGGCCGCGCCAAATCCGGATTCAGCGTGTCAGTAAAGATATCGCTGTGGGCCAGCACCGTCAGAACTTTCTGGGAATATTCCAGCAGCCGGCGGATGTCGTCATGGTCCAATACCAATTCGAGGGCATCGAATCCTTCAGTGTCGTTTTCGTCTTCGGGCAGGTTAAGCGCCCGAACTAGCACTTGCATTGAAATTTTTCGTTCGGAATCGAAAAAATTTGATCCCTGGTGAAGTTGCTTTTCCTGTGAGTCGTGCCGCTGGGGCGGCTGTTGCTGGCTTTGGGGGGCGAATCGGTTTTCGTTCACGTCTATTCGAAACTCGGCCCTAGGTTCCCGAGGCTGTTCGGAACCGTACGACGCCCGCTTTTCGTAGTCGGCCAGCAAGGAGTCTTCAATTTCCCTCAATCTCGATTTGGACACAGCGAGCATTCTCCGCAATTCTTCCTGATCGGCTTGAAGGAATCCGATCGATAGCTCGCTTCCGAGCGATGATTTAATGGCAAGCGCCGCTAGCCAGAACAAGGCAAGCGGAACCAGAAAGGCAACAACTTCAAGATAAAGCTGTATGCCGCCCGGAGGCTCGGAATTCCCGCGGGCAAAAAATAGCACGATCGCCGAAAATGCCGTCCAAGCAATGCTGGCGACGATAACTGCAAGATAGACGACAAGAATGACAAATCTGTTTCTTCGCAAGATTTCATTTGAAGTAAAATGATCTGTGCCTGGAAGCTGGGTCATGGCTTTCGGATCTCGTTCCGCATCTACACGTATTTAATTTCCAGAATCGTATAGCTCCTTTCGCCGCCGGGCGTGATGACTTCGGCGTTGTCGCCTTCGTCCTTTCCGATCAGGGCCTTGGCAAGGGGGGAGCCAATGTTCAAGAGGCCGCGCTCGACGCTCGCTTCGGCTTCGCTTACAATCTGGAAGGTCTTTTTTTCCAGCGTATCATCATTTTCCAGAGTCACGGTCGCTCCGAATTTTATCGGCCCGCTGAGCTTGGAGACAGTAATTACTTCCGCTCTGCCAATAAACGACTCCAGTTCCTTTATTCGCCCTTCTATTAGGCTCTGCTGTTCCCGCGCGGCATGGTATTCCGCGTTTTCCGATAGATCGCCGTGCGCACGAGCTTCGGCGATAGCATTGATCACCTTTGGCCTGGAAACAGTCTTAAGCCGCTTCGCTTCCTCGTTCAGCGACTGGAATCCTTCCGGCGTTATGAGTATCTTTTTCATTCAAGGACCGATTTGTGGAGAGCCTGATGCAGATTAACGCAGTTTTTCGGTTTCGTGAAGTCGCAATTGATCCTTTGAGCCGAAGGCGGAAATTTTGACGGATAAGGCGAATTCGAGCCTTGTCCGGAATGAAAGCTCGATAGGAAATGCCGGAGCGGGGCGAAAATCGTGTTTGACGCAGCGGTCTGATCGCAGTTAATGGCCGGGGATTCACGCGAAGAAGTCGAAACGAGAAAGAAAGGCCGAAGGGAATCAATGGGCGAGATCGATAGAGAGTCCATGGAATACGACATCGTAATTGTCGGCGCTGGTCCGTCGGGTCTATCGGCGGCGATCAGAATCAAGCAGCAGCAGCCGGACCTTGAAGTATGCGTGCTTGAAAAAGGTTCCGAGGTCGGAGCTCATATCCTCTCGGGGGCGGTTCTGGATACCGCCGGGCTGGACAAGTTGCTGCCAGACTGGAAGGAAATGGGCGCCCCGGTCTCCGTCCCCGTAACGGAGGACAGGTTTTTCATACTTGGCGAGGCCGGCCAGCTGCGCGTTCCCAACTGGTTCATGCCCCCCTTGATGAACAATCACGGCAACTACATCGTTTCCATGGCGAATTTGTGCCGCTGGCTGGCCGAGCGGGCCGAGGATCTCGAGGTCGATGTATTTCCGGGAATGTCCTGCTCTTCGATCGTCCATGCGCCCGACGGCAGGGTTTCAGGCGTGGTGGCCGGCGAATTCGGGCTGCAGCCGGACGGCGAGCGCGGGCCGAGCTACGAGCCCGGCGTGGAAGTCTTGGGAAAGTACGTTTTCCTAGCCGAAGGGGCGCGCGGTTCGCTCTCCAGGAAAGTCATCGCCGAATTCGATCTCGACAAGAATTCCGATGTTCCAAAATATGGAATCGGACTAAAGGAAATTTGGCAAGTCGATCCCGATAAATCCAGGCCGGGATCGGTTGTACACACCGCGGGCTGGCCGCTTGGAAGAAATGCCGGCGGCGGCTCATTCATCTATCACATGGATAGGAACGAGGTTTGCGTCGGCTTCGTCGTCCATCTAAACTATAAGAACCCGCACCTCTATCCCTATATGGAGTTTCAGAGATTCAAGCACCATCCCGTCGTGCGCGAATTGCTCGAAGGCGGCAAGCGGGTCGCGTACGGAGCTCGCTGCATCAGCGAGGGCGGGTGGCAGTCGATCCCCAAGCCCGTTTTCCCAGGCGGAGTTCTGCTCGGGTGCTCCGCCGGACTGGTCAACGTTCCCAGAATCAAGGGCAACCACAATGCGATTCTGAGTGGAATCGCGGCCGCTGACGCCGCTTGCAGCGCTTTGGCGTCCGGTCGCGCCGGCGACGAGCTGGTGGAGTATTGGGATGAATTGAAGTCGGGCGCCATCGGCAAGGACTTGAAGCGAGTGCGAAACGTTAAGCCGATTTGGTCGAAATTCGGCTTTCTGGCCTCGATGCTTCTTGGCGGGTTCGACATGTGGATGGCGAATTTGACAGGCATCAATCCGCTGGGAACGCTAAGGCACGGCAAATCCGATGCCGAATGCACGGAGCCGGCGGAACGGCATTCGGTCATTGACTATCCTCGACCGGACGGCATCGTCAGTTTCGACAGGCTGACGAACTTAAGCTATTCGGGAACCAATCACGACGAGGGGCAGCCGGTTCACCTGCATCTACTGGATCCATCGCTTCCAATCGATGTAAATCTTCCGCGCTTCGACGAGCCCGCCCAAAGGTACTGTCCTGCGGGCGTTTACGAAGTCAGGTACGATTCGTCGGGCGGCAATCCCAGTTTTCAAATCAATTCCCAGAACTGCGTTCACTGCAAGACCTGCGACATCAAGGATCCGTCCATGAATATCGAGTGGAGAACCCCGCAGGGCGGCGGCGGCCCCAACTACCCGAATATGTAGGTGGCGCGGATCGATTTTCACGCAGATAGCGCGACGGCGATTCGATGCCGCAATCCGAACAGCCGAATCCCGGAGCTTTTCCGGGGCGAGCGGCGGCAATGTCACGAAGTTTGATCCGCGCCCAAATGGAGGGAAGGCGATTGGCGCCGCGCGAATGTTCAAAATTTATTGTGGTTGATTGCGCTTTTAAGTATTTGCGGCTAGTAGACGATGACGCAGCCTAAGCGGATCAATTGCAAAACTCTACTCTAATTGCCTTAGCAGTTCCAGCCGTGCTCGCGGGCGGAATTTCTCCAAGTTCCGCTCAAGTGGCTTCCGCCGATTCAGCCGGTTCATTCCTTGTCGGCCGATATGCTCAAATTGAAAGCGATTTTGAAATCGCGAGGGACAGTTATTTGGCGCTCCTGAGCACGGAGCCCGAAAACGTTGGCGTTAAAAAAGACCTGCTCGAAGTGCTGGTCAATTACGGCGATAGCCAATCCGCCTATCAGTACGCCCGGGAATTGAATGATTCGGGGGACGAGACATTTCTAAGCGATCTCGTGCAAACGGTGGAGTTGTTCGAGAATCGACAGTATCAAGAAATCATTGATTGGAGCGAAGAATCCCGCCTGGCGGCCGATGAACTGAATTTGTACGGCTTCATGAACGCATGGGCGAATTTTGCCGCCGGGGATGTGAACCTCGCCTTAGAGAGGTTCGATGAGCTGGCGGCAAACGACAGCATATTGGAGATTGCCAAGCTTCAGCAGGGGTTGGCGTACGCTTCGGTTGGCGATTTCGGCAGCGCTCGCCAGGCGCTTGAAAAATCGGGATCTCTTCTAGGAACTGTTCCGTTCGACAGCCAGAATTTCTTGGACAATGTTACCGCTCAGATCGCCGACCCTTCGGCCGATGCCGGGAGCGACCCGGCCGCGGGCTCCAGCGAAGCTGCCGGGCAGGAAATCGACTTCGAATTTGAAATTTCCCCCCAGCTCGGAGTTTCGACTTTTTTATCGGCTTTGGGCAATGGCATGGGCAACGACCACTACTGGTCGCTGATATTTACCAGGCTAGCGCAGTTTCTGTATCCGGAATCGGATAAATACAACATATGGATAGGGCGTTCACTGCGGAATCTTGGAAATTTCGAACTTGCGGAAAGTTCCTTTCAAAGGATTCCCGAAGGCGCCGACTACTACCGATTCGCGCTCGCGGAGAGAAGTAGTATTCTGCATGACTTGGGCAAGACCGAAGAATCCTTTTCCATTCTCTCCGAATATGCCGAGAAGTATTCGGATTCGCCGGATGCCTATTGGGCTTTAGGCGATGCATATCGACGCGCCGGCGAGTTCGAACGCGCGGACGAGGCGTACAGCGATGCGATTTCGCTGTTGGACGATCCGGATTCCAGCAATTGGCAGCTTTATTTTGCGAGAGGCATAGTCCGTGAACAGACGGGAGATTGGGATAGCGCAAAGACTGATCTGCGCACTTCGCTGGAATTGTCGCCTGATCAGCCATTGGTGCTGAATTACCTGGGCTACTCCATGGTTGTTATGGACGAAGACCTGGTTGAGGCCGAAAGGCTAATCGAGAAGGCCGTCGAACTTGAGCCGAACAGCGGCTTCATCCTCGACTCGCTTGGCTGGGTTCTTTACCGTCGAGGACTGTACGAAGAAGCGGTGCTTCCAATGGAGAAAGCCATTAGCTTGGAACCGTCGGATCCGGTCATTAACGATCATTTGGGCGACGTGTATTGGATGGTCGGCCGCCATCGGGAAGCCGAATTCCAGTGGAAGCGGGCGCTGTCATTCGATCCGGAACCGGACGAGGCCAAGCGAATAGGAAAGAAGCTTAAATTCGGCCTGGACCACGTGCTGGCTCAAGAATAGAAAGTGCCGAGCGCATTAAGCGCAAAGGCGCGCGCAAAAATCAATTTCGCATTGCATGTCCTGGGCCGGCGCCGGGACGGCTTCCACGATCTCGACAGCATCGTAGCGTTCGCCGAGTTCGGAGACACGGTGGCCGTGGAACCATGCCGAGACCTCTCGATTGAAGTTTCAGGGCCCGCATCCGCCGGCGTTCCGGCGGACGAGCGGAATGTCGCCGCGAAGGCGGCAAGAATGCTGAGCGCGAATCTCGGCGCAAAAATAAAGATCGAAAAATGGATCCCCGCCGCTTCCGGCCTAGGCGGCGGCTCCTCGGACGCCGCGGCGGCTTTACGTCTGCTCTCAAAGCAATGGGGCGTATCGATTGGCCCGATTTCAAATTTCGCTCGCGTCGGCGCCGATGTCCCGGTTTGCCTGGCCGGAGGTTGTTCTCGAATCAGGGGCGCTGGCGAAACCGTGGAATTGCTGGAACCGGGCTGGCCGGAACTGCCTTTGGTATTGGCCAATGCGGGAAAAGAGGTTTCTACTACGAGAGTTTTCCAAGGCGTCAAGCGCTTCGGCGGGGCGCTGGTCGGCGAAATTCCCGGGACCTGCTCCGTTGGCGAATTGGCTGCATGGCTGGAAAATCAGCGCAACGATCTAGAATCGCCCGCTCTGTCGATAGCCCCGGAAATTCGCGACGTGCTGTCCCAGCTGTCCTCGTGCCGCGGCTGCCTGCTGGCCAGAATGTCGGGTTCCGGCGGAACCTGCTTCGGTATTTTTGAAAGCTCCGAGGCGGCCGTCCGAGCCAAGCGAAAAGTCCATCGCGCCAATAGCTCGTGGTGGTGCATTGCGACCAAGACGTCGGCAATCGGCCGCAAGATTGGCGCGCCTGAATTCAACACTCCGGAGCCGCGGCTTTTCTAGGCGGCTCTTTCCGTGACGTAACGGGTGAGATCCGCTAGCTTGCCGCGGATAGGATGGTCGGGAAGAATTTCCAGAGAGTCTTGAGCGACCGCCGACCATCGCTCGGCTTCCTGCCGCGCCTTGTCAATGGATCCGTGCTTGCGAAGCAACTCCTTCGCGTATTCAAAATCGCCGTCCCGCTGCTCGCCGTTTACAATTACGCGAGACCAGAATCGCCTTTCTTCTTCGCTGGCGTTCGCCACGGCGCCAATGACGGGCAAAGTAACTTTGCGGTCGCGAAAATCGTCTCCTACATTCTTGCCCATGGATGCGGAATCGCCGCCGTAGTCAAGCACGTCGTCAACAATCTGAAAGCTAATTCCCAATGCATGGCCGAACTTTCTAAGCGCCGACAGTATTTCCGAATCCGCGCCGCCAACCGCTCCGCCCGATTCCGCTGCGGCGGCAAACAGAGCCGAGGTCTTGCCCTCGATGATTTTTCTATAGGATTTCTCGTCGATGCTTAGATTGCGCGCCATCGAAAGCTGAAGGATTTCGCCTTCCGCGATCGCTACGGCGGCCGACGAAAGAGATTCCAGGACTTTTCGCGAGCCAAGTTCAACCATAAGCTGGAGCGCCCGAGCCAGAAGAAAGTCGCCGACTAGTATCGACGAGCGATTGTCCCAGAGCAAATTGGCGGTCGGCCTCTGACGGCGCTGGTCGCTTTCGTCGACGACATCGTCGTGGAGCAGCGTCGCCATATGGATGAATTCCACGGCTGCGGCCGCTTGTATGTGCAAGCCGCCGCGATATCCAAGAACCGCCGCGGCCGACAGGGTTAGCACCGGGCGAATTCGCTTGCCGCCCGCCTTGAATAAATGCGCCGAGACATCGCCGATCCTAGGCGCCAAGGTTGAATTCGCCTGATCGAGGATCGTTTTGCTCGTCGCATCCAAATCCGAGCGAAGATCGGCTACCAGGGACGCGAGCGGGTCGAAATTCTCGTCCTTTTCGTACATGGGGCAATTCCTGCTCGACAAATCCATGCGCTAAGCATTATCTAGCGAAATATGAAAGAGCTTTATAGAACCAACGACCCTGCGGCGCTGGCCTGCGCTTCTGCCCTGCTCAACGGCGAAAGCATACCGAGTTTCGTTATGGATGTCCATATGAGCGTACTGGAAGGATCGATCGGCATTCTTCCCAGGAGGCTGATGGTGGCTGAAGCCGATTTGGAAGAGGCGAGAACCGTACTTTCCGACAACGGGTTTGAAATTTCGGAAAATTGAATTGGGATTCGAAAGCGCGGAGGTTACTCGCAACAGCTTTCTTGGCGAAACGGTTTTCGCGCTTCAGCCCAAAAAGGGGTTTCGAGCCGGCATAGATTCCGTGCTCCTAGCCGCTTCTGTGCCCGCCGAAGCCGGTCAGTCGGTTCTGGAACTCGGCTGCGGGGCGGGAATCGTCAGCCTATGCCTTGCGCGCCGGGTCGATGGATTGACTCTCGCGGGACTGGAACTGCAGGCGGACTACGCCGAATTGGCTCGAAGAAACGCAAGATTGAACGCCGTAGAAATTGAAGTCGAAGACGGGGATGTCGCCGAGCCGCCCCGAAGCATCCGCGCAAGGCAATTCGACCACGTGATTGCAAACCCGCCCTATTACAGAATTGGCGCGGGAAGCGTATCGAGCGATGAAGGCCGGGAACGCTCGCTCCGGGAAACAAGTCCATTGGAGGATTGGATAAACTGCGCGGTTAAGCGCTTGAAGCCCGGCGGGTGCTTTACCATGATTAATCGCGCCGAGCGGCTGGAGGAAATTCTAGGCGCTTTTAAAGGCCGCCGATGCTCCCTGGAGCTGAAGCCTGTTTATTCTCGCTCGAATTCCCCGTGCATTCGCGTCCTTTTCAGGGCTAGGAAGGATCGCAACGACGAATTGAGCATTGCATCGCCCTTGATTCTCTTCGCGAACAAATCGGCATCCGGCGATTCGTCTTCCTGTTCCTACAGCGCTTGCGTTGAGCGCCTGCTAAGAAATCCGCTGCCGCTGCGATTCTAGAATTCGTTGGCGCGCTGCGGCGCGTCGGAATCGCCAATTTTTCGTTCGAATATTGCGTCGATGGCGTGACATGGCCACTGATTTGCAGTAACATGACGCTAGGCGATAGGGCCTAAGCAATAAAGGAGTTGAATCGTCCAATGTCAGAAATGGAGCATTTGAACGAGCTTCGCAAGATGCATGAGGATCTTTCGAAAAAAATTGAACTTGAACAGAACAGCCCCGGATCCGACAGCTTGGTAATTACCGAATTAAAAAAGCGGAAATTGAAAATAAAGGATAAGATTCAACAACTTTCGAAAGTATAATTTTTCTGATCGAGAGTTTTTCGCAGCTGATTGTCGTATTTCTCGATGTGAATGGCCGTTCATTCGAGACGATGCCGGCTGCTTCCGCCAACTAAAAAATAGGGTCGGTGCAATTCTGCGTTTTAACCGGAATCACTTCTGGATTTCGGAATTTCCTTTTTTTGCCGGAGCGCGGAATTTTCAGGGCCAAGTTGATCCGATTGACCCCCGAAAGCGCTCGCGCCGGTCGGTTGAATCCTGATCGAAGACGGCGCGAGCCGGAGGGGACCTGAAGGCCGGCATGGACTGCGCCGGCTACGGCGGCGCCCGCTTCGCAATGGAATGCGATTTAGGCTTTGGCCGTTCGGATGAGGCAAGCCCCCGATTCCGAGCCTTTGCCGGGCTATGCGTATTCAGGCGGCCTTGCATTCCATCCGATTGCTCCTCGGCTTCGTCGACTTTCTCGGGTTGGACCGCCCCGGCATCTCGCGCCTCGGGCTGGAGATGCATCCAAGTCGAGTCTCGCCGCAACTCGCTCCGGGCCATTGGGATGCGCACGGGGATGGCCCGCGGATGCCGGTTCACGGAAGGAGACCTGAGCAGCCCGCCGACGAGCTGCGCTGTAATCGGCGAGCTTTCGAACCAATGCCGAGTCTTCTCGCGCAACCGCCCGCACCGCGGCTGCGCCGGTCGCGGCGGGCTTTTTCCAGCGGCGAGCGGCAACCCGATCGCGAAATTTGAGCTGCGCCCGGTTTCCGTAGTCCCGGACGGCAATTTCTACAAGAAATTCGATCCGCGCCCTCCGTCAAGTGCGATCGTTGTAAATCCGAACTCGCCGTGTACAAATACCGCTATGCTGCGAATCGACAATTTAACCTACCGGATCGGCAATCGCGTGCTGTTCGACCGGGCGTGCGCGGTTGTCAACGCCGGCCAACGCGTGGGATTCGTCGGTCGTAACGGAGCAGGGAAGACGACTCTTCTGCGTCTGATCGCAGGGGCGATCGAACCGGAAGACGGTATAGCCCGCGTGTCTGAACGCTGGCGGGTCGGCGTGACAAGTCAGGAAGCGCCGTCGGGTTCGCAGAACTTGGTTGAGACTGTGCTCGCCGCAGACCACGAACTTGCCGCCTTGCAGCGCGAGGTCGCGACCGCAACCGATCACGCCCGCATAGCTGACATTCACGAACGCCTTCGCGACAAGGAGGCGCATAGCGCACCAGCCCGCGCCGCTCGCATTCTCGACGGACTCGGGTTCGATCAGGAGTCTCAGCTGCAGCCGCTCGACACTTTTTCCGGTGGGTGGCGAATGCGGGTTATGCTTGCTGCGCTGCTCTTCACGCGACCCGATCTTCTGCTACTCGACGAGCCAACCAATCATCTCGATCTCGAGGCCGCGATGTGGCTGCAATCGTACCTGCGGCGATACGACGGAACCGTGATCATCGTAAGTCACGACCGTGATCTCCTGAACAGCGTCGCCCAGAAAATCCTACACCTTGAACACGGCAAGCTGAACCTCTACCAGGGCGGCTACGACGCATTCGAACGAACGCGGCGCATGCATCTCGAACATGATGCGAAATTGCGCGCGCGCCAAGAGGATCAGCGCGCTCGCATTCAGAAGTTTGTCGACCGGTTCCGATACAAGGCCACCAAGGCGCGGCAGGCTCAGTCGCGGCTGAAACTTCTGGATCGCATGGAGCCGATCCCCGAGCGCCGGGATGAAGCTAGCGTCGTCTTCCGGTTTCCCGACCCCGAAGCTCTCGCGTCTCCGCTGTTCAGCGCCCGGGATGTATCGGTCGGCTATAACGAAGAACCGGTCCTGCAACGGCTCACGCTACGGTTGGACTACGACGACAGGATCGCGCTGCTAGGCGCTAACGGAAACGGCAAATCGACCTTGATCCGACTGCTTGCAGGTCGTCTGTCTCCGTTGGGCGGCGACGTCTCGGTCGCGCCCAAGCTGCGGGTGGGTTACTTCACGCAGCATCAGGCCGACGAGCTTGATCCCGAAGCAACGCCGATCATTGAGTTGACGCGGAGGAGGCCAAAGGATTCGCCGGAAAGGATTCGATCGCAGCTTGCGCGGTTTGGATTTTCGCAGGAGCGCGCCCTAACCGAAGTTGCGAACCTATCGGGAGGGGAAATGGCGCGTCTGGTATTTGCACTGATAACGGCAGACGCACCCCACATCCTGCTACTGGACGAACCGACTAACCATCTTGATGTAGATTCGCGCCAGGCGCTGATCCAGGCGATCAATGACTTCGCAGGCGCCGTGGTCATTGTTACCCATGACCCGAATGTGATCAAGCTCACGGCAAACCACTTCTGGCTAGTTGCGAACGGAACCGCGGCGCCGTTCGACGGCGACTTGAAGGATTATCGGAACATCCTGCTGTCCGGCCCGGTCGACGGAACGCGTGGGAGGGCGGCGACAGCTGCGACTCCGCTACCGGATCTAAAGAATAAACGGGATAAGCGGAGACTTTCGGCAGTGCGCCGCCAAGCTCTGACACCGCTTCGCCAGGATCTGAAACACGCCGAGCGAACGATTGAGCAACTGACGGCTAGGAAGGCCGAGCTTGAAACGGCGATGGCTGATCCCGAGTATTACAACGGCGGCAGCGAAAAGATGGTCGAGCATCAGATTCATCTACGACAGGTTGCCCGCGATCTGGAGCGGGCCGAAGAGCGGTGGCTGGAATTGCAGGAGCAGTGGGAAAGCGTCCAATTGGCGTAGCCTTCCGGCGGGCCTTTCAAAAACCTCGTTGGCTAGGATAGGCGTGAATGCCATGCCTCAGCCGCCGCCTCCTCGACTTCTCGGCGGCCGGCGCGGCCGGAAATTACGGCGCGGCGATCCTCGGCGGCGCCGGATGGCACGGCTCGAAGGCTCTCGAGGCCCCGGAAAACTCGGCGCTCGTTCGCCTTCCGCTCTACAGCCCGGAACTCAATCCAGTCGGGCAAGTGTTCAACTTCATCAAGCCGAACTACCTTTCCAATCGCATGTTCGAAACGGTCGAAGACATCTGGAGCGGCATCGCCGGCGGATGGGAAAAGTTCATGGGCGACTGGGGCCGCGTCCGCTCTCCTGCCTTCCGAAAGCGGGCGATGATCCAATGACTCGATGACTAGCAGTCGCGAATAAACCGGTATAACAGGTCACAATTTACGGGAATTAGTATTATGCGGCCAATCACCATACTTCTCGCGGCTACCATAGCTTTAACGGCCTTCCAGGCGGCGGCAAGCGAAAACGCGCGAGACATCGTCAAAGCGGCAATCGATCAATGGCGCGGTTTCTCGTCGCGCGGCGTGATTACGATGAAGATTCATCGACCCGATTGGGAGCGCACCATGACATTGCGCAGTTGGACGCGAGGCAATGACGAATCGCTCGTGAGGGTCATCAAGCCGAGGCGAGATGCCGGAAACGCTACGCTGGCGAAGAAAGGCAGCATGTGGACGTATTCGCCAAAGGTAAATCGCGTTATCAAGATTCCATCGTCCATGATGAACCGGAATTGGATGGGTTCGGACTTTTCGAACAAGGAGATCAGCCGTTCGGACGATATTGTCGATCAGTACGATCACAAGCTTATGGAAACCCGCCGCAGCCGAGGGCATGAAGTCTACGTTATCCAGTCGATTCCCCATGAGGAAGCGGCCGTTGTCTGGGGACGCGAAGTGCTGAAGATTCGCGACGACAACATCGTTCTCGAGCATTCCTTCTACGATCAGGACGGCGCGCACGTGAAATCGCTGTTGACGCAGGCGATTGGCAAGAGCGGCGGGAGGACGATTGCGATCCGCCAGAGAATGTCCAAAGTCGAAGTGGAAGACGAGTGGACTGAAATCCGCGTGGACGAGATGGAATTCGATATCAAGCTGCGCGACACCCTGTTTACGCTGTCCAATCTACAGAATCCAAGGGAATGAGCATCACTCTCCGTCTGGCGTGGCGCAATCTATGGCGCCAGCCCAGACGCACTTGGCTGACGGCCGGCGCCATGGTGTTTTCCAACGTCCTCCTTATCTTTCTTATCGCACTGCAGCTTGGCACCTACCAGGCGATGATCGACAACACGCTCGGCGCGTTTTCCGGCCATCTGCAAGTACAGCGATCCGGGTACAAGGAGAATCAGCGGATTCGACAAGTCGTACCTCGAATTCGCGATGTCGCCGAGGAGTTGCGCTCCGGACTAGGCTTGAATTCAGTTGCTGCGAGAGGCGAAGCCTTCGCGCTCGCATCCAGCGCAAGTCGCACCTACGGCATCCGGATTATCGGCGTCGAGCCTGAATTCGAGCCGCGCGCGTCCAGGATTCCAAGCCTTGTCAACGCGGGTCGCTTCCTCGACGACCCGGTCGCTCCGGAAATCGTCGTGGGCGAAATCCTGGCGCTGAATCTAAAGGCCCAAGTCGGGGACGAGCTAACGATCCTCGGGAGCGCGCGAGACGGTTCGTTCGCGGCTGCGGTCGTGAATATCGTCGGAGTATTCGATAGCGGCTTGGACGAGCTGGATCGCTCGCTCGCGCAAATGCCGCTGGAGTTCTTCCAGGAAACATTTGCGATGAATGGCGCGGGACACGCCGTGGTTATCAACGCGCCCGGCCTATTCGAAGTCGAGTCCGTTGCGGAGAAAGCGAATTCGCTGCTTCCGCGCGGTCAGAACTTGGTTGTCCATGACTGGAATGATCTCCAGCCTGGCCTCAGGCAGGCGATTCAAGCGGATTTGATAGGCTCGTGGTTTATGTACGGGATACTGGTGATCCTGGTTATGTTCAGCGTGCTCAACACTCAGCTGATGTCCGTTCTGGAACGTACAAAAGAATTCGGAATCGTTTTGTCTCTTGGCTTATCGTCTGGTCGACTAGGCAGGCTGGTGCTGCTGGAGACCGTCTTGATCGGATTGATCGGGCTTGCTCTCGGCGTTGCGCTCGGAGGAATCGCGACGAGTTGGTTTGAGACGCACGGCTTTACTTACCCGGGTATGGAAGAGATGGCGCAGCAGTTTAATGTTCCGGACCGTTTCTATCCAGATCTCAATGCGATTTCGCTGTTCGCCGGGCCGGTTGTCGTGTTCGCCGGCAGCGTTCTCGCGGCGATTTATCCCATGGCCCGTCTGCATTGGCTGCGACCTGTTCAAGCGATGAGGTCGGCATGATCGCAACCTCCGGCATCGTCTTCCGGCTCGCGTGGAGAAACCTGTGGCGCAACTATCGCCGCACCGCAATAATTCTGGCCGCTATCGCCGCGGGAATTTGGGCCATGATCTTCATGATTGCCTTTACGCGCGGCATGATCGAAAGCATGGTTTCCGACGGCATTCGGTCCATACCGGGCCACGTTCAAATTCATCATCCGGACTTTAGGAACGACCCGACGGTCGACAATTTGATGTCGAGACCGGGCGGTGAGCTTGCCGCCTCGCTTGACGGGAAGGACGTGGCTGCTTGGAGCAGCCGCGTTCGCGTGCCCGCCGTCATCTCCAGCGAGCGGGGATCGCGGGGCGTAACGCTTGTCGGAATCGATCCGGTCGCCGAAACTTCGATCTCGTTCGTTGCCGACGACGTTGTTGAAGGCCGGCATTTGGAGGATGATCGGGACAGGGGGCTGGTCCTTGGCCGGCGGTTGCTGGAGCGGCTTGAATCGGATGTCGGCAAGCGAGTTGTCGTCATGACCCAAGGCGCCGACAACGACATTGTAGACCGAGGGTTTCGAGTTGTCGGAGTTTATGAATCGGAGATTGCTTCCACCGAGGAAGCTTTTGCATTTGCCGGGCGCGCCACGCTTCAGGAACTGCTAGGAATCGGCGACCGCGTATCCGAGATTGCGGTACTCGGCACGGACCGCCGAGAGGCTGAGCAGCTTTACCTCCGGCTAGCGGACACTGCCGGCGCCGATGTCGAAGTTCTGCCCTGGTACGAGCTGAATAGCTACCTCGGCGCCACGATGCGAACGATGGACGGGTTCGTTATCGTGTGGATCGTCGTGATTTTCTTGGCTCTGTCGTTTGGCTTCGTCAACACTCTAGTGATGGCGGTGTTCGAGCGCGTGAGGGAAATCGGCCTAATGATGGCCCTTGGAATGAAGCCCCGCACCATAGTTGCGCAAATTGTCGCGGAGTCGATTTTGCTCCTCGCGATCGGCCTGGCGGCGGGAAACGTCCTTGCCTGGGCCACAATATATTCTCTGAGCGACGGGATAGACTTCTCTTTCGTTGGAGAAGGACTCGAAATAATGGGCGCCGCCAGCGTGCTGAAGCCGTCGCTTGGGATCGGAGACGTTTTACTGTCAACCGCGATCGTACTCGGGCTCGGATTTTTGGCAAGCCTGTCGCCGGCCATTCGGGCGTCTCGCTACCAGCCGGTAGAGGCTTTAACGAAGGAATAAGCGATGAACTCGGTCCGTTGCGCGGATCTGCGCAAGACCTACAAGCAGGGGGATCAAGATGTCATCGGGCTCGATGGCGTGAGCCTAGAGGTTGAACAGGAAGGTTTCGTATGCCTGCGGTCGCCGTCCGGCGCGGGCAAGACGACGCTCCTAAACGCGATGGGCGGACTTGACCGGCCGGACAGCGGCGAAGTTTACGTGGCCGGCAAGCGCATTGACAACCTTTCCAAAGGGAAGCTTGCGGAAATGCGGCTGCGCAATATCGGGTTCGTCTTTCAAGCCTACAATCTAATCCCGGTGCTCACGGCGATGGAGAACGTGGAGTTTGTCATGCATCTTCAAGGCGTCCCCGCGCCCGAGCGCGCAAAGCGCGCCGGCGAAGCGCTGAACGAAGTGGGCCTGGAAGGCCTGGAAAACCGGCGCCCCGCGAAAATGTCCGGCGGACAGCAGCAGCGGGTCGCCGTCGCCCGCGCTATCGTGTCTAGGCCGGCAATCGTGCTGGCGGACGAACCGACCGCGAACCTCGATTCCAGCTCGGCAAGGCATCTTATGGCATTATTCGCTAGAATAAATGAAACCCGCGGAACAACGTTTGTAATTGCAACCCACGACGAGATGGTCATGAGCTACGCCAAGCGGCTCATAAGGATGCGTGATGGGAAAATCGTCGAGGACCAACTGCAGGAAACCTGAATTCTCGTCGAGGCCGGCGAACCGGGTTGCGGTGTCGGCAGCGCTGTGCTGCTTTGCGCTATCGGCGCAGTCTTCCGATTTCTCGTTCGGCGGTCACATTAAATTCGGTTTGGCCAATACTGCCTATCCGGACTCTAGCCGCTTCCGCGAGTGGACAGGCGCCAGCACCGAGGACTTTACATTCGGCGCCCGGTTGAACTTGGATTGGAGCAAGAACAGTTGGGACATTCGAGCGGAAGCTCAGATCGAGGCGCTCGGCGGCGACTCCATCCAGATCTCGCGCAACGCCGGCGACAATTCGGCATTGTTTGCCGGGTTGCCGAATGACGACCGCAGACTCTTCGACCTTACGCGCACTATCGCCGACAAGGACGGGCATGCCGCTCTCGTTCGCCTGGACAGACTTTCGTTCGGCTACTCGGGCGAAAAGGGCGTGATTCGGATTGGGCGGCAGGCGTTTACCTGGGGCAACGGTCTGATTTTCAACACAGTGATGGATATATTCAACCCATTCGATCCGACTGCGTTGGACAAGGAATACAAGCCGGGCGATGACATGCTGTACGGGCAGTACCTGCGAGAAAGCGGCGACGATCTTCAAGCCGTACTGGTGTTTCGTCGCGATCCCGCAACCGGCGAAGTTAAAGCGGACCAGAGCTCGTTCGCCGCCAAATACCGCGGCTTTTCCGAAGCCGGCGAGTATGACGCGCTGGTTGCCAGCCATTACGGCGAAAGCCTCATCGGCTTCGGCGGGAATCGAACTGTCATGGGCGAGGTGCTTTGGCGCGGCGATTTCGCCGCCACGTTCGTCGATGACGGCAGCGTCGTGCCGTCGGCAGTCACAAGCCTGACGCATTCCTTTGAGCTAGGCGGCCGGAACGTAATTGCGGCGATCGAGTACCACTTTAACGGATTTGGCCAGCGCGGCGGTCGCTACGATGCGGCTTCACTGCAATCGAACCGGCATCTGCTCACGCGTATCGCGCGCGGCGAATTGTTTAATCTTGGACGGCACTACCTTGGATTGACGGCGACGATCGAAGTCTCGCCGCTGTTCCTTCTTACTCCGAATCTGTTCGTGAATGTCGAGGACCGGAGCGCCCTTCTCCAGCTTGCCGCCCGAGGCGACATAGGCGAAGAAATGCTGCTTCTCGGTTCGTTGAACGTGCCCGTCGGTCTGACGGGTACGGAATTCGGCGGTATCGCATCGACGACATCCGACTTGCCGTCATCCATTGGCCCAAGCTTGTCCGTTCAATTATCCGCATATTTTTAAACCCGGGCGGTCAACATTCGTCGCGACGATTCCAAAGCCGCTCGCGCGGCTCGAACCGTTTCGGCATCGGCGGGTACATCCTTTCGCGCATGACCAGGCGGTTTGCTTTTTCTGCGGCGTTTCATGTGTAAGTGTTCGGTCGAGCGGTGACGATCCGTGGTGTCTGACTGTCGCCGATGCCCTGGACGCTGCCATGAACGGTTGTCCGGAGCGCGCGCCGCGCGGACTGCGCAATCGTGCCGGGGTTCCCTAAAAACCGTGAACGGGGGAACCGCCAATTGCTTAATTTAATGTGGTTGCTCAGAGCCTTCTTCAAGAATTTGCTCCGCGATTGTTCCTACCATTTCTTTCTTGTCCCTCGCTTCAGGTCCTAGCCTTTCGATAACCGCGACCGGCCGCTGCCGAGTTGAATGGAGCTGCTGCCTAATTTCGTCGGCAAGTGTTGGCGAGTGCCAGTGGCGCGGCTAGCGCCGCCTCGGACCGCAAATGATCCGGGGATCGATTCGACCCAGCTCCGCAAGCCCATATCGGCCAAACCGACCGGCAAGTCCCTCGCGGACCGCCGAACCAGGCAATGCGCTTGATCGGAACGCGGCAATTTCCAATATATTCTCCGCGGTAGTAGAGCGGCGAAATGCCGAACTGTCCCTCGCCGCGCCGGAATCGTAAATAGGCCGCGAATTAATCGGCAAAATTTCAATTTCCGGAACGCGTCCGCGCGCACTCGCCGAGTGCCGCGTCGGGTTGAGTCTCCCGTCCGGTCGATACCGACGGGCGCGCGGATTTCAGTGAATGCTCCGGGCTGCGAAAACAGCGTCGAGGTCCTCTGCGGAAAACAGCGCGTCAAGCCAGATGTCGAGTTCTCCGTTCGCG
>MKWU01002037.1_pt1 | contig 32095 bp, 31 predicted proteins | sample 809101 | NCBI WGS metagenome assembly MKWU01 (sample SAMN05860141, study PRJNA318959) | sponge metagenome | host: Aplysina aerophoba | place: Slovenia: Piran, Adriatic Sea, Gulf of Piran | collected 2013-05-07
AGATCACGGGGTGGAAGGCGCCGGCGGCGGGCGGCCCGGCGCGGCGAACGCTGACGGGGACGAAGCGGCAGATCGACACCGCGGCGCGGCGGACGATCGCGGAAGAGCTCGGACATTCGAGGCTCGGCGTGGTGGGAGTCTATTGTGGTGCGTGAGCTTTTATGTGGAGTCGCGCACTCAAGTCGCTGGCGGCAAAGGTCCTGGCTTCTCGGAACTCCACATAAATCTGCTTGAAACGGGGAGGGTTCCGACGGTTGGGTGCGGCGTGTGACCCGACCAACGGTGGAGATCGTGTTCGGCCGCAACGCGGGCCACGAGCGGTGCGACGATTACGTGACACTCGCCTCTGACGCGAAGGGTCGCGGCCACGGAATCGACCACGACGGTCAACACGAGCAGCGGATCGAGCAAGAAACCGGCGAGCGGCGCGGCGGGAAGTCGCGGGCGCGGAGTGCCGGGCGTGAGCAGGCCGGGCAGGACTCCGGCAGGCCGGACCGCGAGCCGGGCGGGGCAGGCGGTTCCGGCCGCGAGTCCGAGCACGAGCAGACCGCCAAGCCGAAGCCGAAGATGCCGGACTTCGACCTCGGTAAGTAGATCCCCCTCCCCGCTTCCGGCCAACACAACGTCGACGACGCCCCTCGAAAGCTGCCGCAATCCGATCCATGATGTCTAGCGCAGGTGGTCTCGCCCCACTTCGCAGTTCCCTGCGGGCCACCGCTCGGAAGAGAGACGGGAGTCCTGCTACGCTGTTACACTCGTCGACGGTCTGCTGACGGGAATATCTACTGTGGATCCTGTGCATTTGGGCATCGCGATCATCGCAGCCTTGGTCACCGCGGGGGGTCTCGCGTGGCGGATCGGGGCGTGGTTCCTGAACCGGATTGAGAAATCGATTGCCGGGGTGGACGAAAAGATCTCCAAACTGGACGACAAGGTCGGCAATCTGTCGAGTGCCGTCTACGAACTCAGGGGCGAGGTTAAGGGCAGGACCTACTCCGAGATGGAGCAGTTGTTCAAGGACCTGCAGAAGGGGGATCGGTGATGGAAGCCGGAACGTCGTCGCCGTACGCGTCCATTTTGATCGTGGTGGTGCTGATCGCAATTGGCTGGTTAATCGGACAGATGTTTCCTTGGAGGCGTCTGCGGCATCCGGTCGCCCGGGTCTCCGGAGATGGAGGCATCGACTACCTGATATACGACGTGGATTACACAATCACGCGCGACAGCAACAAACGCACCGAGGTCGAGCTGAAAGGACACATTTACGACTTCAGCTCGGGGGAAGGGAAAGTGTACGTGTCGGCGGAAACCTTCTCGCCAAGCCCTATCGCAGACGAGATGCACCGCATCCACAACGCGGGTGCCATGATCTGTTCGCTGAGACCCGCTGAGAAGCGGAGCAAGCGCAAGGACGACAGCGGGGATCGATCACCAGTCACTGTGGAGCCACCAGAGGAAGATTGACTCGGTCCCGCGGCACTACTATTGGTCCAACTGGTACGGCGTGGCCCGGGCGAACTTTCACACCCGCGACATCCATGCGCTATCCGCGACGTCGGTCTTGTGACCCTTGAGCTGCTTGACTTGCCGGGCAAGCGACGTATGCGGCCCAGCTGTTCATCAGCACCCGGCGCCGGTCGAACAGATCGCTGCGGCGGTAGGCTGCTTCCACGCGGTCGCTGTTGACGTGCGCCAAGGCGAGCTCGCAGACCTCGCGCGGCACGTCGGTCCTCTCTGCGGCCCAGTCCCGGAAGCTGGACCGGAAGCCGTGCGGCACCGCGCCGATACCGAGTTCTCGCAGCAGCTTGGAGAGGGTGCTATCGCTGAGCACGCGCCCCGTGGGCGACGGAAATACGAGGCCGCTCCTGTCGGCGATCTCCCGCGCCTCGTCGAGGACGGCCACCGCGCGCGCGGACAGTGGCACCCGGTGCTCGAGCTTCGCCTTCATGCGCGTCGGCGGCACCGTCCAGGTGGCCGCGGCCTCGTCCACCTCGACCCATCGCGCCCCGCGGACCTCGCCCGAGCGGCAGGCGGTGAGCACGAGGAACTCGAATGCGAGCGCCGTGGCCCGGTGGGCACGGGATGCCCGCACCCGTGCCAGAGCTTCGCCGACCTGCGCGTGCGGGAGCGCCTTCTGGTGCTGGCGTCGCCCGCCGTTCTTGGGCAGCGCGGCGGAGATGGCGTCGCCCGCCGGATTGTCCTCGCGGTAGCCCTGCGCGACCGCCCACTTCATGACGGCGCCGATCCGCTGCCGGACGCGGCGGGCAGTTTCCCGCTTCGTGGACCAGATCGGAAGCAGGACCTCCATCACGTCGGCGGTGGTCATGCGGTCGACGCGCTTCGCGCCGATCTTCGGCACGGCGTAGTCGCGCAGGCTGGCGCGCCACTGGGCGGCGGACTTGCCGCCGTCCTTCCAGTTTTCAGCGTGGATCTCGATGACGGTCTCCACGGCCTGCTCGAAGGTTGGGGCGCGCCCGGCCCGGTCGCGCGGGTCGCGGCCCTCGGAGACGATCCGCGCGTTGGCGAGCGCCTTCTGCCGCGCGCGGGCGAGGGTGACGACGGGGTAGGCGCCGAGGCCGACGTTGGCGGCCTTGCCGTCGAGGCGTATCCTCTGGGCCCAGGATTTGGAGAAGCCAACGTGGGTTGCCGGTTTGACGAGCAGGCTCAGGCCATGTCCGCCGCGCCCGTCGCCGTACCGGCCGGGAACATTGACGGTGTTGACGAAGGTGGCGGAGAGTCGTTTGGGGCGTTTCACGGGGTTCCTTGCTATCACTTCCGTTATCACAATAATGGGAAGTATGCACGGATCGCTACGAAACGTCAAGGAACGAAAAAACTCTGTTTATCAGTCTGTTAAGTGGACTTGAGGGGGTCTACGGCAACGACCGAAATCGTTATTCTGGCGGTCTCCCTCTCCGCCAGGATGTCCTCCCGTTCCTTTCGTCACCCGCAGGAATCCGGAACGCCGCCGGTCGCCGTTGCGCGTTTCGAACCACGCAGGCGCGGCGGCGGGGAGGCGTGCCGGCTACCGGTGCGGAAATTCTCGCGCACCGGCGAGGAAGAGCGTCCGTGGAAGTCAAGGAAACCGTCATACGTCTCATGACCCGGCTCGCCATGGAGCACGGCGCCGTGAACTTCTCGCAGGGATTCACCGACGAGGCGCCGGTCTACGACATGGTGTGGGGCGCAATCTCGGCAATGCTCGGCGGGACGGAGGAGGGTGTCCGCCGGCTCGACTCGCTGACCTTGCGCGAGATCCTCGAAGAGCACGGCGGCGTGGGTGGCAACTCGCTCGATCTCTCGTTGAAGGAGCTTCTCGCGGGGGTGCGAAACCCGCGCGATCAGCTCAACCAGTATTCGTTCCCGTTCGGGATCCCGGAGCTGCGGCACGCGATTGCGGACTACACGCAGGCGTTCTACGGCCACCGTCCGGATCCCGACGAGCAGATCACGGTGGTGCTCGGTGCGAGCGAAGGCATGGCGGTGGCGTTTCGTTCCCTGCTCGATCCGGGCGACGGCGTCGTGGTGATGCAGCCCTACCACGAGCTCTATCCGTCGCAGGCGGCCATCTTCGGGCTCGTGCCGAGGTTCGTTACCCTGCGCGAGGATCGTGAAGCGGGCACCTGGCGGCTCGACCGCGATGAGGTTCGCCGGGTCGCCGCCGATCCGTCGGTCAGGGCGTTTGTCGTGAACACGCCGCACAACCCGACCGGCAAGGTACTGAACGACGACGAGCTGTCGTTCATCGCGGAGATGTGCCGGACGTACGACCTGTTCGCGATCACCGACGAAATCTACGAGCACATCACCTTCGACGGCCATCGCCATTCGTATCTCGCCGGCTTCGACGGAATGGCCGAACGCACCCTGGTGGTGAACTCGATTTCGAAGACCGGGCGCTCGACCGGATGGCGAATCGGCTGGGTGATCACCCCGCGGCAACGCACCCGGCGGCTGCGGGCGGTGCACGACAACCTCGTGGTGCAGGCTCCCACTCCGTTGCAGAAGGGAGCGGTATCGCTGCTGCGCCAGGACCGGACCTTCTTCGAAGGCATCGCCGGGAGCTACCGGAGGAAGCGGGATCTGCTGCTCGGCGGCCTGCGCGAGGTCGGATTCGCCGCGAGCCCTCCGGAAGGCGCCTACTACCTCTTTGCGGACTACCGAAAGGTTTCGGCGCTCGCGTCGATGTCGCCGACCGACGCCGCGATGCATCTCATCAGGGAGGTCGGGGTCGCCACGGTGCCGGGGGACAACTTCTACGCCACCGGAAACGAAGGAGACCGCTATCTGCGGTTCGCGTTCTGCCGCTCGATCGAGACCATCGAGGCGGGACTGGAGCGGTTGCGCGCCGGGCTTTGAATCGGCACCGGAGTTCGCGACTCCGGAACCCCGGCACCCTTGCATGCGGAACCACGACATTCGACAGGGAGAGTTTCGATGTTCTACGAGCTGCGTCAGTACAGCATCCGTCCGGGCCGGATGGACGAGTGGGTGGAGTTCATGGAGAACGACATCATCCCGTTCCAGGTGTCGAAGGGCATGGTGATCACCGGGAGCTGGAGGGGCGAAGACGACGACACCGTCTACGTCTGGATGCGGCGCTTCGACTCCGAGTCCGAGCGCGAGCGCCTGTACAAGGCCGTGTACGACAGCGACTACTGGAAGAACGAGGTCGCGCCGCGGGTCACCGAGCTGATGGACCGCTCGGCGATTCGGGTGACCCGCATCGTGCCCACGCCGAGGTCGGTTGCGCAGTAGGCGGGTCGTAACGGCGGCAGGCGGCCGACCCCCTGCCGGCGGTTAGCGAAGCACACTTCCGGGTCCGGCGCGTAGCCACGGGCCGCCGTACCGTGCCTCCACCGCGTTCGTCTCAGCCGCGGTGCTCCAGGGTGCGCGCCACCGCGCTCTCCCAGCCCCGCACCAGCCGCTTGCGCTCCGGGTCCGGCATCCGGGGCGTGCACTCGGCGCCGCGCGCCCATCGCTCGGCGATGTCGTCCACGGATCGGAACACGCCGGCCTGCAGTCCCGCCAGGTACGCCGCTCCCAGGGCGGTGGTCTCGGCGTTGCGAGGCCGCTCGACGGTGACGCCGACAATGTCCGCGAGGGCCTGGAGCAGCCAGGCGTTCCCGACCATGCCGCCGTCGACCCGGAGGCGGTCGATCGCGGACCCGCGGTCGGCCTCCATCGCGGCGATCAGGTCCCGGGTCTGGAAGCAGACGGACTCGAGCGCGGCGCGCGCGAGGTGCGCTGGTCCGGCGTCGCGGGTGAGGCCGTAGATGGCGCCGCGCGCGTCCGGGTCCCAGTGCGGCGCGCCGAGGCCGGTGAACGCCGGGACGAGGTACACGCCGCCGGAATCGGGGAGGCCGGCCGCCAGCGCCTCGGTCTGCGGCGCGTTCTCGATGACCCGCAGCCCGTCGCGAAGCCACTGCACGGCGGCGCCGGCCACGAAGATCGAGCCCTCCAGAGCGTAGGTCGGCCGGCCCTCGAGACGCCAGGCCACGGTGGTCAGCAGGCGGTATCGCGAGCGGACCGCCTCCGCGCCGGTGTTCATCACCGCAAAACAGCCGGTGCCGTAGGTGCTCTTCATCATGCCGGGGCGGAAGCAGGCCTGCCCGAACGTCGCCGCCTGTTGGTCGCCGGCGACCCCCGTGATCGGTATGGCCTGTCCGAGCACTTCCGGCGAAGCCGTGCCGAATTCGGCGGCGCTGTCGCGCACTTCCGGAAGCACGCTGCGCGGCACGTCGAAGAGCCGAAGCAGTGCGTCGTCCCACGCTTGCGCGTGGATGTCGAAGAGCAGGGTGCGTGACGCGTTGGTGGCGTCCGTGGCATGCACCCGCCCGCCGGTCAGGCGCCAGATCAGGAAGGTGTCCATGGTGCCGAACGCGAGCTCGCCCGCCACCGCGCGGTCGCGCGCGCCGTCGACGTGGTCGAGGATCCACGCGAGCTTGGTGGCGGAGAAGTACGGATCGAGCAGCAAGCCCGTCTTCTCGCTGACCGCGGATTCGTGCCCTGCATCGCGCAGCGCCCGGCACTTCGCCGCGGTGCGGCGGTCCTGCCACACGATGGCGCGGTGAATGGGGACGCCGCTCGCGCGATCCCAGACCACCGTGGTCTCGCGCTGGTTCGTGATTCCGATCGCGGCGACGGCGCCGCCTGCCGCGTCGAGCGCCTCGCGGGTGACCGCCAGGGTCGCGGACCAGATCTCCTCCGGATCGTGCTCGACCCAGCCTCCGGCGGGGAAGTACTGCGTGAACTCGCGCTGCGCGACGGTCCGGGCGGACCCGCCGGCGTCGAACACGATCGCACGCGAGCTGGTGGTGCCCTGGTCGATGGCGAGGAGCAGGGGGGAGTCGGGCATGGCGCGAACCTCCATTCGGCGTGCTGTGGAGCCAGTCAGTGCGAAAATTTCACCGATTCGCGCCCGCAGCCGCAAATCGGTGAATTTGTCGCGCTAGAGGCTATCATCGTCGATTCGGCCGCACGGGGCCGTCGCGGGACGGGCATTCGGCGCAACGATGACGAGTCTTGGCGATTCAGCCGCGTGGCGCGCGCTCGCCGTGCACCATCGGCGCATCGAGTCCGTGCACATGCGCGATCTCTTCGCGGACGATCCGGACCGGTTCGAGCGTTTCTCCCTGCGGGCGTGCGGGATCCTGCTCGACTATTCGAAGAATCGGGCGACCGGGGAGACGATGCGTCTCCTTCACGTTCTCGCCTGCGAGTCCGGCGTGATGGAGCGCGCGCGCGCGATGTTCTCCGCCGCCCGCATCAACGTGACCGAAGACCGCGCGGTGCTGCATGCGTTGCTGCGCGATTCGCGCGACTCGCCCGTGTGCGAGGTCGACGACGCGTTGCGTACCGGCGTCGAGCGTGGGCTCGACGCGATGGAACGCTTCTCGGAGGCGGTGCGCTCGGGACGCTGGCGCGGCCATGCCGGGAAGCGGATAGCCGACGTGGTCAACATCGGCATCGGCGGATCGGACCTGGGGCCCCGGATGGTGTGCCGGGCGCTCGCGCCGCACGCGGACGGGCCGCGGGTCCATTTCGTCTCCAACATCGATGGTGCGCATCTGACGTCGACGTTGCACGGACTCGACCCTGCCCGCACGCTGTTTGTGGTGGCCTCGAAGACCTTCACCACAGTCGAGACGATGACGAACGCCGGTGCCGCGCGGCGTTGGCTCCTCGATGCCCACGGCGACGATGCCGCCGTGGCACGGCACTTCGTGGCAGCGTCGGCGAATCGCGCGGCGGTCGTCGAGTTCGGGATCGCTCCGGACGGCATGTTCGAGTTTCAGGACTGGGTCGGCGGCCGCTACTCGCTGTGGTCCTCGATCGGGCTCCCGATCGCGATCGCGGTGGGAATGACGAAGTTTCGCGAGCTGCTCGCCGGCGCGCATGCGATGGATCGTCACTTCCGCGATGCGCCGCTCGACCGCAACATGCCGGCGATCCTCGCGCTGCTCGGGGTGTGGTACGCCAACTTCTTCGGGGCCGAGACCCATGCGGTGCTCGCATACGACCAGCGGCTCGACCGGTTCGCGGCCCACCTGCAGCAGCTCGACATGGAGAGCAACGGAAAGCGCGTCACGCTCGAATCGACGACCGTCGACTACCCGACCGGCCCGATCGTGTGGGGTGAGCCGGGCACCGACGGACAGCACGCGTTCTTCCAGTTGCTGCACCAGGGCACACGACTCGTGCCCGCGGACTTCCTCGTCGCCGCGCGCTGCGACCATCCCCTTGAAGACCAGCATCGGCTCCTCGTCGCGAACTGCCTTGCGCAGACCGAGGCGTTGATGCTGGGCCGATCCGAAGACGAGGCCCGGGCCGACCTGCAGGCGGCCGGCGAGCCGGCCCGGCGAGCCGGGCCGCTCGCGCCGCACAAGGCGTTCGACGGCAATCGTCCGACCAACACCCTGATGGTCGAGCGCCTCGACCCCTTCACCCTCGGCGCCCTCGTCGCGCTCTACGAGCACAAGGTGTTCGTTCAGGGCGCGATCTGGCGGGTGAATTCATTCGATCAGTGGGGGGTCGAGCTGGGCAAGGAGCTCGCGGCTTCAATCGCGCGCGAGCTGGCGAATCCGGATGACATCCGGCCGCACGACGCATCGACCGCGGGTCTCGTCGCCGAGTACCGGCGCCTCTCGCGCTGAGGCATTCGGCGGCGACGACGCTCGTGTGGATCCGGGGTCCGGCGGGCACCGGCTCGCCGCCGGAACCGGGCAGGGGAGGAGCCTGTCGGGCCGCGCGGAACGGACGGTCGAGAGTAGTATTCGAATGACGGCGTGGTTATGATTGCCGCGATTCCTGCGGTACGAGATTCCCGCCGTTTCGTCCAGTCGGGCGCACCGGCAGGAGCCGGGTTTTTGCGGAGCCGGCGGCAGGGAACCAGGCAGAACGGGCTCGATTTCGGGCGTGAACTCGCGGTGCGACGGTACGCATTCGCATTTTCGGACTCAATCGAGGGGGGGAGCAGACACATGGCGAAGGCAACGGCGGTAAAACAGCCGATGACGAAGGCTCAGTTGTTGTCCGCGATTGCGGAAGACACCGGCCTTACGAGAAGGCAGGTCACGGAAGTTATGGATTCGTTGAGCGCACAGATACAGCGTCACATCAAGAAGCGGGGACCGGGCACGTTCACGCTTCCGGGCTTGCTGAAAGTCAGGACGGTACGCAAGCCGGCACGGAAGGCTCGCCAGGGCACCAATCCTTTTACCGGCGAGGAAACGACGTTTGCCGCGAAGCCTGCACACACGGTCGTGAAGATTCAGCCGTTGAAGGGTCTCAAGGATATGGTGGTCTGACGGTTGCGGGTGCAGGCAAATCCGGTGGTACGGCGGGACGTGGAAGGTTGAAGTTCTTTACGATAGATTGTTCGCTTGTCGAGGAAGGTATACATAAAGACCTGATCTAGAAATTATATAAATCACTAGAATTGCATTCGCATCAACGAAGACGCCCGAGGTAGCGCATGACGCGATGCCTCGATTCGACGATGCCGGGACACGACATGGTGCAGCAACGTGTTCCAAGATGGTTCCGGCGGGGCGTAGTCATTCAAGATGCCGCGACCGAGGCGGGTCGTCACGAGCGGTCGCACAGTCGAGCTCGGGTCGTACCCACAACGGAAAGGCCCGGGTTCGCCGGGCCTTTTCCATTTCCGGTGCGGGCCCGATTCAGAGTGTCCGCAGCAGCTCGTTGATGCCGACCTTCGATCGCGTGCGCTCGTCGGCGCGCTTCACGATCACCGCGCAGTACAGGCTGTACGTTCCGTCGTCGGACGGCAGGTTGCCGGAGACCACGACCGATCCGGCCGGGACTCTTCCGAACGACACCTCGCCGGAGTCGCGATCGTAGATCCGCGTGCTCTGGCCGATGTAGACCCCCATCGAAATCACCGAGCCCCGTTCGACCACCACGCCCTCGACGATTTCGGAGCGCGCTCCGATGAAGCAGTCGTCCTCGACGATCGTCGGACTCGCCTGCAACGGTTCCAGGACGCCGCCGATGCCGACGCCTCCCGACAGGTGGACGTTCTTTCCAATCTGGGCGCAGCTTCCGACTGTGGCCCACGTGTCGACCATGGTGCCGCTGTCGACGTATGCGCCGAGATTCACGTAGCTCGGCATCAACACCACTCCGGGCGCGCAGTAGGCCCCGCGCCGCACCACCGCCGGCGGCACGACGCGCACGCCGCGCTCGCGGAATCCCGCATCGTCCATCGTCGCGTACTTGGACGGGACCTTGTCGAAATAGCGCGTGAATCCCCCCTCCAGAACACGGCTGTCGTCGATGCGAAACGAAAGAAGCACCGCCTTCTTCAGCCATTCGTTGACCTTCCAGTCGCGGCCCCGTGGCTCGGCGACCCTCGCCTCTCCGGAGTCGAGCAGTGCGATCGCATCGGCGACGGCTTCCTTCACCGCGGGCTCCGCGCGCCCGGGAGAGATTTCTCCGCGCCGCTCGAACGCGGATTCGATCACTGCCCTGATGTCGTCCATGAGCGTTCCTCCTCGACAGGATGTACCGGCCGCACGCGTCCGCGGTTCGGCGCCTGATTATCCGCAATTCGAATCCGCATCGAAACGCCGCGGAGCCGCGCGGGGGATCCCGGTCTGCCGGCGATGCGCCGCTCGCGCAGTCACGCGCGCGGGCCCCGTAACGTCGCCGTTTCGCGGTGGCGCTCGAGTGCCCATGCGACATGCTCGCGCACGAGTTCCGACGGGTGGTCGCTCCGGCTCGCGAGCGCGGCGTGCACCTCGGGTGAGCCCGGCGCGTTGCCGAGCGCGACCGCGATGTTGCGCAGCCACCGCTCGTATCCGAGCCGGCGGAGCGCCATTCCCTCCGTCCTCGCCTCGTAGTCCTCGCATGTCCAGGCGAACAGCTCGACGAGGGAGGCGGCGTCCAGACCGTGGCGCGGATCGAAATCGGTCTCGGCGCTGGTTCGGGCGAAGCGGTTCCAGGGGCATACGAGCTGACAGTCGTCGCATCCGAAGATTCGGTTGCCGACCAGCGGGCGCAGCGTGACGGGAATCGGGCCGTGCAGCTCGATGGTGAGATAGGAGATGCACAGGCGCGCGTCGAGGCGGTACGGGGCGACGATGGCGCCGGTCGGACAGGCGTCGATGCAGGCGCGGCACGTTCCGCAGTGGTCCGCCGCCGGGTGGTCCACGTCGAGGGGAAGATCGGTGTACAGCTCGCCGAGGAAGAACCAGGAACCGGCGGTCCTGTTGATGAGATTCGTGTGCTTGCCGATCCATCCGAGTCCGGCGTTGCGCGCAAGCGGCTTCTCCATGACCGGGGCGCTGTCGGTGAAGGCACGGTAGCCGAAGGCGCCGACCTCGGATTCGATATGGTCGGCAAGACGTTGGAGGCGGCGGCGTATCATCTTGTGGTAGTCGCGGCCGAGCGCGTACCGGGAGACGTAGCCGAGCTCCGGACGTCCGAGGACGGCCTCCGGATCGGCGCCGCCGCGAAGATAGTCCATGCGCACGCTTACGATTCGGATGGTGCCCGGCACCAGCGCCGCCGGACGTGTGCGGCGCACCCCGTGGCGGGCCATGTACTCCAGCTCGCCGTGGTACCCGGCGTCGAGCCACGCGAGCAGCGCCGCTTCGTCGCCGCTCAGGTCGGCGTCGGTGATTGCTACCTGCTGGAAGCCGAGCTCCATCGCGCGCCGCCGCACCGTCGCGGAGAGCGCCGTGTAGTCGACATCCCGGTTGCGGGTTCGATCGGGCACGAAAGCGGCCTCGCGGCTATACGAAAACTGTGCGTCCACTTGCGAATTTGGCTATTCTAGGCCGCCGTTCATTGCGAACATACGCCTGCTGGCCGGCTTTGTCCGTTCCGCGGCCCCCGGAAATCCCTTCCCCGTCTCCGAACCTCCTCCCAAGGACGCGACATGAGCAGAAAGGTTCTCGTGCTGCCCGGTGACGGGATCGGGCCGGAAATCGTTGCCGAAGCGCTGAAGGTCCTCGAAGCGCTCGGCGCCGGCGACGATGCGGAGTTCGAGATCGAGCGCTCGTCGATCGGGGGCGAGGCAATCGATGCCCACGGCGTGCCGCTGCCCGAGCAGACCCTGGAGCGGGCTCGCGCGTGCGACGCCATCCTGCTCGGGGCGGTGGGAGGGCCGCGGTGGGACGGGCTTGCGCGCGAGATTCGACCGGAGCGAGGACTCCTCGCCCTGCGTGCCGAGCTCGGCGTGTTCGCGAATCTCCGTCCGGCAATCGCGTACCCGGAGCTTGCGGATGCATCGACGCTGAAGCCCGACGTGGTGCGCGGGCTCGACGTGCTGATCGTGCGGGAGCTGACCGGTGGCATCTACTTCGGCCGGCCGCGGGGTATCCGCGCCCGCGAGGACGGGCGGCGCGAGGGCTTCAATACGCTCGTCTATGCCGAGGACGAGATCGAGCGGGTGTGCCGGACGGCGTTCGACGCGGCGAGGCGTCGGGCCGGCCGTGTATGCTCCGTAGACAAGGCCAACGTGCTCGAGGCGAGCGAGCTGTGGCGCGAGGTAGCGACGAAGGTCGCGAAGGAGTACGACGACGTCGAGCTGAGCCACATGTACGTGGACAACGCGGCGATGCAGCTCGTTCGCGCCCCGAAGCAGTTCGACGTCATCGTGACGAGCAACATGTTCGGTGACATCCTGTCGGACCTTGCGTCGATGCTGACCGGCTCGATCGGGATGCTCCCGTCGGCGTCGCTCGATGCCTCGGGGAAGGGGCTCTACGAGCCGATCCACGGCGCTGCGCCGGACATCGCGGGCGCAGGCGTTGCGAACCCCCTCGCGACGATTCTCTCCGCCGCGATGATGCTGCGCCATTCGCTCGACGCCGCGGCGCTCGCGGATCGCATCGAGCGGGCGGTCGCAAGCGTGCTCGACGAGGGGCTGCGAACTCCGGATATCGAGTCGCCGGGCACGACGGTGGTGGGCACCAGGGAGATGGGGGACGCGGTCGCGGCCGCCTTGTAGCGCACGCGTGATCCTCGGCCCGTGCCGTCAAAGTTCCTGGTTGATGGCGCTGTGTCGTGAATCGGACGCGGTGCAATCCGCAACTACCATGCATGGAGCGATACCAAAGATGAGCAACATGTTCGACGTCGCCGTGGTCGGGGCGACGGGGGCGGTCGGAGAAGCGATGCTCTCGATCCTCGAAGAGCGCGATTTCCCGGTGGGGAACCTGTATCCGCTCGCGAGCCGGCGCTCGGCCGGCTCGTCGGTCGAGTTCAAGGGCTCGCGCTACACGGTGGGCGATCTGGAGGAGTTCGACTTCTCCCGCGTGCGGATCGGGCTGTTCTCCGCCGGTGCATCGGTCTCGGCCCGCCACGCTCCGCGAGCCGCGCAGGCCGGCTGCGTCGTTGTCGACAACAGCTCGCAGTTCCGGTACGAAGACGACATCCCGCTCGTCGTCCCCGAGGTCAACCCGCACGCGCTCGAGGGCTACACAAATCGCGGAATCATCGCGAATCCGAACTGCTCCACCATCCAGATGGTGGTCGCCCTCCAGCCCCTGCATGCGGCGGCGGGGATCGAGCGCATCAACGTGGCGACCTATCAGGCGGTGTCGGGTACCGGAAGGGACGCGATCGAGGAGCTCGCGGCGCAGACCGCGGCGCTGCTCAACGGAAAGCAGGCCGAGGCCGCGGTCTATCCGAAGCAGATCGCGTTCAATGCGCTGCCGCACATCGACGTCTTCATGGACAACGGCTACACGAAGGAAGAGATGAAGATCGTGTGGGAGACACGCAAGATCATGGAGGACGAGTCCATTCGGGTAAATCCGACGACGGTCCGAATTCCGGTGTTCTACGGACATTCCGAGGCGGTGCACATCGAGACTCGCGAGAAGCTGAGTGCGGACGAGGCGCGCGAGATTCTCGCCGGGGCGCCCGGGGTGGTGGTGATGGACGAGCGCGTCGACGGCGGCTACCCGACGGCGGCGACCGAATCGGCCGGCGCGGATGCCGTGTTCGTGGGCCGGATCCGCGAGGACATCTCCTGCCCGCGGGGCCTGAACCTGTGGATCGTTTCCGACAACGTACGCAAGGGCGCGGCGCTCAACAGCGTCCAGATCGCCGAGGCGCTGGCGAATGACTACATTTGAATCGGCACGGACTCTCGCGTCGCGAACGTGAACGGTCCGGTCGCACGGGCGACACGTATGCGGGACACGCGAGATGCGTATCGAGTCGGCGGCAGGCTCGATCCGGGCGGGTGCGCGCCGGTGCCGCGCACGAGGGTGCCGTGATGCGGGAGACGAGTATCGTGCGCCGGCTCTTCGCCGGCATGTTTTGCCTCGCGGGGCTCGCCCCTGCGCTTGCCTCCGCGCTGGAGCTGGGGCCCATCGAAGCCCGTTCCGCGCTGTATGAACCCCTGGACGCGCGGATTCCGGTTCGGGATGCTCGAAGCGGCGAGCTCGAAGGACTGAACGTCACGCTCGGTACGCCGGCCCAGTTCGAGCTCGCCGGGGTGGCGAGGCTGCAGCATCTCGGCCTTCTCGAGTTCGTCGTGGTCGCCGAGGGCGACGGCGACGGCTACATCCATGTCCGGACGGCCGAACCGATCATCGAGCCGTCGCTCACGTTCCTCATCGACGTGGACTGGCCGCGCGGGCGCACGGTGCGAGGGTACAAGCTGCACCTCGCGCCGGTGTCCGGATCCGCCGCCGCGGGTCCGGCCCGTCGCGCGGAGCCGGCGGCGGATCCCGAGACCGATTCTTCCCCGGCCGCATCGGCCTCGCCGCCGGCCTCGAGCGGGGCCACGTACGGACCTGTCCGGAATTCCGAAACGCTCTGGTCGATCGCATCCCGCTCGCGGCCCGACACATCCGTCAGCATCCAGCGCATGATGCTGGCGATTCTGGAGGCCAATCCGGGAGCGTTCGCCATCAGAAACGTGAATGCGCTGCGAGCGGGCGCGACCCTGCGTATCCCGAGCCGGGACGGGATCGGGCCCGGCGATCTGAATGCGGCCATCGCCGAGGTGGAGCGCCAGCATTCCGCATGGTTGGAGCATCGAGAGTCGGCGTCGGCTCCCGCCGCGCCGGCGCCTCCGGACTCCGCAATCGAGGCGGGCGGCCGAATCGAGGTCGTTTCGCCGGAAGCAGAGGCGGACACCACCGCACGGCAGGGGGGCGCGGGCGTTCCGACACTGCGCAGGGAGCTTGCCCTCGCGATGGAGGAGGCGGATGCGGTTCGCCGGGAGAACGACGATCTCAAGCTTCGCCTCGCCGACGCCGAGGACCACATTGGCGAGCTGAATCGGCTCGTCGGACTCAAGGACGAGGAGATCGCGGCGTTGCAGTCCGAGCTGAGCGCGACGTCCGAGTCGATGCCGGATCCCGAACCGGGCGAGGCTGAACCGATCGCCGGCGCCCGGGATCAGGTCAGCGAGCTGAATCGACTCGTGGATCTGAAGAACGAAGAGATTGCGGCGCTGCGGGCCGAGTTGAGCGCGACTTCCGGGACGACACCGGAGCCGGCCGCGGAGCCGGCCGGGGCGGACGCGACCCCGCTGCCGGCCCCCGCCCCGGCGGAGCCGTCCGAGACCGCGGACGCCGAGCCGAAACAGTTGCCGTTCGGTCTGGGGTCCCTGCCCGTCAACCCCGTGTTCCTGGTCGGCGGCGCCGGCCTGCTTCTGCTGCTGCTCGGGGTCCTGGCACTGCTTCGCCGTCGTCGTGCCTCGGCCGGAGCGGAGGAGGATGTTCTCGAGGCCGCCGAGGCGGCTCCGCCCGAAGAGGACGAGCTGCTCGTCGAGCTCGAGGCGGTCGCGGCGGAGCTTGCCGACGAAGGGGACGATTCGCCGGAGTGGCGACCGGATCGCCGTACCCGTTCCTCGGCCGCTGCCGTTCCGGACGGAGGCGCGGAGCGGGCGTCGCGGACGGAGGACGTTGCGGAATCCGAACGTGTCGTGCGAGCGCGCATCGCGGAGCTGTGGCGAGACGAGGGCGACCGGAACCCCGAACGCGCGCTTCCGGTGGACACCGACGCAACGGAGGATTCCGCGGAGTTCTCCTTCGACATCGACGCCCTCGCCGACGACGATTTCGGTCGGGATACGAGGGAGGATGGTCCTGGCGACGAATTCGACATCACCGATACTGCCGTGGAACGCGAGACGGATCCGTCGGAGGCCGGTCCGCCCCGGACCGACGGCGACGTGGGCGGCAGCCTTGACCCGGTCGCCGACCGTCACAACGCGGGGACGGCCGGCTCGGGCGACCCCGGACCGGCGCCGGCAGCCGCGGCAGGAGATGGGTTCGGCCGCGACCTCGGGGATCCCGATGATGGACGGCAGGACGCGGGGCTTGCGTCCCGCGGCGAGCCGGCGTCGGCGGGCACGAGTTCGAGCACGTCCGAAATGACGGACGAAGGTGTCCGGAGGCGTGCCGGCATGGCCGCCGAGGCGAGAGCCGCGTTCGAGCGGGAGTCGGACGACACCGATGCTTCGGGGCCGCCGTCGCAGTCGTTGTCCGGCGAGCCTGCCGATGTCGGCGGGACCGGTGCGCTCCCACTCGAAGACGTCGGCGAGGACGAGGTGCAGACGAAGATTGACCTCGCCCAGGTGTACATGGAAATGGGCGATTCCGAGAGCGCCCGCGGATTCCTCGAGGCGGTGCTGGCCGAAGGTGATGCCGAGCAGCGCGACACCGCCCGGGAAATGCTCTCCAAGCTTGCCTGAGCCGCCATGCGCGCACGGGTGGCGGTGTCCTGGAAGCGATTGTCCGGGGACCGGACGGACCGGCGCTGAGCCGGGATCGGCCGCACGGGAATGCGCATCGCGCTCGGTCTGGAATACGACGGCAGCCGATTCCACGGTTTTGAATGCCAGCCCGCCCGACGTACCGTGCAGGGCGAGGTGGAGAAGGCGCTGGCACGAATCGCGGCGTCGCCGATCCGGGTGGTCTGCGCGGGGCGCACCGACGCCGGGGTTCACGCCCTCGGTCAGGTCGTGCACTTCGACACCGACGCGTCCCGTCCGGCCCGTGCCTGGGTGCGCGGAACCAACACCTACCTTCCACCCGACGTGGCGGTACTCTGGACCCGGACCGTCGACGACGACTTCCACGCCCGGTTCCGGGCGCTGCAGCGCCGCTACCGCTACGTCATCGTGAACCGGAGCACGCGCCCCGCTCTCCTCGCAGGGAGAGCGGCATGGGAGTATCGCCGCCTCGACGCCCGGCTCATGCACCTCGGTGCGCGGCATCTCGTCGGCGAGCACGATTTCTCGTCGTTCCGCGCCGCCGGGTGCCAGGCGAGGAGCCCTGTGCGCCGCGTGCACCGGATCGACGTGACCCGCAGCGGAGAGAGGATCGCGATCGACGTGAACGCAAACGCGTTCCTGCAGCACATGGTGCGAAACATCGCGGGCACGCTCCTGGCGGTAGGGTCGGGAGAGAGGGATCCGGCATGGGTGGCGACGGTCCTGGCGGCCCGGGATCGCCGGGCCGCGGGAATCACGGCGGCGCCGGGTGGTCTCTACCTGGTCGGAGTGGACTACCCCGAAGCCACCGGCATTCCGGCAGTACCGTTCCCGGATGCACTCTGGTAGCGTCACTAGCCGCCGGATGACTTCGAGGCCCGTTCGATGAGGCGCACCCGGGTGAAGATATGCGGGATCACCCGCCCGGAGCATGCGAGGGCGGCGGCGGTGGCAGGTGCGGATGCAATCGGCCTCATGTTCTACGAGCCGAGCCCGCGCTACGTCACCCCGGCCCGAGCCCGCGAGGTCTGTGCGGCGCTGCCGCCGCTGGTCTCGGCCGTCGGGGTGTTCGTGAACCCGCAGCCGCGCGAGATCGAGACCGTGGTGGAAGGCCTGCCCGTCGATCTGCTTCAGTTCCACGGAGAGGAGCCTCCGGATCTGTGCGCGGGAGCGGGAAAGCCGTACATGAAGGCCGTGCGCGTGCGCACCGGGGAGGACATCGTGGAGGCGGCGACGCGCTACCCCGATGCCCGGGCGTTGCTGCTCGACGCCCACCACGACGCGTTGTGGGGCGGGACCGGTGCGAGATTCGACTGGGACGTGGTGCCGGAGGACGTCGGCCGCCCGATCGTCCTCGCCGGCGGACTGACGCCGGAGAACGTCGCGGGCGCGATCCGCCGGGTGCGGCCGTTCGCGGTCGACGTGAGCGGGGGGGTTGAGAGCGCTCCCGGAGAGAAGGATGTCCGGAGCATCGAACGGTTCATGAAGGAGGTGGTCAGTGCCGAACCTGGCGAACGTCAACGCTGAAGATCGAATCATCGGCCGCTATCCCGACGAGCGTGGCCATTTCGGGCCATATGGAGGGACATTCATCGCGGAGACGCTGGTCGGTCCGGTGGAGGAGCTGCGCGACGCGTACAAACGCTATTCGAAGGACCCGGAGTTCCTCGCCGAGCTCGACGCGGAGTTCCGACACTACGTGGGCAGGCCCTCGCCGCTGTACTTCGCGCGTCGCTGGTCGGAGGCGGTCGGAGGCGCCCGCATGTATCTCAAGCGCGAGGATCTGAACCACACCGGCGCGCACAAGGTGAACAACACCGTCGGCCAGGCGCTGCTCGCGAAGCGGATGGGCAAGACCCGCATCATCGCGGAGACCGGGGCGTGGCGGCTGCGACGGTCGCGGCCCGGCTCGGACTCGAATGCGTCGTCTACATGGGCGCGGAGGACATCGAGCGCCAGGCGCCGAACGTCTTCCGCATGAAGCTGCTCGGCGCCGAGGTGGTGTCGGTGGAGTCCGGGTCGAAGACGCTCAAGGACGCCCTCAACGAGGCGATGCGCGACTGGGTCAGCAACGTCGACGACACGTACTACATCATCGGTACGGTGGCGGGCCCGCACCCCTATCCGACGTTGGTCCGGGACTTCAACTCGGTCATCGGACGCGAGGCGCGAGCCCAGGTGCTGGAGAGAGAAGGCCGTCTGCCCGACGCCTGCGTCGCCTGCGTCGGCGGCGGCTCGAACGCCATGGGGCTCTTCCACGCGTTCCTCGACGATGCGGACGTCGCGCTCTTCGGGGTCGAGGCGGGCGGTTCCGGAGTGGAGACCGGCAAGCACGCGGCGCCGCTCTCGGCCGGGCGCCCGGGGGTGCTGCACGGCAACCGCACCTACCTCGTGCAGGATTCCGACGGGCAGATCACGCCGGCGCACTCCATCTCCGCGGGGCTCGACTACCCTGGCGTCGGCCCGGAGCATTCGTGGCTCAAGGACACCGGGCGCGCGACCTACGTCGCGGTGAACGACGACGAGGCGCTCGCGGCGTTCCACGCGTGCACGCGGACCGAGGGGATCATCCCCGCCCTGGAATCCAGCCACGCCCTGTCGCATGCGGTGAAGCTGGCGGCGGGGATGCGTCCCGACGACATCATCGTGGTGGGCCTGTCGGGCCGCGGCGACAAGGACATCCAGACCGTTGCGGCCATCGAGGGGATTCACCTGTGAGCCGAATCGCAGACCGATTCGCGGCGCTCCGGGCCCGGAACCGGACCGCCCTCGTCCCGTTCGTCACCGCCGGCGATCCGTGCCCCGCCGCCACGGTTCCGGTGATGCATGCGATGGTGGAGGCGGGCGCCGACATCGTGGAGCTCGGGGTACCGTTCTCCGACCCGATGGCGGACGGTCCGGTCATTCAGCGCGCGAGCGAGCGGGCGCTCGCCGCCGGCATGAGCTTCGCGAAGGTGCTCGACATCGTGCGCGAGTTCCGCTCCGGCGACGCGGAGACGCCCGTCGTGCTCATGGGCTATCTGAATCCGCTGGAAGCGGCCGGGTACGCACCGGCGGCGGAGCGCGCCGCGGCGGCCGGCGTCGACGGGTTCATCACCGTGGACCTGCCCCCCGAGGAGGCGGACGAGCTGGTGCGCGAAGTGCGCGCGAACGGAATGGACCCGGTGTTCCTCGTGTCTCCGACGAGCAGCGACGAACGCATCGCGCGGATCTGCGGCGCGGCGAGCGGGTTCGTCTACTACGTCTCGCTCAAGGGGGTGACCGGCGCGGCCACTCTCGACGTCGACGAGGTGGCCGAGCGCATGGCGCGAATCCGGCGCGTGACGGATCTCCCGGTCGGGGTCGGATTCGGGATTCGCGACGGCGCGTCCGCGGCGCGAGTGGCGCGGGTCAGCGACGCGGTGGTGGTCGGCACCGCGGTCGTCGCCCGTGTCGAGGAGAACGCCGGCAACCCCGAAGCGCTCCCCGGCATCCTCGCCGACTTCATCGGGGAGTTGCGCAACGCGCTGGACGCGGCGACGTCATGAGCTGGTTCGGGCGGCTCCTGCCATCGCGGATCCGCACCGACGGCGCAAGTCGCCGGTCCGTTCCGGAAGGGCTGTGGACGAAGTGCTCCCAGTGCAACGCCGTGCTTTATCGGGCCGAGCTGGAGCGCAACGCCGACGTCTGCCCCAAGTGCGGGCACCACATGCGCCCGAGCGCGCGCCGCCGGCTTCACCTGTTCCTCGACGAGGAGCCGAGGGTCGAGATCGGCGCCGAGGTCGAGCCGATCGACGTGCTCAAGTTCAGGGGCGGCAAGAAGTACCAGGACCAGATCGCGAAGGATCAGAAGGCCACCGGCGAGAAGGACGCGCTGGTCGCGATGATGGGGCGGGTGCGGGGCATCGCGGTCGTTGCCGTCGCGTTCGAGTACGGGTTCCGCGCGGGTTCGATGGGGTCGGTGGTGGGAGAGCGCTTCGTGCGTGCCGTCGAGGCCGCCGTCGGGGAAGGCATCCCCCTCGTGGCGTTCGCCTGCAGCGGCGGAGCGCGGATGCAGGAGGGCCTCTTCGCCCTGTTCCAGATGGCCAAGACGAGCGCCGCGCTCGCCCGGCTCCAGGGAAGGCGGTTGCCCTACGTCTCGGTGCTGACCGACCCCACCACCGGAGGCGTTTCGGCGAGCCTCGGAATGCTCGGGGACGTCAACATCGCCGAGCCCGGTGCGCTCATCTGCTTCACCGGCCCGCGGGTCATCGAGCAGACGATCGGGGAGACGCTCCCCGAAGGCTTCCAGCGCAGCGAGTTCCTGCTCAGGCACGGTGCTGTCGACATGATCGTCGACCGGCGCGAGCAACGCGACACCATCGCCGGCCTGCTCGCGATGCTGACCCACCAACCGCCGCCCTGATCGCCCACCCGATGCCTGATCGGGCGGTGCGGCGCGCGGATCGCAAGCGTGCGGTGAAGCCGGCGGGGCGGCGCTCGCTCGGGGAATGGCTTGACTGGCAGTCCACTCTGCACCCGCGTGCGATCGACCTCGGCCTGGAGCGGTGCCGGCGCGTGCGCGACGCGATGGAGCTCGATGCGGCCCCCGAAGCGAACCGGCCGCCGCGGATCGTGGTCGCGGGCACCAACGGCAAGGGATCGTGCGTCGCGTTTCTCGAATCGATGCTGGCCGCGGCGGGGCTGCGAACCGGGGCCTATACGTCTCCGCACCTGCACCGCTACAACGAACGGGTGAGGATCGCGGGGCGGGCGGTATCCGACGCGGCGCTGGTCGAGGCGTTCGAGCGGGTCGATGCGGCGCGCGGGGACACCTCACTCACGTTCTTCGAGTTCGGAACGCTCGCGGCGGCGGACATCATCGAGCGTGCACGGGTCGACGCGATGGTCATGGAGGTCGGCCTCGGCGGACGCCTGGACGCGGTCAATGCGTTCGAGCCGAGCGTATCCCTGATCACGGCCATCGGCGTCGACCACCGGGCATGGCTCGGAGACGACCGCGAGTCGGTAGGCCGGGAGAAGGCCGGAATCATGCGTGCACACGTGTGCTGTGTCCTGGGCGAGCGCACGCCTCCGGAGAGCGTCGTCGACCACGCCCGCGCCGTCGGGGCGCCGTGTCGAATCCCGGGGCGCGACTACGGATTCGAGCACGGGCCGAAGGGATGGAGATGGTGGGGCGCCGGCCGCGCCGCAATCGACGATCTGCCGCTCCCGGGGCTCGCCGGTCCCCATCAGGTCGACAACGCGGCCGCATGTCTCGCGGTGCTCGATGCGTTGTCGCCGCGGGTCGAGGTGAGCGACGATGCGGTGCGCAGCGGCATCGCGGGGGCGCGGCTTGCGGGGAGGCTGCAGTGGCTGGAGACGCCGCGGCGGGTGCTCGTCGACGTCGCTCACAATCCCCTGGGCGCGCTGGCGCTGGCGGCCTACCTGGCGTCGAACCGCTCGCGGCCGACGCGCCGCGCGGTATGCGGCGTCCTCGGCGACAAGGATGCCGGCGCCATGCTTCGCGCCCTCGCGCACGAGATCGACGCGTGGTATTTCGCCTCGCTGCCCGGGTCGCGCGGGCGCGATGCACGCGAGCTGGCCGGAACGCTTCCCCGAACTGTGCCGAGCTTCGCGTTCGATTCGGTGGAGGCCGCGTTCGAGGCCGCGCTCGCGCATCGGAGCGAGAACGAGGAGGTGGTGGTCTTCGGCTCGTTCGTGACGGTGCAACGGGTGCTTCGCCTTGCAACTTCGGCGATCTGTCCGGAAACTTGAGCGATGGAGGAGCGTCTCAAGCAACGCCTCGTCGGCGCGGTCGTCCTCGTGTCGCTGGCGGTGGTGTTCGTCCCGATACTGTTCGACCTGCCTCATGAGACGAACGGAGAGACGTCCGCGAACCTGATTTCCGAAATTCCGGAGCGCCCGCGGGTCGGGTTCGGGTCATCGGAGAGCGGCACGCTCGACGCACCGCGGACGCCACGCCTCGACACGGAGCTGGAACGGGAACGCAGTCGGAACGTGTCGGTGGAGGGTGCCGGGGAACGCGCTGTCTCCTCCCTCGTCCTCCCCGCCGGCACGACTCCGGGTTCCTCCGTCGCGCCGGTGTCTGCCGAGCCCGCGGACGTCTCCGGGGAGCCGCCTTCCGGGGCCAGGTCCGAGCCATCCGCCGTGCCCTCCGATCCGGCGCCGGCGAAGAAGCAACCGGACCCGGGATCCGCAAGCAACCCGGTCGCGGAGGCATCCGCCGCGGGCGGCTGGACCGTCCAGCTCGGAAGCTTCGTGAAGTCCGAGAACGCGCTCGCGCTGCGCAGGCGTCTCAAGGCCAGGGGATACTCCGCGTTCGTCGAATCCGGATCCTCCGCGCAGGGCGACGTCTCGCGGGTCTTCGTCGGACCCATGCCCGACCGCGAGCGGGCGAAGGCCTCCGCGGCGAAGCTGCAGCGCGAGATGGCGCTCGAGGGGATCGTGGTGCCGTATCGCGGCGGCTGACCGGTAGCGCAGTGCGCCGCCGGCGCACGGTCCCCGGGGGCGCCTCGCACGCCATGGCCGGAAGGACACGTCCCGAATGATCTGGATCGATTACGCGATCCTCGCCATTGTCGGAATCTCCACCGTCATCAGTCTGCGGCGCGGGTTCGTCAAGGAGGGATTGTCGCTCGCCGGGTGGATCGCGGCGTTCTGGATCGCCATCGCGTTCTCGGGACAAGGGGCGGCGTTGCTCGAGGGATACGTCACCAAGCCTACCTGGCGCGTGGCCATCGCGTTCGTCGTCCTCCTGATCCTGGTGCTCCTGGCCTGCGGCATCGTGCTCCGCATGGCCGGCCTGCTTGTCGAGAAGACGGGCATGTCGGGGACGGATCGGTCGCTGGGAATCGTGTTCGGCGTGTTGCGTGGGGTCGTTATCGTGGGACTGCTGGTGTTGCTCGCCGGGCTGACCGCGCTTCCCGAGGCTCCCTGGTGGAGTGAGTCCGTCCTGTTGCCGCACCTGGTGGAGCTCGCGAACGAGATCGGCGCGTTCCTGCCGCCGGACGTGCGGCAGCAGATACGCTTCGGGCCGGGCCCCTGATTCGGCGGGGTGAATTCGTTTCTCTCGCGAGACACGACTCGGTATCATTCGGAATCGTCGCCGCCCGGACTGCACGCGGGCGGCCGCCGTCTCGTCCAACGGGTGCGTCATCGATGTGCGGCATCGTCGGGATCGTCGGTCGGACCGACATAAACCAGGATTTGTATGACGCCCTCACCGCGCTGCAGCACCGCGGACAGGACGCCGCCGGTATCTTCACCTGCGATCTGACGATCCACCAACGCAAGGCCAACGGGCTGGTGCGCGACGTCTTCCAGCCGCACCACATGCAGTCGCTCCGGGGCCGGGTCGGCATCGGCCACATCCGCTATCCGACGGCGGGGAGCGAGTCCGCGGCCGAGGCGCAGCCCTTCTACGTGAATTCTCCCTACGGCATCGCGCTCGCGCACAACGGCAACCTGATCAACGCCCGGGAACTCGGCGATGAGGTGTTCCGCGACGAGCTGCGGCACGTGAACACGGAGTCGGACTCCGAGATCCTCCTCAACCTCTTCGCGAGCGAGCTCTCGCGCAAGCACCGGCTCGCGCTGGACGAGGACACGATCTTCGACGCGGTGGCCAACGTCCACCGTCGCTGTCTCGGCGGCTACGCGGCGGTGGCGCTGATCTTCGGCTACGGATTGGTGGCGTTCCGCGACCCGTGCGCAATTCGACCGCTCTGCTTCGGCGTGCGGGAGACGCCTCATGGCGTGGAGTACATGGTGGCGTCGGAGAGCGTCGCGCTCGATGCCCTCGGGTTCGAGCTCGTGCGCGACCTCGCACCGGGCGAGGCGATGATCGTCACCCTGGACGGGGAGGTGCATGCCCGCCAGTGCTTCGAGGAGCCTCGGTATGCGCCGTGCATCTTCGAGTACGTCTACCTCGCGCGGCCCGACTCCATCATCGACGACGTGTCGGTCTACAAGGCGCGGCTGCGCATGGGGGAGGCGCTCGCGGAGAAGATCCTCCGCGAGTGGCCCGATCACGACATCGACGTCGTGATCCCCATTCCCGAGACCAGTCGTACCGCATGCCTCCCGCTCGCCTACGACCTCGGGGTGAAGTACCGGGAGGGCTTCATCAAGAACCGCTACGTCCAGCGCACATTCATCATGCCCGGTCAGACGGAGCGCATGCACTCGGTGCGGCGCAAGCTCAACGCCATCGGGCTCGAGTTCGAAGGGAAGAACGTCCTGCTGGTCGACGATTCCATCGTGCGCGGCACCACGTCCCGGCAGATCATCCAGCAGGCGCGCGACGCGGGCGCGCAGCGGGTCTACTTCGCCTCGGCTGCGCCCCCGGTGCGGTACCAGAACGTCTACGGCATCGACATGCCGGTGATGGCCGAGCTCGTCGCGTTCAACCGCAGCGAGGAGGACGTCGCCCGGGCCATCGGCGCCGACCGGTTGTTCTACCAGTCGCTCGACGGGCTCGTCGACGCGGTGCAGCGCGGGAATCCGTGCCTGCGCGAGTTCGACACCTCCTGCTTCACCGGCGAGTACGTCACCGGCGGCGTGTCCACCAGCTACCTCGAGCAGGTCGCCGAGCACCGCGCCGACTCCGCCCGGAGCGCCCGGAACGCGGCTGCCCTGCATGCTTTGGAGCTCAACGGCTGACCCGCACCCACCGCGCGAAGCAGTCCGCCCGTGGCGCAGGCCTCTCTCGACTCCCTGTCCGGCCTTCCCGACCACCCCGCCCATCCGATCCCGCTGCGAAGATGATCCGGGACGAAATCCCGACTATAGTGCGGTGCAGCGCCGATTTGATGCTTCAGCTTGCGGGCGCTCAACAAATGCGGCTAAAGCGAAGGCGAACCCGCCGAAGCTTGCGCTGAAGCGGGTTTTTTTGTCGGTTCGAGCCCGAACCGGCGCGGAGGTTGTCCGCCATGAACGAATTCGACGCCAGCGGGCTGGGGTTCGAGACGCTGTCGGTGCGCGCCGGTCAGGCCCGGACCGGCGAGCAGGAGCACAACGACCCGATCTTCGTCACCTCCAGCTTCGTGTTCGCGAACGCCCGCGAGGCCGCGGCGCGGTTCGCCGGCGAGGAGCCCGGCAACGTCTACTCCCGGTTCACGAACCCGACGGTGCGGGCGTTCGAGCGCCGGCTGGCGGCGCTGGAGGGTGGCGCCCGCTGCGTCGCCACCTCGTCGGGCATGGCCGCGATCCTCGTCACGTCGATGGCCCTGCTGCGCTCGGGAGACCACGTGGTCGCCGCCAACGGCCTGTTCGGCACGACGACCTCGCTGTTCGCCAACGTTCTCGTGCGGTTCGGCATCGAGACCACCTTCGTCGACGTGACGGACCTGGCGGCTTGGGGCAGCGCGATCCGGCCCGAGACGAAGATGCTCTTCGTGGAGAGCCCGACCAATCCGCTCGGCGAGGTGGCGGATATCACCGCCCTCGGAGCGCTCGCGCGCGCCCGCGGCGCGGAGCTCGTCGTCGACAACGGCCTGTGCACACCGGCGCTGTCCCGCCCGATCGAGCTCGGGGCCGACATCGTGGTGCACACCGCCACGAAGTACCTCGACGGGCAGGGCCGCTGCGTGGGCGGCGCGGTGGTGCTCAAGGACCCCACGCACCACGACGCGCTGTTTTCGCTGATGCGCACCGCGGGACCGAGCATGAGCCCGTTCAACGCCTGGGTGTTCCTGCACGGACTGGAGACGCTGGGAATCCGCATGCAGGCCATCTGCGAGAGGGCGGCGCGACTCGCGCGATGGCTCGAAGACCATCCGGCGGTGCGGCGCGTCTACTATCCCGGGCTGGAGACGCACCCCGGCCACGAGCTCGCGGTGCGGCAGCAGAGCGCGGGCGGGGGCATCGTGGCCTTCGAGGTGCACGGAGGCCGGGCCGAGGCGTGGCGGGTCATCGACGCGACACGTGCGCTGTCCATCACCGCAAACCTCGGCGACGTGAAGACCACTATCGTCCATCCCGCCTCGACCACCCACGGCCGGATCACGCCGGAGCAGCGCGAGGCGGCGGGGATCGGGGAATCGCTGATCCGCGTGGCGGTCGGGCTCGACTCCTTCGAGGACATCCGCGCCGACCTCGCTCGCGGGCTCGACGCCCTTGCGATGGACGGGCCGATGCCCGGTGCCGGGCTCGGATGACGCGCAGCGGTCGCGTACTCGGGATGGATCCGGCGAACGCAGCGGCGGACCCCCGTCGCCTCCTGCTCGACGGTCTCCGCGCCGCGCTGGACGCGACCGGGGGACGCGAGAGCGTGCGCCGCCGGCTGGCCGACGAGCGGGACTTCGCGCCGCGGTTCGCGTTCGCGGTGGGAAAGGCGGCGCCGGCGATGATGGCGGGGGGCTTTGGCGCCCTCCGGGCGCGGGACGGGCGGGCGGGCGCTGGGCCGAAGGCCGGTGATGATGGCGGGTGCCTTCGACGCCCTCGGGACGCGGATCGAGCGTGCGCTCGTCGTCACCAAGCACGGTCATGCGGGCGACGTGCTCGACCCCGGCCGGCCGGTTGCGGTGGTCGAGTCCTCGCATCCGGTGCCCGACGAATCCTGCCTGGCGGCCGGGCGCACGCTCGTGGACTTCGTCGATGTGGTTCCGGCCGGCGCGGACGTCCTGGCGCTGGTGTCGGGCGGCGCCTCCGCGCTCGTGGAGGTCCTTCCCGAGGGGTTCGACGCGTCGGATCTCGCCCGGGTGAACGAGTACCTGCTGGCCGCCGGGCACCCGATCGGCGCCGTCAATCGAGTGCGCAAGCGCATCTCGCGCATCAAGGGCGGGCGGCTCGCGCGACGGCTCGCCGCGGGCCGGACCCTCAATCTCGCGATCTCGGACGTGCCCGGCGACGATCCGAAGGTGATCGGATCGGGGCTGCTGGTCGCCCACTCGGGCGAGGACATCGCCATCGACGGTCTCGACCTTCCGCCCTGGCTTGCGGAGATGGGCCGGCGTGCGCCACCGTTGTCCGATGCGGACGCGACCGGCCGCGTCAGGACGGAGATCGTGGCCCGGCCGGCCGACGCGCGGTCAGCCGCCGCCGCGGTGTACCGGGTCGCCGGAGTCGACGTCGTCGAGCATCCGGACCTCCTGGAAGGGGATGCCCTCGAGGTCGGTCGCCGAATCGGCCGCGTGATCGCCCGGCGGAAGCCCGCCGTCCACGTATGGGCGAGCGAGACCACCGTCGTGCTGCCCCCCGATCCCGGGCGGGGAGGGCGGTGTCAGAGCCTCGCGCTGGCTGCGGCCATGGAAATCCGCGAACGCGCGGGTGTGTGCGTGCTTGCCGCCGGCACCGACGGGACCGACGGACCCGGCGAGGACGCGGGCGCCATCGTCGATGCGGGCACGGTGGCGCGCGGCGTCGCGGCCGGCCTGGACCCCGAGCGGTGTTTGCACGGCGCGGACGCCGGGACGTTCCTCGAAGCGAGCGGCGACCTCGTGCACACCGGCCCGACCGGCACCAACGTGATGGACCTGGTGGTGGCGGTGAAGGTGGCGCCGCGATAGGACGGCACAGGCTCGTTCCGACGTCCGGGCCATTGCCTCGCGGCGCGGATTCGGATGAACTCCGTGCGTAAGGCTTCCCGGACGTGGACAGCGGCTCGACCGCGTCCAGGATGCTTCGAGTCCCGGCGCCGCGGCGTGCCGGCCACGCGCCGGAATCGGCGGCGACGGTCGGACAATCGCCAGTTTTCGCATTCGGGCTTCGGCGAGAATTGGCGGCAGTGACCCGCACTCACGAGGCGACGAGGAATGCAGGCATGGACAAGGTGGTGAAACGGGACGAGGAATGGCGCGCGATGCTGACGCCGGAGCAGTACCACGTGACGCGCCGCAAGGGCACCGAGCGGGCCTTCACCGGCGAGTACCACGACTGCAAGCGCGCGGGCATCTACCGGTGCCGTTGCTGCGCCACGCCGCTGTTCGATGCCGCCGCCAAGTTCGACTCCGGCACCGGCTGGCCAAGCTTCCGGGAGCCGGTTGACGCGAGGCACGTCGCGGTGGAGGAGGACCACTCTCTGTGGATGCGCCGCACCGAAGTCCTCTGCGCGGCGTGCGATGCGCACCTCGGTCACGTATTCCCCGACGGGCCGCCCCCGACGGGCCTGCGCTACTGCATGAACTCCGCGTCGCTGGTGCTGGACGAGGAGGAGCGGGGCAGACGATAGCGGCGTCCGGGCGTCACTCCACCAGGACCTGGACGACTCCGTCCTCGACCCTCACCGGGAACGTGGCGACCGGCTCGTAGGCCGGCGGGGTGAGCGCGTCTCCGGTGCGAATGTCGAACCAGGCGCCGTGTCGCGGGCACATGACCCGGCCGTCCTCCATGCACCCCCCGGTGAGGGTGCCGAAATCATGCGTGCACACGTCCTCGATCGCGAAGTACTCGCCGTCTAGGTTGAACACCGCGACGGCGAGGTCGTCGGCGTCGACCACCCGGTACTCGCCGGGGCCGAACTCGCCGGCGGCGGCCACGGTTGTCCAGTCGCTCATCGCTTTCGGTTCGATTGCATCGCGTGAAGGCCGGTCGGCGACGCTCGCGGGGACGGCGCCGTCCCCGCTCCGGTGAGGCGCCGCGTGCTCAGAAGAACCCGAGCTCGAGCTTCGCCGCCTCGCTCATGCGGTCGGGGGTCCACGGCGGCTCCCACACGAGCTCGACCTCGGCCGTCGCCACGCCCTCGACGTTCTGCACGGCGGCCTCGACGGTGCCGGGAAAGGTCTGCGCGACCGGGCACCCCGGTGCGGTCAGGGTCATGTCGATCTCGACCACGCCCATGTGGTCGCAGTCGATGCGGTAGATGAGCCCGAGGTCGTAGATGTTGACCGGGATCTCCGGGTCGTAGACCTCGCGCAGCGCGGCGACGATCCGGTCGTCCAGCGACCCGCCGTCGGTCCCGTCCGGCGTCCCGCCCTCCGGTGCCGGCGGGGACGGCGCCGCGTCTGGCGCCCGATGGTCTTCGGAGGTGTTCATTCGGTGCATACCGTTTCGCTGTCGTCGTGGAGCGCGGCCTTCATCGTGTGCCACGCAAGTGTCGCGCACTTCACGCGCATCGGGTACTCCTTGACACCGGTGAGCACGGTGAGCTTGCCGAGAAACTCGCCGGGTCCGCCGACCTGGCGCTCCGCGGTGAGAAGCTCGTGGACCTCGTGAAACAGACGCTCCGCGTGCGCCACCGGCCGGTCCTTCAGTGCCTCGGTCATCAGCGACGCCGATGCGGTCGAGATCGCGCACCCCGCGCCGTCGAAGCCGATGTCGCGGATGATGCCGTCGTCGACGTGCATGTGGACGAAGAACTCGTCGCCGCACACCGGGTTGAAGCCGTGGGCGGAGCGGTTCGTGTTCTCCGGCCGGCGCGGATAGTTCCGCGGGTTGCGGTTGTGGTCGAGGATGACCTCCTCGTAGAGATCGCGAAGATCGTTCATCGGTCGAAGATCTCCTTCACCTTGCGCAGGCCCGCGACCAGCGCATCGATGTCCGCCCGGGTGTTGTAGAGCGCGAGCGAGGCCCGCGAGGTCGCGGCCACGCCGTAGCGCCTCATCAGCGGCATCGCGCAGTGGTGCCCGGCGCGAATCGCCACCCCCTGCCGGTCGACGATGGTGCCGACGTCGTGGGGATGGACTCCTTCCACGACGAACGACACGATGGCCGCCTTCCCGGGTGCAGTGCCGATGATGCGGATGCCGTCCATCTCGTCGAGCGCCCCGGTCGCGTATTCGAGGACCTCGTGCTCATGCGCGGCGATGGCGTCCAGCCCGAGTCCGGTCATGAACTCGACCGCGGCGCCCAGCCCGATGCCCCCCGCGATGTTCGGGGTACCCGCCTCGAACTTGTACGGGAGATCGTTCCAGGTGGACTCCTCGAACGACACGGTGCGGATCATGTCCCCGCCGCCCTGGTACGGCTCCGCCTCCTCCAGAAGCTCCGCCCGGCCGTACAGCACGCCCATCCCGGTCGGTCCGTAGCACTTGTGGCTGGAGAGCACGTAGAAGTCGCAGCCGAGCGCACGGACGTCGACGGCGCCGTGGGGGGCGGCCTGGGCGCCGTCGAGTACGGCCACCGCGCCCGCGTCGTGCGCCAGGGCGATGATCTCGCGCACCGGATTGACGGTTCCAAGCGCGTTCGACACGTGGGCGACGGCAACGACCTTCGTGCGCTCGTTGATCAGACCCGCGAACGCCTCCATGTCCAGCTCGCCGCTGTCGTGGATGGGCGCGACGCGCAGCCGTGCCCCGGTCTGCCGGCACACGAGCTGCCACGGGACGATGTTCGAATGGTGTTCCATGGTGGTGACGACGATCTCGTCGCCCGGCGCGAGCCGTGGCCGCGCCCAGCTCTGCGCGACGAGGTTCAGCCCTTCGGTGGCGCCCCGCACGAAGACGATCTCGCGCCGGTCGGCCGCGTTCACGAACGCCCTGATCGTGTCCCGCGCCCCCTCGTAGGCGCTCGTCGCGCGCTCGCTCAGCGCGTGCAGCCCCCGATGGACGTTCGCGTTGTCGAATTCGTAGTAACGGCGGATGGCGTCGATGACCCGGCGCGGCTTCTGGCTGGTGGCGCCGTTGTCGAGGTACACCAGCGGCCTGCCGTTCACCTCCTGCGCGAGGATGGGAAACTCGGCGCGGACGCTTTCCACGTCGAACATGTTCGCGGTCGGCCTCGGCGCGGGGTCGGGGGCGTGGCTCACCGGAGCATCTCCTGCAGGCCGTCGCCGCCCGGAAGGTGCTCCAGCACGGCCGCGCCGATGGTCTCGCGGAGCTCGGGACGGGCGATCCGGTCCACCACGTCGCGGGCGAACCCGTAGGTGAGCATGCCGCGTGCCGTACTCTCGGGGATGCCGCGCGCGCGCAGGTAGAACAGCATCTGCTCGTCGAGCTGCCCGATGGTGGCGCCGTGCGAGCACTTGACGTCGTCGGCGTGAATTTCGAGCTGGGGCTTGGTGTCGATCTCGGCGTTGCGCGACAGCAGCAGGTTGCGGTTGGTCTGATGGGCCTCGGTCTTCTGCGCGTCAGGGTGGACGTGGATGCGGCCGTTGAACACCCCGCGCCCACGCCCGCCCGCGATGCCCTTGTAGTACTCGTGGCTCTCGCACCGCGGCGCGACATGCTCGACGTTGGTGTGGAAGTCCACGTGCTGGCGGCCGTTGGCGACGTACAGCCCGTCGAGGGAGCATCGCGCGTGCTCGTGGTCGAGGGTGACGTCGATGTCATGCCGCGAGAGCCGGGCCCCGAGCGATACCGCCCAGGAGCGGAACGACGCTCCGGCCGCGAGCTTCGCCTCCAGCGCCGCCACGTGGTACGCGCCGGCGCTTGCCCGCTGCACCTTGTAGTGCTCGACCGCGGCGCCTTCGGCCACCTCCACCTCGGTGACGACGTTGTCGAGATACACGGTGTCGTCGCGCCCGACGAAGTGCTCTACCACGGCGATTCGCGAGCCCGCGCCCGCCGCGATGAGGATCCGGGGACAGTATGCGCGCTCGCACTCGGTCGAGCCGGAGACGAACACGAGGTGCACCGGCGCGCCGGCGTCCGTGCCCGGGGCGACCCGGACCACCGCGCCGGCGTCCATGAACGCGGCGTTGAGCGCCGTGAACGCGGTCTTCTCCGGGGACACGATCCTTCCGAGCCTGCCTTCGAGGAACGCGGAATCGTGCTCGACGACGTGCGTGAAGTCCTCGATCCGGACGCCCGGCGGCAGTGCACCGACGCTCGAGAGCTCGCGGTCGACGCGCCCGTCGACAAAGACGAGGCAGGGCGAGGCACAGCCTCTCGGCACGTGCTCGCCCGGACCGCCGGCGGGCGTGGTGCGCGAGGAGGGCGCGGCGAGGTCGAACGAGCGCCTTTCGATGAGGGATACGTTGGTGTACTTCCAGTGCTCGTTGCGGGTCGTCGGGAAGCCCGATCGCGAGAA
>MKWU01002038.1_pt1 | contig 32093 bp, 29 predicted proteins | sample 809101 | NCBI WGS metagenome assembly MKWU01 (sample SAMN05860141, study PRJNA318959) | sponge metagenome | host: Aplysina aerophoba | place: Slovenia: Piran, Adriatic Sea, Gulf of Piran | collected 2013-05-07
AGCGCCGCGCGGAGCGCGCCCGGATCGCCGTTGGGAACCAAATCGAGCGCAATCCGCCCCCGCCGTTCCAGATTCTGGAGCCACCGGCGCAGCATCCAGTACATCTCCCGCGGCGCGACGACGTGGTCGCCGATGTCGAGCGTCTCGAACACGGTGGTCGCCGCCGCCATGCCGGAGCTGAACAGCATCGCCGCGCGACCGCCCTCGAGCGCGGCCAGCAGGGCCTCTGCCGGCTCGTAGGTCGGGTTCTCGTCGCGGGTGTAGACGGGTCGGCCGGGGCCCTTCTCGTACTGCACCGACGGGTGGACCGGGGGCACGAGGCCGCCGGTGGACGGATCGATCCAGCCGAGGGCCTGCGCGGCGAGCGTCGGTATCCGACGAGGCGGCGAAGGAGGCATGCGAGATTCCGCGACCGAAGTCTATGCGCGCGCCGGGCCGGGGCCGATGTCGACCGCGATGTTCTGCCACTTGCCTTGGCGGAAGCGGGCGACGCTCAGGCCGGCCCGCGCCATGTGGCCGAGTACGATGGCCAGCCAGATGTCCGCCGGCTCCAGGCCGCGCGTCACCTGCAGCCAGGTGCAGAGGCCTATCGGAACCACGACCTGCGAGAGGATCGAGATGTAGAGCGGGCTGCGCGTGTCGCCCGTCCCCTGCAGGCCCCCGGTATAGGTCAGCGCCACCGTCACGAACACGCCCGACACCGCGAGGTAGGCGAGGAGCTGTCGGCCGATCTCGAACTGCACGCCCTCGTCCATGCCGAACACGCCGAGCAGGGCGCGGGGAACCGTCAGGAACGCGAGCCCGACGATGCAGGCCACGCCGACGCCGATGGACGCCGCCACCAGTGCCGCACGCTTGCTCCGCTCGGGCTGGCCCGCCCCGAGGTTCTGACCCGCCACCGCCGCCGTCGCCCCCATGAGACCCACCGAGGTCCACGTGATCAGCGCGAACAGCTCCGAGTAGCCGACCGCGTACGCGGCCTGCGCCTCGGCGCTGTGCTGCAGCGATCCGACGAACCGCAGCATGAGGACGCCGGCGATGTTCATCACGATGCCCTGGAAGCCGGTCGGCAGACCGAAGCGGAAGAGCTCGCGAATCACCTTCCAGTCCGGCGCGAACGACATGTCGCGCGTGAAGTGGATGACGAGCCGGCCGGAGAAGAGCAGCCACAGGAAGGCGACCCCGGTGAGCCCGCTCGCGATCGCGGTGCCCATCGCGGCACCCAGCGTGCCGAACGCCGGGATCGGTCCGAGACCGCGGATGAGCACGATGTTCAGCACGATGTTGAGCACCGTCATCAGGAGGCCGAGCTGCATCGGGGTGCGCGCGTCGCCCGCGGCGCGCAACGCTCCGCTCATCATGAAGAAGATGAGCATGCCGATGCTGAACACGAAGCTCACCCGGAGGTACGGCAGCGCCTCGACCTGCACCTCGGGAGCGGCGTTGATCATGTCGAGCAGCGTCGGCGCCAGCACGTAGCCGAGCGGCGCCAGCACGCCGACGGCGAGGAACACGGCGGTCAGGAACGCCTGGTAGACGGCGCGGTTGACCTCCTCGGGCTCGTTGGCGCCGGCGAAGCGGGCGACGAGCACGCCCATCCCGCTGAACACCGAGGCGACGAAGACGATGACGAGGATGAAGATCTGCAGGCTCACGCCGATGGCGGCGTTACCGGTGTGGCCGACGTAGTTGCCGACCATCGCCTGGTCGATGATGCCCTGCACCCCGCCGACGACGTTCTGGAGCATCGTGGGCCAGGCGAGCATCCACACGGCCCGGCCCAGGGGTCCGTCGACAATCGTGCGATCGAATTTCTTGGCCGGCCGTTTGGCTTGGGTCATGTCGACGCGGAAGGCGTCGCTGCGGGCTGCGGTAAGCTATTCCGTGGCGCCAGCCTCCCCGACACTCTATCAGATCGAAACCCGCATCCTGGCCGCATCGGCGGCGCCGCCGCGGCACGGCGCCGCCCGGCGACGCCTGGCCCCCGTGCCCCGCAGGGAGCCGCTGGCGCACGCGGAGACCGGCGACCCCCGGCCGGCGGCAGGGCTCGTGCTCCTCTACCCGCGCGCCGGTGCTCCGCACGTGCTGCTGACGGTGCGCAGCGGCGACCTGGCCCGGCACGCCGGTCAGGTCTCGCTGCCCGGAGGCGTCGTGGAGCCGGGCGAGACCGTGCGCGACGCCGCCCTGCGCGAGGCCCGCGAGGAGGTCGGCCTCGACCCGGCGCAAGTGCGCGTGCTCGGCGAGCTCTCCATCCTGCCCATCGCGGCGAGCGGATTCGTGCTCCACCCGGTGGTCGCGGTGGCGGAGCGGGAATTCCGGCTGCGGCCCTCCGACGGCGAGGTGAGTCGCGTGCTGCACGTGCCGCTCGCCGACCTTCGCGACCCGCGCAACACGCGCCAGGGCTCCTACTGGCGACCCGGCGGTCCCATCCTCGCGCCGTACTTCGCGGTGCAGGAGGAACGCGTCTGGGGGGCGACGGCCATGGTGCTGGCCGAGCTGCTCGCGGTGCTCGCGGGGCCCGTCGAGGATCCGTGACATACTGGGGCGGCGGCAGCACGCCGCCCCTTCTTGCGGCGCTCTCCCGGCCGCCGCGCGCACGGTCGCAGACGGAGAGCAACCCATGGCGAAACAACGTACCGACAGCAGGGCGCAGCGCCCGACTCCGCGACGCGCTCCCCTGTTCGACGCGGCGGAAGGGGGCTCGGGCACCGGCAGCGACCCGCCGGGCGGCATCGGCGAGGTCGTCGTACCGCTGCACGAAGCGGCGCAGGCGCGCTATCTCAACTACGCCCTCTCGGTCATCACGGCGCGGGCCCTCCCCGACGTGCGCGACGGCCTGAAGCCGGTGCAGCGGCGCATCCTCTACACGATGTGGCGCCAGAGGCTGACGGCCGACGCCAAGCCCCGCAAGTGCGCGAAGGTGGTCGGCGACGTGATGGGCAACTACCACCCCCACGGCGACACCGCCATCTACGACACCCTGGTCCGCATGGCGCAGCCGTTCTCGCTGCGCTATCCGCTCGTCGACGGCGCCGGCAACTTCGGCTCGCTCGACGGCGACGCGGCCGCCGCCATGCGCTACACCGAGTGCCGCCTGGCCCCGATCAGCGCGGAGCTGCTCGCCGAGATCGATCAGGAGACGGTGCCGTTCCGGGACGCCTACGACGGGTCGCGCACCGAGCCGGTGGTGCTGCCGGCGCGCCTGCCCAACCTGCTCGTCAACGGCGCGTCCGGCATCGCTGTCGGGATGGCCACGAACATCCCGCCGCACAACCTTGGAGAGATCACCGACGCCCTGCTCCTGCTCCTCGAGAACCCGGACCTGGACAGTGCGCAGCTCGCCCGCCGGGTCCGGGGACCGGACTTCCCCACCGGCGGACGGATCACGAACACGACCGACGAGCTGGTCGAGATCTACTGCACCGGATCGGGCACGATCCGCGTCCGAGCCACGTGGGAGTCGGGGCCGGTCCGGCGCTCCTCCCGGACCCTGCACGTGACGAGCGTGCCCTACACCGTGAACAAGGCGCAGGTGGTGGAGCGCATCGGCGAGATCGTCGCCTCCCGGGCGCTGCCGGCCCTGCTCGACGTCAAGGACGTCTCGACCGGCGACGTTCGCATCGCGCTCGAGCTCAGGGCCGACGCCGACCCGCGGCTGGTGATGGCCTACCTGTTCAAGCACACCCCCCTCCAGTCCACGTTCCCGGTCAACATGACCTGTCTCGTCCCGACCGGGGAGGCGGGCGTGGGGCGGCCGGAAAGGCTCGGCCTGCACGAGCTCCTCTCCCACTTCCTGAGCTTCCGGCTCGATGTCGTCACGAGACGCCTGGAACACGAGCTGGCCGGGCTTCGCGCCCGCATTCACATCCTTGAGGGCTTCGAGCGGGCCTTCGACATGCTCGACGCCATCATCGCGCTCATCCGCTCGTCGGACGGCAAGGCCGACGCCGCGGCCAAGATCGTGCAGCTCTTCCCGCTCGACGCCGAGCAGACGGACGCGATCCTGGAGCTGAAGGTCTATCGCCTGGCGCGCCTGGAGATCCGCCGCATCCGCGAGGAGCTTGCTGCCAAGCGGTCCCGCGCGGCGGAGATCGGCGAGCTGCTGCGCGACGAGGATCGGCGCTGGGGCATCGTGCGCGACGAGATCGACGAGGTGCGGCGCAGCCATGGCGATCCGGACACGAGTCCGCGGCGCACCGTGATCGACAGCACGGTCGAGGACGTCGCCTTCAGCGCCGACGACTTCATCGTCGACGAGGACGCCATCGTGCTGGTGTCGGCGGACGGGTGGGTCAAGCGCCAGAAGGAGGTCCGCGACCTCTCCGCCACGAGGCTGCGCGAGGGCGATACCCTGCTGGCAGCCGTGGCCGGCAGCACGCGCTCGACGGCCGTCTTCTTCTCCAGCTTCGGCGTCGCCTACAGTTGCCGGCTCATCGACGTGCCGGCCTCGACCGGCTACGGCGAGCCGATCCAGCGCCTGTTCAAGCTGCGGGACGGCGAGCGCATCGTCGCCGCGATCGGGCTGGACCCGCGCGTGACCCCTTCCATCGAATCCCCGGCGGAAGACCAGGAGCCCCCGACCCATGCCCTCGCCGTCACGAGCGACGGGAACGGCCTGCGGTTCAGCCTGGAGCCGCTGGTCGAGCCGAGCACCCGCGCCGGGCGCCGCTTCGCCCGGCCGGCGGGCGACGCGGGGGTGGTGGGCGTGGCGCCGGTCAACGGAAGCGAGACGCTGATCGCCGCAACGCGCCAGGGCCGCGCCATGCTCTGTCCCGTGCGCGAGATCAACTTCCTGTCCGGCGCGGGGCGCGGCGTGCGCATCGTCAAGCTCGATGCGTCGGACGATGGCGTCGTCGGGTTCGTCGCGTCGCGCGGCGACCGCGACCTGCTGTCCGTCGAGACCAGCCGCGGCGCCGTCCAGACCATCAGCACCGCCAAGTACACGGTCACCGGACGGGGAGGCCGCGGCCGGGTTCTGCTGCAGCGGGGGCGCTTCGCCGCCGTCGTACCCCGACCGGTGACGCTGCCCGACCTCGAGCCGCGCAACGGCAAGGAGTAATCGCCTGCGGCCGCGGCCGGCTGCAACAGCGGGATCTCACCATGAGCATCGACCGGCTCATCGACGGCGCGATGCGCCCCGTGGCCGACCTCGTGTCGGGAGCGGTCTTCGTCACCGTGCCGGTGTTCGGGGCCGACCTGCCGCTCATCGTCGCCTGGCTCATCGGCGGCGGCGTCTTCTTCACGGTCTATCTCCGCTTCATCAACCTGCGCGGCTTCGCGGAAGCGTTGCGGATCATCACGGGACGCCGCGCCGGGCCGGCCGATCCGGGCGAGATACCGCAGTTCCAGGCCCTGACGACCGCCGTTTCCGGCACGGTGGGGATCGGGAACATGGCCGGCGTGGCGGTCGCCATCACGGCCGGGGGCCCGGGGGCGACCTTCTGGCTCATCGTGGCCGGCCTGCTCGGCATGTCGACGAAGTTCGCGGAGTGCACGCTCGGCGTGCGGTTCCGCCGGGTAAACCCGGACGGATCGGTCTCCGGCGGACCCATGTACTACCTCGAGCAGGGCCTGCGGGTGCGCGGCCGGCCGCGCCTCGGCCGGGTGCTGGGCGCCTTCTACGCCGCCGCGATGGTGTTCGGCTGCCTCGGCATCGGCAACATGTTCCAGTCCAACCAGGCGGCAGCGCTGTTCGTCGACGTGACCGGCGGCGGCTCCGGCTACTTCGGCGACAAGGCCTGGCTGGTCGGCCTGCTGCTCGCCGGTCTCGTGGCACTCGTCATCGTCGGCGGCATCCGCTCGATCGCCAGCACGACGGTCCGCCTCGTCCCCGCCATGGCCGTGCTCTACATTGCCCTGGCCCTCGCCGTCCTGGCCCTCAACGCACGCGAGATTCCGAGCGCGTTCGTCGCGATCTGGCAGGGCGCGCTGTCGTCGGAGGGGATGGCCGGAGGCGCGCTCGGAGCCCTCGTGATCGGCTTCCGGCGCGCGGCCTTCTCGAACGAGGCAGGCCTGGGCAGTGCCGCCATCGCGCACGCCACCGCCCGCACCGCGCGGCCCGCCAGCGAAGGCTATGTCGGCCTGCTCGAGCCGTTCATCGACACCGTGGTCATCTGCACGATGACCGCCCTCGTCCTCATCACGACGGTGTACGACCCGGTCCTCGCCGGCGCCGGCGTGAACGGCATCGAGCTGACTACGCGCGCGTTCACGTCCACGCTGTCGTGGTCGGCGCCTCCTCTCGCCGTGGCCGCCATTCTGTTCGCCTTCTCGACCATGATCGCCTGGGCCTACTACGGCCTCAAGGCCTTCACCTATCTGGCCGGCGAGGGCCGCGCGCAGGACCTCGGCTTCAAGCTGTTCTTCTGTGTCTTCGTCGTGGTCGGGGCCAGCGTCGATCTCGCCGCCGTGGTCGATCTCTCGGACGCCCTCGTCTTCGTGGTCGCGTTGCCCAACCTGGTGGGGCTCTACCTGATGGCGCCCCTCGTCCGAGAGGAGCTGCAGCGCTACCGACCCTGACCGCCGGCGGGCGTGGCGCGGGCTCTCGCGTTCCACAACCGGGCGGCGAAGCGCGTGCTACACTGGGGATCCTCCCTCTGGACGGCGCGTCGCGCTCGGTCGCAGGACCCGCCGCGCGGCGTCCGCTGCCGGTCTGGAGCCCAGCCAGACCGACCGGAAGCACTCGGCATGGCACAGACCTACACGGCGAAGGACATCACGGTACTCGAAGGGCTCGAGCCCGTGCGCAAGCGCCCCGGGATGTACATCGGGGGCGTCGGGTCGGCGGGCCTGCATCACCTGGTCTGGGAGATTCTCGACAACGCGGTCGACGAGGCGATGAACGGACACGCCGCCCACGTGCACGTCACGCTGCACGCCGGCGGATCGTCGGTCACCGTCAGCGACGACGGGCGCGGCATGCCGGTCGACCGGCATCCGGCGAACGGCGTGACCGCGCTCGAAGTCATCTTCACGAGGCTCCACGCCGGCGGCAAATTCGAGAACCGAACCTACCGGACGGCGGGCGGCCTGCACGGGGTGGGTGCCAGCGTGGTCAACGCGTTGTCGCAGGAGCTCGTCGCCACCTCCAAGCGGGACGGGTTCCTCTGGCAGCAGACCTTCCGGCGCGGCAAGCCGCTCGCACCGCTGCGGCGCCTGCGGCCGGCGCGCGGCTCGGGGACGACCGTCCGCTTCCATCCCGACCCGCGGATCTTCCCCCGCACCGCGTTCGAGGCGGCGCTGGTGCGGGAACGGCTCGAGGTCGCCAGCTACGTGCACGGCGGCGTGGAGTTCGTGTTCGAGGACGAGACGCGGCGCGCGCGGGAGGTCTTCCGCCACGACGACGGGCTGACCGACTACCTCGCGCGGATCGTCGCCGAGCGCGGAGCCGCGCCCGTCCACGACGCGCCATTCGTACTCGCGCGGGACCAGGCCGAATCGGGGTCGCGCTTCGAGGTCGTCCTGCAGTGGACGGAGTCGACCGACGAGCACGTGCGCAGCTACGTCAACGGGATCCCGACGGGGTCGGGCGGCACCCACGAAGCCGGAGTGCGCGCCGGTCTCGGCAAGGCGGTTCGGAACCTCATCGAGACGCACGGCCTGACGCCGAAGGGCTTGACCCTGACCGCCGAGGACATCCGGGAAGGATTGACCGGGATCATCAGCATCTTCGTGCCGGAGCCGCAGTTCCAGGGCCAGACGAAGGACCGGCTGAACAACCCGGAGCTGACGCAGGCGCTCGACGCCGCCGTGCGACCCGCGCTCGAGCACTGGCTGAACCACAACCTCAGCACGGCCGAAGCGATCGTGGCGCGGATCATTCTCGCCGCGCGCGCCCGTGCGGCGAGCCGCGCCGCGCAGCAGAGCGTCGCCCGCAAGAGCGCGACGTCACGCCGGCTCAACCTGCCCGGCAAGCTGAGTGACTGCACGGGGAGCGCGCGAGGCGGCACCGAGCTCTTCATCGTGGAGGGCGACTCGGCGGGCGGCTCCGCCAAGCAGGGACGCGACCGCTCCCGGCAGGCGATCCTGCCGCTGCGCGGCAAGGTGCTGAACGTCGAGAGCGCCCCGCTGTCCAAGGTGCTCGCCAACAAGGAGCTGTCGGACGTCGTCACCGCGCTCGGCTGCGGCTTCGCGAAGTCGTTCGACCTGGCGAAGCTGCGCTACGACCGCGTCATCATCCTCGCCGACGCCGACTCGGACGGCCACCACATCGCCACGCTGCTGCTCACCTTCTTCTACCGCTACCTGCCGGGCCTGGTGACCGGCGGCAAGGTCTTCCTGGCCCAGCCGCCGCTCTACCGGGTCGACATCGGCAAGGAGACGCACTGGGCGGTCGACGATGCGCACCGCGACCGGCTGGTCGGCCGGGCGCAGTCGACCAACGGGCGGGGACCGAAGCCGCAGATCACGCGATTCAAGGGCCTCGGCGAGATGATGCCGAAGGTGCTCTGGGACACGACGCTCAACCCTGCCACCCGGCGCCTGCTGCGCGTCGCGATAGTGGACCCGCTGATGACCGACCGCATCATCGCCGACCTGATGGGACGCGACGCCTCCGCTCGCTTCCGCTTCATCATGGATCGGGCCGACGACGCGCTGGACCTGGACGTGTAGACCGTCGTCGGGGAGACGACGGACCCCCGCTGCACCAACGCGCAACGGGGGCCGTATGTGCGACCGGGCTGCGCCGACCGGGCTGCGCCGGCCAGCCAGCCAAGGACGCTGCGCTACTTGACCACGAACGTCACGTCCTCGTGCGCCATCAGGCCGCCGTCGTGGGCGAGGCCGCGCAGGACGTAGGTGCCCGGCGTGTCGAACGTCGCCTGCACCACCCACTTGCCCATCGGAGGCGCCTCGGGGGTCTCCCAGCCGGGCGAGAAGGGCGAGTCGGCGTTGTTCCGCGTGTCCTCCCACGCCTTGAACTGCGGCGGATTGAAGCGCACGCCGCCGGCGCCGCGGTAGACGAACCACGACATCCGGAGACCCGTCGCCGCGTTCGGCGTCACGTTGACGGGCGGCTTCGTCGGATCGAAGCGGCGCATCGCGCGCGGCTTCGGCAGCTCGTCGTCGCTGGCGTAGGCGGCGAGAGTGACCCACTCTCCCACCTTGGCGGTCCGCTTCTTCTTCCCGACGAGCACGAGTTCCGGCGTCTGATTCTTGTAGATGTCGCCGGAGGCGCCCCCGCCGTTGTTCGCCATGAGGACGCTGTTGTCGATGAAGTAGTCGGGGTGCAGCGTCGCGTAGGCCCGCTTCGTCTCGCCGTTGGGGCTGGTCAGGGTCCAGATCACCTCGCCGTCCCCGAAATCGGCGGGCACGTGGACCTTGAACAGGAACCGGTTGCGGCGCGGGAGGAAGCGCGTCGGCTGCCCCAGATCCGGGCCACCCGGTTCGAGCCTGTTGTTCGGACCGGGCGGAATGTCGATCTCCTCCTCCCAGTTCCGGTTGAAGTAGCCGAAGACCAGGTTGAAGGACCCGTCCGGATTCGGCTCCCATCCCTCGTAGGCAGGCACGACCTCCTGGCCTGTGGCGAACGACTCCCGCATCTTGCGGGGAGTCTGGGCGCTGCTCTCCAGCACGGATCCGGCGACGATCGCGAACGCGACGAGGAGCGCGCAACCCAGCCTCGCTGTCAGCCGGCAAAGGCGCGGTTCGTTCATGGCCGACCCTCCATCACAAACGAGAACGGGCGACGGGGTCCGGCGGCCTGCGCCGCCGACCCCGGTCGCATGAGGTTCACGGAACGCCGAGCGGAGTTTCCCGACCGGCCGGCAGCGGGCCTACTGGCCGGCACCGGCCGCTTCGGCAGCCTCCGCCGCGGCCGCTTCGGCTTCCGCCCGCCCCCCGGCCCCCTCGCCAGCCCCCCCCCCGCCCCCTTCGGCTCCCGCCGCCGCCTCGGCCTCCGCCGCGGCTTCGTTCAGCGGATCCTCCACGCCGCAGAGCGGACAACCGATCACGCGCTCGCCCGCGGCGAGGTCGAGCACCTGCTCCCGCTCGGCCAGGGCCGCCTTGAACTCGTCGTCGTCCAGGTAACTGCCCTGCATGATGTTGATGAACATCTGATCGACCGATCGGTTGCCGCCGCCCGACCAGTTCCGCGGATCGGGCACGTTCGGGTTCGACGCCGAGTTGTTGAACCAGCCGGTGATGTGCAGGATGGTGCCCTTGGGCAGCAGCGGCATCGCATGGTCGGCGTAGGTGTACACGCGCACCCAACTGTGGTCGTAGCCAGAGCAGTTGAGGGTCTCGATGGTGGTCCCGTAGATGGCCTCCAGGCACATCCGCACTCCGGGCGCGTGCATGTGAGGCTCGAAGACCGAGATCCGCGCGTGGTCCGGAAGCACGAAGTACGACTCCATCGTCTGGTTCGGATGCTCCGCCTCGACGTCCAGATCGACACCGTTGCCGAACGCGATCAATCTCTGATCCACCTCCGGCTCGTAGCCCTTGGGATGGAACTTGAAGCCGATGTCCAGACGGGCGCGGGTGGCAGCGCCGTTCGCGTGCAGGTGCAGGGAGGGGAACGTGATCTTCGAGTCGGCGACCATCTCCTTGCCGGCCTTCGGATCGAAGACATCGGCGTTCCGCCCCACCTCGTGAACCGGCCAGCTCGAGAGCCCGGCGGCCGCCAGCGGGTCCTCGTCGTCGAAGTCGGGGCCGACGACGCGGATCACCGCATGGTGGAAGACGAAGCGCCCGCCCACCGTCTGCCGGCCCTCACCGACACGTGACTCCGTGACCTCCTTGAACTCGATCGCGGAGACGTAGCGGTCTTCCTTGAGGCCCGTTTCGACGTCGGCCACGGCCCCCCACCAGTCGGGCGCATCGGCCTTCACCTCGACGCTCGGAGACGGCACGATGAGGTCCGGGTCACCGATCTCCCACTCGTCGACGTCGATGAACGCCACGGGCGGCGGCATGTCGGCCGGATTCCCGAACGGCGCCCCGTTGTCGGCCCAGGCGGCGATCTTCAGGATCTCCTCCTCGCTCAGCGACGGGTCGTTCTTGAAGTCCTGGATGCCGATGCCCTTCTCGATGTACCAGGGCGGCATCACGCCCATCTTGTCGCGCAACCCGGTGCGGTACTTCATCGCCCGCGCCCAGGGACGCACCTCTTCGTAGTCGATCAGCGACATCGGCGCCAGCGCGTCGGGCTGGTGGCACTTCTGGCAGCTCCGCTGCAGGATCGGCGCGATGTCCTTCGTGAACGTCACCTCCTCGGTGACCCGGTCGGATTCCAGTACCTGCCCGGCCGCGGGCAGTGCCGTCATGACCGCGACAGCCGCCGCGAGGGCGAGCGCCGCCCGCGCCGCTGTCGACCGCCGCCGATCGTGCTGCGTCGTCGTCATGTCATCCTCGCTGATTCCGGGACACGGGCGCGCGCATACAGATATCGACGATCCGTTCTACCTGCACGAATCCTAGCAGGTGTCGAGGCCGGGCTCAATGGGATTCTCAATGGGATCCTCAGACGGCGCGCGGTCCGCGGAGCACACGGGCCGGGAGGCGGAGGATCGCTCCGAACAGCTCGAGCACCCCTCCCACCGCGATGCCGACGAGCCGGAACGGAAGCAGGAGGAGCCAGACGATCGGATAGAGAACGAGAGCCAGCAGGGCCAGCGGCCAGCACAGGACCAGCAGGACGCACCACAGCAGGAACTTGGTCATCGGAATCTCCTCTGGCATAGTACTGACGGCGCGGATGGCTCGCCCGTTTCCCCGGCGCAACGAGGCCGCCGCACACACGCAGAGGAGTCCGACGTGTCCGACGGAGCCCCGAAGAGCGCCTTCGAGCTGGCGATGGAGAAGCTGCAGCGGCAGGACGAGGCCGCGGGCGTCGCGGCGGTGACGCTCACCGACGAGCAGGTGGCAGCCATCGCCGAGGCGCGAAGCACCCATGGCGCACAGGTCGCCGAGTGCGAGATCCTGCTCGCCGCCGCGCTCGCGGCGACTCCCGATCCGGGCGCACGCGAGGAGCTCGAGGCCAATCACCGGCGCGATCTCGCCCGCTTCGAGACCGACCGCGACCGCAAGATCGCCCGGATTCGCAGCGGGGAAGGGTAGGCCAACGGCGCAGACTCCTCGCCCGCCACGCCTGCGGGAGTCCGCGCCGTTCCGCTGCGCAGATTCCTAGGCGCCGGGCGTCCAGATGCGCGACTTCGGCTGCCCTGCCAAGGTCAGCATCAGGGTGTTCAGCCGCTTGACGAAGCCCGCCGGATCGTCGAGCCGCCCCCCCTCGGCCAGCAGCGCCTGGTCGAAGAGGATGTGGCTCCAGTCCTCGAACCGGCCGTCGTCGGTTTCATCGGTGAGGCGATTCACGATCGGGTGATCCGGATTGATCTCCAGGATCAGCGGCACGTTCGGCACGTCCTGCCCCGCCGCACGAAGCAGCCGTCCCAGGTTGGCACTCATCCCGTCCTGGTCGGTCACCAGACAGGCCGGCGACTCGGTGAGCCGATCCGAGACCCGGACCTCCTTCGCCTTCTCGCCGAGCACCTTCCGCATCCGCTCGACGACCGGCCGGTAGTCGTCCGCGGCTGCCTCCCGGGCGTCGTCCCCGTCTGCCGCCAACGCCCCGAGGTCGAGGTCGCCCTGCGCCACCGACTGCAGCGGCTTCCCCTCGAACTCCCGGAGGTGGGTGACCACCCATTCGTCGACCCGGTCGTGGAGCAGCAGGACTTCGATGCCCTTCTTGCGGAAGACCTCCAGGTGAGGGCTGTTCCGCGCCGCGGCGAAGCTCTCCGCGGTGACGTAGTAGATTCGTTCCTGCCCCTCCTTCGCGCGGGCGAGATAGTCGGCGAACGACACCGTCTGGTCGGGACGGTCCGTGTGGGTGGACGCGAACCGGAGCAGCTTCGCGATGCGCTCCCGGTTGCCCGCGTCCTGTCCGACGCCCTCCTTCAGGACCTGTCCGAACTCGCGCCAGAAGTCGGCGTAGCGATCGGCCTCGTCCGCGGCCAGATCCTCGAGGAGCCCGAGCACCCGCTTGACCCCGGCCGCGCGGATCGCGTCGACATCGCGGGAGTCCTGCAGGATCTCGCGCGACACGTTCAGCGGCAGGTCGTTCGAATCGATGATGCCGCGCACGAAGCGCAGCCACGCCGGCATCAGCTCCGTCGCGCCGTCCATGATGAACACGCGGCGCACGTACAGCTTGATGCCGTGGCGCTGCTCGCGGTCCCACAGGTCGAACTGCGCGCGGCGCGGAACGTAGAGCAGCAGCGTGAACTCCTGCCGTCCTTCGACACGGGCATGGGTGTGGGCCAGGGGCGGCTCGAAGTCATGCGCGACGTGCTTGTAGAACTCCTGGTACTGCGCCTCCGTGATCTCGGACTTGGCCCGCGCCCACAGCGCGGACGCCTGGTTGACCCGCTCGGTGGCGTCGACGGTCCCGGTGTCCACCTGCTTGCCGGCCGCCTCCTCCTTCCGCATCCGGATCGGGATCGTGATGTGGTCCGAGTACTTGCGGAGGATCGACCTCAGGCGCGAGCCGTCAAGGAGCTCGTCCTCGCCCTCCCGGAGGTGCAGCGTCACCTCGGTCCCGCGCGCCTCGCGGACGGCCGGCTCGATGGTGTAGTCCCCCTGGCCCGCGCTCTCCCAGCGGACCCCGTCCGCGGCGGCCAGGCCCGACCGCCGCGTCGTCAGCACGACGCGCTCGGCGACGATGAATGCCGAGTAGAACCCGACGCCGAACTGGCCGATGAGCTGCGCGTCCGTCGGTCGATCGCCGGTCAGCTTCTCGACGAACTCCCGCGTCCCCGACTTCGCGATGGTGCCGATGTTGTCGATCACCTCCTGACGCGACATGCCGACCCCGTTGTCGCGGACCGTGATCGTGCGCGCGTCCGGATCCGACCGGACATGGATGGCAAGGTCCGGTTCGTCCTCGAGCAGCGCCGGGTCCGTGAGCGCCTCGAACCGCAGCTTGTCACATGCATCGGACGCGTTCGAGACGAGCTCCCGGAGGAATATCTCCTTGTTCGAGTACAGGGAATGGACCATCAGATCGAGCAGTTGACGGGCCTCGGTCTGGAAGGTGTGCGTGGTGCGTTCCGGCGTCTCCGACATCCTGCCGCGCTCCTCCGTTGGGTTTGCCCAGGGTCTTCGATTTCAGTATAGTCAACCGTTTATGGCCAATCACAAGTCTGCAGTAAAGGCCCACCGTCGCAGCCTCGAACGTCGCGACCGCAACCGTCAGTACCGTAGCCGGATGCGGCGGGCTCTCCGGTCGATGCGGACGGCGATGGACGCCGCGACCGCGTCGGACGGCGGGGGCTCGACGGTCGCGCTCCGCGAGCAGTTTCGTTCGACCGTCTCCCTGATCGACCGGCTGGCGGGCAAGGGCATCATCCACGTCAACACGGCATCCCGCTACAAGGCGCGTCTCAACAAGCGCCTCGTAGCCATTTAGCCCACCCTTCGTCGCCTGACGGCTCCACCGGTGCCCAACCAACCCTGCTCGGAGTCTGCACCGTTCTAGGGCACAGACTCCGAGCGCCGTTCGGTTCGGCGCTCGGGCCTTCGTCGCGCCTGGGCGCGCCGTGCGTCGTTGCGAGGCGCCGGGTCCGAACCCACTCCGCACAGCTCCACCACGAGACGCTCGATCAGCAGGCGCGGCTCGCCCGCGGAGCGCTTCAAGTCCGTGTCCGTCCGGAACACGGCGTCGATCGCCGCCCGTACGCGGATCGCAGGAACCTTCGTCCGCGCCACCCAGGCGAGCTTGCCGAGCAGCATCTGCGGCACCGCGCCGCCCTCGAGCGCCAACCCGACCTCGCGGAGCGCCACGTCCGCCGCCCCTCGCTCGATTGCGCGCGTCACCGCCCAGTCGTCGTGGGCCACCGGCGGTCCGGCGAGCGCGGCGACGTCGGCCAGGGTCACCGCTGGCTGATCGGCGGCGTAGAGGAGGATGCGGTCGACCTCCCGCCGCAGGCGGCCGATGTCCGGGCCGACCATCGCGGCCAGCGTCCGCGCGACCGCGCGATCGACTTCCTTGCCGCTCTCCCGAAGGCGCGCCAGGACCCAGCGCTGCGCGTCGGCCACGGTGGCGACGCCTGCGCAGCGGACGACGGTGGCCCCGGCGAGGAGCCGCTTGCTCGCCCGGCGCTGCTCGTTGAGCCCGGCCGCGACGAAGACGAGCGTCGCGTGGGGGGCGGGGGCGTCGACGTAGGCTTCGAGGGCGACGAGGTCATCGGCCGCGGCGCGGCTCTCGCGCTTCGGCTGCAGCCAGCGCTCGGCGTGCAGCGCCACCACGACCCGGCGCGGCGCCATCATCGGCAGGGTGCGGGCCGCGTCCAGAACCGCCGCGAGCGGTCCCTCCCCGCCATGGAAGCGCTCGCAGTTGAAGACGCGCACGCCCTCGTCGACGATCGCCTCGAACGCCGCGACGAGCGCGGCCTTCTCGTGCTCGTCATCGCCGAGCAGTACGTACACGGGAGCCGGCTCGCCGGATGCGAGCCGGTCGCGCAACGCCGCGGGAGCGACCGTGCCGGCCACCGGACTCCTAGAACGCTTCGAGGATGGAGCTGACGACGGTGGTGGCGAATTCGGATGCCATGCGCTCGACCGCATTGCTCCGCTGTCCGAAGAATGCCGACGCGTTGGTGACGTCGCCGGCCCCCGAGGCCACGTCGTACTCCTCGCTGAAGACGAGGCTCGGGTTGTCCCAGATGACCTCGTTCGTCGTCAGGTCGACGAACTCGATGGCCGCGGTGAGGGTGAGCACGTAGCGCGATGCCTGCTGCTCGGCGCTGAAGCTCGCCGGCTGGATGTTGATGTTGCTGATCGTGCCCGACAGGAGCGCCTGGGCGTCCGATTCGTCGGTCTGGACGCGGTACGATCCGCGCGCGATGAACGCCGTACGGACCTCCTGGGTCAGGAGCCGCTCGACCTCGAAGACCGGCGTCCGGTTCTCGAACATGGGAATCCCGATGGTCTCGACGTAGTCGGGCAGGAAGGAGCCCCGGCCGGCCAGGGTGTAGCCGCAGGAGCTGCCGCCGAGCGCGAGCAGAAGCATGGCCGCGGTCCAGCCCGCGGCGGATCGGAACCCGAAGGGCGCGGTCGTCGTGTGCAACATCAGTGCTCTCCCCCCCGCTGCGCGGGCGCCGGTCGGGTCACGACGTTGACGAGGCGGCGCGGAACGACGATCACCCGCACCACCTGCTGGCCCGCTGTGCGGGCCTGTACGTGAGGGTGGGCGAGCGCCAGGCGCTGCACCTCCGCCTCGGCCGTCTCCACCGGCACCGACAGGTGCGCGCGGACCTTGCCGTTGACCTGCACCGGGAGCTCCAGCTCCTCGGCGCGCGCGATGTCGGGATCGAACTCCGGCCAGCCGGCCGCGGTGACTCCGCCGGCGTGTCCGACCGACTCCCACAGCTCCTCGGCGAGATGCGGCGTGAACGGCGCCAGCATCAGAATCAGCGCCTCGATCGCCTCCCGCACCACGCCGAGCGCCCCGGCCGGCGCATCGGGCCCCGGGGCCACCTCGCCGGAAGCGCCGGCGAACGGCCCCAGCCGTGTCCGCTCGCAGTAGGCGTAGGTCTCGTTGACCAGCTCCATGAGAGCGGAGACGGCGGTGTTGAGGTGCACCCGCGGGTCGAGATCGTCCGATACGCGGCGGATCGTCTCGTGGGTCTTGCGGCGCAGCGCCCGCTCGGCCGCGCCGAGCCGCGGCGCCGGCGCGGCGGATGCAGCGTCCGCGGCGCCTCCGGCCCCCGCGGCGCTCGCGGCGCCGGCCGCGAACGCCGGTGCGAACGGCGTGACCAGGCGCCAGACGCGCCCCAGAAAACGCGCGCTCCCCTCGAGGCCCGCGTCGGTCCACTCGATCTCCTTCTCGGGCGGAGCGACGAACATCTCGTAGAGGCGCAGGGCATCCGCGCCGTACGTGGCCGTCATCTCGTCCGGATCGACCACGTTCCCCTTGGACTTCGACATTACCGCGCCGTCGCGCAACACCATGCCCTGCGTCAGCAGCCGCGTGAACGGCTCGTCGTGGGTCACCAGGCCGAGGTCCCGCATCACACTGCACACGAACCTCGAGTAGATCAGGTGCAGGATGGCGTGCTCGACGCCGCCGATGTAGAAGTCGACCGGGGCCCAGTACCGCACCGACTCCGGACGGAACGGCGCGGTCCGGTTGTGCGGATCGCAGAAGCGGTAGAAGTACCAGGAGGAGTCGACGAACGTGTCCATCGTGTCCGTCTCCCGCCGCGCCGCCGCGCCGCAGCTCGGACAGCGCGCCGACACGAACTCCGGTACCTGGGCGAGCGGGGAGTCGCCGCGCCCCGTGAAGACCTCGACGTCCGGAAGCTCCACCGGGAGATCCTCGTACGCCACGGGGAGAACTCCGCACGCGTCGCAGTAGACGATCGGGATCGGCGTGCCCCAGTAGCGCTGGCGCGAGATGCCCCAGTCCTTCAAGCGGTACTGGACCTCGCCACGACCGATGCCCCGCGCTTCCGCGGCGCGCGTCATGGCCTTGACGGCCTCCGCGCTCGGCAGCCCCGAGAACTCCCCCGACGCGACCACCGTCCCCGGCGCCGACGAAGCGGCCTCCAGCGTCTCCCCCCCGAGCCGTGGACCTGCGTCCGGCTGAATCACGACCCGCACCGGAAGTCCGTACTTGCGCGCGAACTCGAAGTCGCGCTGATCGTGGGCCGGCACGGCCATGATGGCGCCCGTTCCGTAGTCGGCCAGGACGAAATTGGCGACCCAGATCGGAACGGCCTCGCCCGTGAAGGGGTTGCGCGCCCGGCGGCCGGTATCGAACCCCTCCTTCTCGAGCTGCCCCGTCAAGCGGGCCATGCGATCGAGCGCCCGGAAGCGCCCGACGCGGTCCCGGAATCCCGCAGCGTCGGGGCTCTCGTCGGCCAGTCGATCGACGAGCGAATGCTCCGGCGCGAGCAGCACGAAGGTGGCTCCGTGGATGGTGTCGATGCGCGTCGTGAAGACTTCGATCGCATCGTTGCCGGCCGTGTCCGAGCCGCCCGCGGCGAGAAGCGCGAACCTGACCCGGGCCCCCTCCGAGCGCCCGATCCAGTTCTGCTGCATCGTGAGCACCTTGCGGGGCCAAGCCTCGAGGCCCCCGATGCGATCGAGCAGCTCGTCCGCGTACTGCGTGATGCGCAGGAACCACTGCGCCAGGTCGCGCGCCTCCACCCCGGCTCCGCAGCGCCAGCACCCGCCCTCCACCACCTGCTCGTTGGCCAGCACGGTGCGGCACCCGGGGCACCAGTTGACGGACGAACGCTTCCGGTAGGCGAGGCCCCGCTCGTACATCTTCAGGAACAGCCACTGGTTCCAGCGGTAGTAGTCGCGGTCGCACGTGGCGAACTCGCGCTCCCACGCATAGCCGATGCCAAGGCGCTGGAGCTGGCTCTTCATGTGCGCGATGTTCGCGCGGGTCCAGCGCTCCGGATGCGACTCGTTCTTGATCGCCGCATTCTCGGCCGGCATGCCGAACGCGTCCCAGCCGAAGGGATGCAGCACGTTGCAGCCGCGCATCCGCTTCATGCGGGCGATCACGTCGCCGATCATGTAGTTGCGCACGTGGCCGACGTGCGCGTGGCCGGACGGATACGCGAACATCACCAGGCAGTAGTACTTCGGGCGGGACGGGTCTTCCGTGACCTCGAACGCCCGCTCCTCGGACCACCGCCGCTGCCACTTCCGTTCGATGGTCTGCGGGTCGTAGTCGTGCACTGGAATCGGTAGGGCGCCGGAGTGGCGCCAGCGTGCCGCCGTCAACTCATAGTGTAGGCCAAAAGGCCCGCAGGGCCGGCCGCACCGCCGCGAGCGCCGCGTCGGCCGCGGGGGTCGCTCCGTCCAGGCTCGCGATCGCTCCGGGAGACGCGCCCGCGGCGACCTCCAGCGTGCCCTCCAGGCACGCTTCGAGGGCGGCGAGGTCGTAACCTCCCTCCGTGACCACCGCCAGCCGCCCGGCGCAGCTCCGCTCCGCGGCCGCGCGCAGGCGGCGGGTGAGCGTCGCATAGCCCCCGGTCGTCACCCGCATCCCGCCGAGCGGGTCGTCGACGTGCGCGTCGTACCCGGCCGACAGCACGATCAGCTCGGGGTCGTAGGCGGCCAGCACCGGGGCCGCGACCTCCCGGAAGACGCGATCGAGGTCGGCGTCGCCCGCCCCCGCGGCGAGCGGGATCTTGACGGTGAAACCCGCCCCGTCGCCGCGTCCCACGTCGTCGGCCGCCCCCGTGCCCGGATAGAAGGGGTACTGATGCGTCGACAGGTAGAGCACGCGCTGGTCGTCGTAGAAGATCCACTGCGTGCCGTTTCCGTGGTGCACGTCGTAGTCGACGACGGCGACCCGCTCGAGCCCCCGGTCGAGCGCGTGGGCCGCGGCGACGGCCGCGTTGTTGTACAAGCAGAAGCCCATCGCCCGCTCCCGCTCCGCGTGGTGGCCCGGCGGCCGGACCAGGGCGAGGGCGATCGCGTCGCCGTCGAGGGCGTGATCGACCGCCGCCAGCGCCGCGCCGGCCGCCAGGCGGGCGATCGCCTCCGATTCCGGCGCGGCGTAGGTGTCCGGATCCAGACGCACCCGGCGTCCGGCCGTCGAACCGATGGACCGCACGTAGCCCGCTGCGTGCACGCGCTCGAGCGCCGCGTCGGACACCGCCCGCGGCTCCGCCGTGCGGCCGCCGCGGGACCGCCAGCGCGACAGGACCGCCGCCATCACGTCCGCCCGTTCGGGACGCTCCGGATGTCCGGCCGGGGTCGCGTGATCGCGGAAGCGCTCCGAACCGATCACCAGCACTTCGCTCGTGGCCACAGCGCCCTCCTCTTCCTGCCTCGCGTTCCTGCGTCGCGGCGGACCAGCCTCAAGCGTCCCGGCCGATCATCCGCAGCGCGCGGCGCGCGGCGTCGTGCAACGCCTGCTCGAGACTCCGGCGCGTCGACTCGATCCGCTCCTCGTCCGCCGGCGGCGGCGCCGGAATGGGCCGTCCCACGACGATCGCGGCACGGGCGAACGGCTTCGGAATCTGGGCGCGGTCCCAACTGCCGGCGGTCCAGCACGGAGCGGCTTCGATGTGGAAAGGCAGTATCGGATGCCCGGTCAGCCGCGCCAGCCAGACGGCCCCCGGCTGGACGGAGCGGGCCGGTCCGCGCGGGCCGTCGACCGTGAACGCCGCCGGACGACCTGCGCGCATGTCGCGCCGGAGCTGGGCAAGGGCGCGGCGGCCGCCGCGCGACGTCGACCCCCGGGCGGTGCCGTATCCGAACCGCTCGATGATGCGCGCGATCCACTCCCCGTCGAAGTTCGCGCTGGTCATCACGACGATGCCGCGACGGCGCCAGAAGTACGTTGCGGAGAGAATCCGCCCGTGCCAGAACGCGAAGATCGGCGGCTGCCCCGCCCGTTCGAGAGTCTCGAAGTGCTCGTAGCCGGAGACGGTCCACCGCAGGCTCCATCCGAGAAGAGCGACGGTCGGATAGCCGGCGGCGGCGATGACCGCAGCCTGCGCCCGCTGGCTCCGCGTCAGCCCCGACGTGCCGGCCAGCGGCTTCACATGCCTTCGTAGCGGGGACCGCCGCCCCCCTCGGGCGGTACCCAGTCGATAATCTGGTACGGGTCCATGATGTCGCACGTCTTGCAATGGACACAGTTCGACGCGTTGATCTGCAGCCGCTGGCCGCCCGCCTCGGCGTCGACCATCTCGTAGACGGCGGCCGGGCAGAACCGCGTGCAGGGGTTGCCGTACTCCTCCCGGCAGCGTGTCCGGCAGATGTCCGTGTCCTGGACGAGCAGGTGCGACGGCTGATCCTCGTCGTGCCTGGTACCCGAGTAGTGAACGTTGGTCAGCTTGTCGAAGGTCAGGCGCCGATCGACCGGCACGGCGGCCGCGGCGGGCTCGCCCCCGGCGACGCGCCGCAGGCGCGTGTGCCCGGCGTGCGCGGGCATCGGATCGCGGATCCACCAGCCGCCGGTCACCAGGGACAGGCCGGAGTACAGCAGCCCGGGCAGCAGCCCGCCGGCGAACGCCTGGTGCACGTTGCGCACGGGATGGAGCTCGCGTCGGATCGGTCCGGACTCGACGAGGGCGGCATACTGCGCCAGCCGTTCGGCCGACGCGTCGTTGGCCCGCACGGCCTCCAGGGCGGCATCGGCCGCGGCCATGCCGCTCTGCATCGCGAGGTGAATCCCCTTGAGCCGCATCGAGTTGAGGAACCCGGCCGCGTCGCCGACGATCAGCGCGCCGTCGACGTGACAGCGCGGGACCGCGTGCCAGCCTCCCTCCGGGAGAGCCTTGGCGCCGTAGCGAACCATCTCGCCGCCCGCCAGCAGATCGGCGACGAGCGGATGGCGCTTGAAGCGCTGGAATGCCGTGTGGGGGTCGAAACCGGGGTCTCGGTAATCGAGGCCGGCCACGAAGCCCACCGAGAGCGCTCCGTCGGGAAGCGCGTAGAGGAAGCCGCCCCCGAACTGCTCGTGCGGCAGCGGATAGCCCATCGTGTGGATGACGGCCCCGGCCGGCAGGCGGCCCGACGGCACCTCCCACAGCTCCTTGATGCCGACCGCGTAGACCTGCGGCAGCCGTCCGTCGTCGAGCCCGAAACGCTCCACGAGCGTCTTGGTCAGGTTGCCGCGAACGCCATCGGCGAGCACGGTGACCCGCGCGCGGATGTCGACCCCCGGCTCGAACGCCGCCTTGCGGTTCCCCTCGCGATCGACGCCGCGATCCCCGGTCCGCACCCCGACGACGCGATCCCCCTCGTAGAGGAGCTCGGCGCCGGCAAAGCCCGCGAAGAGGTCGACGCCCGCCGCCTCGACCTGCTCGGCCAGCCAGCGCACGAGGCGATTGAGGGAGATGACGTAGTTGCCGTGGTTGCGAAGCGGCGGCGGTGTGATCGGAAACGGGATCCGCCGGCGCTCGGTCAGGAAGTAGATGCGATCCTCGGTGACCGGAACCGCGACCGGCGCCCCGCGGGACTGCCAGTCCGGCATCAGGTCGGCCAGCGCCGACGGGTCGAGCACCGCCCCCGACAGCATATGGGCGCCGGGCTCGCGCGACTTCTCCAGCACCGCGACGACCGGCGGCTCGCCGCCTACCGTCCGGTGCCGCGTCGCAAGGCGGTAGGCGGCGGCGAGGCCGGCGGGCCCGCCTCCGACGACCAGCACGTCGACGTCGAGCGTTTCGCGATCCAGCTCACTCCCCCAGCGCCGCCACCAGGGCCGGCACGACCTCGAACAGGTCACCGACGATGCCGTAGTCGGCCACCTCGAAGATCGGGGCGTCGGCGTCCTTGTTGACGGCCACGATCGTCCGCGACCCCTTCATGCCCACCAGGTGCTGAATGGCGCCGGAAATGCCGAGGGCCACGTAGAGCTTGGGGGACACGGTCTGCCCGGAGCTCCCGATCTGCCGGTCCATCGGGAGCCATCCCGAATCGCAGATCGGCCGCGAGGCCGCCAGCTCCGCGCCGAGCGAGCGCGCGAGCTCCTGCGCGAGCGGCAGGTGCTCCTGCCCCTTGATGCCCCGGCCCACGGCGACGATCCGCTTCGCCTGCGTCAGGTCGACCGCCTGCTTCGCTTCCTGGAACGGTTCTTCCGGACGCTGGCGAATGGCCGCCGCGTCGATCGTCACCGGGACGGCGCGCGTCGCGGCCGCTCCGCCCCGCGCTGCCGCGTCCGCGCGCCACGCGCCGATCTGGAAGCTGACGCAGTGCGGCCCGTCTCCCGCCGGCGCCACCTCCGCCACGAACTTGCCCTGGAACATGGGCCGCAGCAGGACGAGCCCGCCGTCGCGCGCCGTCGCGCCGACGCAGTCCGGAATCAGGACGCGGCCGAGGCGGCTCGCGAGCGCGGGTGCATAGTCGCGCGTCTGGTAGGTGTGCGGGAAGAGCACGAGCCCGGGGCGCTCCTGCTCGATCACCTGGGCCAGCGCCGCGATGAATCCGTCGGGGGTGTAGCGCTCGAGGGCCGGATCCTCCACGATCAGCACCTCGGACACGTCCGCCGATGCCAGCTCCGCTGCCGCGCCAGCCAGCCCGGCGCCGGCCAGGGCGACCGAGATCGGCCCCCCAACGGCCTGTGCAGCCGCGACCGTCTCCCAGGTCACCGGGTTCAGGGAGCCGGCCCGTTGCTCGGCAATCACCAGCACGGGGGGGCGCGCGCTCGAGGGCATCGGCATCGTCGCTGTCATCCTTCACCGAAAAACGGCCGGGAACCGACCGCCGTCAGAGTGCGCGCGCCTCGTCGCGCAACAGCCGGACCAGCTCGGCCGCCGCGGCCTCGGGCGGGCCATCGACGAACCGCGTCTGCTTGTCCTTGACCGGCACGCGCAGGGCGACGATGTTCCAGGCGGATGGCGGCGGGGAGGCGAACGGCACGGTCCGAACGTCCTTTCGTTTGGCCGCCATGATGCCGCGCAAGGTGGCGTAGCGGAGCTGGTTGATGCCGCTCTGGATCGTCAGCAGGGCCGGGGTCGGCATCGTGATCCACTGGAACCAGCCGCCTTCGAGCTCCCGCTTGACTCGAATGCGGCCCTCTCCGCCGCCGTCGGCCGCGATCTCCATGATGATGGTCGCGTGCGGCAGCCCGAGGCGCTCCGCCAGAATCACGCCGGTCTCCCCGAAGCCCTGATCGTCGGACTGCAGGCCGGTCAGCACGAGGTCGAACGACTCCTCGCGCACCGCGGAAGCGAGGGCCTCGGCCACGACTCCGGCGTCCGCGGTGGCAAGGTCCTGGCTCTCGACGTGTATCGCCCGGTCGGCGCCGCGGGCCAGCGCCTCCCGAATCACCTGGGTGACACGGGCGGGGCCCGCCGAGCAGACGACGACCTCTCCCCCGTGGCGCTCCTTGAGCCGCAGCCCTTCTTCGAGGGCATAGGCATCGGGCTCGTTCATCTCGAAGCTCGCATCTCCGTCGCGGACCCATGCCGCCGACTCGTCGATGCGCAGGGGCCAGTCGCGGGTGACGACCTGCTTGATGCAGACGGCGATCTTCACGAGTCTTCGTACCTCTTGAGGAGCAGGCTGGCGTTGGTGCCGCCGAAGCCGAACGAGTTGGAGAGGGCGTAACCGATCGGCAGCGGCCGGATCTTGTGCGGAACGTAGTCGAGATCGCAGTCGGGATCGGCGTGGTCGAGATTGATGGTCGGCGGGGCGGCCTGCTCCCGGACCGCGAGCGCGGTGATGCCCGCTTCGAGCCCGCCGGCGGCCCCGAGCAGGTGCCCCGTCATCGACTTGGTCGACGAGATGGCGACGGTGGACGCGTGCGGGCCGAAGCAGCGCTTGATGGCGAGCGTCTCGAGGCGGTCGTTGTAGGGCGTCGAGGTTCCGTGAGCGTTGATGTAGTCGACCTGCTCGGGAGCGACCTCGGCCTGCTCGAGCGCCGCGCTCATCACGCGGACCGCACCGTCGCCGTCCTCGGCCGGCGCCGTCACGTGGAAGGCGTCGGCCGACATCCCGTAGCCCACCAGCTCCGCGTAGATGGACGCGCCCCGCCGCCGGGCGCGCTCGAGTTCCTCGAGCACGACGACACCGGCGCCCTCGCCGATGATGAACCCGTCGCGATCCCGATCGAACGGGCGGCTGGCGCGTTGCGGCTCGTCGTTGCGTGTCGAGAGAGCACGCATCGCCGCGAACCCGCCCACGCCGAGGGGCGTGATCGCGGCCTCGGAGCCGCCGGCGATCATCGCCTCGGCCGAGCCCCGCCGGATGATCTCGAAGGCGTCGCCGATCGCGTGGGCAGATGCCGAGCAGGCGGTGCAGGTGGCGGAGTTCGGCCCGCGTGCGCCGAACCGAATGGAGACCTGTCCCGCGGCGAGATTGATGATTGCGGAGGGAATGAAGAACGGCGAGATCTTGCGGGGCCCGCCCCGCAGCAGGGACTGGTGCTCGCGCTCGATCGTGCTGAAGCCGCCGATCCCCGAGGCGATGAACACGCCGACGTCGGGACCGAGCGGCTGCGATGTCTTCAGGCCGGCGTCACAGAGGGCGAACTCCGACGCTGCAATGGCGAACTGGATGAAGACGTCCATCTTCTTGACGTCCTTCCGGTCGACGAACTGCAGCGGGTCGAAGCCCTTGACCTCGCCGGCGATACGGGAGGCGAAGGCGGATGCATCGAAGTGCGTGATTGCACCGATGCCGCTGCGACCGGCGCAGAGGGCCTCCCATGTCGGCTCGGTCCCGATACCGAGCGACGACACCAGCCCGACTCCGGTCACGACGACGCGCCTCTGCAAACGGTGTCTCCCCTGGAACCCCGATCGCCGTCTAGCTTTCGTCGGTCGATTCGGATTCCACCGCCTTGCCGGATTCGGATTCCTGGTCGCCGCCGGTCTTGCGTCCCGCGTGCGACTCGATGTACGCCACGGCCTCCCGGACGCGAGTGATCTTCTCGGCGTCCTCGTCGGGGATGTCGAGCTTGAACTCTTCTTCGAGCTGCATGACCAGCTCGACGGTGTCGAGCGAGTCCGCGCCCAAGTCCTCTACAAAGGACGCATCCGGCGTAACCTCGTCCTCGTCGACGCCCAAGTGCTCGACGATGATCTCCTTGACCTTGTCAGCAACCGCCATGCAACCAGCCTCCTACATGTACATCCCACCGTTGACGCCGAGGACCTGCCCCGTAATATACGACGCTTCGTCGGATGCGAGAAAGCAGACCGCGGCCGCCACATCGTCCGGTCTTCCCAATCGTCCCTGCGGAATCTGCCCCGCCATCGCCTCCCGCGCGCGTCCGTCGAGCCCGGCGATCATGTCGGTGTCGATCATCCCCGGGGCGACGACGTTGACCGTGATGCCGCGCGCGGCCACCTCGCGCGCCAGCGATTTCGTGAACCCGGTGAGCCCAGCCTTCGTGGCCGCATAGTTCGCCTGCCCCGGGTTGCCGGACTGCCCGACGACGGAGCCGACGTTGATGATGCGCCCGGAGCGCTGCTTCAGCATCGGCCTCAGCACGGCCTGGCAGCAGGTGAACGTGCCGGTCAGGTTCGTCGCGAGCACCGCGTCCCATTCCGCCGGCTTCATGCGCACCGTGAGCTGATCGCTCACGATCCCCGCGTTGTTGACCAGGATGTCGATCCGGCCGAAGCCCGCCGTCGCCGCCTGCACGGCGCGCCGCACGCTGTCCGCGTCGGTCACGTCGAGGCCGACGTGCGTCGCCGTGCCGCCTGCCTTGACCGCCTCGCGGGCGACGTCCTCCGCGTGGTCCGCCCGGGCGCCGGCCACGACGGAAGCACCCGCCACCGCCAGCCGCAAGGCCACCGCGCGGCCGATTCCCCGGGAGGCGCCGGTCACCAGCGCCACGCGGCCCGCCAGATCCATCATGCCCGACGGCCCGGCCGGTCCTGCCGTCATGACTCTGCCATCAGGGCCTCCGCCGCCTCGAGGCTGCGGGGGTCGCCGGCCTGCGCGACCCGCGCGGAGGGCAGCGTTTGCCGGATGAGGCGGCTCAGCACCTTGCCGGGCCCGATCTCGATGAACGCGGTCACCCCGTCCGCCGCCATGCGCCGCACCACCGCCTCCCATTGCACCGGCGCGCTCACCTGTCGAATGAGGGCATCGACCGCCTCCGCCGCCCGACTCTTCGGCTCGGCGTCCACGTTCGCCACCACCGGCACTGCCGGATCGGCGACGACGAGCGCCCTGAGGTCCCGCGCCAGCCGCTTTTCGGCGGGCTTCATGAGTGCGCAGTGGAAGGGGGCACTGACGTCGAGCGGCAGCACGCGGCGCGCCCCGAGCTCGCGCGCCCGCTTCCCCGCGCGCGCCACCGCACCTTGCGCCCCCGCAATGACCACCTGACCGGGCGCGTTGATGTTCGCCACGCTGACCACCTCGCCGACGGCCGCTTCGGCGCAGGCCTGACCGACCCGCTCCGTCTCCAGCTCGAGGACCGCAGCCATCGCTCCCTCGCCGACGGGGACCGCCTCCTGCATGTAGGCACCGCGGCGGCGCACCGTACGCAGCGCGTCGGCGAAGCCCAGGGTCCCGGCCGCTACGTGCGCGGAGTACTCGCCGAGGCTGTGACCGGCCACCATCGCCGGAGCATGACCCCGTGACGCGAGCAGGCGATGAGCGGCGACGCTCAGCGCGAGCACCGCCGGCTGCGTGTTCTCGGTGAGCGCGAGCTGCTCCGCCGGGCCTTCGAAGCAGAGGCGACTGAGCGGTTCGCCGAGCACGTCGTCGGCCTGCTCGAGCGCCTCCCGGAACACAGGGTGCGCGGCCGCAAGCGCCTTCCCCATGCCGGCGCGCTGCGAGCCCTGGCCCGGAAACACGAACGCGATCATTGGCAGTCCAGCGCTCTGACCGCGCCGGCGGCCAGGCGAAGCAGGGTCACGGGTGGGTCGGGTGGAGGAACTGGAGGTACGCGAAGGCTCACTCTTCCTTGACCGCCCGCACCTGCCGGCCGCGGTAGTACCCGCAGTGTGGACAGACCACGTGCGGCAGCTTCGGCTCGTGACACTGCGGGCACTCGCCGCGCCCGGCCGGCGTCAGCGCGTCGTGCGCCCGTCGCTTCGCCGTCCGCGCCTTGGAATGTCGTCGCTTGGGATTCGCCATCCTGTCGTCCTGCTCAGTCCTCTTCCGAGCCCCCGCGTGCGGGCCGATAGGCACGCAACGCCTCGAGGCGCGGGTCGCGCCACTCCGTCTCGCACTCGCAACGCTCCGCGTTCCTGTCGATCCCGCACACCGTGCACAGGCCCCGGCACGAGGCCCGGCAGAGCGGCTTCATCGGCACCGCGAGCTGGAGCTGCTCCCGGATCAGGTGCCCCAGATCGAGCTCCTCGTCCCGGTAGAACGCGGTGCTCAGGTCACCGTCCCCGATCTCGAATTCGCCCTCGCCGGTGTTCACCCGCTGCGGCAGATACAGGACGTCGAGGTCGACCGCGACCGGCATCTCGAAACGCGCCAGGCACCGCGAGCAGGCGAACTCCAACGCCGTGCCGAGCCCGCCGCGCAACCGGTAGCTGTCGCCGTCGCGGTGTATCGCGAGGGCCAGCCGCACCGGCCCGGCGACCGCGTAGTCGTCACCCCGGCCGGCCGGAAACAGGCCGCTCGAGAACGCACGGTCGAACCGGTCCTCCCCCCTGCGCAACGCGCGCAGGTCGAGGAGCAGCGACCCACCCGCCCCGAAGCGACCTTCCCCTGGCACCCTGAAACTCCACGGGCGAACCAGAAACTATACCACGCCGGAGCCGCTCCGCGCGCCCCACGAGCGGGGGACGAACAGCTCCTCGAAGAGTCCGATCGCGAAGCGATCCGTCATCCCCGCCAGGAAATCCCGCGACGCGACGTCGAGACCGTCGCGCTCGAGGGTGGCGCGGTCGAGGAAGCGCGCGGGCTCGCTGCGGACCCTGCTCCAGAGACTCTCGAGAATGCCGGCGACCTTGCCGAACTCGGCCGTCGCGGCGTCGTTCTCGTAGACCGCGGCGAAGAGGAACTCCCGGAGCGTCAACGTCGCCTCGAGCACCTCCCCGCTCATGGCGATCTCCGGTGCCGCCGGCCGCCGCGCGCTCTGCTCGACGACGTCGGTCACCATCCGGCCGATCCGCTCCGACGAGGAACCCCCGAGCACTTCGACCGCCTCGGCCGGGAGACTCGTCGCCTGCAGGATTCCGGCGCGCATCGCGTCGTCGATGTCGTGATTGACGTACGCGATGATGTCGGCCACGCGCGCCACCTGTCCCTCCAGAGTCGCCGCGCGCCGCTCCGGCGCGGCCCCCACCGGTGCTCCCCGCTTGCCCTTGGAGTGCTTCGCGATCCCGTCGCGCACCTCCCAGGAGAGGTTCAGCCCGCGACCGCCGCGCTCGAGCACGTCGACGATGCGCAGGCTCTGCTCGTAGTGGTTGAAGCCGCCGGGCGCGAGCCCGCGCAGCACCCGCTCGCCGGCGTGTCCGAACGGCGTATGACCCAGATCGTGGCCGAGCGCAATCGCCTCGGTGAGCTCCTCGTTGAGGCGCAGCACCTTGGCGATCGTGCGCGCGATCTGCGAGACCTCGAGCGTGTGCGTGAGCCGCGTCCGGTAGTGGTCGCCGGTCGGAGCGAGGAACACCTGCGTCTTGTGCTTCAGCCGGCGGAATGCCTTCGAATGCACGATTCGATCGCGGTCCCGCTGGAAGGCAGGCCGAATCGGATCCTCCGCCTCCGGCCGCAGGCGCCCGCGGCTCTCGCTCGCCCGCGCCGCCCACGGCGCCAGGGTGTCGTGCTCGCGGGCCTCGAGCCGCGCGCGCAGGGCGCCCGCAACCGGTGGATCGGACATGACGGGGGCTCCGAGCCTATGAAGCGCCGCGCGGGGCGCCGGTAGCGAAGGGACGAATCGAGGCTATGGCGTGCTTGAAGAGCATGTGATCCGCCCCGTCGTGCTCCACGAGAACGGAGAAGCGGTCGAAGCTCTTGATGCGGCCGTCGACCTCCGTCCCGTCCATGAGGCGGATGACCACCTGCAGCCGCTCGCGGCGTGCGCCGTTGAGGAACGTCTCCTGCAGGTGCGAGACAGGCGCTGGGGCGTCACCGCGGCTCGACATCGGCTTGGGTCGGCTCCACGTCGACGAGGCTGCCGAGGACGGCCGGCAGCGCGTCCCGATGCTCGCCAGGAACCCGGATCCAGCGTAGATTAGGTTCTTTGCGGAACCAGATCAACTGCCGCCGCGCGTAGCGCAGGTTCTCGCGCACGATCAGCTCGCGGGTGGCCCGCTCGTCGCGCTCTCCCCGCAGGTGCTCGACGACCTGCCGGTAGACGAGCCCGCCGAGCGGGTGCGCGTCCTCGGGAAGGCCGGCGGCGAGGGCCGCGCGCACCTCCTCGAGCAGGCCCGCGGCGAACTGCGCCTCCACGCGGGCCTCCACGCGGCGCGCCGTGTCGGCCGACGGGAGCCGGATGGCGAAGCCCGACACGGCGTAGTCGGCGAGCGGCGACCGTGTCCGGGCGAAGTGCTCCGTGAGTGGCCGGCCGGTGAGCCGGAACACCTCGAGGGCTCGAATCAGGCGCTTCTCGTCCCGCGGTTGGATCCGCTCCGCCGACTCGGGATCGATTCGCGCCAACGCTCGCCGCAGGCAGTGCAGGCCACGCCGGCGGGCTACGCGCGCCAGACGCCCGCGCAGGGCATCGTCCCGGCCGGGTCCCGGAAACAGGCCGCGGGTGAGGGCGCGGTAGTAGAGGCCGCTCCCGCCGACCAGGATCGGCAGCCGCCCCCGACGGCTGATGTCGCGGACGGCGGTCGCCGCCGCCCGGGCGTAGCGCGCGGCCGAGTAGCGCTCCGTCGGCTCGACCACGTCGACAAGGTGGTGCGGCACGCCCCGCCGCTGGCTCGGCGGCAGCTTGTCGGTCCCGATGTCGAAGCCGCGGTAGACGGCGGTCGAGTCGCAGCTTACGACTTCGCCTCCGAGGCGCCGCGCGAGCGCGACCCCGAGCGCACTCTTCCCGGACGCGGTCGCGCCGACGATGGCAACCACCCGCGGCCGGTTGCGGGTCAGGCGAGGCGCAGCCAACGGAGGATGACCAGGGCCAGCAGTAGCGTCAGGAGGACCAGCCAGCCGAGCTGCTGCGTCCGTGTGGGAAGCGGCATCGAATGCTGACGGGGCGCTGGTTCTGCCGTCCGCCGGCGGTGAGCCGTGCGCCCCCCCCGCACGGCGGGGACCACCCGGCGTCCGTCAGGCCCGCGGGGGCGATTCGTTGAAGTAGAAGGTAATCGTGAAGAACGCCTCGTCGTCCGGGTACTCCTCCGGGAGCGGCCGGGTCGGGTTGGAGGACTTCAGCGCGTTGAAAGCCGAGTTCGTGAACGCGTCGACCGCGGACGGCCGGCGCACCGTCAGCCCCGTCATCGTCCCGTCCCGGTGCACGTAGAACGTGAGCTGGACGTTCCCGTGCATGCTGAGCGCGGCATAGGGAATGAACCAGTTGCGCCGGATCTGCGCGATGAAGCGGCGCAGCCACGGGCCGAACTCCACGCCCTTGGTGTCGAACTGAATCCATGGGGCGAACCGGTCGGTGTCGCCGTAGACGTTGCCGAAGCTCTCGCGCCGCACGTAGCGGCCGAGGTCCTGCAGCGTGCCTCCGAGCAGGCCGTCCGCGAAGAGATCGCTCCGTGGGTTGGGCGGATCCGGATCCCGGCGGCTCCGGCTCCGCCGCGGCACGGTCAGCGCCCCGTCGGCGAGGAGCTCCGCCGTGCTCCGATCCATTTCCTCCGCCGGCTCCTCGGAGTCCTCGGGATCGTCCGGCTCCGGTTCGTCCGGCTCCTCCACGCTCTCGGACGGAGGCACGTCGGCCGCGGCGGCGAGCAGGTCGTCGACCCTCGGATCGGGGTCGGGCGTCTCCGACGGAGCCGGCGAGCTGGCGTCGGCCGGCACTCCGATGCGGGGCTGGTCGTCGAGGGTGTCGCTCGGGTCCTCGGCCTCGACGAAGTCCATCGAGTTTCCGCGGGCGTTCGGCAGCCGGTTCCTGGGGTCGCGGGACGCGAAGGGCGACTGGGCGCGGCGATCCTGGTCCGACAGCGGGGCGTCGGGGCGCGCATCCGGCGCCTCCAGATCGACGCGCGGCTGGACGAAGATGAAGGGCCGATCCGATTGCGGAGCCTGCATCTGCGCCTGCGCGAGCAACTCGGCCTGCTCCGCAAGGCGCTCCGCGCGCAGGGCCTCGGCGTCGCGCAAGAACGCCAACTGCGGCACGAACAGGACCGCGAGCACGACCAGGAGGTGGATCAGCCCGGACAGCAGGACCTGCTCGCGCCACGACATCGCCGAATCGACGGTCGGCGTGTCGAAGCAGCGGTCCTCGAAGTCGAACAACATGAAGGGCCTGATCGGACTACGGGATCCCGTCGTCAGTATAGCAGCGTCTGCGGCTGTCCTACGCGCGGGCCGCCTCGTAGAGGTACACGATGCCGAGCTGCAGCGGGACGGCGCGGGCGTCGCGGAATCCCGCCTCCTCGAGGAGCCGGCAGAACGCGGCCGGCCCGAGGAACGCCCCGACCGATGCCGGGAGGTAGGCGTAGGCGCTGCCGTGCCCCGACACCGCGCTCCCCAGGCGCGGCAGCACCCGACGGAAGTACCAGCGGTAGGCGGCGCCGACGACCGGCAGGCGGGGCATGCCGAACTCCAGGATGGCGATCCGGCCGCCCGGGGTCGCCGCACCGATGTCGCACTGGGGC
>MKWU01002039.1_pt1 | contig 32077 bp, 28 predicted proteins | sample 809101 | NCBI WGS metagenome assembly MKWU01 (sample SAMN05860141, study PRJNA318959) | sponge metagenome | host: Aplysina aerophoba | place: Slovenia: Piran, Adriatic Sea, Gulf of Piran | collected 2013-05-07
CAACCGCCACCTCCTCGGCGTCGAACGCGTCCCGCCGTACCCTCTGCGAGGGGCTGGGTGGACAACATGAACCAAATCACGGTCCGGTCGGTACCGAAAGCGGACCGTTGGCGCTTTGCGGTTACCTACAAGCATGCAACAGGCCTGTGACACAACCAACCCGTCGCATGACCGCACGTATTCCAAACACAACCGAACTAAAGACTCGGGACACTAGAACGCCTGCGCGTAAGGTGAACTCGCCGAGCCCGAACGAACTCGCGCCGGTTGTGGATCCGCCAGAGGGCTGAGTGCGGTGTTGCGGGCACCGGTTCGTTTCCGTATGGTGGCACCCTGCCGGCATGGGCGATCGTACCTGCGCGGGAGGATTGGATAGAACCGGTCCGTGATTCCCGGGGTGCACAGACGAGTCGGTTCGTTTTAAGCTCCAGCATTCTCAGCCTCCGGCAACTACGTCTCGAACTTGATGGCTATCGTCGGAGTGTGGGTGGTCCATGGACGGATTGAAGCGAGTCGACCGGCACGAGCGCGAGCGGCGAGAGCACTCCGACCTTGCCCCGATTGCCACCAGATCCGCCAACTCGAAGGGGCGGGAGCGGCCGGAGGAGCCCGATCCGCTGCGGACTGCATTCGAGCGGGATCGGGACCGGATAGTTCACAGCAACGCGATCCGCCGGCTGGCCCGCAAGACTCAGGTGTTTACCGACCCGGACAACGACCACTTCGTAACCCGCCTGACCCACACCCTTCAGGTGGCGCAGATCGGGCGGGCGATGGCAGTGGCCTTGCGTCTGAACGAAGCGCTCACGGAGGCGATCTGCCTGGGACACGACATAGGCCATGCGCCGTTCGGCCACACCGGCGAAGATGCCCTGGCAGAGATCGTCGACGGAGGCTGGGTACACTCGGATCATTCCGTCCGGGTCCTCTCGGTCCTCGAGCCCCTCAACCTGACCTGGGAGGTTCTCGACGGCATCCGAGCCCATCCTTGGCGGGTCCAGATCCCTCCTACTACTCCCGAAGGAGTCCTGTGTCGCTTCGCGGACCGGATTGCCTACCTCAGCCACGACCTGATCGATGCTATGCGAGCGGGCATCATCATCTACCAGGACCTCCCGTTCCGAGCCCAAGCGCTGCTCGGCGATCGACACGGAAGGTGGGTCACCTCGATGGTCCATGCGGTGGTCGAAGCGTCGGAGGCAGCCGGTACCGTTCGCATGGATCCCGATGTCGCCGCAGCTATGGCCGAGTTGCGAGCCTTCATGTTCGAGCGGGTCTACCTCCGTCCGGAGGCGACCCGGCATCGTGCGAGAGCAATCCGGATCGTGCGAGACCTGGTGCACTACTTCGAGGCCAACGAATCCGAACTCCCCGCTGGCAGCGAGGGCGGTCGCTCGCAACTCCAGAGGGCCGTCGACTACGTTGCGGGTATGACCGATCGATTCGCTCTCCGCGTCCATGCCGAGCGGTTCGGCTAGCAGGGTGCGTCAGTGGGTTCCGCGGAGGTTGGTGGCGACTCTCAGCCCATGGCCACCATCCGTGGTCGCGAACTGTCGGTCGTGACACCGTGCACAGCTTCGCTCGGAGAACCCTCCACAGTTCCCGGTCAGCCCGACGGCCGGCCTCACAACACCGGGCAGGGAGAATGCTGACCAGCCGTTGCCGCGGCCATCCGCCAACCATCGAGGTGGCGCCATGATCGTCCCGGTCATCCTTGCAGGAGGCCTGGGTACTCGCCTATGGCCGGTGTCGCGTCCCGACTCGCCGAAGCCGCTCATGCGGCTGGACGGGCCATTGTCGATGATCCAGCAGACCGTGCTCCGCGCCGAGGCCATCCCGGGTTCGGGCAGCCCGGTGATCGTGTGCGGGGAGGCCCATTACGCGCCGATCGACCGGCAGATGGACCAGATAGGCCATGAAGGGTTCGTCGCCCTGCTGGAACCGGTCGGCCGTGGTACCGCACCGGCCGCCGCCGCTGCCGCACTCGTGTCCGACCGAGAGGATCTCCTCCTGGTCATGCCGGCCGATCACATCATCAAGGATCTCGAGTCCTTCGTATCGGCGATCGCACTGGCCACCGATGCCGCCCGGGCGGGGTGGCTGGTTACATTCGGGATCACACCGGACCGGCCTGAGACCGGCTACGGGTACATCGAACGCGGCCGTGCGATCGAGGAGGTCACTGGCTGTTTCCGCATAGCCTCTTTCCGGGAGAAGCCCGATCATTCCACGGCCCTCGAATACGTCGCAAGCGGGCGCTACTGGTGGAACAGCGGTATGTTCCTGGTAAGGGCCGGCACCTTCCTCGATGAACTGGAGCTCTTCGGGCCCCGGATGCTCAGCCGAACCGCGTCCGCCGTTCGCACCTCCAAGGTTCGCCCGACAGGTTCACCGGGCAGAGCCTGCAGGCTCTTGAACCCGGAGTCATTCGCGTCCGCTCCGCACGGGTCGATCGACCGCACGGTGATGGAACGGACGGAACGCGGCGCGGTCGTGGCCCTCCGGGCAGGTTGGAACGATTTGGGGTCGTGGGCAGCACTCTGGGACACGGCGAGCAAGGACCGGCACGGGAACGTCGCCTCCGGCACCGTCCACCTGCGAGACGTATCGTCCAGTTATGTGAGAGCAGGAGACCGGCCGGTGGTCGTGCTCGGCATCGACCGGGTGATTGTGGTCGATGCCGGTGACGCACTGCTCGTGGCCGGAATGGACCACGCCCAAGCCGTCAAGGAGATAGCACGAACATCCGTCGCGATACCCGACGAACCAGCAGCGGAGTGACCAGACCCGATCATCTCGCCGCCGGCGAACGAGACCTGTCCTATCCCACGGTCCGCATCAGGGATTGACCGATGTCTCAACGGTACCCGCCAAGCATCGGAGCATCCCTGCTGCCGCGGCTAGGCGGGTGCTGAACAATGACGATTGCTCGAGCCTGCCGCCCGCCGGCCCAGGAATAATGCCGGCGATTGGCAGGCCGCTCGTGGATTGCTCAGCACCCTCCTAGGCAGTATCGACTTCGTACTCTCCGTACTCCAATGTGTGGTCGCCGTCGATGCCGGGCATCTGAAGGGACGCCAGCCAGTCGGCGCCAAGGTTGGCGGGGAGAGCGCTTGCCCCGGGAAGGTCGGGCTCTATCGCCTGGTAGCGAGCAGCGCCGGTCCCGGCCGGGATCAGCTTTCCGATGATGACGTTCTCCTTCAGACCCCGCAGGTAATCCGAGCGGCCATTGATCGCCGCCTCGGTGAGCACCCTGGTGGTTTCCTGGAAGGAGGCGGCCGACAACCACGAATCCGTGGCAAGCGACGCCTTGGTTATCCCCATCAGTTCGGGACGCCCCTCGGCAGGTCGTTTGCCCTCGGTAACCAACCGGCGGTTGACCTCCCGGAACTCGCCATGATCGACGAGTTGGTGGGGTAGGAAGTCAGAATCGTTGGAGCTGACAACCTTGACCTTCCTCAGCATCTGCCGGACGATCAACTCGATGTGCTTGTCGTGGATGTCCACACCCTGGGACCGGTAGACATCCTGCACCTCCTGCACCAGGTAGGTCTGGCAGGCCTTGACGCCCTTGATCTCGCAGACCTCCTTGGGGTCAAGGGGACCTTCGGTGAGCGGAGTACCCGCGGCGATCGTCTGGCCGCTGCGAACCCTGAGTCGCGCCCGGCGGGAGACCTCATACTTCGACTCGCCGTCGGCAGATTCGATCACGATGATCCGACCCGTATCACCGTCGTCGATCCTGACCCGGCCGCCCACTTCCGAGAGGACCGCCTTACCCTTCGGGGAACGGGCCTCGAACAGCTCGACCACGCGTGGAAGCCCGTGGGTTATGTCCTGTCCCGCCACTCCGCCGGTGTGGAATGTACGCATCGTCAACTGGGTGCCCGGTTCACCGATGGACTGGGCAGCCATGATTCCGACGGCTTCACCCGGTTCGACCATCTTGCCGGTGGCCATGCTGAGCCCGTAGGAGGCTCGGCTGATGCCGTAGCGTATCTCGTCGGAGAGAGGGGAGCGCACACGCACCCTCGTTACCTCGGACGCTTCCTCCAGCGCCACCATCCCGTACCGGTCGATCACCTCTCCGGCCACAAGCGCTCGCCCGTCCCTGGTTCGAACCGGTTCGCCATCCACTAAGACATCATCGACCAGCACCCTTCCGAACACCCGGTTACGCAGGTTGCGGATGGGCTGTCCGTCCTCACGGATCTCGACCACGATCCCGCGATCCTCCGAGTCCTCATCCTGGACGATGATCTCCTGAGCCACATCCACAAGGCGGCGGGTGAGATACCCCGAGTCAGCCGTCCGCAGCGCCGTGTCGGCCAAGCCCTTGCGAGCCCCGTGTGTCGAGATGAAATACTCAAGCACCGAAAGGCCCTCGCGGAAGTTAGAGGTGATGGGACGCGGGATGATGTCCCCTTTGGGGTTGGCAACCAGGCCGCGCATCCCGGCAATCTGGCGTACCTGCATCATGTTGCCCCGGGCTCCCGAGGTCACCATCATGTCGATTGGGTTGAACAGCCCGCTGGACAGGGACTTCTTCATCGAGTCGGTGACCGCCTCGGTGGCTTCCGTCCATATCTCGATGAGCTCCTGACGTCGCTCGTCGTAGGTGATGATCCCTCTCTGGTACTGCATGTCGACCTTGTCGGCCTGCTTCTGGAAGCGGTTGAGAATGGTCCGTTTGTCCGAGGGAGTGAGAACATCGCTCAACCCTATGGTCAGACCCGCCCTCGTCGAGAAGTCGAAACCGAGTTCCTTGATCCCGTCGAGGGTGCGCTGCACGACGTTCTTGTCGTAGCGCTCGATTATCTCCCGGATCAGGTCGCGCACGTCACTCTTGAGTACCTTGGCATTCAGAACCGGGAAATCAGAGGGAAGGGACCTGCTGAGCAAGGCGCGGCCGAGCGTCGTTTCGACCAACTCCTCGCCACTCACCGGCTCGTCGGTGATCAGGTGGGGAATGAAGTTCTTCAACTCGGCATGCACTGCGGGATCTCCTGCGATGTCACCCAAACGCATCTTGATCGGTGCGTGCAGCTCGAGTTCTCCGAGATCGTAGGCCATCAGCGCCTCATCGATGTCGCTGAAAGCCCGGTCCGCGCCCTTGGCCTTCGGCACCTTCTCCGACAGGTAGTAGATACCGATCACCATATCCTGGGACGGGGTAACGATCGGCCTGCCGCTCGCCGGCGAGAGCACATTGTTGGTGGACAGCATCAATATCCGGGCCTCGGCCTGGGCCTCGGCCGACAGAGGCAGATGTACCGCCATCTGATCCCCGTCGAAGTCTGCGTTGAACGCCTCGCAGACCAGAGGGTGTATCTGGATCGCCTTGCCCTCTACCAGGATCGGTTCGAACGCCTGGATTCCCAACCTGTGAAGGGTGGGCGCCCGGTTCAGCAACACGGGATGCTCTTGGATCACCTCTTTGAGTACATCCCAGACGTGGGGCCGCTGGCGCTCGACCATCCGCTTGGCGGACTTGATGTTCTGAGCCATATCTCGATCCACCAACCGCTTCATCACGAAGGGCTTGAACAACTCCAACGCCATGACCTTCGGCAGACCGCATTGATGCAGATGCAACTGCGGACCCACCACGATCACCGAGCGGGCCGAGTAGTCCACCCGCTTGCCCAGCAGGTTCTGGCGGAAGCGGCCCTGCTTGCCCTTGAGCATGTCGGAGAGGGACTTGAGGGCCCGGTTACCCTGACCGGTTACGGCCTTGCCACGGCGCCCGTTGTCGAACAGGGCGTCGACCGCCTCCTGGAGCATGCGCTTCTCGTTGTTGACGATTATCTCCGGCGCGTTGAGATCGAGCAGGCGCTTGAGCCTGTTGTTCCTGTTGATGACGCGCCGGTAGAGATCGTTCAGATCGGAGGTCGCGAACCGACCCCCGTCCAACTGGACCATCGGACGCAGGTCAGGCGGGATGACCGGGACAGCCTGGACGATCATGCTCTTCGGCGAGTGCCTACCCTCCCAGAAGGGCTTGACCACCTTTATCCGCTGGGTAGCCCGGTGGCGCCGCTGGGCGGACTTAGCGACGAGGTTCTCCTTGAGGAGTTCCATCTCGGCGTCGAGATCCAAGCGCGAGAGCAGGCTCTTGACCGCCTCGGCGCCCATGCCTCCTCTGAAGTAGTCGTCGTAGCCATTGACGAGCTCACGCCATAGTTGCTCCGACTCCACAAGCATCTTCGTCTTCAGCGAACGGAAGCTGCCGAAGGCCTCCCGGATCAACTCGCACTCACGATCCGCCCGATCCTGCCGCTCCTTGATCTCACGCTCCACCTCACGACGGCGGGAAGTGATCTCCTGTGGTTTGGCCCCGCCCTCTTCCATCCGGGCGACCTCTTGCTCGAACCGCTCGAGTCGGGCGGCCTTCCACTCATCGAACTCTTCGGTGACGATCTCGACCTTGACGTCCATCTTCTGCTCGAGCCTCGGGAGGTCGGTCAGACGCTTCTTCTCGTCGAGGTCGGTTATCACGTACGCAGCGAAGTAGATGACCTTTTCCAGGTTCTTCGGCGACATGTCAAGCAGGTAGCCGAGACGTGACGGAACACCTTTGAAGAACCAGATGTGCGTCACCGGCGCCGCCAGCTCGATATGTCCCATGCGCTCCCGCCGCACCTTGCTACGCGTTACCTCCACGTTGCACTTCTCGCAGCGGATCCCGCGGTAACGGATGCGCTTGTACTTGCCGCAGGCGCACTCCCAGTCCTTCTGGGGACCGAATATCCTCTCGTCGAACAAGCCCTCCTTCTCGGGCTTCAGCGTCCGATAGTTGATGGTCTCCGGCTTCTTGACTTCACCGTAGGACCAGGACCGGACCTGGTCGGATGACGCGAGGCCGATCTTGAGTTCGTCGAACATGTCCCGCGTGGGAGCGCCGGAATACGTCCGGTTGCTGGAGTACTGGCTGTACTGCTCGGTTCTGGAACCCCAATCCACTATGTCAACCTTCTTCCCTGCGCTCGGGGCGCGACAGATCGATGCCGAGCGACTCGGTGGCGCGGTAGAGATCCTCGTCCAGGTCCCTGAACTGGATCTCCTCACCCGCCGATAGCAACTCGACGTTGAGACACAGGCTCTGCATCTCCTTGATGAGCACTTTGAAGGACTCCGGAACGCCGGGTTCCGGGATGTTGTCACCCTTGACGATGGACTCGTAGACCTTGACCCGGCCGAGCACGTCGTCCGACTTGATCGTCAGAAGTTCCTGGAGCGCGTAGGCGGCCCCGTAGGCCTCCAATGCCCAGACCTCCATCTCCCCGAATCGCTGGCCTCCGAACTGGGCCTTACCTCCCAGCGGCTGCTGGGTGATCATCGAGTAGGGGCCGGTCGAACGGGCATGCAGCTTGTCGTCGACCAAGTGCACCAACTTGAGGATGTAGAGGTAGCCGACGGTGATCGGGGTATCGAAGGGCAATCCGGTGCGACCGTCGTAGAGAGTCGCCTTGCCGTCATCGCCGACAAGATGATCCCCATCCCGATTGGGGCGGCTATGGGCGATGACGTCGGATATCTCCTGCTCGCGCGCTCCGTCGAAAACCGGCGTAGCCACACGTGACCATGGCTCCAGACCGCTCGAGATCGGTCCGTCGGACTTGAACGGCTTCCATCCCTGGGCCGCCGCCCACCCGAGATGGGTCTCCAACACCTGGCCCAGGTTCATCCGCGACGGGACGCCCAGAGGGGACAGAACGATGTCGACGGGAGTTCCATCGGCGAGGAAGGGCATATCCTCCTCGGGAAGGATCTTCGCGATGACGCCCTTGTTCCCGTGACGCCCGGCTAGCTTGTCGCCTTCCGCGATCTTGCGCTGGCTGGCCACGTAAACGCGTACCAGATCGTTCACTCCGGACTGGAGGTCATCGTAACCCTCCGACCGTCGGAACACTTTGACGTCGATCACCTTCCCTGACTCGCCATGAGGGACCTTGAGGGAGGAGTCGCGAACCTCGCGCGCCTTCTCGCCGAATATGGCACGCAGCAGGCGTTCCTCCGGGGTCATCTCTGTCTCGCCCTTAGGCGTGACCTTGCCGACCAGGTAGTCACCGGGGCCCACATCGGCGCCAACCCGGATGATCCCCTCGTCGTCGAGGTCCTTCAGTACCTCCTCGGCGACGTTGGGAATGTCCCGAGTGATCTCCTCCGCACCGAGCTTCGTATCGCGAGCATCGATCTCATGTTCCTCGATGTGGATCGAGGTCAGCACGTCGTTCTTCACAAGGCGCTCGCTGAGCACGATTGCGTCCTCGAAGTTGTGACCCTTCCAAGGCATGAAGGCGGCCAGTAGGTTCTTCCCCAGCGCAAGCTCCCCGCCTTCTGTAGAGGGGCCGTCGGCTATCACCATCCCGTTGGTGACCTCCTCGCCGATCGAGACCACCGGCTTCTGATTGATCGAGGTCCCCTGGTTGGAACGCTCGAATTTGCGGAGGCTGTAGCGCTTGGGCTCACCGTTGCCCTCTCCGGTCACGACGATCTCGTTGCCGGTGACCGAGGTCACCACACCATCCAGCGAGGCGAGGATGAGGTCTCCTGAGTCCCGCGCTGCTCTGGCTTCGACCCCGGTACCAACGAGCGGCGCCTCGGCCTGCAGAAGCGGGACGGCTTGGCGCTGCATGTTGGAACCCATCAGCGCACGGTTGGCGTCGTCGTGTTCCAGGAAGGGAATGAGAGAGGTAGCGACCGAAACGATTTGCTTGGGAGACACGTCCATGAAGTCGACCTGCCGCGGCGCTACCCTGTCGATCTCTCCGCCCGCCCTGCGCACGAGAACCCGGTCTGCCCGAAACGTGCCGTCGGGATTCAGGGGTGAGTTGGCCTGGGCTATGACGTAACGCTCCTCCTCGGTAGCAGTCAGGTAGACGATCGAGTCGCTGACCCTTCCCTGGTCGACCCTGCGATAGGGGGTCTCGATGAAGCCGAACCGGTTAACCCTGGCGTAGCTGGCCAGGGACCCGATCAGGCCGATGTTCGGTCCTTCCGGAGTCTCGATGGGGCACATACGCCCGTAGTGGGATGAGTGGACATCCCTCACTTCGAAACCGGCCCGTTCTCTCGAGACACCACCCGGGCCGAGCGCCGACAGGCGGCGACGATGGGTGAGACCGGCCAGAGGGTTCGGTTGATCCATGAACTGGCTCAACTGGCTCGACCCGAAGAACTCCTTGATTGAGCCGACCACCGGACGGATGTTGATCAGGCTGGTAGGGGTGATGGAATCCGGATCCTGGGTCGTCATCCGCTCCCTGACCTGGCGCTCCATCCGGTTGAGACCCACGCGGATCTGGTTCTGCACCAGTTCGCCCACCGTACGTACGCGCCGGTTGCCGAAGTGATCGGTGTCATCGGTGCGCACCGGTACCTCGTTCCCGAACGCGGTGGTCATGGACTTCTCCCCTGCATGGAGATGCACCATGTAGCGGATCGTGTCGATGAGGTCATCATCGGCCAGCAGGCCGTCCTCCGAGGAGTGGCCCTCCGGGTTCTGGAACTTCTGGTTGACCTTGTAACGGCCCACCGCGGTGAGGTCGTAGCGCTTCGGGTTCCGGAAGACCGCTTGGATCAGCCCGCGTGCCGACTCCACGGATGCCGGCTCGCCCGGACGCTGCTTGCGATACAGATCAAGCTGAGCCTCTTCCACATCTCTTACCGGATCGCCTTCCACCGGCACCGGATCTCGCTCGAGGGTGTTCTTTATCACGTCTGAATCGTTGAACAACGAAAGCATCTTCTGGTCCGTATCGGCGATTCCCAGGGCACGTACGAACGAAGTGATGTATTGGCGGCGCTTACGATCTACCCGTACCCCAATCGTGTCGCGCTTGTCGATGTCGAACTGCATCCAAGCCCCTTGACCGGGGATGATCTTCGCGCCGAAGATGTCTTTGTCCGATGTCTTGTCGATTGACTGGTCGAAGTAGACGCCGGGCGAGCGGACCAATTGGCTCACCACCACCCGCTCGGTCCCGTTGATGATGAAGGTGCCGTTGTCGGTCATCATCGGGAAGTCGCCCAGGAACACCTTCTGTTCCTTGATCTCCCCGGTGTTCTTGTTGACGAAACGGGCTATGACGTGTAACGGCTTCGAGTAGCTTTGATCGCGTTCCTTCGCCTCCTCGACGGTCATCAGGGGCTCACCGAAGTAGTGATCGCTGAGATCCAGTGCAAGAGTGCCCGAAAAGTCCTCGATGGGAGACAGGCGTGCGAAGATGCTGGTCAGGCCTTCCTCCAGAAACCACGAGAACGATTCACGCTGGACCGCGACCAGGTCGGGCAGGGCTAGAACCTCGGGGATCTTGGAGAACGAAAAGCGCTCCGCGGCGTGAGCTATGGCCAAAGTTTCCTCCTAGAGAGCTCTCGGCCGGAATAGACCCGGCCTATACGATGGCACCCGATTCCGAATCCTTCGTAATCGACGACCCTTGCCTCAGACCGCTTAGGTACGTGCCGGTCTGAGCCGACCCACACCGGGTCCGGCGACAATCGCCCTTGCAAGTGGAACGGCTCCGCACGGCGAAAGAGGCAGGACAGCACGCGGCTATCCCGCCCTTTCGGGGTCTAGGTCGAAATTCACATGCGATTGACGGACTCCCGTCGCATTTCCCTCCGGGCGCACCCGTCCACTTCTGGCTGCCATCCTAGCACTGAGCGCCGTCGGGTCAAGGAAGGCAGCGGTCATCACAAGCCGGTCCATCCGCTTGGTTGAGTTCGACGACCGGCGCTCGACGACCGGCAATGAATCTCAGCGTATCTCCACCGAGCCGCCGACAGCCTCGATCTTGGCCTTGGCCGCCTCGACCTGATCCTTGGAAGCGCCCTCCAGCACGGGGTTGGGGATGCCATCTACGAGGGCCTTGGCTTCCTTCAGACCCAGCTGCGTGAGTGCTCGTACCTCCTTGATGACCTGGATCTTCTTGACGCCCGAGGAGGTGAGGATCAGGTCGAACTCTGTCTGCTCCTCCTCGACGGCCGCTGCGCCGTCGGCCTCGCCCGGGGCCATGGCCATCGCCATAGGAGCCGCCGCGGTCACATCGAAGTGGCTCTCGAACGCGTCCAGGAACTCTTTGAGTTCGAGGACGGTCATTTCTTCGAACACGCTCAGTAGGTCTTTCGTACTCATCCTCGCCATAGTGCATCCTCCTGGATAGTTCCCCGCAACCCTTCGGGCCGGAGGGCTGGAATCATTGATCGTCAGGTGTGGTCCGGGTTACTCGGGTGAAGAGCTCAGGCAGCGACCTCCTCCTTCTTCTCGAGCAATTGCGAAAACACCGAAGCGGAATCCCGGGTGAAGGAACCCAGGAGGAACGCCGACTTGGAGAGCGGACCCTTTACCGCCCCTGCAATCTTGGCCAGGAGAACGTCCCGACCCTCGATCATGGCGACCTGTGCCACCCGCTCGGGTTCTATCACCCGGTCCTTCAAGAGTCCGGCCTTGATAACCAGGCCCTCGTGCTGCTTGCTGAACTCGACAAGAGCCTTGGCGGTAGGCACCGGGTCGTCGACTGCGAAGGCTATGGCGGTAGGTCCCCTCAGCCATTCGTCGAGTCCTTCGTGGCCCAGGTCGTGCAAAGCTCTCCGGGTGAGGGTAAGTTTCAACACCCTGTATCGGGATCCGGCCTCGCGAAGAGATCGGCGGAGTTCCTGCTGATGCTCCACCCCTACTCCTCGGAACTCGGTCAGAAACGCGGCCGAGGAATCCTCGAAGTACTTCTTGATCTCGGCTACGGCTTGGACCTTCTCGGGTCTTGGCATGGGCTCGTCCTCCGCTGTCATCAGCAGCTTGGGGTCAGTTGGTCCGCATCTGGCGCGCGAGCGGTGGTCGCGCGGCGGTGACGAGGGGAACGAGGCGGAACGCCTCGAGTCGACCTCGGCAGGCTGATCCTCAAGGATCCCTTACACCGCCGGCGCGGGGACCATCTCCCGTGCACACCGGCAACCGGCTGTCTGCGGTCTATCGGCTCCGGTCATCGACCCGAACCGCGAGCCAGCATATACGGGAGTGGCGAAGAACGGCAAGCCGGACAGACGAAGGGGCCCCGGCGGTCGATACCTGAAAGATCGTGATGCACGCCATCCATCGCCATGACGCCGGCAACCGGCACCGATTGGGACGACCTCGTGAATCGGAGCGGCCAGGGTGGATCCACCTCCCAGGAGGGTGCTGAATAGCCGGCGGGGCCCCTGCCGAGCCAACTACCTGGACAAGCTCTCCAACGCGGGGTCCGATCCCCTTCCCAGCGGGTTGGTGGGGATCCCTAACCCCGACTCTTCATGCGGGAGTTTGCACGGGACGGGGCGGAGATTGGGAAATGAGCTTCTGACCAGGGATTATGGTGTCTCGATAGTCCCGTCTCGGAACGGCGCAAGCTTCACCCGTCTGGTGAAAGCCGGCCCGGTCCCGATGACGTGGTCAATGTGGCAGGGCTGCCCCGGGTGTGCCCGGGAACCTGAAGCGTCAGGGTTAACGAGTAATGAACAAGCGATCAACCCTGGACAGGTCCACTCTGATACCCGGGCCCATGGTCGACGAGATGGCAAGGTTCCTCAGGTAGGTTCCCTTGGAAGCCGGGGGCTTGACCCTGACTATTTCGGAGACCAGCACCGAGAGGTTTTCGAACAAGGACCCCTCGTCGAAGGAGGCCTTGCCGATCGGCGCCGCGATATTGCCATAACGATCATTGCGGTACTCGATCCTCCCGGCCTTGAATTCACGTATGGCAGTGGCGACGTGTCGGGTGATCGTTCCCGCCTTCGGGTTGGGCATCAGGCCGCGCGGACCTAGAAGACGGCCCAACCGACCAACCCTTGGCATCATGTCGGGTGTGGCGATCGCCACGTCGAAGGCTATTTCTCCGCCCGACGACAGCGAGTCGATGAGGTCCTGGCCTCCAACGATCTCGGCGCCCGCCTCTTCGGCCTCGATCTGCTTGTCACCGACGGCAAAGACCGCCACCCGCACCCGCTTCCCCGTTCCGTGAGGGAGGCTGACCGTCCCCCTTACCAACTGGTCGGCGCGCCGGGGATCGATCCCCAACTTCATGACCGCCTCCACGGTCTCGTCGAAGCGGGCTGACGCCATGGCCTTGACCATCTGGACGGCTTCAGGTGCCGGATACGTCTGGTACTTGTCGAAGGTTGCGGCCATCTGGTTGTACCGCTTGCCTCTGCGGGCCATGGTTCCTCCTTGTGGTCCGAACAAACCGCCTTGGGCGGTTCTCCCAACTATCTCTCAATCGTGCGGCGAGCCTGAGTACGCGGGCTCAACCGGTAACGGCTATCCCCATCGACCGCGCGGTTCCGGCGACGATGTTCATCGCGGCTTCGACATCCCGCGTGTTGAGATCGGGCAGCTTGGTCTCGGCGATCGTGCGTAGCTCCTCCCGGGAAAGAGTGGCAACCGTCTCCTGGCTCGGCTCCGAGGCACCCTTCTCCACCCTCGCGGCCTGCCGGAGCAGAACCGCGGTCGGGGGTGTCTTGGTCACGAAGGTGAAGGACCGGTCGGTGTAGACGGTGACCTCCACCGGGATGATGGTCCCCGTCTGAGACTTGGTCGTCTCGTTATACGACCTGACGAACTCCATGATGTTGATCCCGTGCTGGCCCAACGCAGGACCCACAGGGGGCGCCGGGCTGGCTTCGCCGGCCGGAATCTGCAGCTTCAGGATTGCTGTTACCCGTTTTCTACCCATGATGACGCCTGTTCTTCGGTTCTTCCCTAGACAAGAGAGAGCGCGGTCATACCCGCTCTCGGCTTACTGCTTCTGGATCTGCTCGAAACCGAGCTCCATCGGAGTGTCCCTGCCGAAGATCTCCACCAGTACGGTGACCTTCTGCTGGTCGACATTGATATCCTCGACGACTCCGTTGAAATCGGCAAACGGACCAGAGGATACACGGACCGTTTCGCCGATCGCCCAGGCCGGGCGAAAGCGCGGAGGCTTCTTCGCCGCTTCCTTCTTGAGACCCAGGAACCTTTCGACCTCCCGCTTCGACAAGGACGTAGGCTTGTTGCCGGTTCCCATCCCCACAAAGGAGGTGACGCCCGGTGTATCGCGAACGGCATGCCAGGAGTCGTCGTCGAGATACATCCGGATGAGGAGGTAGCCGGGGAACATACGCTTCTCCACCTCGACCTTGCGGCCTCCCTTGATCTCAACGACCTTCTCGGTGGGAATGACCACCTCGAAGATCCGGTCTTGCATGTGCATCGACGAGGTGCGGGTGGCGAGATTGGCCTTCACCTTCTTCTCGTAGCCCGAATAGGCATGGATCACAAACCACTGCCCGGGCTTGTCGTAGGGACTTATCAGTTCCTCTTCCACGATCGGCGGCAGCACAGCGGTGGCGGTTTCCTTGGCCGCTTCTTCGGCGCGGCCCTTGGTGGCCGGCGCCTTGCGGGTCTTTGCAGTCTTGCGAGACTTGGCTGCCGGAGCAGGTGGAGGATCGGGTTCGACCCTCGGAGCAGCCTCGACAACCGGTTCCGTCTCCGGATCGGGTAGAGACCCGTCGGCACCGAAGCCGGCCGAGAGGAACGCTGCCCCCAGCAAGCCCACACCTTCCTCGTTTTCCGCTTGGGTTTCCACGTCGTCGGGTTCCAAAGAACCCTGGTCCACGTTCCGGTCCACTGGCTTCAACCTGTCAACATCCGGATAAGAGCCAGTACCGACCGGCTGAAACCGAGATCAACTAGGAATACATATCCGGTCAAGACCCCCGCGGTGATCACGGTCACGGCTGTGAACGCGACCATCTGCTCGCGGCTTGGCCAACCCACCCGGCTGAGTTCGACTCTCACTTCGCGCAGGAACTGGACGAGGCGCGCCCACCGGCTCCTCGGCGGTCCGCCAGGACCCTTTGGGCCTCCTAACGGAGCCCGGCGACCACGGTCGCCCTTCTGCTTGTTGCGCCGCTCCTCCCGCTCGGCGAGCCGGCGCATTTCGCGATTCATCGTTACTTCCTATCGTCCTTGCGTGGTTGTTGAAGCGGCACCCGGCTAGCTAGCCTAGCGGTCTCTCCGCAAAACAACTTACCGTGCCCTGCTTGCCATCAGCGCACGTCACGGCGTCATTCAACGGACAGACCATGAGCAGGGGCGGAGGGACTCGAACCCCCAACCTCCGGTTTTGGAGACCGGCGCTCTAACCAATTCGAGCTACGCCCCTCTGCTGTCGGGAAGGAGTATACGAACAGGTCGGCCACAGTGTAAACCGGTGATCGGGACTACCGGTCCGGTGTTAAACCCCGATTCCTGATGCTCGGGGTTGTCCGACCCGAGTTTGGCGGGTTGTGGGGGTTTGGTGATGGGGAAAGGCCGCTGACCTGGGGTTTCTTGGTGTAGGACACCGTTCAGGCGCGAAATTGTAGGGGCGACATATGGTTGGTGGGTTGGGCTGTTAGTGGTATCATGCTGGGTATGTTCGTGAAGACGACCCGCCGTCGCAGGGGCGACAAGGTGTACGAGTATCTGTCGTTGGTGGAGTCCGTCCGCGACGGTTCGAAAGTCGGGCACCGGACCCTGCTGCGCCTCGGGGAGGTGACCGCTTTACGCGAGTCCGGCCAGCTGGAACGCATCGTCGCCGCGCTGGAGCGTCATCTACGACGCGAACGTGTCGACGTCGGCGCACTGTCAGCCGAAGGGGCTCCCGGGGTGGGGGCGGTAGCAGCGGTGTGGGCGGTGTGGCAGCGGCTGGGCCTCGACGGATGGTTCGCCCAGGTGGGTGCCGCGCGGGGCGCGAAGGCTCTGGAGCATGCGGTGTTCGCGATGGTGGCGAACCGGCTGGTGGCGCCGTGCTCGAAGCGGCGGCTGGTCGAGTGGACGGCTTCTGATGTGGTCATGCCCGAAGGATGGTCGGCTCCGTCACCCGATCAGTACTACCGGGCTTTGGACGCTGTCGCCGCTACCAAAGACGAAACCGAAACACATCTGTATGCCCGGTTGTGCGACTTGGCGAACCTGGACCTGCGGCTGGTCTGCTATGACCTCACCTCCACGTATTTCGAGGGTTCGACCCGGCCGTCGGGGCGGTTCCCTTCCCGAGCGTTCGGGTACTCGCGGGACCACCGCTCCGATCGGCCCCAGATAGTGATCGGCCTGTTGTGCACCTCAGACGGGATCCCTGTGGCGCATCATGTGTTCTCGGGGAACACCAACGACGCCACCACCCTTCCGGCCGTTCTCGCCGACTTGGCGGAGCGGTTCGCGGTTGGTCGTATCTGTGTGGTCGCCGACCGGGGCCTGATCTCGGCAGCCAACGTCGACGCGGTCGCCGAAGCCGGGTTCGACCACCTATTGGCCACACGACTACGCCGCGACCGCATCAGCGCCGAAGCCCTTGCTGCCATCAACGAAGACACCGCCTGGGTCGACATCGCCCAGCACAGCTGCCGCGCCGCTGATATCTTCCTCGCAGACGGGACCCGCACGGTTGTGGTCGAATCCGACGCCCGCGTCCGCCGTGACACAGCCCGCACAGCCGAAATCGTCGCCGCCACCGAAGCCAAACTCAGCGGGCTGGAGGACCGTGTCCGCGCCGGGCGGGTCGAAGACCCCGCCAAAATCGGGGCAGCCGCCCAACGTATCCTCGCCACTGTTGGCGCCGGCCGGCTATTCGATGTCGAGATCGGAGAAGGCCGGTTTCTCTACCACTACAACGAAGACGCCCACACATACGAAGAACTCCTCGCCGGCCGCTACGTGCTGGCTACCAGCCTCACACCCAACCAAGCTGACACTGCTCAAGTCGTGGGCTACTACCGCCAGCTCGCAGCAGTCGAAGCACGCTTCCGGGTCCTCAAAGATCATCTACGGCTCCGCCCGGTGAGGCACTGGACCGAACAACGAGTCCGCGGCCATGTCGCTGTCTGCGTCTACGCCGCCATAATCGAGACGCTCATCAACCACGCCCTCACCCAAGCCGACATCCGCGACCCCGACATCGGCAACCAACACCTCACCGCCGCTCGAGCCCTGCGCGACCTCAACCGTATCCGCCGCCACCAACTCACCGTCAACAGCCGCCGAATCGGACTCACCACCCGACGCAGCCCCCTACAAGCCCGGACCCTCACCGCCATCGGAGCAGACACCCGCACCTGGGACAAAGCCGCTATCACCTAACCCCCACCATCAGCCCCCCACACCGGCGATGTAGTGGAAACACGTCACACCCAAACCCCCCCTGACCAGGTAAAACGCGAAACACCCGCCAAATTCGGGTCCGACGGTGCGGGACCGGTCGTCGGCGTGTAGGGGGACTTGGTGGAGGTGGTTGGTGGCTTGGACGAGTTTCGCCCAGATCTGTGTCGTGTCAGCCCCTCCCCTACCACTACGGCTGGTGAGGCCGGTGCGTAGCAGCATGGAGTCGACTCTGGCTTGGGCGGCGAGCCAGCGGTAGGCGATTTCGGTGGGTGACATCTCCAAGCTGAAGTAGGCGACGGGGCCACAGTTGGCGGCTACGTGGGAGGCGATGTTCATTGCTAGGGCACTTTTGCCCATGCCGGGGCGGCCGGCTACGACGACGAGGGTGGAGGGTTGGAGGCCTCCGAGTTTTCGGTCGAGGTCGGCGAGGCCGGTGGGGATGCCTGAGATGTCGAGGCCTTCCGTTTCGATGTGTTCGAGCCGTTCCAACACGGCGGTTAGCAGTCCGCCGAGGGTTTCGCGAGCGTCACCGGCCCGCTTCTCCCCCACCGCCAGCATGGTCTGTTCGGCCTGGTCGAGGGCGGTGTCTACCTCGGTTTCGAGGTCGCCGGCGAGTTCTGTGATGCGGCGTGCCGCTTCGAGCATCCGCCGTCTCAGGGCGTGTTCGGCTACCACTTCGATGTAGTAGCCGACGTTCGCGGCCGATGGCACCGCGTCCCAGAAGCCGACCACGAACCCCGCCCCGCCGGCCGCCTCGAGATGGCCGGCCCGGTGCAGGCGGTCGACGACGGTGACTGTGTCGATGGGTTGGTTGTTGTTGTAGAGGCGGCGCATCGCGGCGACGATCCTCTGGTGGGCGGGCACGTAGAAATCGGCCGGGGCGAGTTGGTCGAACACGTCGTCCGCAGCGGATTGGGAGCGCAGCAGCGCGCCGATCACTGATTCTTCTGCTTCTGTGCTGTGGGGCGGCGCCGGCAGACGCCGCTTCGCCGGATCGCGAAGCGGCTGTGACTGTCGTTGGTATGCCAGGGTCATGTTCGGGTCCTCCCTCTCCTATCTGTTACTGCTGTGGCTGTTGTTGTTGGTGCGGTGTGGTGGCGAGTCGGTGGCTAAGCCGGCTGGCGAGGGCTGCTAAGCGGGGTGGGCCTTCTGCGGCTACCCGGGTCAACAACACGTCGGGATCCGGCAGCTCAGCGGTGACAGCGTCGGGGGCCGGGGTGGCTACTCCCCCACCCGCCGCTGGGCTGGCTCCTACCGTGGTTGGGGTCGGTGTCAGGACCGGGCGGGGGTGGGAACCGGTGGCTCGGGTTTCGAGGTCTTGGTCGAGGCGGCGGCCCCGGTACAGGTCCAGGCGGTTCCGCCCGCACACTCCCCGATGTGTGCGGGAACAGTTCTGGGGACGGGCGAAACAGCGAGCGAAATGGGTGGTCAACGCTTCGGGGGACCGAACCGAGCGGCCGAGGCGCATCACCCGGTTGGTTTCCAGGGCGGCTTGTTCCGCCGGATGCCATCCGAACCGCCGTGCCAGGCCTGTCACCCACCCAGGATCCGGACCCGCCCACGACAGCGCCGCGCTGGCCTCCTCGTAGTACCACCGGTCCGGCGTCCAACGGGTTCGCCGTCTCACCCTTGGGGATGCCTCCCCCACGTTTTTTCTGCCCCCGGCCTTGTTTTCTCTCTTCTGGGCGCTGCCCGAAGGGCGCGCACCTGAAGATCTCTCACGCGTGGGTGTTGTATAGGACCCGTCGTAGTCGATGAGACCACCCCACAGATCGTCGCCCCCCGGCGGGTCGGCGGGGGGCCCAGCCTCGGCCGCGGCGTCGGGTTCGGGCCGGTCGACGTGGCCCAGCCAGCGGACCGAAGCTCCCTCACGACCCGACCGGGCCGACACCGAACAGCGGTAATCGTCGTAGCGGACCCGCCGCCGGTGAGCGTCGAGGACCGGATCCACCCAACGGTCGACACTGAGCCGGGTACCGTCGCTGTGGCAAGACACCGGGCCGCAACTACTGCCCCGGCCAGCCCGTACGCCGGGACCAGATCGCCTCGTTCCTCGTCCGCGCCATCGAAGCCACCCGGTAGCGGCTACAGCCCAGGCTGACGCACAGTGCGCGACAACCCCGGGCTGTGCCCCGGGCCTTCTTCTGGGAGGCCCGCCGGCTGGCCGGAGGATGCCTTGCAGTGCCGGGGTTATCCTCCGCACCGGCAGCCGAGAATCCGCCCGTATGCTCCAGTCCCAGATGATCCTCTACCAGTGGACCCAGTCCGCCAGGCCCGCCGTCCTGGCCAGGCTCTACCTGATCCTGCTGCTTGCCCTGATCGTGGGGTTCCTGGACCCGGACACGGCCCTGCCGTCGCTGGCGCTGATGACCAGCGTCTTCGTGACGGCGGTCCTCTTCCTCGGCTTCCGGAGCCTCATGGTGACCGTGACCCCCTCCGATGTGGAACTGGCGTACTCCCTCGGGTGGCCCAGCAAGCGGATCGAACGCTCCCGGATCGTCTCTGTCGAACCGCTGGAGGTTCCCTGGTGGGACGGCGGCGGGGTCCACCTCATCTCCAGGGGCTGGATTTGGAACGTATGGGGAATCGAGACCGTCCAGCTCACCTTCTCCGACGGCAGCCGCCTCCTGATCGGCACCGACGACCCGGAAGGCCTCACCTCGGCCCTCAGCTGAGCCGGCACCGGACCGGGTCGGAACTCTTTCGATCATATTTCCTCCGAACGGTGGTCCCAAAGCCCCATGTGGTCGGAGGTCCGGCCAGCCCCGGATCCCCAGCTCTACTGGTAGAATGGGTGACTGACAAGCATTGACATAATATTACAGTGCTTGATCAGCGCTAAGAGAGAGGATCGAAACCCATGGGTACCTTCAGCTGGCCGGTACGGATCTCTAGCCTGGACGGCCGCCGGATTAGAGAGGTCGAGATGACGGTGGACACCGGGGCCGCCTACACCACTCTGCCCGCCCGGCTCCTACACGAGATGGGGATAGAACCGACCAGCCGGCGGACCGTCCTGCTGGCCGACGGCCGCCGGGTCGAGTCGGACCTCGGGAGAGCCTGGGCGACCATTGACGGCACCAGCGAGATGACCCTGGTGGCGTTCGGCGAGGAGGACGCTCCACCCCTGCTGGGCGCCTACACCCTGGAAGGCATGGGTCTGGCTGCGGACCCCGTCGCACAGCGGCTGGTCCCTACCGAGATGATCATGTACTACAGCCACCACCAGGCTGGTAGCTAGATACTATAAGAGATGGTAACGGGTTGTCGTGGTGCTGATCACACGGTAGGCTCTAGAACCAGCTAGCCGGAGGGAACGCCGCTTCTTGCCCAGTGTCGAGGGCCCTGCTGGACATCCATCGGACCTCGCTGCGCAACATGCTGTAGGGAGCCTCCGTCGTGATCGCGGTGCTGGGCACGGCCATCGGATGGGGAATACCGATCGTGGTGGCCGCCCCGGACAGCACATGAAGCCGGCGAGGAGTGCGGAGAGGAGCATATGACCACGGACACAGATCTCAAGATCGCAGCTGCCATAGAGCGGGTCCGGACCGAGATCGCGAACCTGCGTGCCGACATGGAGAGGCGGATCAACCACCACACCCTCTGGCTGGCCGGATTGGTGGTGGCCGCTACCGGCATCATCATCGGGTCCCGGTAGCAGGCTGCCGGGAAAGCCCCCTTCTCGGGTCCGTCTGGATGAAGGAGAGAGAATGACCACTGACACAGATCTCAAGATCGCAGCTGCCATAGAGCGGGTCCGGACCGAGATCGCGAACCTGCGTGCCGACATGGAGAGGCTCCGGGCGGACATGGAGCGGCTCCGGGCGGACATGGAGAGGCGGATCAATCACCACACCCTCTGGCTGGCCGGATTGGTGGTGGCCGCTACCGGCATCATCGTCGGGTCTCGGTAGCAGGCTGCCGGGGTAGCCCCCTTATTCAGCTTCGACAGGACCGAGGGAGAGAGAATGGCCACGGACACAGATCTGAAGATCGCAGCTGCCATAGAGCGGGTCCGGACCGAGATCGCGAACCTGCGTGCCGACATGGAACGCCTCCGGGCCGACATGGAGAAGCGGTTCAACGAGCAGACCCGGTGGATCATCACCTGGGCGACCGTTCTGGTGATCGGTGCCGTAGGGGTCCTCATCCGGTTCGGCTGAGATCTGTCCGGCCTCCCGAAGGGATCAGGAGTGGCGGCGCGGTCGACCACGCAGGTACCGCTTCGTTCCCCGACACCGGCCGAGAGGCATGACAACGGTTGTCCCCGGATAGCCGGGTGTCCGGATACCCTTCTCGACCGCGTCCGGCGCCCTCGTCACCCGGCGGCGAACGTTTCGGACAGGCCGGGGTCTCCGGGCCCTTGTTCCAAGCACGCCCCGGAGCTAGTACCCCCCGGGTTCTGTCACAGGCCCATTGCATCTCGACCATGCTCACCCGCGAAGAACTCCTCGGACTGTTCGGAATCGAGACAGGCCCTCCACCGTCGCAGCCGAAAGACTCGGGGATGGTACACCTGTAGATCAGACCAACCCTCCTCGCGGTGAGGACACGAGCGCTTTGTTCAGGATCTTCGACTACATCCCCTACGAAGGGCACACAGATCTACCGGAGTCGAACTCCCGCACATAGACCCACGTTGGTGGACGCCACCCCTCTCGTAGAGCGTCGCGAAGACGTAGGCTGCCGGAATCGGTAAGGTCGCTCATGCCGTGACCGCCAGCCGGAATCGGCTTGGCGGGTCTGCCGTCGGTGCGCCATAATCCGGTTCCCCACGGAACGGGTCACGGTATGATGAACGTGAGAAAGCGCAAGGGCACAGTAAACGAAGCTATGAGCACGAGCACCGAGTACCTGTCGTACAAGGCCGCGCAGCAGACCGTCGCTGTGCTACGGGCCCATTGCCATCAGGGAGACGGAAGCGCCGAGGTCCTCGCCGCCTTGGCGGAGGAACTCCGGCGGCAACTTGACGCGGCGCCGATCGATGTACGAGTCGAGGCCGTCGCCCAGATGCTGATCATGATTCAGCTGATCATGATTCACCGGTCCTGGACGGAGGATGTGGCGGCTATGACCGAGGACAAAAGGCGGATCCGGTCTGATTGGGTACAGGTGGGAGGGGACCTTCGGAAGGCTATCTCCCGAGTAGGCGGCGAACTCCGCCTAGGAGCCTGCTGATTATCGGGTTGGGCGGGTGAACCGCCCTGAACCCGGTACCACAGCAGAGTTCCCCACCCGCGGCAAACACGTAACCAGCGTCAACAAGAACTGCGTATCTGTCCATCCCATCCTCTTGTAGGGCATCTTGTCCGAAAAGAACCGGGGACCCGCAGGTCCCCGGCGTGAGCCCTCATCGGAGGGCTATTCAGATTTCGGGTGTCTGTCCGACTCCCGGGAAGCTCTCAACGGAGAACTCAGCCCCAAAACCAGGGAACCTAGGACTCCCTTTAGACCTGGCTCCCGATCAGGGAGAACAAGTGATGTGAAAGATACGTCAAGGCTGCTCGTTGGTCAACCCGGCCTTGACAGTCAACCCTGTTCGGTGAATGCAAGACCGACTCACAGTCGTTCACACGTCCCTAGTTCGCCTTGGTTTAGGGATAATCCCTAAAACACTGTCATATCGGTATAGTGTGGCCACTGTCTCAGAAGTACTTAGGTATAATACTCAAATAGTGCCAGAAGGTCTCGAATGATGTACCCGCGACGTATCCTGGATGTTGTACACCGCCTCATCGCCACACAGCCGGTCGTGATCCTCGAAGGACCCCGAACCGTGGGCAAGTCCACGCTGCTTCGGGAGATAGCAACCGCATCGCAGGTTGGCATAGTCGACCTCGACGAACCCGACATCCGACATCAGGTAGAAGCCGACCCGCAGGGGTACGTCAGCCGCCCTCGACCGGTTCTCATCGACGAGTACCCCAAGATCCCCCGCCTGATCCAACACATCAAGGCCCAGTTGAACGTGGACGGATCACCAGGCCGGTTCGTGTTGACCGGCTCGGCTTCCTTGGAAGCGAACAAGTCGGATCCGGGTGCCTTGGTAGGCCGGTACACCGACGTGCTGATCCTCCCCCTCAGCCAGGCTGAGATAGACGGCCGGGAAGGGAACTTCATGGAACAGGCCTTCGGGGACATCGGAGCGCTCCGATCTTCCGGTCCTTCCGTCACCACCCGCGGGTCGTACATCGAAAGGGTTCTCACCGGCGGATTCCCCCTCCTCGTGAGAAGCCTCGACCCGGCTGACCGGTACCAACGGTTCGCGAACTACATCGACCAGTCCATCAACTACGGCATGGCGAACCTGTACGAAATCCGCGAGCGGGAGTACCTGCAACGGTTACTGCACCGGTACGCAGCCCAGACCGGCCAACTCCTCAACATCAGGGGCGCCGCCAGAGACGTGGAACTCAAGTGGGGCACCGCCGAGAACTACACACGGCTCCTCGAGTTGCTCTTCCTCATCCACCGGCTTCCGGCCTGGAAAACCACCGACCGGGGACCGGTCTCCCGTCCCAAGATCTACGTGGTCGACTCCGGAGTCGGAGGCCGGCTAGTGCGGCTAACCCCAGAGCGGGTCACCAGCGGGGAACCACTCTTCCTGACACAGTACGGACACCTACTGGAAACCTTCGTCCTGGGGGAGGTGCGCAAGATGCTGTCATGGTTGGACGGCCCAAGCGTCATCGGCTACTGGCGGAACCGGCGAGGCGACGAGGTCGACCTGGTAGTCGAACGTCCCGACGACGACACAGTCATCGGCATCGAGATCAAAGCCGGCTCACGGGTGACAGCCGACGACTGGAAAGGCCTACGCATACTCCGCGACGAAGTCGGATCACGCTTCCGAGCCGGGCTGGTCATGTACACCGGCGACATGCCCTACCGGCTCGACGACCACATATACGCGATACCCATCGACAAACTGTGGGGTGGGGCACCTCGGCAGACGGGACGGTCCCGAGCAGCGGATCGGTGGCAGCAGACCGGAGAAACAACGAAACGCGACAAAGACACGAGCGGTCGTCTGTTGACAGCCGACGGGGATCCCCTCCCCCAAACGGTTCGCTCCGCTACCCAGGAGATGATCGACCGTATCGGCATTGGCGAGGCGTCCTACTGGGAAGTGGCAGTCGTCCCGTCGGAGAACGTTCACTTCGGCGACTTCTACACAAGAGACGGTGTAGCCGGAGCCCTCTACGACTTCGACGCCTGGTCCGGCGGGAAGACCGAACCGATCGGCCAGTGCATATCCGTCGTACATCAGCCACGCCGCTCGCTCATGGGCCACGATGTTGCAGGCTTCGGCGCCTTGGTCCACCCACTCGGGACGATGACCTTCATCATCACCGCAGCTGAAAACCCGCCCTATGGCTACTCCGAGCGGACCCTTCTCACCGAATGGGCAGAAGACCTAGTCCGGTTCGCCCGCCTAATCCTGTCGCCTCACGCCACTTCGTGGACCTACTGGTCAGCGGGACGGAGTCTCCGAAACGGACAGCCCAAGTTCTCGGGCATCCTGGGCTACACGCCCGGAGCAGCACCCACACGGGAGGCGGTCGTGAACGATCCTCCACACAAGGGCATCCCGCTGGACGAAACCCCCGAATCCGAAGCCTTCCACCTGACAGCAACCTTCTACGAATGGTTCGGTATCCCCGCCGGAGACCTCCCGCAGCCAAACAAGTCAACCCACGTCTGATAGCACAGTTCGGCGGGGCACGAACGCGCCCGGAAGGAACGGAGGCGCCGAAGTTGTACGTCGGTTTCGTTGACGAGTCCGGTACCCGCCCCACCAGCAGCGGTATGGTCGTGGCAGGCCTGATGATCCACGAAGAAGATGTCTGGCATCCGCAGCAACGCCTCGACGGGTTTCTCCACCGCCGTCTCAAGGATCTGGGTTCGTGTCAGCCTCGTGGTACATGACAACGACGGAGGGTCACACGCGTTCTGCCCCGACGCGCCGGATCAACTCATCCCGTAACACGACCTCCAGCACGGAGTAGACATGATCCCGGTTGATCCCGTGTTCGTAGACAGCTGTCCGGATCGTTATGGAGAGGTCGCGTATCTGCGGATACGTCCTGCGGACATGCTCGAAGCTGAACTCTTCGATCTCGAACGGCTCGGTACCGGTGTCTTGATCTCGGAGTGAGTCGGCTTCCTGTTTCGCCCACATCACCGCATCCAGCTTTGCGGAAAGCTTCTTGCCGTAGTCCGTCAACGCGAGAGGACTCGTCATCCCGACCGGTTCAGCCGGCAGCCGGCGCATGATCTTCTTGATGTCGTCCCGGATTTCGACCGTGAATCCGGTCACGGTCCTCTTGTGTTCGTTCATCGAACCTATCCGGATCAACCACTTGACCATGGCACCCACCAGAGCCACGGTGACAATCGCCGCGGGGCTGATCCAGATGAGCGGGTTGTCTCCCATCGAAGTGTTCCTCTCCTGTCCGGCGCTACCTCGTCCTATCTCGCTCTGCCGGTTACGTCGACGACCGGGGTTCTATACTACACGTATACAAGTCTTAACAAGGTCTGTATCTGTTTAGATTGTGTTGAGATGATCTGCCTGCGGTGCGGTTGCCGCGAAACGTCCATGTTCGCAAACCGGGCGTCACCCGTGCCCTGTGGCCGCCGGTTCCGTGATGGGTCGGGTCGTTCGCCCACTTCCCGTTCGGACCGGAGTCACGGACGGGGTGCTGCACGACAAGAACACCTGACCCGATCCGAAGGGGAAGCACACGGGGGCGTCGAGACCGTCCGGATCGCCTTCTCCGGGGGCAGCAGCCTCCTGATCCGCACCGACGATCCGGGAGGCCTCCCGCCGGCTCTCGGCCGAGCATCGCTTCGTCCGGCCGGCCGTGGCGGGCAGGGAGCTTCCGGAGGCCGGGTCTGAACCGGAGCGGGGAACGATCACTGATCGGGACGCCCCGGATCGAGGCCGGCCGAGCGCTCTCCTATACCTATATATAGGCGCCCGCACCCAGACTTGTATGTCGACCGGTGGAAACAGGGGACACGAGGACACGAAACGGGTCGTCGCAGGTCAGGTCTCCCGGTGGGATCGGTTCGCGTGGACCTGAGAGACCGCGGAAGAACCCTGGCCTGTCGGGCAGGAGGGGCAGCGGGCCGCCGGTAGTTCCGAACCGCCGATGCCCAAGAAAACAGTTGCAAGTGTGTAACTACTGGCGATGGTTGGCGATATTCGCAGCTTGACAAGCAGATAGAGCACGACGATACTAACCCCCACGATCACGGCCCCGGTAACACCACGACCGTATCGGTTCATTACACGAAACAGGAGACCATCGAGGGAGAGAGGCGGAGGGGACACAGATGGAAACGTTGCTGGAATATGCCCCGCTAGCGACTGTCGCGATGGTCGCCCTGCTGGGGATCGGATTGTGGGTAGATCGCTCCGAGAGCCGAGAAATGAGGGCTGAGTGGAAGGGCCACGTTGACAAGGACAGGGAAGCCTTCAGGACCTTCATCGAGACAACCCAGGAGATTCGACGGGAGAGGGCCAAGTGGGAAAGGTCCGTTGATGTCGACAGGAGTAACTCCAAGACCTTCATGAAGACCTTCCAGCGGCAGTTGGAGACCTTCCAGCGGCAGTTGGAGACTCTCCAGCAGCAACTTCAAGAGGTACGCGCCTTGGTCGCCGGCAGGCAACGACCTTGGTTGGGACGGTCCAGTCCGTTGCGGCTGACCGAGGAAGGGCAGAACCTCAGCGGGCAGCTCGGTGCCGGAGCCTGGGCCGGGGCCGCGGCAGAGGAACTCACGGCCAAGGCGAAGGGTCTGGAGCCCTTCGAAATCGAGGAGATGGCCTTCGGCTACGCCGGCGGGTTTGAGTTACCCAGGTCCATGCGGAGGATCGGTTACAACGAGGATGTGCCCCTGGCGGTGATCAGGCAAGTCCTCGGTGTCGTGTTGCGGGACGAGTTGATCCACCGGTCCGAGGTCACGTAGCCGGCAAACTCTGTCCAAGTCTCTGCGATCAGGTCACGGTTGGTGAGCCGTTTCCCGAGGCATCGAGCGTGCTACGAGGCTAGGCAAACGGCTCATGTACCGGGACCTGACAGCCGGGGAACAGGTCTGCGGACCGCCACCCGGCACGTTCATCCGCTACGCCTGAACAATTCTCCGAGTGGGCTCACCTAGAAGCGATTGTGGTGTCTGTGTGGATACAAACAGACGCTGCTCAATGGTTGGGTTGGCTACATCAGCTAACCGAAACAGAAGCCGCTGCTGATCTTCGGTGAGATCGAACTCTTTTAGAATCCGCTTGATCGGCCATTCTCGCTTAGGCTTGAGGATTTCAATACCGAGAACGGTACCCTCAGAATCAGCGTCCACGAGCGTCCCAGCGTCGATGAAATGGGTCTTTACGTCCTGACTGTGTCTGAACCGGATGTACAGGGCATCCGCTGCCAGATCATGGCATACTCTCATATCATCCTCCCTCCCATACTACTGTTATCACAAGTTGTGTGTTGTCAGCAGGTGTGCAGATTCGCAGAATCCGTCCCCTGACCAAACCTCGCAATCATATAGAACTGCCGATTCCCGGCATTGGTTCGATTGCATGGCGTAACGCCTCGTCTATGTGATCAGGGGTGACGCCGCGTTCGGCCATCTGTTCCAAGGCATGATTTGTGTATCTCACGACTTCCCTGCCCCCCAACTCATGGGCTTCATCGGGGCAGAGCTGTCACTGTTGCGGCTTGCGGCGGTTGGCTCGGACGAACATGGCCCGCGCTAGGTCGTGAGGGGATCGGGGTGGTCGTACCTTGCTGACCCGTCGGACCTTGGCCACCTTTCGGCGGTTGGCACGTTCGTGGCGGGACGTCGCGGGGGTGTTCCTTCCTACAGATTCGGCTGACAATCCATAGTACCACCCGTTACTGGTATGCGATGATGGTCTGGGCGGTGGGCCGTCGGGTGGTGGTCGGTCTCGGACGCGTGGTGGTCGTGGTGGTCGGCTGTTGTGTGGTGGTCGGCTGGGTCGGTGTGGTTAGAGGGACGAACTGTCGATCTGTGTTGGTTGTGGCAGGCCGGGTTGTGGTAGTGGGCTGTGTGCTGGCTCTGGTAGTGGGTGCCGGGTCGTCTTCCCAGTTGCATACGGCAATGACGAGGATGACGAGCACGACGGCGATGGCTGCTCGGACCATGGGTTGGTGGTCCCTTCGGTTGGGGTCTGGCATTCACGCCAACGAACACCCGCGACCGCAACCACCGAAGGGGCGTTCAGGACGATGCGGCCCCCGGCGAAGCCCTGGAGGTTGTCGGTCACGACTTTGCCGGAGGCCCGGTCTCGGGCACCTAGGAGGGTACTGAGCAATCCACCAGCGGCATGCCAACCGCCGGCATAATCCCTGGTCGGCGGACGGCAGGCCCCAGCAATCGTCATTGGTCAGCACCCTCCTACGACGGCGGTCCTATTCACCGGACCCCCTACCCGCGCTCAACCGCAGGGTGAATGCCGTCATGTCCCCATTGATGAGGTTGACGTGGTCCGGTGTGCGTGCGCGTGTCGGGTCCATGAAGAATCCGGGCACGTGGTTGCCGGCAAACGAAATGGGACCCCGTGCGTTCCGGGGTCCCGTCACCAGCGGTATGTCGGCTGCATTCGGCTAACGCCTACTAGCCGGACCGGCAGGCTAAACCCTTATGCTAGACACGCCTGTCACAAAATGTAAACGGCGGGACGGTCTGTTGTCCAGAACAGGGAGATCCAGTTTGTGTAGGTGCGTCCGGTGTGGGTGGTGGCCCCGGTACCGCCCTTGAGTGTACGGACGTTCGCCAAGTCCTGTCCGACGGTGTAGAGACGGGTGTCGCCCTCAACCACACGACGGGTGATCCCAGCCACGAGGTCGCCTCAGAGTCGGATTGTCGGCATCGCGGGTTCAAGTGCTGTCGAATGCGGGATCGGGAAGTCACTCAAAGGTTCACGAACTGCGACGACTACGCAGCCCAGGGGATTCCTCGTAACGCACTACCGACGCTGGCCATGGCACCACCAGAACCCACGCTTACGCGCAGCCCCTCCTATGGTCTCCCTGCACTCGCACGCCGGTCCCACCGCATGACCACCTCAAGGGGATGGTCTGAGCATCCATTCGTAGGCTGGTTGGGTTACCACGTCCTTCGGTGCTTCGGGTGGGAGGCCGCGACGGTTCAGGGTGAGGAGGCGCTTGGTGGCTTGCGGGAACATGGCTCCTGCGGCGGTCAGAGCCCGTAGTTCCCGTGTCGCGGTCGGCTCTTCGGATGCGTCGGCGCATACCTGGATCAGCTCGGGGGGGCCGTCGCCTCGGGCCAGGAAGTCGACCTCGAACCCCTCGGGAGTACGGACATAGGTCGTCTCGTGCCGGCGGCGTTCCAACTCCGCCAGCACCGTGGTCTCCAGAGCGTGACCTGTGTTGGCCCTCCCCGTGCGGTCGAACACGTTGATCAGGCCCGCATCGACCGGATAGGACTTGCGTGGGTTGACCATCCGCTGGCGCTCCGAGCGCGATTCCATCCAGACGGTCCGGACCAGGAAGCAGTCCTCGAGATGGCTGAGATGCTGGTGCACGGTGTCGCGGGCGATGGCGAGGCCTTGAGACCGCAACGCGCGGTGGAACTTCTCGACGCTGAACCTCGAACCGGCGTTGCCGAGGAGATGGCGGACCAGCCGGCGCAGCCCCACGACGTTGCTGACCCGGTGACGATCCACCACATCCCGCAGGATCGCCACATCCACGTAGTCACTGAGCAGGCGTCGCCGGGTTGTGTCGTCCAGTCCCTGGGCTTCGGGGAACCCACCGGTTGCCAACCATGCGGCGAACAGCGTCTCCAACCGGACCCGCTCCGCTCGGCCCATCCGCTCCGCATCCGAGGGTAGAGCCTCGCCCCGGTGTCGCAGCGCCTCGTCGAACGCGAACGGATGGATGAGCACCTGCCAGCCCCGACCACGCAACGCGGTAGCAATCTCCTGGGACAGCAATGCCGCAGAAGAGCCCGATAGGAACACCTCGACGCCCCGCGTGTCGAGCAGGCGCCGGACGAGCCGTTCCCAACCATCGACAACCTGTATCTCATCCAGGAACCACACCATCGGATGACAGCCCGGACCGGTCGCCAACGGATGATCCATGTATTCGTCTACCAGCATCCCGAGTTGCGTCGCGTCGATACCGGCGAAGCGTTCGTCCTCTAGCGACAGCATGGGGAGGCACTTCGGCGCTACACCGGTGGCAACCCTCTCAGCCCGGAGTTGATGCAAGAAAGTCGTCTTGCCGGCTCGGCGCATGCCGACCACCGCAGTCGCCTTGCCTGCCAAGGTCACCCTGCCCGTTACCCGCCGAGCGGTGATACCTCCCACCAACTCCTGTGACTCGGCCAGCTGCTCGAAGAACGGGCCACGCGGCAATGGCGCGACGCCTGGTCCCGAATCCATTTCGCTTTCTCCTTTTATCAAGGAGAGTCTCCCAAACAGTTCTCCCTATCAAAAGGAGAATGATTCGGACCGGAACGAGCTTACGCAACTGGACCCTGTTCCTGATGTTGCTCGTGCTCATGGGACCCTCCTGCAGGAGGGAACAACCCCAAGACGACGTAGAGTACCTAACCCGGGAGGTGTCCAGGCAGGTCAGGATCGAAGGCAGGACCGCCGATGAGGTCAGCGGGATCCTGATCGACGCCACCCGCCACGGCACGGTCGTGGACCGGATCGAGGCGGAGTGCGGGGACGAGGTAGCGATGGACTACTCAGCAGCCAACGCGTTCGGCGGCATGGTCAGAGCCAGCACCCTCCTAGCGGAGATGGACCGGAACTGCGACATCACCATCATCGCATACCAGTAACGGACGGTAGGATGAATTGTCAGCCGAACTGTAGGAAGGAACACCGTGACATCTCGCTATGAACGAGGCGGTTCCCGGAAGGTGTCGAAGTCCGCTCGACGGGTCAGCAAAGTACGACCACCCCGCAGCCCGCAGGGCTTGGCCCGTGCCATGTTCGTCCAAGCCGACCGCAAGCGGAACCGTCAGGTTTAGGATCGTCACCATCGATAACGTAGAGGGTCAGAGAACTACAATCGTGTAATCAGCACGGTTAGCGGTAGTTGCCGATTGACACTTGATTAGTTCACCACTAGAGTAATGTCCCTTGTAGTGGAGAACTCAGTGGGCCACCACATCGCACCCGCACCTCTCTTCTTGTCCCCCTCCTTCGCTCCGCCTTTCCTCCCGCCCGCGAGTTCCCACCGACACGCTTCCCGTCCCCAGACGGATTGATTTGCTAGACAACGGGAAGGAGACACCTGTGACAGTGGACACTGACAGACCAGTAAATGGCAGCGACCGCGGAAAGCGGGCGTTTGTCTTAATGGCTGTAATGGAGACCAAGCCCAAGATCACCCGAGAGGAACTGATAAGTGTTCTTGATTGGTCACCGGATGATCTCGACAGAGCATTGAAGGACCTGGATCTGCTCATCCGAGAATCAGCGTAGGATGGAAGTCGAACTTCCGTGGATGCTGTACTGGGTGATCGGTCTCGGATCTTTAGGTTCGTTGATGAGTGGAGCTATCCGTATCTACAACAGTCGTAGCACACGCGAATTGCGTTACGCACAAGCTGCCGAGGCGTGGTCGATGGCAGATCGACATCACTCAAAGGCCTCTGGGGCGGCCCGAGAGTTTGGGGGAAGTGCGTCGGGCGCGCTCCCGTCAACCATCGGCACACCGGTTTCATTCGATCAGGATGGGAAGATCGTCCTAGGAGGGTGCTGAGCAATCCACCAGCGGCCTGCCAACCGCCGGCAAAATGCCTGGGCTGGCGGGCGGCAGGCCCGAGCAATCGTCATTTTTCAGCACCCTCCTAGTGTCCTGTATCGGGAATTAGCTGGAGATAGCCTCCTCCGCCTGG
>MKWU01002040.1_pt1 | contig 32069 bp, 31 predicted proteins | sample 809101 | NCBI WGS metagenome assembly MKWU01 (sample SAMN05860141, study PRJNA318959) | sponge metagenome | host: Aplysina aerophoba | place: Slovenia: Piran, Adriatic Sea, Gulf of Piran | collected 2013-05-07
TGGCCAGCGTCTCCGGGGCGATGCTCTGCCAGCGTTCATGCATGCTCAGGGTGAGGCGCTGCAGCGTGCTCACCGACGGCGTCATGCCGCCCATCTTCGCGAAGAACTCCTCCGCTTCACGCGGCGTACAATGGCCCATCATCATCAGACCGAGCTGCGCCGCCGGCCGCGTCAGGTAGTCGTCGATGAGGCCCAGGCTCTCGTCCACCGGCACCACAGACGTGCTGCTCGCGCCGTTGCGGTAGCGGGCACGCCGAAAGGTCACCGGACCGAGCGTCGTCATGATCGTCTTTGGCGTCGCCGCCACACGGAACCAGCTCTGCCCGTCGCGCTCGATCCGGCTCGCACCGTCGTCCCGGCTCTCGGCCCAGGCTCCAAGGAGCTTGCAGCCCAGGACGTTCATGGTCTCTCGCAGCTCCGTCTCAACCGTCTCGAACGTCTCCGCAGACGAGTCCGATCGAGCCTGATCGCGACAGAAGTCGACCACCTGGACCACCGCTTCGGCCACTTCGGACGGCAGCTCGGAAAGATCGATGGACGAGAGGGCGGGAGACTGCGACACTGGCATGGGTTCGCTCCTGATGCTGGCTTGTACGGCGTAGCATCCTACCGCATCTCGCGGTGCGGAGCGTTCCCACCTACCACCCCTCGATGCCGCCAGCGTGACAAAATCCCGCCCTGCAGCGGGCGATTGTCACGAAACGCCGATTTGGGCTGTCTACAGCCATCCATCAATCGCGCTAAATCAATGACTTACGATTGCCATGCCAGACCTACACCCAACTAATGGTTCCCAATCTCTCTTGTCCGGCTCCAGCATTGTCCAATATGGCCACCATCCAGTGCTGCGACCTACCCCAAACTCTCTTCCAAGCTCTTGAGCTAGCCGATCATGTCTGCCCTTATCCGTTTCTGTCATTACAACCCTGGACTGTGGAGACGCTACACCGGCGCCCCATCCATTTGGACCTGCCCCGCTGTTGTTCATACAGATAGTCATGCAGGATACAGCTTCGTCTATCTCAGCATACCTATACTTGTACCAACTTCGTCCATATAGACGGATGTGCATTTGCCATCGCTGTCCATCCCCGTAATCGCAGATAACATCGATGTCGGAACGATAGGCCTTCAGATTATCATCTTCGCTGGCGGCGACCGTGATTCGCTCGCCCAGTTTCTGAAAGAAATTCCTGCATATGGTGTCACTCACAGCTGGCCATGCTTGAGAGACCGCATACGCGAAGTCTAGATTGTCCTGGTCCCGCAAGGCCAACTCCAGGATCGCTTTGGTTTCGGCATCTCGCGTCATCGTTAAGTCTCCGAATGTTCGCCGGCAGAAACGCTCTGCGTCCCGTAAGAACCACCGCAACCGATCCACCTCGCATCTTCGTCGACTGTCCTCAAACCAATCCGCGAGAGATTGCCGCGCACGATAGCGCTCGAATTCGCGGTCTCTTTCCCCTGTGCCAGCACAATACGCCATAATCGCGAAATGCTTCTGCCGGTTATAGAGTTTCTTGGCATCGATGCTCTCAGGCGACGGGCCTTGTCCGGTGGGAGAGAGATAGACCAGAAGAAACCGATCCTCGTACTGCTCTTCAAGATAGTCCATATAGTCAGCCACTTGATCCTTCGAATCGTTTGCGTAGGGCTTGTTCTCAATCGCCAGACAATACTTTGTTTTCCCGGCGCTAATCATTTCGACCGACACATCGATGCGGCGAGACCCCGTAATCACCAGCTCGGTGACAACGGTTATGCGATCGCACTCGTCAACCGCGGGCCAGCAGAGGGCGTGACGGACTCCGTCCAGGCTCAAGAACGCAGACAAGAAAAGCGTGCCCTGCCCATGTCGGGCCTCTGGATCAAGCAGGTCGGCCACGATACGGGATAGTCCCAACTCATCGTAACGCAGATAGTCGAAGACGTTGAAGCGATGGGCAAGAGACCGGTCGAGCGCACGGTTGAGATAGCGCGCGGTCTGCAATCGAGGAAGAAGCTCGGCAAAAAACTGGCCGTAGTCCATAGCGTGCAAATGCCTATTGCTTTGGTCTTGGAGAGTCAATGAGAGAGAAATGTGCGTTGTGGGGATTTTGGAGCGCGGCGGTCTTGGAGCGGGCGGATATCGACTGCCCGATCCGGTTTGATCGAGCAGAATCCCAGCATTTTGGCGCGAGAACGGAACGATACTGGAACATGATCGCGAGGGCGACCGCGGAGTTGCATCTGCCGGCAGGTCGGGCCGGTCGTTCGGCGATGTCGGAAGGCGGATGAGGCGTCAGCCGGTGTCGCGCAGCGGCACCGCGCCCACCAACGAGCGCATCCGCTCCGCGCGGCCGTCCCGCACCTAGCCAAGGGCCAGCGCCATCATCACCGCCAGCGCCAGGCCGACACGGGTCTTCATCTTGGCGAGCCCGCGGATGTAGTGGGTCTCGAAGTTGAAGCTGTTGTCGAAGCGGCTGTTGATCCGTTCTATCGCGGAGCGTCGGTTGTAGCCGCGCCGCCAGGACGGGCTGCCCCACGGCGTCGGGGTGAAGATGCGCCGGTCGTTCCTGTCGAGGTCGATGCGCACGATGCGGCCGTACTCGCCGGGCTCCACCCCGCCCGCCCGGTGGCACGCCTTGCTGCCGGCGCAGTCGAAGCCAAAGGTCGCTGCCGGGCAGCGGTATTTCAGCGTGCCGCAGAGCCCGCGGTCCGCCTCGAAGCCCTGGAAGGCCATCGCCCGGACCTCGCCAGTCTCGGGGCATACGCAGGACACCTGACCGCGCTCGTCTTGGACGACGACATCGGCGCGGTCGGGGAACAGCGCCCGCGTGATCGGCTTCTTCGGGTCATAGTCCGACTCCTCCTTCTCGGCCTTCCACATCAAGCGCGTATCGACCAACGGCCGGATGGTCCACTTGTCCCACAGCAGCTTCTCTGTGGGGCGTTGTCGAGACCGCGGTCGGCGCTGAAGTCGTCGCAGCGCTCGGCCATCTCCGGCGCAATTGCGAACAGATCCTTCAGCATCTCGGGCAGCACCTTGGTCTCCGCACGGGAGGCCCGCGTTACCTCGAAGGCCACCGGGGTCTCGTAGTGGGTGTCGGCGATCAGGTGCAGCTTGTAACCGAACCATAACTTCACCCTCTTCCAGATCTTGCCGGTTTTGCTGTCCACCCCGCTCGTCTAATGTGGGTGGGCATCATGCCCTAAGAATGGTGAGGAATCTATGCTTCCCCCCCATTTTGAACCCATCTGTACCGGCGCTTAAGAGATGTTTTTCTGTCACGATAAGGTTGGTTCGCGGATCACGCGGTGCTGTTGAATAACTTCTATTACTCTCTTCTTGATTTACATTATCCCAGCAAGGGTCGAAGCACTTGATTCGACTTCCCTCTTTTCCGTGCAATAGAATAGCATGTTCACCGTTTGATATATTGCAAACTGCTACTTCACGATGGAAATTCAAACTCTTTACTTCATTTATTACCTTACCCTTTCGACAAGTGCATACCTTGAATCCTGCTATTCTACCCAAGCACTCCATTACAGAGAGATAGTACTCGTACTCATCATCACCCCGCCACGCAGTTTCGGAGAATTCGGTATACTGAGAAGTCAGGCTGCGTAGTAGTCGGTCCTCCATGGGAGAAACCAGGTGCTTGCACGCAACACCAGTGCACCTCTGACGAAGCAACATGATTCCGTTTATCATTGAAGCATACCAGCAAGTGACATTGGTGAATTGGTACATTAATGGTTGCATCATACTACTCCCCTTGCGATTGGATTATACTCAACGACTGGGTCTGTCTGCGATCAGGGGATCCTGCCAAAAGGCAGTCCAGACAGGTGCGGTCTCCGGTGGGAATGTTCGAATTAATGCGCGAATAAAAGAGGTCGAAATACTGCGACTCTGCGAGCGCATTCTGTATCGTGAAAAGGGCCTTCGGAGAATCTCAGGAAGCGATTTTGACACATTCGATTCTCTTGCAAAATAGCTGAGTCGAGCGGCTTTCTTGCCTGAGTTGAGGACATTGCGGTGGGGCCAGTCCATCCTCACAAGTATGATGGGCTGCCGAGAAACACCGCATAATGCCCACGGAGGAGTGGCACGGTGTCCCTGCCCGAATTGCCATGGGAATATTGTTACGCCTTTCAACTGGAGCTGTTCCCGGGGCTCGAGAGCGAGTTCGGCCCGACGGGCGAGCGCAAAGAGCTCTTCGTCGCGGTTCTGGAGCTGTTGCGGGTCGAGGGTCTTCCGCCCCACTTTCGCGGTCAGGCAGGGCGGCCGGAGGAGGTCCGCGCGTCGCTGGTACGTGCCTTCATCGCCAAGGCCGTGTTCGATGTTCCGACGACGCGGGTGCCGATCAAGCGCCCCAAGCTTGACAGAAGGCTCCGGCGGCTTTGCGGCTGGAGCGGCGCCGGCCGACTTCCGAGCGAGGCTACGCTTTCGCAGGCCTTTTCCGAGTATGCCGGAAGCCGTCTTGCGAGCCGTCTGCACGAGAAGCTGGTTGCTCGGACCATGGATGATGGTCATCTGGTGGGGCATATCTCGCGAGATGAGACGGCGATCGAGGCGTGGTAGAAGCCTTAGCCGAAGCCGGCGAAGCCGAAGCAGCGCAAACTGGAACGGCCTCGCAAAGGAGAGGAGCGGGCGAAGGAGGCAAGCCGGCTTGAACGGCAACTGACGATGACCCTGCCGCAGATGCTGGCGGACCTGCCGAGGGCCTGCGATGTCGGCACCAAGCGCAACGCCAAGGGCCATACCACCTCCTGGATCGGTTAAGCTGCACATCGGCACGGCCGGTGGCGGGGTCTGCGTCAGCTGCATCATGACTTCGGCATCGACGCAGGACTCCCAGGTGGCGATTTCGTTGGAAACCTTGGCGGCCGGGCGGGTCGAGCCCGGTGATGCGCCGCGAACAGGGAGCACATCTCCGCCAACTGCACGCCCAGGCTTTCAGGTTCCTCGACCGTCACCGTATCTCCCCAAGTGAACAGGTGCCAGCACATCTCGCGGGTGCCTCCGGCCATGAAGCGGACGGTCAGCGAGCCGTCATCGTTGTGCGCGATTTCCTGTCCCGGGTGGAACAGGAAGGACGCTGCATCCGCCGCAGCCTCGGGCGCGAAGCGCAATGCAACGTCGACCGGTTCCTCCTGGAACACCCCGAAGGACCGGCCCGCGAATTTCCCCAGATCGAAATTTTCGTCGAACTCGAAGCTCTCGTCGGTAGGCGCGGCTTCGCTCATGTTGGCGAGCACCCAGTAGCGCATGTCCTCGGTCCAGTCGGAGCGGCCGACAAGATAGGCCCGGCTTCCGTAGAGGATACCGTGGGGCTGGACCCGCTGGCGGCTCCGCCGTCCCGTCGTGCGGCTGAGATACCGGAACTCGACCGTGCGGCCCGCCTTGATGGCCTCACGCAGGGTCATGAGCAGGCCGGGCTCGACCCGCGGGCGCGGCCCGGGCCGCATGGCGAGCCCTTCGGCCATGGTAAGCGCTTCCAGGTCCGGTTCGATACGGCGCCGTTCCGCCTCCCCCGCGAATGCGTGCAGCTTCCCGGCGAGATCCCGGAGAAGGGCGGCGCGCTCGTCAAAGCCGGCACGCTCTGCTTCCGCGGCCGCGGTCTCCAGTTCCACAAGCTCGTCGGCGGAGACGCGGATCAGGTCGCGCAGGGCGTTTGAGCGCAGTCTCCAGTGCCGCTTTCCGTCTTCCACTTCCTCGTATTCCAGCGGCCCGAAGGCGTGCTCCACTGCATTGCGCATGCGCTCCGCGGTCCGCCGGCTGACTCCGAATTGCGACCCGATATCGTCGAGCGTCAGCCCGCCCGCGCCCTGCAGGCGTATCGCGAGGCGGACGATGTTGGCAATCCGCTCATAGCGCATGGTTCCCGCCCTTCCTGCCGAGTGGGCGTTCAGCATAGACGGTGCCGAAGGCGCGGCGGAAGCGTCGGCGGTGGCATTTGCGGCGGCTACGGACGGAATCCGATCGGCCGGCGCCGTTCGGCTTTGGCGTCGCATTCCTCGCCCAGCATTCTGACAAGCGCCGCGGAGTCGTCGAGGCACCTCAGGATTTCCGCCTTCTTTCGAACCACCGCGAAGTCGCCCGGGGTCAAGGTGGCCAGCTGCGACACCTCCGGCGGAGCGTCGAGACCGAAATACCGTTGGAACGCCGATGCCGCCTGGCCGGGAGAGAGATAGTCCAGCGCGATCTTGAAAATGAAGCGGCGCAGGGTGGCGGTGTCGAGGCGATCCGCGAAGTTAGTCGTGCAGGCGAACGGCAGAGGATGGCTCTCCATCCAGGTCAGCATCTCGTTGGTCTGGCTGACCTCCCAGTTCCGAACGGCATGACGCCGATCTGCGAGCAGGGAATCTGCCTCGTCGAATACCAGGAACGCCTCGCTATCGCTCGCCTCGCGGAAGGCCGCGGCGATATTCTGCTCTGTTTCTCCCACCCAGGGAGACAAGAGATCGGATGCCCGCTTTTGCACGACCTCCAGCCCGAGCCGTTCGGCGAGGTAACGGACACAGGCGCTCTTCCCCGTGCCGGGAGGTCCTTGCAGGCAGAGCGAGAAGCGGCGTTGCTCGCCATCGGCCAAGCGCTCGGCAAGCCCGACGAAGTCGGTATCGGTGCTCATAAGTGCTAGATCGAACCGCGCCGATACGCTCTGGACGGGTCTCTCGCAGCGGAGCGCCCGGGCGAGCCCCTGAAGACCGCGGCGCACGGAAGCGATGTCACCGCCTGTGAGGCGCGCGGCAGCGGTCACCTCCGCCGCGACGCCGGGCGGCGCTTCGAAGGCGGTGGCGAGCGCCAGCGCATCGCCGGGGCCCGCTTCGATGTCGTTGCGGGCGAGCTGGCGGGACCAGATGCGAGCCCTGATACGCGGCGGAGGTAGGCGCAGCTCAAGGGCGAACTTCATGCGGCGGAGGAGAACATCCGGGATGTCGTCTCCGTTGTTCGCGGTCCACAATGTGGGCACCGGCGCGTTCTCCAGCAGCCGATTCATGAACAGCTTCGATCCTTCCCGCCCGGCATGGCGGCGGTGGATGCCGAAGAAGGGCGCCCAGCCGGGGTCCGGCAGCAAATCGGCCATTTCATCGAACAGGAGGAGCGAACTCCCGCCGCGCGCGAGCAGGCACTGCGCGAGCGAGAGTTCGCCGAGCCTCTCCGCACGGTTCGGCTCGCCGCCCCTGTTGTCGTGCTCGCCGACGCTGAACAAGGGCACGCCGAGCCTCGCGGCCATGGTCCGGCAAAACTCGGTCTTTCCGGTGCCGGGCGGCCCGTGGAGAAGGATGTTGACGCCGGTTTCCCCGGCCCGCTGCGCGCCCCGGAGGAGCTTCTCGACGTGATCCCGGCTTTCTGCGATGTGATCGAAATCCGCCCATTCGAGCTCCGCCCGATCCGGCTCGCCGAGGAGAATCTCTCTGATCCCGAGCTCCCTGCCGGGGAGGTTGGCGAACCGGGTGAGACGGTCGGCGAGCGCCAAGTCGCCGTCGTCGTCGACCGATACGAGACCCGACCGCACGAGCGGGGCCTCCGGCGTGAAGCGCATTGCGACCGCGCGATGCGACATGTCGAGAAAATAGGGGAGCGCGGAGTCCCGCATGTTGAAGTGGGCCCTGCGGCTCCCGCCCATGAACACGTCGTCGACCACCGATTCGACGATCGGGTCGGTCTGGTAGAGCAGCAGGATCTCGAGGATGCGGATGTCTGTCGCTGAAACCTCGGTGATGTCGGCGAGCCGCCGAAGGCGCTGCGACATCAGGTCGGGTCTCGGCCTTCCCGCCGTGTTCACCTTATCGGCGAGTGATTGCCGGAAGTCGGCCCAACCGTCCTCGCTGAGTTGGGGATCGCCGCGATCGGCCATCCGCTCCCGCCTCCCTCGGCGCCGGCGGACAACCTCGCCCTGTTTCTCGTCGTCGAGGACGGGGACATTGTCGGCGACCCAGGTCGCCAGATCGGCGGCGGCGGGATCGCGCCTGTCGAGGCGCGCGGCGGCGTTCGCGAGGTAGGAAAACAGGAGGCGGCGCTGGTAAGGGCGAAGCATCGGGCATCTCCGGCGATGGGTACCGTCAGAAACGTACCTCACCCATGCGTCAATTCCGGTCGTTCCCATGAATGGCCGGCTGGCGATAAACCGCCTCTCTTGCTACCGGTAGATCGAGACGGATGATGTCGTCGGTCGACACTGTCGGCGGTGTGGGAAGGTAGTCGGATGGACCGGATCGAACTTTGCGGGCGCAGGACGGTGGTTGCGCACAGCCGGCTGGCAATGCGCGAGTTCCGGCTGGACGCGGCCCGCGAACGTCGGCACGGACTGCAGGTCATAACCTTCGAGCTGCTTGCAGCGCGGCTCGCCGGGGGGTTTTCCCGACCCATCGGCGACGATGCCCTGCGCGAGGCCATCGGGTCGGTCCTGCCGGATACGGAACTTGGCGAACTGGACGGGATCAAGGCCCTGCCCGGCACGGTCAATGCGGCGGCCGACACGCTGCGTAAGGCGTGGCGGGCGGGCATCGACCTCGGATCGCGGGCCGGCGCGCACCCGCGCCTTGGCTCGATCGCCGCGCTTGAGGAAGCCGCCCTGGAGGCGTTGCCGCCCGCAATGAAGCGTCCCGCCGACCTGGTGTCAGCCGGGCTCGGCCGGCTGGATCGGGTGCCGATGCTGTTCGGTCCCATCGAGATCGTCGGAATCACCGAGCTTTCGCCGGTCTGGCGGCCTCTGCTGCACGCGATCGCCGGAAGGGTGAACGTGCGCTGGATCGCGGGGCCGAGGCCCGTCCCGCAGTGGCTCGACGGCACCGCAGTCGACATCGTCCGGACGACGCCCAACGCACCGCAGGTCTCCGCGGTGAGCTCGGCGACCGGCTATCACGAAGCGGTGGAGGCGATGCGCTGGGCGCGGGAGCTCGTCTCGTCCGGCCTTGCCGGGCCCGCCGATATCGCCATCTCGTCGGTCGTTCCGGGGGAGTACGACGATCATTTCCTGGCGCTTCGGGGAGACGCGAACCTGGAACTGCACTTCGTGCATGGTGTCGGCGTCACCGCGTGCCGGGACGGGCAGGCGGCGGCCGCGCTCGCCGACATCCTGTTGCGGGGCCTGTCGCAGTCGAGAATGCGACGGCTGAATGCGCACCTGGCGGCGCATCCCGGTCCGTTCCGGGAACTGCCGGAGGGGTGGACGTCGATACTGCCCACCGATGCGCCGTTGTCGTCAGTGGAAGCGTGGACGCGGCTGATCGACGGATTGACGCTCGAGAACTGGCCCGGCGGAACCGATCGCGGCCCTCAACTGTCCGAAATCGTGGAGCTTCTGTCCAAAGGCACGGACGCCGCGGAAGAGGCGGGGGAGAGATTGCTGAGCGGGCGCGCGCTGAGGATCTGGCGCAAGGCTCTGCTTGCCGGTCCGGCCGCATCGCTCGACCTCAACCTGGAGACGCTGAAGCAGGACGATCGAATCGATCCCTGCGTTTCGGTCTGCTGGATGCCCGCGAGCGCGCTCGCGGCGTCGCCAAGGCGGTTCGTACGCCTGCTGGGCCTCAACTCGTCGCGCTGGCCTCGCGGCATCGCCGAGGACCGCCTGCTTTCCGACCACATCGTCCCCGCATCCGAGCTCGACCCCCTCCCGGTCGCCGCCGCCGACCGAAGAGATTTCGAGACCATCCTGAAGACGACGGGGACCGAAGTCGTGCTTTCGCGCGCCCGGCGGGACGACGACGGGCGGCTGCTCGGCCGGAGCACGCTGCTCCTCGACGCGGCGCAGGAGGAAACCTACCTGCGGCGCAACGCCGTCCCGGCGCATGCCTTCAGCGAGACCGACCGGCTGATGGCGAGGCCGGGCGAGTTTCGGTACGATCCCCAGGCGGTTTCCGCGACGGGCTGCTGGCGCGACTGGCAGCGGGATGAGATCACGCCGCATGACGGTCTGACGAGGCCGGACCACCCGGCGATCAGTGCGACACTGGAGCGGGTCCAGTCGGCGAGTTCTCTGCGTCTTCTGTTGCGCAACCCGCTCGGATTCGTCTGGCGCTACGGGCTGGGCTGGCACGCCCCCGAGAGCGGCGACGAGCCCCTGATGCTCGATGCGCTCTCGATGGGCGATCTGGTTCATCGCGCCCTGGAGCGGGCCTTGCGCCTGCTGGAAGCGGACGGCGGCCTGTCCAGTGCTGCCGAGGGAGCGATCGTTGCCGCCGTCGACGTGGCCGCGACGGAGGTCGGGGCGGAGTGGGAACGCGAGCGGGGCGCGCCGCCGCGCGTCGTGTGGAACCGGACCCTGGCGGAGGCGCGCACGCTGGGCGCCCGGGCGCTTTCCTTCAGGGACGGCCGGATGGCCGATGCCCGGGCCTACGGGGAAGTGCCGTTCGGTGGCTACGAACCGAAGTCTGATGCCGCGATTCCGTGGGATCCGGCGGCGGCGGTCACGATACCGGGCGGCGGGTTCCGGATCGCCGGCTTTATCGACCGGCTGGATCTGTCGCCCGATGGCAACCGCGCGCTGGTGCGCGACTACAAGACGGGAAAGGCGCCCCGCAAAGAGATCACGATCGATGGCGGCGCGGAGTTGCAACGCTGCCTCTACGCGTTCGCGGTCAGGGCGCTGCTGGGCGACGATGTGGAGATCGCCGCGTCGCTTCTCTATCCGCGCGACGGATTGGATCTGCACCTTGATGACCCGGGCGCGACGCTTCGTGAGGTCGCCGGCTTCCTTGGGGCCGCACGCGATAATCTCGCGGCCGGCGGCGCAATCTTGGGGACGGACACCGGCGGTGGCTATGACGACCTCGCCTTCGCCCTCCCGGCCAATGCCGCCGCCTCCTGGCGCGTGCGGAAGTGGGAGGCCGCCGTCGAAACCCTGGGGTCCGCCGCCGACGTCTGGGAGGTGCCGTGATGACCGCGCCGCGCAGGCTGCTCGCCGACGACGCTGCGAGAAGCGGAGCCGTTTCGAACCATGATCGCTCTTTCCTGGTCGAGGCCGGGGCCGGGTCGGGCAAGACGGCCGTGCTGGCCGGGCGCATCGCCATGCTGCTGACCGAGGGCATCGAACCCAGGTCCATCGCAGCGGTGACGTTCACCGAGTTCGCCGCGAGCGAACTGCTGGTCCGAGTGCGGGAATTCGTCGACGCCCTGGCGGCGGGCCGTATCCCCGCCGAGCTCGGCGCGGCGCTGCCCGACGGTATCACGGATGACCGGCGCTCCCGCCTGGCCGAGGCGAGGGAGACGCTCGACGACCTCGCCTGCTCAACGATCCACGGCTTCTGCCAGCGTCTGATCGGGCCCTACCCCGTCGAGGCCGATATCGATCCGGGCGCGTCGGTCATGGACAGCGACCAGGCGGAGCTTGCGTTTTCGGAGATTGTGGACGGCTGGCTGCGGGAGGAACTGGCGGGCGACGCCGGCGGGTTGCTGCCCGAGCTGGTGCTGCACGATCCCGGCGCGACGGTGCGGCTGATCGGGACGATCCTCGACCATTACCGGCGCCATCGCGCGATCGGCCATGACGCTCCGGCGACCCTCGGCCCGCTCGCGGATGACTTTCGCGGAGCCGTCGGTCGCTTCGAGGCATTCTTGTCGGCGGTGGAGGTCGAAGAGGCCGATACGGTCGCCATCGTGAACCAGTTCCGGGAACTCGCCGAAGAATATGGGACAGCCCCCGAGCCGGACGCATGGGTCGATCACGTGCGGCTCCTCGCGGCGGAGCTCGATGCCGCGCTGGTCACTGCGGCCGGGAGCTTCCGACAATACCGGAAAAAGGGAAGGTGGATAGCCGCCGCCGGCAATGCGGGCCTTTCCCGGGCCGACGGCGAGCAACTCAACACGACGGCGGAAGCTCATTACGCGCGTTGCTGCGCGGCCTGGTCGGCGTTGCATCAGTCGGCCGCCAGCCGCGTGCTGAGCGAGCTCTTGCGCCTCGTGCGGCCGGTGATGGACCGGTTCCGGGACCACAAGCGATCGGCGGCACTTCTCGATTTCGACGACCTGATCTTCGCCGCGCGCGATCTGTTGCGCGATCACGACCCAGTGCGGAGCGCGCTGGCCGGACGCTACCGGTATGTGCTGGTGGACGAGTTCCAGGACACCGACCCGATGCAGACCGAGATCTTCTGGCGGCTCTGCGGCAACCCTCCGCCCGGTGGGGACGCCGGCGACTGGGCATCGTTCGAGCTGCGGCCCGGAGCGCTCTTTCTCGTCGGGGATCCGAAGCAGGCGATCTACCGCTTCAGAGGGGCGGATATCGTCGCCTATGTCCGAGCGCGCGACGCGTTTCGCACGCAAGTCCCGGAAGGCGTCTTGCCCATCTCCACGAATTTCCGGTCGTGTCCGGAAATCATGCGCTTCGTGAATCTACGCTTCGAGAAACCGCTGTCCGAGGACAACGGTCAGCCAGGCTTTCGCGCGCTCCATCCGTTCCGCGGCGAGCGCGGCGCGGGACTGTCGGTGGCCGCGCTCGACATTGCCGTGGCCGATGACGAGGGCAAGGCGACCGCCTTGCAGAGACGCGATGGCGAGGCCGAGGTCGTCGCCGAAATGTGCGCCCGCCTGATCGGCAGTGAGCCAATAGACGACCCGACGACCGGCGGCTCGCGTCCCTGTAGAGCGGGTGACATCGCGCTCCTCGCCCCCACAGGGAACGACCTCTGGCGTTACGAGGAGGCGCTGGAGCGCCGGGGTATCCCGGTCGCCACCCAGGCCGGCAAGGGATTGTTCGGGCGCCAGGAGATTCAGGACCTGATCGCGGTGACCCGCGTCCTTGCCGACCGGCGCGACACCCTTGCTCTCGGCGCACTCCTCCGCGGCCCACTGGTCGGGCTCACCGAGGAGGAGCTGCTCGATATCGTATGGCAGTTGCCGCGCCATGAGCACAGGCCGGAGGTTCCCGCGCGGCTCGACCTCGGCGTCCAGGCGGACCTCATCCCGCATCCGCTGGCGCGGGACATCGTGGAGAAGCTGCAAACACTGCGGCGCCGTGCTAACGCCACCACGCCGCACGAGCTCCTGTCGCAGGCGGTCGACGTGCTGCGCGTCCGGCCCATCCTGCTTCAGCGCCATGGCGGCCGGGCGGAGCGGGCCCTGGCCAATGTCGATCTCTATCTCGGCTTCAGCCGCGGCTACGCGGTGAGGGGGCTGCGCGCCTTCGCCGAATCCATGACGGCGGCCTGGACCGACGAGGCCCGCGCGGTGGAAGGCAGGCCGGACGCCCAGGAGGAAGCGGTCGCGCTCTACACTATGCACGCCGCCAAGGGGCTGGAATGGCCGGTCGTGGTGCCGGTCAATACGATGACGCAGGTAAGGAAGTCGGACAGCGCCGTCACGGACCGGGCGAGCGGGCGCTTCTTCTGCCCGGTGTTCGGCGTGGATCCCCTTGGGTGCGATGAGGCCAGGGAAGCCGAGAATGGCGAACTGGATCGGGAGCGGGCGCGTCTCTGGTATGTCGCCGCCACCAGGGCGCGCGAGCTTCTGGTGCTGCCCCGGCTCGACGTCGACGCCGGCGCGTCGGCCTGGGTCTCCGTGGTCGATCTCGCGCTCGATGAATTGCCGGCGCTCGAACTCGAACCAGCAACGATTGAGAGCGCGGCGGGGGACGCGCGCGCCGGGAACGAACAGACACGCGAGGTGTTCGCCGCAGAAGCTGGCGCAATACGGGAACAGGAACGGACGATCGCGTGGCGGGCACCTAGCCGGGACGAGTGTGTGGATGGACGAGTGGTCCAGGAAGGAGAGGCGGAAATCCTTGCAGATGATGGAGACGGTGCGCCGATTGAGGACAGCGCCGCGACACCGGTCCAAGGCGGGCTCGACCGCGGGCTCATCCTGCACAAGCTCATCGAGGAGGTTCTCACCGGGGAAACGGCGGAGACCGGACCCACTCTCGAAGCCCGGGCGGTGAGTCTTATTCGGGAATTGGGGCGCACTGTGGAGGTCGACGCCGCCCAGGGATTGAATCCGGCGGAACTTGCCGGATGCGTCGTTCGGGCGCTGTCGCTCCCCGAAATCGCCGCGATCGGAAGCGACCTGGTCGCGGAATTCCCGGTCTACGCATCGAGGAAGACGGAAACGGAGGAGGAGGCGACCGCCGGAATAGCGGATGCGATCGCTTTCGACGCAGAGGGACGGCCGCGGGTCGTGGTCGACTGGAAGAGCGATGTCGACCCCTCGCCGGAGACCGTCGAACACTATCGCGCCCAGGTTCGAACCTACCTCGACATGACCGGCGCCGAGCGTGGCCTGATCGTCATGATGACCAGCGGGAAGGTGATCGAAATCCGTGACCGGGGATGACGGACGTGAGGCTGCGGGCGCGTGACAGCTCCCCGGGGGTGGAGATCGCCCTTGCAAGGTCCGTCGAAGGGACAACGGATGAAGCGGCATTGATCGTGGCAAGCCGGATGCGGCAATCTATACTGGTCGCCACACCTGAGACGGGCGGTGGAATAATGACCGAGTTCGGATTTCCGTCATTTTGCTCTGCCGACTTACGCTTCATCGGTGACATTCTCTCCGACCCGCTGACGAGGGCCATACGAAACGACACACTCTCGTTTCGCGCACCGGTGTGGTCCGAGGATGCGCGTCGGAGCCTGGCCGGACTTGGCGATGCGCGTTCCGATGCCGTGGCCGTCGCGATCCGGCGAGGCACTCTCCGTTTCGCCGTGACGCCATACTGGCCCTCGGGGCTTCAGGCTATCGAGAGCGTTTTCGCGCTGAAGCGGCGGCCGCATCTGTTTCGGGCCGAGCCATCGGTAACCTGGGCGACGTTTACCGAGCCGCAGCTGACGAAGGGGTTTGCCCGCTTCCTCAACGATCCTGAGCCGGTCGCGCGCATAGAAAGGGTTCGCTCGCTGCTGAAGGCGCTGGGCGCTGCGGAGTTGGGCAAAGGGATGACCAAGGTCACGGTAACCGCGGAAGCATCCACCACCGGAAACAGGCGCATCGATCTGTTGATCGAATGGCAAGATACGTCGGAACGACCCTATGCAGCCGCCATCGAGGCCAAGCTCGGCCATCACGTCACGAGCGGCCAATTGCCGGCGTATCGCAATCATCTGCGGAAGATCGCGAAGGACCGTCGGCTGCTGGTAGTCGTCGCGCCCCGACTGACGGTCGGAACCGAAAGATCGCTTCGGCGCAATCAAGACTGGCGCTGGGCAACATGGCGCGAACTGCTGATCGCATACGAACGGACACTGCCGGTCGACTACGACGATGCTGAGTACCTCCGGTTCCGCAGAACTCTCTGGGATCAGACTGGCTGAGGTCCGATGCGATTCCTCATAATCCCGACAGGAGTATGACGATCATGAAATTCGAACCGCCGGAAAGCTATCGGGCCTATTGCAGCGACGTCGCGGTACGGACGGCGGTGGACCATATTCTGTCCGCGGACTCCAAGAAGCCGCTCGCCCTTCCCGCCGACATCGAATGGAAGGATTTGCCGGCGTTCCACAGGGCGGTGCTGTCGGCGCATCAGGTGCGGTGCGAATTCGCTGTGTCCCTGATCGAACTCTGGGATGCCGTCTGGCAGCGCGCACTGGATGGGTGGGATCAAGCGAGCAATCTCGCAACCTTGACCATAGCCGACACGCAGACTTGGCATAGCACGGCACTCGATACGAAGACTACTTGGGACGAGCGCTGGTTTGGCCGTGTCTTTGACATCGGCGGCACGGACCTCCAGTTGGCGTTGGACGTTCGGGTCGACGCGGAGGAATTGCGGTTGCTACTTTGCTTATGGGGCAAAGATGACATGGACCACACCACCGGGCTTGATTTGGGTGACGGCTGGCCGGAACAGGATATCGAAGATGGCGTTGCTTGGACCCGCAAAGACCTCGCACAAATTCGGGATGATGGAATGATCGACCTCGACCCTGTTCGCAAGGCGGCCGAGGATGCTGTCGCCGCCGTCGCTGTCGGTGCTCGGGGTTGACTGAGCGTCCGGAGTTTTCCTCCGGCTTCCAGATTGATGCTATCGGAGCCCAGCGGAAACGTCATGCCCGCGACAGAATCCAATGGTCTCTGTCCCTACACCCTCCTGCCCATGAGCGTATTCCTTCTAGCTTATATCATACCGATTCCTTTATCTTGAGGTAGTGGTCGCCGACGCCTCTGCTCCGACGATTCGGATCAACAGCCGATTGCGCTCACGTTGACTGCTGCATACCGAAGATTCTCGATAACAGGCTTCCAGTGAATCATGTATGTGCGCGGAGGACTTGGCATGACGCCACCAAAGACCAGCTTATCAATACCAAAACGTGATGAGCTGCGGCGTCTGTTCGATTTGATAGTGGAACTCCCGGACTATGCTTGGGATGACCTGAAGGATCAGCTCGTCGAGCTGACACGGAAAAGATCATTGGAAAGTGCATATCAGGCCGAGCAAATCGAGGAACTCATTGGACTCATCGTTGGCCGTCGCCGCCATGTCGCGCGAATGCGCGCTCTGCGCGCCGAGGATGCGCAATACGAAGGTCAGAGGTAGTTTCGGGCACCCGAAATGGCCCATCACGCGGCATTTTCGCCCTCTCGCGACCTTCCAGGGGACATCGCTCATGAGGGGGTAGACGAGAGCCATCGCCGGCTAGCGACCAATGCGCTGCGCAGGCGCAGCATGACCATGCGGCATCACATTGAGCGCTGCTGATCGGCGCAGATGAGCTTCAGCGGCATGGCGAAGCACTTCACGGAGCTCAGATTGCCGACGCCAGAATGGTTGGAGTCGGCTTGCAGCCGGTCTGAACGTTGGCCCGGATCTCGATAAGGGGGGCGGCGATGTGCGCCGATGCCGGCAAGTTGACCGCAGCATGCGATCCGTAATGAGGGAAGAATCGTGGGACGCAAACTACCGAATTTCTAGAATATTACGTAACTTCAACTTCCTAACGGGTATTCTCAGCGGAGCGAGCGCCCGGCGCCTGAGGGAACTTCAAAAGCGGATTTAGCGCCATCGGTAGATGCCCTCCAGCGCCAGGGCGCGGAGATTGAGGTCACGGATGGGATGCAGGATCGAGCCGGCGCCGGCGTGGCAATGCAGGACGTGCGCCGCGCCGCCCACGTCGGCCCATAGCCCGAGGTGATAGCGGCGCAGGCGGCGCGCGCCCCGCGCGTGCATCAGCACGCCGTCGCCGTCGCGCGGCGTGCCCATAGTTCCGCGCGCCTCCGGCGCGACGCGCACCGCATACTCCTCGCGCAGCGCGGCGATCTGGCGGTCCCACCCGCGCACGCTTTGGGCGTGCACCGGCATGTCGAGCGCGCGCCCGAACTGCTCGCGCAGGACCTCCACCACGAAGTCGGCGCAGTCGTGCTCGCCCGCCACCCAGGGCCGCCCGAGCCACGCCTCGGCCCAATGTTTGTTCATTTCCCTCATGCGCCGGGCGCTCGCTCCGCTCGCTTGGCTACGCGCCATTCGGCGCGCGGCGCAGTCGCGCCGTCCGGGCCTGCGGCCCGGCGCTGGACTGGCACCATGACAAGAGGACCGGGCCGCAGGCCCGGAGCGCGCGACCGCGCGCCGCGCGTAGCGCGTAGGCAAGCGAAGGGAGTGAGCGCCCGCCGTCGAGGGAACATCAAAATAATCCCGGCGAGGTTTGCGGATCGTGGCGCAGGGTGACGGCGGCGCGGCCGAGGAGCGGATCGAAGCCGAGCCGCGCGGTCACGCGCTCGGCGTCGAGCTGCATGCCGGCGACGTCCATGGTGAGCTCCCACTCGACCTCCGGGTCCGGGATGTCGAGAACCTGCATGACGCGCACCGAGGCGCCGGTGCCGCCGCCCGCCGCCTCGATCCATTGCGTGAGGTCGCGGCCCACGTTGTCGATCGCGAGCTCGGCCTGCGGCGCCTGGCCTTCCACGTCGTCGGCGAGGCGCGCGTCGAAGCGGAGCGCGATGTAGCGGCTGCCCTCGATCCTGCGCTCCTCGCTATCGTTGATAACCCGCACCGGCGCCGCGACCGCCGGGTGGCGTATCTCCAGCGCGGTCAGCAGGCGGTGCTCGGGCGCGCTTTCGCGGATCGTGCGGGCATACTGCTCGGCGCTCGGCGGCACGCGGCGGATGTGGGCCGAGACCTGCGCCCCGCCGCTTTCGGCGAGGCCGCGCAGCCGCCAGGTGGTGACAAGGCGCAGCCGGGCGCGGGCCTGCGCGGCGCCGGCCGAGGCCGCGCCACGGATGGCGAGGGCCGGGATGCGGCGCAGCCGGGCGGCGCTCTCGGCAGCCCCGGCCTCGGCCCGGCCACGGATGGCGAGGGCCGGGATGCGGCGCAGCCGGGCGGCGCTCTCGGCAGCCCCGGCGGAAGCCCGGCCGGCGATCGAGTGCACCGCCGGCGTGACCGGCAGCACGCGGGCGGCGGCCTCGGCCGCGCCCGCCGAGGCCGCGGCGCGCAGCGCGAGCACGGTGCGGATCGGGCGCGCGAGCGCGAAGATGAAGAGGTCGCCGTCGGCGATGCTGTCGAGCAGCGCCTGGAAGGCGGCGTCGAGCGCGCCGAACTGGATGAAGTTGGGGCCAGTGTTCCCATGCGTCGCCACGGGAATGGAGGCGGCGGCGTCGCGGGTCTGGAGGTAGACCGTGAGGTCGGCGCCCTCGCCGCCGGCGTCGAAGTAATCGGCGACCGAGAAGGGGCCGCTGTCGTTCACCACGAACATATTGCCGTTGCGCCGGCGCAGCCGGGTGATCGGCTCCTCGCCGGCGCCGAGGCCGAGCTCGCCATCGAGCAGCGCGCCCACGGCGGGGGGCGGGGGGCCCGCGAAGATCGCGCCGCTGCGCGCGGCCCCGGGCCCGGGCCCCGCCGCCGAGCGGCGCCCCCACGGCGGGGCGGGGCGTCCGGGCGAAGACCGAGCCGTTGGCAGCGGCGCCGGCCCGGATCAGGGCCAGCACGTCGAGCTCCAGCCCGTCGGCGTCGAAGTCGGCGAGCGTGAGCGCCGGCACGCGCTCCACGCGGGCGCGCGCCTCCGCCGCGCCGGCGGCCGCCCGGCCGCGCACGGTGAGCGCTTGCGTGATCTCTACCCTGGCGCGCGCCTCCGCCGCGCCGGCCGAGGCCTGGCCCCTCAGCAGCGTGGCGTCGATCCCGTCGTCGAGCGTGAGCGTGACCTTCTGAAACGCATTCGCCGAGAACCAGGCCTGCGCGTCGGCGGCGTTGTCCGGCGTCCAGAAATAGGGCTCGTCGGGGTCGGCGAAGGTGTTGTCCGGGTGATCGGGGCCCTTGAGGACCAGGGTCGAGCTGCCGGGGCCGACGAAGGTGAAGGCCTCGTCCGCCCGCTCCAGCTCCGGGGTGAAGTGCGGCCCCGGCTCGGCCGAGGCGATGGTGGCGTTGATGGCGAGCTCGAATTGCACGCTGCCCGCCACGTCGCGGATCAGGCGCAGATAGGCGCTCTGCCCGCCGGCTATGAGCGCGGCGTCGATCCGGGTGGCGCCGGTCCAGCCTTCGCCGCTGAGCGTCAGGTCGATGACCTGGCGCGCCATCTATCGGCCCCCGCCGCCCTGCCGCCCGGACGCGCTCAGGCGCCGGACGGGATGCGCACCACGACGGCGCCGGCCGGCACCCGCAGGATGTCGTCGGTGCTCGCCTGCGTAACGCTGGTCGCGCTGTTGGCGCCGTCCACCAGCGGCCCCCAGGCGCGCACGGCGCCGCCGGCGGCGGCCGACATGATGGCGAAGTGGGTGGCGTTCTCGACCAGGGCGGTCGGCGCGAAGTCCACCGCCGCGAGGTTCTTCACCTCGCCGTCAGGGTCGCCGGCCTCGCGGCCGAGGTTGATCTCCGCCCGGCCGGCGACGGCGATCAGGTTGTTGCCCGCCGCCGTCGGGTCGGCGGTGGCGAGCGCGAGATAGTCGTCGCCGGCGTTCGCGATGGCGAGTGCCGCCCGATTCTGTTCCGCCGCTGAAATCGGCATGATCTGTCTCCTCGGTTGCTAGAGTCCTGCGCCCTCAAGGGTGAGGGTCGCTTCCCACGAGCGCCGGCCGTCGCCGCCGATGCGCGCCGTGTACTCGATCCCGCCGGTGCCGCCGCGCACGCGGACCTGGTGCAGGGTGCCGCTTTCCGGCGCGGTCCAGGCGAACCAGCGGTGTGCGCAGTCGCCGGCCCAGGCGCGAAAGCGCGCATAGTCGTCATCGTTCGCGATCAGCACCGTGAGGCCGAGCGCCGTCAACGCGCTCGCGAAGCGGCGCTCCTGGCGGATGAAGCCGTCGTCGAAGGGCGTTCGCGCCACGTTGGAATCGTCGGCGACGGCGTAGCCTTCCGCCTCGACCGCGACATAATCGGGCCAGACCAGGCCGCCGGCGCTCATGCCACCGCGTCCCGCAGGCCGAAGCGGCGCGCGATCGCCTGCGACGCGGGGCCGCCGCCGTCCAGGTCTTCGGTCACGACGGTGACGATCAGGCCGCGCGGATCGAGGCGCACCTCGCGGCTCACCTCGCGCTGCGGCGTGCCTCGGTTCTCGAAGGTGATGTCGATTGAGGGCGCGGCGATCTGCGCGCCGCGCGGGATGATGGTCTCGCCGGCCTGCGCGATGATCGGCACCTCGTCCGGCCTGAGGCCGGCGACGCCGCCGGCGTGATAGCGCGCGGCGCCGGCGAAGATCGCCGCCGGCACGCTGCGCGAGACCCCGCCCGCCGCGCCGACGGTGCCGCCGGTGTGGCCGACGCCGGCCTGCAAGCGGCGGAAGGCATCGGCGCCGCCCGCGTCGCCCGCGCCGCCGAACGCGCCGCCGAGCGCGCCGAAGAGGGCATTGGCGAGCGGGATGGTGATTGCCTGCCGCGCCGCCAGCCGGGCCAGGTCGGCGATCACGGAATCGACGAAGCTGGAGAAATCGAGCTTGCCCGATGTGACGAAACGGGTGAGCGCGGATTCCATGGCGCCGAAGGTGCTCTCGGCCGCGGCCCTGGCCTGGTCGAGGGTGCTCTCGCTCCCTCGTCCCAGGGTGCCAAGCGCCAACGTGAACGCCTGGGTCGAGCCAGTCGCACCGGCCAGCGCTGCGCCCGCTTCATCACCCCGCCGGGCGGTATCGCCGAGGGAGCGGTTGAGCGCGCCGATTCCCTGCAGCGCCTCTTGCATGTCCGTACGGACACGGAGCGCAAGCTCGAGATCACCGGGCATTGTTCGTTTTCCTCAATCGCCGGCGCTCGCTCCGCTCGCTTGGCTCCGCGCTGCGCGCGCGGCGCAGTCGCGCCGTCCGGACCTTTGGCCCGGCGCTCCCGATGCACCATTTTGTTCTGTTGCGGGGGGAGCTCATTCTGTCGCCGCGCGGTAGAAGAGGACGATCTGCCGCCATGTCAGGCGCTCGCTGAGGTCGACATGGCCGCGTCCGTGGCCGGCGCGGACGAGGGTGTCGAGCACGCGGTGGAGCGGCACGGGCTCATCTCCCGCGCCGTCGCTCGTGCTGCCACCTGGGCCGCCACACGGCGCAAAAAAAAGCCGCCGTTTGCTGCCCACATCGCCTCGGAGAGAGCGCGACCGTCCGCATCGCTCAGGCGGGCGAGCCAGGCCGCGTCCCGGCTGCAGGCGCGGGCGGCGAGCCCCAGCCAGAGCCCCGCATGGCCAGCGAGCGCGCCTTCGACCGCGAGCGCGTCAGGCCCCTCGCCCTCGGCGCGATCGGGCACCAGCCCTGCCAGCGCCGCGATCAGGGGGCGCGCGATTGCCGTCGCCTCCAGCCCTTCGCGGAAGCGGAACTCCCGCACCGTCAGCGTGATGGCCGCGCCCGTATCGGGATCCGTGACCGTCGCCTGCCGATCGGGAAAGAGCACCGAAAGATCGTCGGCCCCGCCCATCATGCGCTCTGCCCGTCGATATAGAGCGCGGGCTCGCCGCCGCCGGGCTCCAGCATCGAGACGGCGAGCCGGATCTGCTGCTCGGAGGAACGTCCGTCGAGCAGGGTCAGACCGCCGGCCGGCTGGATCGAGCAGCGCGGCGCGTAGATGTTCCGCCCCCGGCCCTCGGCCGAGTCCTCGATATAGCGAAAGGCCCCTGTTACCTGGCCGAGCGCGCCCTGCACCTGATCGCGCGCCGCATCGTCCGGTGAGTAGTCGATGGCGAGCGCGGTGCCCGCCTGGATGCCGGCTTTCGGCTCATGGAGCGCGTGGTCTGCCGGCAGCCAGAAGATGCGGGCGCGGGCATAGTCCACGATGTACTGGCCGGTCTGCTCGGTCTCGCTGGGGCCGGCGCCGAAGCGCCTGGCGGCGATCGCCTGCGCCGCCGTCACCGGGGCCTGCGCCGTGGATGCGACGGTCACGGCGTTGATCGCCGCGGCCTTGCTGGCCGGCGCGGCCAAGCTGAGGACGCCGGCGGGGCGCGCCGCGCCGCCAAGGCGGTGACCGCGGGCCGGGGGGGCCAGGCTGGGGAGGCGGGGGGGCGGCGCCGCCCGGCCAAGCTGATACCAGCGGCCGGGCCGAAAGACGGCAGGCTCCGCCGAAACCTGGGCAGCGGCAGCGAGCCGCCTCACCGCGCCCACCGTGAAGAGCGCAAGGTTCTCCAGGCTGATGTCGTGGAGCGTGAGCGTCACCGTGCGGGTGACGCTGCGGGCGATGCGCGCGAGCTCCCGCGCCACCGGGCCCGAGCCGGAGAAGACCGCGGTCTCCTCGGTGGTGATCTCCAGCGCGGCCCCCACGGCGTCGCCGAGAAAGCGCTCGCCCGTGGGCGCGCCGCCCTCGTGGAGGTCGAGATAGACCTCGCCGGCGCCGATCACGATGTTGTCGGTGCGCTTGTCGATGTTTCGCGCGGTCATTGTTTATCTCCTTCAGTCGCCGGGCGCTCGCTCCGCTCGATCGTGCGCACCGCGCGCGTGCCCGCGCGACGCTTCGCGCCTCTCGGCGCGCGACGCGGTCGCGCCGTCCGGACCTGCGGCCCGGCCCTTCGCTCGTCACTCATGTGGCAGCCCCCTCGCTCGCTTACCCTCATGCCCGCGCGCATTGCCGGCTCCCTATTCCGCTTCCACGACGCCGGCGCGGGCGATGCGGCGGATTTCGTATTCGTCGAGCCACTGCAGGCGGCCGTCCTCCAGCGAGACCAGCCGCCCGCGGCGGAAGGACAGGACCTCGCGCTGGCCGGGCGGCGTCCAGCCGGCGAGCGCCTGCCTGGCCTGCGCAAGAAGGGCGGAGAGGCGGCCGCGCCCGCGCGCGCCTGTGCGGTCGTTGGGCGCCGCAACCATCACGGAGACCCCGACGCGCACGACGTGTTGAACGGGCGCGTTCTCGACCCGGCGCGTCGTGCTCTCCTCGGCCTCGTCGGAGACCGGCAGCACCAGCGCCGCCGGCGTCTTGGGCCAGGCGGTGAGCGCAGCCGTATCGAGGGCGCTCAGCACGGCCGCGAAGACGGGCGCACCGTCCCCGGCCTTGAGCGCGGTGAGTCGTTCGGCCATGGCGTCGGCGAGGTGCATTTCCAGCGCGGCGAGTGTCATGTGCCCGCTCCCTCAAGCGCGCGCGAGACGATGCGCGCAATCGCATCGCGGTCGTGGACGTCGATGCCGAGATAGGGGCGCGCCGGGATCGTTGCCCGCAGCCCTTTGCCAGCGCGCCCGCCGAACTGGTGAATGGCGGCGTAGAGGACCTTCGATCCGACTTCGACCGCGCGCCCGCCATCGGTGACCGTGTGCGCGATCGAGCCACGCAGACGGCCCGTATCGGTGAGCGTTTGGCCCCCTTCGGCAAGCGCACGGGCGCTCTTCAGCCAGGGCGAGCCATCCGGCGCCCGTTCGCGCTCGAAGCGCCGCAGCGTAGAGGCAACGAGGTAGCGCCCGATCTGGTCCATGGCGGCTGAAGGGTTGGCCAGCACCAAGGCAAGGCGCTCCAAAGCAGCGTGGAACGCCGAGCTTTCAATCTCGACACCGGGGCTTCTTGCGACCATCAGAGCCCCGCCAACGTGTCGGGTGTGATGGAGGGTGCGGGACCGCCGCGCGCGGCCTTGTCATGACGGGGCACCTGATGGCCGGCCCCGTCGAGAAGGGCCTCCTCGCCGGACGCGAGGCGGACGAGCGCCGCCTGCGCCCGCTCGGCTCGTGCCGTCACTTCCGCCGGCGAGACGTCGTCGTAGAGCGCGCGCCGGGCGAGATCGCAGGCGATCCCCACGAGCCGCGGCCAGGAGGTGCCGGTCAGCGGCAAGCGATAGGCGGCGGCGAGCGCCGCGTCGATTTCGGCCGCCGCGTCGGCGAGCGCGGCCTCGATCCGCCCGGCCCCCATTCCGGCGAGGTCCAGCGCCTCCTCCGCGCCGAAACGCGCCTCCATGTCTGCTCGCGTGGCGTAGGTCATATTTCCGCTCGCCTCCCGGCGTGACTCCGCAGCTCCCGGACCTGGGTGGGAGTGAGTGAGGTCTCGAAGCGGTCGCGGTCGCGCCGGAGGCGCGCGGTGAGGGAGGCCCGGTGAGCGAAGCGGACGGCGACGCCGTTGATGGTCTCGCGCCGCCCGTCGAGATCGGGCTCGCCGAACGAGCGCAGCGTGCCGCCGCGCGCGCCGCGATCGATCAGGACCAGCCGGCGCGCGAACGCCGGTGCGGTCTCCGGCGTCGGCTCGAGCACGGTCTTGCGCCAGCCGCGCGAGACGACCCGCCAGGTGAGGGTCGAGCCCGCCTCGGGCGCCGGCGACCCCGTTGCCGCGGCCTCCTTGTCCACAGCCTCGCCGTCCGGGCCGAACCCGGCATCCGCGAGGGCGCGTTGCCGCTCGCCCTCGTAGACCGCGATCCGCACCTCCAGTGCGGCCTGCGCCCGCCTGGACTCTTCCAGCGACTCGGACACGCCGGCATCGGTCATGGCTTGCTGACGCCGCGCCTCCTCCGCACGCTCGCGCTCGATGGCCTGCGTCATTCGGGCGGCATAGGCGCGGGCGCTCGCCTGTCGGGCGGCAAGCGCGGCCTGCTCGGCGTCCGCGCTCACCCGCTCGCAGGTTGTCTGCACCGCATCCGGGACAGAGGGCTGCGGATAGTCGATGGTCTTGCGGGGCGTGTAGGACGGCACCGCCTTGCGTGCGCGGGCGGCATAGTCGAGCACCGCGAGCAGGGTCACGCTCGGCGTGTCCACGATGCGCCGCTCGGCGTCGCGGAGTGCTCGCATCTCGGGCACGATCCGCTCGTAGAGGGTGCGGCTCATGGCGTCGCCGCGCAGCCACCCGGTCCAAGAATCGCGGATGTCGCAGTAGGCGTGCACCATGTTGAGCAGGCGCTCGGCGTGCCGGCAGACCTCGCTCTCGGCCGCGCTTCGGCGCGGATCTGCCGGCGAATAGCCGAGGCCGCACAGGTGATCGGGCGGTCGCGCATGCCGACGCGGGGTAGAGGGTATCGCCATGATTCAGGCCACCGCGTCGCGCCAGAGGTAGCCGGCGCGGTTGTAGGCGACCAGCTCCTTGACGCACTCGCTGACCTTGACGACGATCGAGCCCCGATTGACGCCGCGCGCCGGCTCTTCATAGGTGCCGACCTGCAGCCCGCCGAGGGCATCGGCGGTCCAGCAGTATTTCGGCATGCGGTCGCGGGACGACGCCATGTCGCGGCGCACGTGGATCGCACAGGCGTGCTTGCCCCAGAGGCGGGCAAAGCTGTCCTCCTGGCCGCGCTTGGCGCTCTGGTACCAGGCCATGCCGACGAGCACGCGGTCGACCTCGAAGAGCTCGGCCACCGCCTCCTTCACCACGATGCCGGAGGCCTGGTCGCCGGCGCCGGTGGCGCTCACCGCTTCGACGATCTTCGGGTGCTGGCGCAGCGCGGTCCATACCTTCTGGCCGAACACCAGCGTGTTGGGGCGGACCAGCGGCACGTCGAGGGCCTCCAGAATCGCCTTGCGCGGGTTGGAGCTGGCGTGGCTCCACTGCGTGTTGCCGTTGAGCGTGGCGGAGTGGCTGGCGGCATAGTTGGTCGCGGTGGTCACCAGGTCGGCCACGCGCCGCTCGCGCGCGAGCTTCACCAGCTCGGCGGTGGAGATCGCAGCCTGTTCCAGCGGGTCGTAGGCGACCTCCTGGGCCCGGGCTTCCTCGATATCGCGGGAGGGAACCGGGTCCTCGAGGCCGTAATCGACCACGCTCGCGGTGGTATCCGTCGCGCCGAACTCGACCTGGTTGAGGCGCGCGGCGCGGGAAGCCCGCACGTCCGGAATGGTGAGCAGGTCCTCCTCGGCAAGCGTGGTGTAGGTGAACTTGAAGCCGGTGCGGACGCGCGGGCAGACATCGTCGGCGATCAGGCCGGAGGGCACCGCCGCCTGCGCGATCTGCGTGAGCCGGGTCTGGACCTCGTAGGGGCCGGAAGCGAGTTGATCGGTGTGCGGATCCATGGTGTTTCCCTTAGTGAAGGCCGGGCGCGAGCAGCACCTGGCCGATGTCGCCGGCGGCGCCGGAAACCTCGGCGATGCCGATGACGCGGTTGCCGTCGGCGGCGGTCACCGCCTTGCCGTCGCCATCGGCGGTGAGCAGCGCGCCCCGCGCGACGTTGGCGCCGTATTCGATGTCGGCGATGCCGGTGCGGGCGATCTCGACACGTGCGCCCGAGGCTGCAGGCCCCCGGCCGGAGACCCCGATGTGGGCGTCCGCGGCTGCGGTGGACTGCACCACCTTGCCGTCGCCGTCGCCGTACTTGACGATTCGGTGCGGGGAGACGGCGCCGCCGGCGTCCGCTGCCCGCCACATCAACACATGACTCATTGCGTTCCTCCTTCGGTGCCGAGCCCGCGCTTTGCGCGCGCCCGGTCGACGGCCTCGGCGGGGGTAAGGGTCACGCCCTTCTCCGCCTCCGCCGTCATCAGCGCACGGGCCTCGGCAGCGATCAGCTCGCTGTCCTCGCCCGCGTTCTCGTGAGTACCCGCAGCCGCCGACGCGCCCGGCACCGGGCCGCCCGCGAGCGTTCGGTAATCCACGCGCCTGGACAGGCCCTCGATGAATCGTTCCAGAATGGCGGCGGGCCGCATTCGCTCCTCGTCGCCCGAGACCGACGCAAACGCGATGGTGGCGTGTCCGCCTGCAGCGTCCTCGTCGCCGTTGTCCTGGCTCTCGCCGAGCGCGGCGAGCAGGGCAACCAGCGCCGCCCGTTCCCCGGGCAGGACGCGACCCGCTTCGACATGGGTCGCGATGGCCGTCTCGGCCGCCCGCCGCCTGTCGTCGGCCGCTGCTACCGCCTCGCGGGCGAGCAGCGCTGCCTCACGTGCGGCGAGAGTTGTTTCTCTTTCGGCGAGCGCTGCCCGTCCGCCATCTTCGCCCGCGGCTTCGGTTGGAGAGCTGGAGGGATCGCTGCCCTCCTTTTCAACCTCTCCCCGCGCCTGGGGGGCACGGAGGGGGACGAGGCTGTTGCCGTCTTCGTCCCCGCTCGGCTCCAGGGCGCGGAGAGAGTCGGGTTGTTCTTCGGATGAGTCCTGCGGCGCCTCGGCGGCGCTGGCGGCGAAGGCGATCACCGTCCCCGGCGCGGATGCGAAACAAGTAGGCGCGAGGCCCGGCACCGCCGGCGCGCGGCCGCCGAGAAAGCCGAGATGGCGCAGGGTGTCGCCTTGCAAGGCGATCGAGCGGCCGGCGTAGCGCCCGGCCTCGACCGCCTCGCGGAAGGGCGCGGAAATGTCGCGCAGCTTCGCCTGCAGCCGGTCGCCGACGCGGCGGAGGCTGTCGACCCAGCCAAACGCCGGCGCGTTCGCTTCAGGGTGACCAACCACGACCGGCGCGGGGTCGGCTGCGGCCTGCGCTGCGACGATACGGTCCAGCCGGTCCTCGTCGAGGCGCACGTCGCGCCCGGCCATATCGCGCCAGTCTCCAGCGCGGCAGATGTCGATCCAGCCGTCGAGCGCGCTCACGGGCGGCCTCGACGGGTGGGGTGGGAAGGCGGGAGAGCGTTGAGAGCGTTCATGGCGCGGACATTGCCCCACGCCGGCCGCCCTGTGCACCGCACCATGGTCCGGGGCGTTAAATGCCTCTCACCTCACTCTTGGGTCATGTGTCACCATCAGCTGCGCGCGATTCAACGGCGCCCTTCCGAGACACTGATTGCCGCAAGGCGCGGAATTACAAGGCAAACACGAACCGAGGTTGTGACGGAGAGAAGGGCAGGATTGAGACACTTCCACCCGCTCCGTTCTTGAGGCTGGTGGCCCCCCAGCTAAGGGGCGGCGCCTGTCCCGCTTTAAGGCCTCACGGGCTCGACAATAACGCGATGACGCCCTCGCCGAATCAGGTAGCCACCCCGAGGAATTTCCAACGCACCATCCTGGACTAGTGGCCAGAGTGTATCGACAATCAATTCGGCGTCTTGATCCTTCTCGACCACCACCGGCTTTGGCTGTGTGGCGAGCCATGCGGCGAATGCGCGCTCACCGATCTCGTCGCCCACGGATCTGCGCAGCGTCTCTAGCTTGCGGAGCTGCCCCTTTGTGAGCGTGCCCTGGTCGATTCTGGCGAAAGACGGGGTCGCCATAAGTTTGCCTCCGTGCAACGCGGCGTACTATAAGTGCGTGCCATATATCAGGAATAGTCAACGATTGAAAATACCCCGTTTGGCTTATATTACCAACAAGCATATCAACGGAGTTCGGGGGTATATGGCGAGATATCTGACCGCGTAACCCGCCGAAATTGCAGAAATTTCCGGGCTTCTCAGGAGTGCATTTACTTCGCGATGCGATAACTTAATGTGACTAGTATAACTCTATTGCGCAGTCCAGCCCCCGTCGATCAATAGGCTCGCACCTGTTATCAGGCTGGCGGCGTCGCTCGCCAAGAATACTACGGCCCCCATGACGTCGGAAAGCTCGCCCAAGCGGCCGAGTGCTATACGGTTCAGCGTGTCTTCCTTGAACGCTGGATCTTCGAGAAAGGGCCGGGTCATCGGGGTCGAAATAAAGGTAGGACCAATGGCATTAACCCGGATGTTGTGCGGCGCCAAATCCATTGCCATCGCCTTGGTCATGCCCTCGATGGCGTGCTTGGAGGCGCAGTAAACCGTGCGGCGCGGCCCGCCGACATGGCCCATCTGCGACGACATGTTGATGATGACGCCGCCCCTCTTCTCCGCGATCATTCCCCGTGCAACCGCCTGGGCGCAGAAATAGGCGCCGCGCACGTTGATCCCCATGACCGCGTCGAAATCCTCGACCGTCACGTCGAGCAGCGGTGCCGGGCGGTTGCCGCCGGCATTGTTGACGAGAATATCGACCGGTCCGAGTGCCGCGAGCGCGTCCGCAGTCCGCTCGACGTCCGCGATGTCGAGCGCGAGGGTCTCCGCTGCGCCGCCCTTCTCCGCGATCTCGCCCGCAGTTTGCTCCAGCGCGTCCTGGCCCCGCGCCGCGAGCACGACGTGGGCACCGACCTCGGCCAGCGCGGCGGCTGAGGCGCGGCCGAGACCGCGGCTCGCGCCCGTGACGAGCGCCTTCTTGCCATCGAGCCGGAACGACGGCGTCTTGGGCAGCGCGTCGTCCGCGCCGGGATCAGGCAAGGTTCTTGCCGCCGTAGCGGCGCACGCGGATGTCGGCCTGCTCCTTATGCCCGGCGAAGCCTTCGAGGGCGCAGAGGCGTGAGCAGTATTCGCCCACCATGGTTGTAGCCTCGTCGGTCAGCACCCGCTGGTAGGTGCAGGTCTTGAGGAACTTGCCGACCCAGAGGCCGCCGGTGTAGCGCGCGGCCTGGCGCGTGGGCAGGGTGTGGTTCGTGCCGATCACCTTGTCGCCGTAGGAGACGTTGGTGCGCGGTCCCAGGAAGAGCGCGCCGTAGTTGGTCATGCGGTCGAGGAACCAGTCGGGATCCTCGGTCATCACCTGCACGTGCTCGGCGGCGATCTCGTCGGCAACCGCCGCCATCTCGTCGAGGGTGTCGCAGACGATCACCTGGCCGTAGTCGCGCCACGCCTGGCCCGCGATCTCTGCGGTCGGAAGGATGGTCAGCTGACGCTCGACCTCGGCCATGGTCTGGCGGGCGAGGGTCTCGGAGTTGGTCAGCAGAGTGGCCGGAGAGGTCGGGCCATGCTCGGCCTGGCCGAGGAGATCGGCGGCGCAGAGCTCGCCGTCCACGGTCTCGTCGGCGATCACCAGGGTCTCGGTGGGACCCGCCAGCAGGTCGAGGCCCACGCGGCCGAAGAGCTGGCGCTTGGCCTCCGCCACGAAGGCGTTGCCGGGGCCCACCAGCATGTCCACCGGTGCGATGCTGCCGGTGCCAAGCGCCATCGCGCCCACCGCCTGGATGCCGCCCAGCACGTAGATTTCGTCGGCGCCCGCGAGATGCTGGGCCGCGACGATTGCCGGCGCGGGACTCCCCTCGAAGGGCGGCGCACAGGTCGCGATGCGCTCGACGCCCGCCACCTTGGCCGTCACCACCGACATGTGGGCGGACGCCACCATCGGGTACTTGCCCCCCGGTACGTAGCAGCCGACCGCGCCCACCGGGATGTTCTTGTGGCCCAGCACCACGCCGGGCAAGGTCTCGACCTCGACATCCTGCAACGCGTCGCGCTGGGCCTGCGCGAAATTGCGGATTTGCTCCTGGGCGAAGAGGATGTCCGTGCGGTCCTGCTCCGGCACCCGGTCCAGGCAGGCTTCGATCTCCGCCTCGCTCAGCCGAAAGTCATCGCGCTCCCAACGGTCGAACTTGATCGACATCTCGCGCACGGCTGTATCGCCCCGCTTCGCGATGTCATCCAGCGCGTCTTCCACGACGCGGCGGACCTTCTCGTCCGCCTCTGCGGCTTCCGCATCGCTGATTCCGGTCTTCAGGTATCGAGGCATCGGCGATCCTGCTTTCTGTTGCGCGCCATACGGCGCGAGCGTGTGTGCGACCCGATGGCGATGAGGCTCAAGTCTCGACGGTGACACCCCGCCAGAAGGCGACATGGCCCCGGATGTTCTCGGCCGCAGGCTTGGGGTCGGGGTAGTACCACGCGGCATCGGCGTTGCGCGCGCCGTCGATCTCGACCGAGTAGTAGTGGGCCGTGCCCTTCCAGCCGCAGACGGTCGTGGTGTCACTCGGCGTGAGGAACGCGCGGTTCACGGTCTCCGGCGGAAAATAGACGTTGCCCTCGACGCTCTCCCAGGTCTCGGACTCCGCGACGACCTGCCCCTGCCAGAGTGCGCGCGCCATGCTGCGGTCCCCCTCTTCTCTCTCGTCGTCTACGTCTGCGGCACCCACTTGATGATGTGCTGGGCGACGGCGACGGTCTCGCCGCGCTGGTTGACCACCTCGATGTCGGAGAGAGCGCGGCGGCGTTTCTCGTCGATCTCGGCGATCGTGTAGGTGACGTTCACCGTGTCGTTGATAAAGACCGGCGCGATGAAGCGAATGCGGTCGAAGCCGAGCGAGACCGGGGTCTCGTCGCCTCCCCCCTCGTTGCAACGGGCGATCATCATGGTCGATGTGGTCGACATGAAGCCGACCAGGAGCGCCCCGTGGGCGATTCGGCGCCCGTAGGACGTCCCGGACATGTAGTGCTCGTTCACGTGAAGGCCGTTCAAGTCGCCGGTGATGCCTGCGAAGAGGTAGACGTCGCTTTCGCCGACGGTCTTGGAAAACGTCACCTGCTCGCCGACGCTCACGTGGAAGTCGGACATCCCTCGCTCCGAGAATTGATTGGCCGTCTTCGCTCAGGTGTCGCGGGAGTCTCCGGTCGAAGACGGTCAGAGGCCGGCGGGCTTGCCCCAGGCGTCGGCGAAGACGAACTCGTCGAAAGGTCGCCGCGTGCGCTCCGAGATCTCCATTTCGCGGAGATCGTCGGGGAGCGAATCCGGATCCCCGGGATAGCCGATGGCGATCCCCGTCACGGGATCGTAGCCCTCCGGCACGCCGTAGACCTCCCGGATCTTGTCCGCCTCGATGCCGGCCATCTGATGGGTCGCGTACCCGAGCTCCGTGGCCTGCAGGACGAGCTGACAGGCGGTGAGCCCGACATCGTGAACGCAGCAGCTGTTGGGCGAATTGTTGTGGTCGAAGGTGCGCTTGGTCACGGTGAGGATGAGCAGCGAGGCATTCCGCGCCCACACTTGGTTGCCCGGCACCAGGCATTCGAGCAGCTGTGCGAAGCGCTCTTCGTCGTCCCTGGTCGCCACCAAAAAGTGCCAGGGCTGCTGGTTGAAGCTCGACGCCGCCCAGCGCGCCGCCTCCAGGAGCGTGAGGATGTCCGCACGAGGCATCGCGCGCGGCTCGAAGGCGCGGGGACTCCAGCGCCGACGCATCACGT
>MKWU01002041.1_pt1 | contig 32069 bp, 22 predicted proteins | sample 809101 | NCBI WGS metagenome assembly MKWU01 (sample SAMN05860141, study PRJNA318959) | sponge metagenome | host: Aplysina aerophoba | place: Slovenia: Piran, Adriatic Sea, Gulf of Piran | collected 2013-05-07
GTAGTTCCCAGGCGGGGCACTTAATGCGTTAGCGGCGGCACCGGGGGAGTGGATACCCCCGACACCTAGTGCCCATCGTTTACGGCGTGGACTACCAGGGGATCTAATCCTGTTTGCTCCCCACGCTTTCGTGCCTCAGCGTCAGTAACCGTCCAGAGAGTCGCTTTCGCCACCGGTATTCCTCCCGATATCTACGCATTTCACCGCTACACCGGGAATTCCACTCTCCCCTCCGGTACTCAAGTCCATCAGTTTCTAGCGCACTTCCAGGGGTGAGCCCTGGGCTTTCACGCCAGACTTGAGGGACCGCCTACGCACCCTTTACGCCCAGTGATTCCGAGCAACGCTCGCACCCTCCGTCTTACCGCGGCTGCTGGCACGGAGTTGGCCGGTGCTTCCTTTGGAGGTACCGTCACTTCCTATAGCTATTCGCTATAGGAGCGTTCTTTCCTCCTGACAGGGCTTTACGACCCGAAAGCCTTCATCACCCACGCGGCGTCGCTGGATCAGGGTTTCCCCCATTGTCCAATATTCCCCACTGCTGCCTCCCGTAGGAGTCGGGGCCGTGTCTCAGTCCCCGTGTGACTGGTCATCCTCTCAGACCAGCTACCCGTCTTTGCCTTGGTGGGCCTTTACCCCACCAACAAGCTGATAGGCCGCGGGCTCATCCCTTGGGGGGGGCCGAAGCTCCCTTTGACCCCTGGAGTTGCCTCCTGTGGTCTTATTCGGTATTAGCCCGGGTTTCCCCGGGTTATTCCCACCCTAGGGGTAGATCACCCACGTATTACTCACCCGTTCGCCGCTGTACTCAGGAACCGAAGTTCCCTTTCTCGCTCGACTTGCATGTGTTAAGCACGCCGCCAGCGTTCGCTCTGAGCCAGGATCAAACTCTCCACTTAAATGGAGTTAAGGAAAACAAGTTTCCTTAATATTAGGCTTAGGCATGTATTCTGCATACTGGCATTTCCTCCAGGTGGAGGAAGTTATCACTACTGTTTAGCTTTCAAAGAGCTTTCCGCGAACTCCCAGTTATAGAGACTTGCTCTATCCTTGTCAAGCGGTACGAAAGTTTTCCTGCCGCTTAATGCGAGAAGACCAGCAGTTCTTCATGAGCACTTGCCTTCTCCCTTGAGCTCTGCGAGGAGGTCTTGTATCTTTACACACAAGCGAAGTCAACTCCTCAACCATATCAACTAACGTGGCAGGGCTCCCATACTTCGGATCAATTACACTGAGCAATACTTCCACTAATATAGAGAGAGAATGGATATTGTGTACAAAGTCCTCTAAGGATGTCATCCCATGAAAAATTCTCCAGCCGACTCTCAATCACAGTTTTTTGATCAATATGACCTGACAAACCGACAACTGGAGCAGGTCCTTGAGACCGCTGTCGAGCGTCGAGCAGATTATGCAGACATTTACTTTGAATCTCGCACGGCTGAAGCGCTTTCCCTGGAGGAAGGTATTGTGAAAAAAGCTTCCCGTTCAGTCTCCCAGGGTGCCGGCGTCCGAGTCCTTGCTGGCGATAAAACAGGCTACGCCCATTCTGACGAAATTACACTGGAAACACTCCAGGTCGCCGCGCAAACAGCAAGAGCCATTGCCCAGGATACAACCCAGACCCAGGTTGTTCCTCTGAATAGCACTCCGTCACAGAGAGACCTCTATCCTCTTACCATTCCCCCTATCGCAACTCCGCTACAGGACAAAATCCAGCTCCTCCAACAAATCGATGAGGAAGCGCGGGCGTATGACTCTCGGATTACCAACGTTCTCGCCTCCGTTGCGGTTGAGCAGAAAAACGTTCTTGTCCTTTCATCGGACGGCGGCGTCGCTGCGGACATACGCCCGCTCCTGCGTCTCCAAGTGACCTGTATTGCTGAGGATGGCACGACACGGCAACAGGGGAGCTATGGCGGCGGTGGACGCGTCGAGTTTGATTTTGTCTATGACGATGCGCGCTGGAGAACCTTTACGAAAGAAGCAGCTCGCCAAGCCATTCTCGGGCTTGAGGCGGTTGATGCTCCTGCGGGTTCTCTGTCGGTCGTGTTGGGGTCTGGTTGGCCGGGCATTCTTCTGCACGAGGCTATTGGCCATGGCCTCGAGGGCGATTTCAACCGCAAGAAAGTGTCGGCTTTTAGCGATCGCCTGGGCCAACGAGTCGCGTCCGAACTCTGTACCGTCGTTGATGACGGTACCCTCCCAAACCGTCGCGGCTCTTTAAATTGCGACGATGAAGGTACGCCCACAGGTCGCACAGTACTCATAGAAAACGGCACCCTCACCGGCTATCTGCAGGATCGCCTCAACGCGAAGCTGATGAATATGCAACCGACCGGGAACGGGCGCCGCGAGAGTTTTGCGCACATGCCCATGCCACGCATGACGAATACGTTCATGCTGCCTGGCGAATCCACACCGGAAGATATTATTCGTTCGGTTCCGAACGGCCTGTATGCCGTCTCTTTTGGAGGTGGCCAGGTTGACATCACAAGTGGAAAATTCGTTTTCTCAGCAAGCGAGGCATATCTGATTGAAGATGGGAAAGTAACGCGGCCTGTCAAAGGTGCTACTCTGATTGGGAATGGGCCAGATGTCCTGACGCGGATTTCCATGGTCGGCAACGATCTCAAGCTTGACGAAGGCATTGGCACATGCGGAAAGGAAGGCCAGTCCGTCCCGGTTGGCGTCGGTCTTCCCACTATCCGAGTCGATGGACTTACTGTTGGCGGAACTCAGGCATAAGAAGCGTGACGCGCAACCGAGCACCCTCCGTATGCTGTTGAGTCTTCCCCAGCACAGTAAAGGACAGATATGGACCTGACAGAACTTGCCGCAGATGTTCTCGATCAAGCGCGTCAGCAGGGCGCAACCGCCGGAGATGTGGTGCTTGCGAGCGGGGAATCCTTTTCTGCGGGTATTCGCCTGGGAAAAGTCGAGAAAATTCAAAACTCCCAAGAGAAACGGATGGGGCTCCGCCTGTTTGCCGATCAGAGTAGCGCTATTACCTCAACCGCAAACTTTACCCATGCGGCATTACAGGCTTTTGTTACGGAAACCCTCGATCTTGCCAAAGCGACTGCGACGGATGAATTTTCCGGCCTCCCCGACCAGTCAGATTTAGCCCAGGACGTTCCAGACCTTGATCTCTCCGACACCAGTGCACCCCTCACGCTAGAGGAGAAACTTGCGCGTGCCCAAGAAGCGGAGGAAGCGGCGTTTGCCTGCGATTCAAGAATTACGAATTCTGAGGGTGCCGAGTTTGCAAATGCTTCTCGTGAAACAGTCTATGCAAACTCCTTGGGATTTTGTGGCGGCTACCACACTACGAGCTTCTCACTGAGTGTTGTTCCGGTCGCTTCTCAAGACGGAGGGATGCAGCGAGATTACTGGTACTCATCGCAACGCAAACTCAAGGCTCTTGAAGCAGCAAAAGCGGTCGGCCAAAAGGCCGCAGAACGGACAGTACGTCGTCTTGGGGCGAAACAGGTACGGACCCAAGAAGCGCCGGTTGTCTTTGAACCGGAAATGGCGGCCAGTTTACTCCGTCATCTGGCCAGCGCGATTTCTGGCTCGGCCTTATATCGAAAAACTTCTTTCCTGCTGGATAAAATCGGCGAAAAGATTGCGGCAGATGGGATCTTTGTCGAAGACCATGCCCGTCTCCCTTCTGCTTTAGGCTCAAAACCTTTTGATGGAGAAGGACTGCCGACCCGCCAGAATATTATCGTTGAGGACGGGGTGCTCACCAGCTATCTCCTGGACACCTATTCGGCACGCAAACTCGGACTCCAATCTACGGGCAACGCCAGCCGCTCTTTTGCGGATACTCCGGCGGCCAGCACGACGAATTTCTTCTTACGGCCGGGTACGACCCCCCCCAAGGATATTATTCAGTCAGTTCGCTCCGGCCTATATGTCACGGAGCTTTCTGGATTCGGCGTCAATCCCGTAACCGGCGATTATTCGCGGGGAGCGGTTGGGATGTGGATCGAAGACGGGGAGATCGCCTATCCGGTCGAGGAGATCACTATCGCCGGCAATCTGCTCGACATGTTCAAAAATATTGAGGTGATAGGCGACGACTTGGAACGACGTAGTCCTACTTCCGCACCGACCGTGAAAATTTCCCGCATGACGATTGCTGGAATATAATCGTCCTTTTGCCAAATACGCGGGAAGACGTTAGGCTACGCTCCGCGTGCGACAAAAACTCTACGACTATCTCGCGGACCGGCCAGGCGGAGCAACTTCAGCCGAGTTGCTCCATGAGATTTTCGTCTCAGGTGCGACTGCCCCTTTTCCTTCTCCACGTGACCCAGAGTTGGGCACACGCCTCATCCATACGGCCCTTGGCGCGGACCAGAACTGTTCCTACGATGCGAAAACAGATCGCTGGACGCTCACCCCCCATGCCGACCTCAATAGGCCACTCCACGATACCCAGTTTGTCGTTCTCGACCTCGAAACAACCGGCCTCAAGCCTGGTAAATCTGCCATTACTGAAGTCGCCGCGATTCGCGTCAGCCACGGGAATCTTGGCGAAGAATTTCATGCCTTGCTCAATCCGGGGCAGCATGTTCCAGCAGGGATCACCCGTTTGACTGGCATCACCGACGACATGCTCAGGGACCAGCCGCGGGTTGAGACTGTCTTTCCTCAGTTCCAGCAATTTCTCGGTCGAGCAGTCATCGTTGCCCATAATGCCAGCTTTGACCTTGGCTTCCTCAACTTCGAGGTGCAACGTCTCGCCTCTCCCCCTTTGCGCAACTCCTCAGTCTGCACCCTGAAGCTGGCCCGGCGACTCTTATCCGGCATTCGGTCCCGGTCACTCGACTCCGTTGCTGCCCACCTTGGCGTATCGTATCCGACCCAACATCGTGCCTCGGCCGATGCCCGCGTTACTGCGGAAATTTTTTGTATTTTTCTGGAACAACTCGCCCAACAAGAGGTCACTACGCTCGGCCAGTTACTAGACTTTCAAGACAGAGCCCGGGATGGCCGCCGTTTTGAATGCTTTGTCTCCCGCCCGACTCTGGCAAATATTCCAGCCAGCCCTGGAGTGTATCGGATGCTCGATGCTGAGGGGAAGCTGCTCTACATCGGCAAAGCCAAAAATCTGCATCGTCGCGTCAGCTCCTATTTCACCAATTCCTCGGGACACAGCGATAAGGTCCTCGACTTAGTCCGCCATGTGCGTGACGTCAGATACGAACAGACCGGCTCGGAGCTTGAGGCGTCATTACGTGAAGCCGACCTGATTCGTGAGTTGAAGCCGCCATATAACCGGCTTTCCAAGCATCTCCCCCGGGTCGCGTTTCTCAAGCTCACCGTTCGGAATGCCTATCCTCGCCTGTCGGTCACGGCAAAGCCGGGGAGCGATCACGCCATGTATGTCGGGCCGTTTCGCAATCGTGACTTCGCCGAACAGGCCCAGCGGCTCCTGGCTCGGCTCTTTGGTCTCAGAACGTGTCAGGGCAACCTCTCCCCAACTCCCGAGGCGTCTCCCTGCGTGAGCGGTCAAATTGGAGCATGCACGGCGCCGTGCGCAGCGCGAATCTCACGTGAGACCTACCGGGAACAAGTGCAACGTTTCCGCGCGGCTCTCAATGGTGAAGCCCCGCTGTTTCGAGACGCATTAATAGCAAAACGGGACCGTTTTGCTTCGGACCTCCAGTACGAAAGTGCCGCCCGCTTACAGCAGGATATCGACTTGCTCGACCATATTCTCCATCTGCATCAGCGCTTTCATTGGATTGTGACACGGGCGAATGCCTTGCTCTTATTACCCAGTCGGCAGGCCAGAGCGGCCCAGGCATACCTCGTCCTCAACGGACGCCTGATCGAAAACCGCACCGTCTCCAGTCTGAGCGACTTGGAATATTTGGCGACCCTCGCACACAAACGTTTTGACCAGGATCGTGATGTCCCTCTGCGGCCCCACGAAATTGATGCCAGTGTTATTCTCTCCGCCTGGTTGCGCAACCCGGATCAAGCGCAGAGCGCTGTTTTCCCGATTACCGCTCCGTCGACGCTTCATAACCAACGGGACGAGCTTGAGGCGGCCCTGGGCGACCTCCAACGCGTTGTGTTTGAGTGAGAACAATCAGGGGACGGGAAAGCCTCCAGGGACTTGCGACCCGCCGAACCGCCCCCTATAGTTTGCCCATCATGACCGCGACGACAGCCACCACACGCTTGCAGGAATTGCTCAAGCGGCCCGAGCCGGCTTTGGTCCTGGGGGCACACGATGCCCTCTCTGCAAAGCTGGCCCAGGAGGCCGGATTTGATGCCATCTGGGCCAGCGGTTTCGGCATCTCGGCCACCAATGCTATGCCGGACGCTAATATACTTACAATGAGTGAGACCCTGGAAGCGGTGCGTCGGATGAGCGCCGCGGTGCGTATTCCGGTGATTGCCGATTGTGACAACGGCTTTGGCAATGCCATCAATGTCATGCGCACGGTGGCCGAGTATGAACATGCAGGGGTGGCCGGCATTTGTATTGAGGACAATATCTTTCCCAAACGGTGCAGTTTTTACGCCGGAGTCCAGCGCGAACTCGTCCCGATTGACGAGCACGCCCGGAAAATCCAGGCTGCTAAGGCCACACGGCAGAATACCGACTTTGTCATTATTGCTCGCACGGAAGCTTTTATTGCTGGCTGGGGGAAACACGAGGCCCTGTGTCGAGCCCATGCCTATGCTGAGGCCGGCGCCGATGCCATCCTCATCCATTCCAAAGCCGCGACGTTCGATGAAGAACTGAAAGATTTTGCGGCGAGCTGGGATAGGCCCTGTCCGCTCGTATCCGTGCCGACGACCTATGCCGATATCACGGCTCATGACCTTGCCGCCGCCGGTTTTCAGCTCGTCATTTTCGCCAATCAAACCCTGCGCGCCGCCGTCACAGGGATGCGCAGCGCGCTGGCGACCCTCAAACAGGAGGGCCGGCCGGCTGCAGTCGACGAGCAGATTGTGACCTTGCCCGAAATCTACGACCTCGTCGGTGTGCCAGACCTTCAGGCCAATGAAAAGAAATTTTTGGTTCCCGGCGGACATGACGTAACCGCTATCATTATTGCGGCCGGCTTTGAGGAAGACCTCTTACCCCTGATTGAGGACCGTCCCAAAGCCATGCTTGAAATCAAGGGCAAGACCATCCTGGAGCGACAGATTCAGGCGCTGAACGAGTGCGGGGTAAAAGATATCGTCGTTGTCCGGGGCTATCACAAGGAGCAAATCAACCTGCCGAATATTCGCTATTATGACAACGACCGCTTCCGTGAGACTGGCGAACTCGCGTCCCTCTTTCTGGCCGAGACGGAGATGACGGGCCGCTTCCTCTTTCTCTACTCAGACATCCTGCTTGATCCTTCCATTCTCGAAAAGTTGCTCAAGTCTCAAGCTGATATCAGCATCGTGGTTGATCGAGCCTGGAATGATCATGAACCGGGACAGGCAGAGGTCCGAACGAAGCAGCCGGACTTAGTGGTTACCCATCAGCCTCCCAAAACAGGCTATCGCTACCTCCCTACCGCCGAGCCCACGACGCTGGCGCAGATCGGCCAACATATTACCCAACAGGATGCTGATGGCGAATTTATTGGCCTCGCCATGTTTTCTGCCTCGGGGGCGCAAGTTTTGCGAACAACTTATCAAGAGCTTCAGACGATCAGTGTGGCACGTCGCTTCCATGAAGCGAGCAGCCTGGAAACCGCAGCCTTCACCGACATGCTCCAAGAACTCATTAATCGCGAACACGACATCGCCTGTGTGGATATTTATAAAGGTTGGCTTGAAATCGATACCTTCGAAGATTATCGACGTGCCTGGGCAAAAATACACTAGCCCCAAGAGGGCTGGTACGAGCACCCTGGCTTGCTTCACCGTCTCAAGTGGAGTGGTCTATGGACGGACACAACATTGATACCCTCATTAAAGACGAGTATGCATTTTTCTTGCGCGAGCGGGGCAACTGGAGCCTGACCGCTGGTCCGCAGGACCTGGAGCTTGTCGCCCACGCGATGCGCGTTCTCTTGCACGCACGGACCACCCCAGACTTCTTGGACGACTATCGTGCGCTCGTGGCCTGCCAGAATGTGGACGGAGGCTGGAGTCCCCTCTCTTCCGACACTGAGAGCACCGTCTGGGTATCGGCGTTTTGCGGTCTGATGCTTATCCGCGGCAACCGTTCTCTTCAGCAGGCCCAACTCAGCCAGTCGGTCCGGCAAGCCATCGACTATTTTCTTGATACCCAGCATCAGGACGGCCGGTGGGTTGACCCGGCCTGGGCCGACCTGGATACGACTAGCCATCCTGTCAGTTTTTTTAATGTGGTCATGGCCTTGGACGAACCCCACAGGCAACAGGAGGTCCGACGGGCCTGGCAGCAGGGCATGCGCTTTATCATCGACAATCAGAGTCCGGATGGCGGCTGGTACGATGAGGAGTTTCACCCGTCCGGCGTGGAGATTACCGCCCACCTCATCCAAGATGCCCTAGTCGCCGACCTCGTTCTTGATCATCAGGTTAGCAGGGTCCGCGAGGCGTGTGCCAAAGGGGCGGGACGGTTGTGCGCCTGGCAGGCCCAGGCCGGTTGGTGGGACGAAGAGAACGTCGACCACACCATGGACTGTACCCGGTCACTCATGCTGGTGACCCATATTCTGGAAGACTCCGACAAGCGAGAGACCATTAGGCGTGGCCTCAGTTGGATTCTGGACAATAAGAACGACTACGGCTGGGGCGATTTTCCAGGTATGGAGACAAATCTGGAGCGCACCTGCGACGGCATCGATACCCTGCTGAAATATCAAGCCTATAGCCGCAGCGACACGCACGATGTTGTCAAACTCTGGGGATATCTCCCCTAGGTATCCGTTGCGTCTAATTTATGCCGCCTCACGCTCCGGCAAAAAGCGGCTGGCAGGCAGTCTGCCAGGCCGACGAGCTTTTTCCCGGCGAACGGAAGCTCGTCACACTCGACGGCGTGGAGATTGCTCTTTTCAATATCGACGGAGCAGTCTTCGCCATCAACAACCGCTGCCCTCACCGCAAGGGCCCCTTGATTCGTGGCTATACAGATAGTGAAGGCGGCATCAAATGTCCGATGCACGGCTGGCGATTTGATCTGCGGACCGGACAGAGCCGGCGGCCGGCCCAGGCCACGACGTACCGGACAAAAATCGAGGACGGGACTGTTTACCTGGCGCTCTATCCCTCGGCCCGTCTGTGAGCTCTGAACTCCGCGACCCCACAGTACAAGACCGGCACGACGAATACGGTCAGTAGGGCGATGGCCATGCCGCCGAAAGACGGGATAGCCATCGGTACCATGATATCGGCCCCACGGCCCCGCGAGGTGAGCACGGGTAAGAGGGCCAAGAGTGTCGTTGCCGTAGTCATCAGCGCCGGCCGGATACGCCGTTGGGCCGCCAATCGGACCGTAGCCCGAATTCCCTCTCTCGTTCCGGGTCCATCTTTTTCAAACCGCTGCTCGAGATAGCTTGCTATCAGGACTCCATTATCCGTCGCGATGCCAAACAGCGCAATAAAGCCAACCCATACCGCTACGCTCAAATTAAAGGGACGGACCTGAAACAGGTCACGGAAATTTGTTTCTCCCACAGCGAAATTCAAGAACCAGTCTTGGGCATAGAGCCACAACATCAGAAACCCGCCGGCCCACGCGACAAAGATACCCGAGAAGATGAATACGGTCGTCATGGCCGAGCGGAATTGCAAATACAGAATAAGAAAAATCACAAGGAGAGTGAATGGAATGACAATCCGTAAGCGCTTCTTTGCTCGAAGCTGGTTCTCATAACTGCCGGCAAATGCATAGCTGACGCCTGCTGGCAGTTGCCATTCGCCTCGCGCAATTTTGTCTTGCAGATATGCCTGTGCCGCCTCGACGACTTCAACTTCGGCATGGCCAGACTTTTTGTCAAAGACCACATAGCTCGTCAGAAAGGTATCCTCACTCTTGATCACTTGAGCGCGGCGTTCGAATACAATATCTGCAAGCTCGCGGAGCGGGATGTGTTGTCCGAGTGGCGTGGGAATGAGAATCCCGCCTAACGTTTCCAGGTCGTTCCGCAGTTCTCGGAGATACCGAATCCGTACCGGATACCGCTCTCGTCCTTCAATCGTCAAGGTCAGCGGCTTTCCACCAACGGCGACTTCGATGATGTCCTGGACATCCTTGATCGTGAGCCCATAGCGGGCGATCTGAGCGCGATTAATCCGAATCTCCAGATACGGCTTGCCAACGACACGGTCTGCGACAACGGTTGCCGGTTCGATCGTCGGCACCTCTTTCAGCCACGTTTCAATTTGCTGCCCGACGGCATCAATAATTTCCAGGCTGGGCCCTCTCACTTTTACGCCCATGGGCGCCCGCATCCCGGATTGCAGCATCACGATACGAGCGGCGATGGGTTGGAGCTTGGGCGCGGACGTGACGCCTGGGATTTGGGCGACCTGGACGATTTCATTCCAGATATCATCGGGAGTATGAATATGAGACCGCCACTGTCGATACGGTCGCCCGTCCGGGTCTGGAATAAGCCGTCCCTGCGCATCGCGAACAAATGCATCAGTGTCCACGTCATAGCGAAAAGAGGCAGGATAGCCATTGGCATCGACAATGTACTCCGACTTGTAGTTGATGACGTTCTCAAACATGGAAATAGGAGCCGGGTCGAGTGAAGAATCGACTCGTCCCAGTTTCCCCACGCTCAATTCGACCTCAGGAATCGAGGAAACTGCCATATCGAGCTTCTTTACGACCTCTAGCGCTTCCCCAATAGACGCGTGCGGCATGGTCGTCGGCATATACAGAAACGACCCTTCGTCGAGCGGCGGCATAAACTCCTCGCCCATACGCGCCCACATCGTTCCACCCGCTATCACCACACCGAGAGGAATGACTGCGAACAGGAGTTTGTGGTGGAGGCACCAGCCGAGGAGTCGTGGGTACACGTCCTGAAAGAACTTGAAGAAGGTCAGTGTCAGGGCAATCAGTACTCCCACAAAGACCATGTTGATGGGTGTCCCTGTTTCGACTCCAATAGGGAACCAGGACCGGACCAGAAAAAACAGCGTGATGACGATAATAGCAGCCGGAACGAGGTAACGTTCGTAACGGGAAAGCCGCACATAACGAGAGAGAAACGTCTCACGCGCCAGGTTATAGGCACCCAGCAGCAGCAGGACAAGGCCAGGAAAGAGGTAGGTCCACATCAGCAGGAGGCCAGCAACGCTCTCGGCGAGGTAGAGTCCTCGCCTCAGTCCGGTTCGCCCCGTCAAATCCCGAAAAAGGAGATAGGCTACTGGTGGGATCACAACGAGCGAAACAAACAGCGCCCCCAGAAGAGCAAATGTCTTGGTATAGGCAAGTGGCGCAAACAGTTTTCCTTCCGCAGCCTGGAGGGCAAATACGGGCAGAAAACTCACGACTGTCGTCAGGACTGCGGTGCGCACCGCCCCTGCAACCTCGACAGTTGCTTCATAGACTATCTCCAGACGACTCTTATCGGGTGGGGCGGCGTTGAGGTGGAAGAGGATATTTTCACACAGCACGATGCCCATATCGACCATCGTGCCAATGGCTATGACAATGCCAGAGAGTGCCACAATATTGGCCTGCACCTGGAACGATTGCATGAGGATAAAGGCAATAAGGATCGCCAGGGGAAGCACAAGAGCAATCAGGAAGGCACTCATCAGGTGGAAGACCATAACGACCACCACGATGGTAGTCACGAAGATTTCTTCCGTAAGCGCGGCCTTGAGTGTCCCGAGGGCCTCAAGAATCAATCCGGTCCGGTCATAGAAAGGCACAATCGTGAGTTTTGATACGGTACCATCAGCGAGAGTCTTTTCCGGCATGCCGGGAGAGATTTCGTCGATCTTCGCCCGAACGTTCTGTATTGTCGTGAGAGGATTCTCGCCATAGCGGACAACCACGACTCCCCCCACTGCCTCCGCCCCATCTTTGTCAAGCGCTCCGCGTCGCAGTGCCGGACCAAGACGCACCTGCGCGACATCTTTGACTTGAACCGGGATATTGTTCTCCCGAACGGTGACGGCGATCTCTTCGATGTCTTGAAGGGTCTGGATAAAGCCTACGCCACGAACGATATATTCTACCCGGTTCACTTCGATAGTTCGTGCACCGACATCGAGATTGGAACTCCGGACCGCATTTATGATCTGGGCAAGGCTGACGTCATACGCCCGAAGCGCATCGGGGTTGATGTCGATTTGGTACTCTTTGACAAATCCGCCGATGGAGGCCACTTCGGCGACTCCCTCCGCTCCTTGCAACGCATAGCGGACGTACCAATCCTGGACGCTACGAATCTCGTCCAGATTCCAGCCACCGGTCGGACTGCCCTCAGGATCACGACCTTCGAGCGTATACCAAAAGATCTGCCCCAGAGCGGTCGCATCCGGTCCCAAGGCAGGAGAAACATCGTCCGGTAACAGACCCTGTGGAAGACTGGAGAGTTTTTCCAGCACGCGCGACCGCGACCAATAGAAGTCGATGTCATCCTTAAAAATAATGTAGATGGATGAGTATCCAAAATAGGAAAAGCTCCGGATGGTTTTGACACCGGGCAGTCCCAGGAGGGAAACCGTCAGCGGATAGCTGATTTGATCCTCAACATCACGCGGAGACCGTCCCGGCCATTTCGTAAAGACGATTTGCTGATTCTCGCCAATGTCCGGGATGGCATCGACCGGAACAGGATTTCGAGGGAGGAAATCGAGCTTCCAATCAAAAGGAGCGACCATGACGCCCCACGCAGTCATGCATATAATGAAGAGGGTAACGATCAGCTTATTTTCCAGGCAAAAACGAATGACGGCGTTCATAGTGCGCTCTGGGATAGGTCTGGGAGTCAGTGCCTATGGGCACCGCCTGCCTGCCCACCGTGTGGATTCATCATGCTGCGTTTACCCTGAATCTGGAGGTCTGCATCAATTTTGAACGAACCGCTTGAAACGACACGCTCCCCCTCGTGGAGCCCCTCTCTCACAACGTAATAGTCCCCCGCGCGTGGACCGAGCGTAATGGTTCGGCCCTCGTAAGCCCCAGTACCCGGTTTCTGCACGTAGACAATGGCGCGCTTCCCAGTAATGAGCGGCGCTGACGCAGGAATGACCAGCGGTGGCCCTGCCTCGTGCTCATGGTTGTGGCCAACCAGCGGGAAGTTGTCAGCCAGGACCAGGGGCATTCCGCAGATCGGACAACTTCCCGCCGCCGGGCGTATCACCTCCGGATGCATGGGGCAGATATATTGTCCGGTATAAGAAGGCCCCATGACAGTTCCCCTGTCTGAAATCTGAGCCTTGATCGTTGCGGTGACGAACAGCCCAGGCTTCAGCCTGAGGTCAGGATTTTCCACGTTTACCCGCACCCGGACTGTGCGTGTTCTCTCGTCCAGGAAGGGCTGAACGAACGACACCACGCCGTGAAATTCCTCTCCGGGGAACGCCTCAGCCTGAAATGCCACCGGTTGCCCATAGCGAATCCAGGACAGATCAGATTCATAGGCGTCCAGATACAGCCATAGATGTGACAGATCGGCAATCGTGTAAATCTCGGTACCGGTGTTCACATACATGCCCTCGTTGATCTGCTTCTCCACTACAACCCCGCCTATAGGAGCATGGATGGTAACCTGCTCATCAGCCTGCTCTCGTTTCTCAATCTGACCCACCTGCGTACTCGTCAGCCCCAGCAGGCGCAGCTTGTCTCGGGCAGCTTGTACCGAGCGCTCCGACGAACGTTTCACGATGGTACTGGTGCTCCCACGCAGCCGGTCGAGTGAGCGGGACGCCTGAATCAGCTCTTCCTGAGCAGACAGGAGCTCCGGGCTGTACAGGGAGACCATATGGTCTCCCTTGTTGACGCGAATCCCGGTATAGTTCACGTACAAGCGGTCTACGCGTCCGGGCACCCAGGCAGTAATATGCTTGAGCCGCGTTTCGTCATAATCAATCTTCCCGACCAGCCGCACCTCCCGCTCAACCCATTTCCGTTCCACCAGCGCAGTCTCAAGCTGGCTCAATCTCTTGGCAGCGTCACTGAGCAGAATCTCCTGACCGGAGGTCTTCGGCTCTCTTCCATGCGGGGTGGTGGCAGGCAAAGTGTATCCCTGTGTGTCATGCCCTGCATGCTGAGCGATGCTATGCCCAACCCCTGTCAATATCGTCAGACACAGGAGCAAGCCTTTCATCACGAAAACGTTGATATTTCCCATTGGATTCACCTTCCCCTCTCTTCGACGGAGAGGAAATCACTGTATCCACCCCTCAGCATAAAAAGCTTCGCGATGACGATGGCTCGATCCGTTCGTGCCCGGCTCAACGAGAGTTCGAAATCCAGCAACCTCCGGCCTGAATCGAGTACATCCAGGAAGCCGGCCTCGCCACTTTCATAGGCAGTAAAGCTGGCCTCAATGGATTCTTCGGCTTTGGGCAGCAGCGTATGGGTAAAGAGAGCAGTCTTGCGCTCGGCATCGCGTAGCGCAAACCGCGCTCGGGCAAAGTCTGAGGCTAGCACAGCGGCGCTATCCCGACGTTGCGCTTCGAGGCTGTATTGCCGCAGGACCGCTTCCTCGACTCTCGCCTGATTCTTCTGCCCATAGATCGGGAGAGTCATTGAGAGCGTCGGCATCAGGGCATCTTTGCCGCTATCCGTTGGCCCCGGACGCTTATCCATCGCGATATAATCAAGGCCAAGAGTAAAATCAGGGTAGGCCGTCTTTCCGGCCAGTTCGACGCCCACGCGTCTCGCCTGAATGAGCGCATCGAAGCGTGCAAGCCCAGGATTGCCAGTGAGGACAGTCTCTTCGGTCAACTGCCTGGCCGCACTCGCTTCTGCATCCAGAGCCGGGTCCAGGAGCAGGCTGGGAGGAATGTGAATAGGTGCCGTCGTGGGACGATTCAACAGTGCGTTGAACGCCACTTGAGTCGGTTGTCTGACCTCACGGAATTCCGCGAGGCGGTCCTCTAATTGTCCCAGCTCGGTCTGCACGCGGACCAGATCGCTATGTGTCCCGATCCCAGAGCGAAAACGGACCTGGAGGACTTTTTCCCAGGATTGAACAAGTTGGAGAGTCTCTTCGGCAATGCGGACCGCAGCATGGAGATAGACCAGTTCGGCATACGTCTTGGTCACGTCAAAAACGAGTTCGTTCTTGAGGCTCAGAAAACGATAAAATGCCGCGTGTGCCTCGAAATCTGCCTCATCACCACGCAGCGCCAGCGTTCCGAACCATGGAAACGCTTGGCTCATGCCGAGCCGATGCTGCTGCGCTCCGACCCGAGTCTCAACCGAACGCAGGAAATACCCATAGGTCAGTCGGGGGTCAGCAAGAGCAGTGACTTGAGGACGTTTTTTGAGAGCCGCCTGATAGGCCGCAAAACTCCCCCGCAGCTTGGCACTGTTTTCGAGCGCAGAGCGGAGATAGCCATGTAGAGTCTCAGGAAATCGTCCTGGAGCAGAGGCGCGAGGCTCCGCCTGTCTCCCTTGGGTGCTGACCGTACCAAGCGAGCCTTCTCCCGGAACAGGCAGTAAAGCATTGCTCTGGGGCATGGGAGACGACCCTCCTCCGGTACGCGCAGTGAAGGTGGGAGCCGTCGCGCACCCCAACGGCAGAGGAGTTATAACGGCAAGTGCAATAACCAACAATCGCCTCGCGAAACCGTTCATCATAAGAGGCTACTTTCTCAATACTGGTGGTATTGTGCGTCTTCGGAAGACGCACAGAGCGTGGTGTGGCGTCAGTGCGCCGTCGCAACACAGAAATGAGAACTACCACCGTCCAGGTGATAGCGTGGGGGGATTAGAGGCGGAAAATAGAGAAGGACAGATACAGTGGGACAGAACGTTGCGCCCGCCCTGCTGAGAGTCGAAGGTCAAGGGATACTGGCCGGGAGGAGACACTCACTGATGCGACCGAGAACGCGAGGAAACGCGACGCAGATGAGCTTGCAGACAGTTCCTCGCCTCCCAACACCAGAGGCTTGAGGAAGAAATGCCCTCCGCAATCTGGACATTTCTCAGGGGTGGAATGCGACTCCCTGTCCGATGTATGACACGGGGCGGTCTGGGCTGAATCGGGAGGAGAGGCGCTGGTCGTCCGAGTATGACCGGCAGCAAAGCACATCTGCGTGCAATGCAGGAGCAGCACCAGAAAGAGAAAGGTGACACAATACTGCTGGTAAACTCGACCCATGGTGTTACGCTAGCATAAGAGGAGAATTGAAACCAAGCATCCCCTGTCTGCTCGGAGAGCCGTGGGCCCGTCGTGCAGGACCGTGATACCACCCTCCCCAATACTGACCGTTCAGGATAGAGCTTAGTCGAGAAGCGAGTACATCGATGAAATGCCAGCGCGATTTATTTTCTTTGCCCGACGGCCAGCACTACCTCAACTGTGCCTATATGTCGCCGTTGCTGAAAGCCGTTGAGACGGCCGGCATCAACGGTCTGCGACGCAAAGCCGTGCCCGCCGAGATTACGCCTGTAGATTTTTTTGAGCCGGCAGAAGAATTGCGCCGGGCGTTTTCCCGCCTCATTCACACCTCGCCCGAACGGATCGCTCTCGTCCCCGCGGTCAGCTATGGGATGGGTATCGCGACATACAACCTGCCGCTCACACCGGAACAGAACGTCGTGATTCCCGGTGAAGAGTTCCCGAGCAATGTCTATCCCTGGCTGGAGCAGTGTAAACGCACGCGAGCAACCTTGCGCAGGGTTGACCGACCCCGAGAGACACACGCACCGGGAACAGTCTGGAACGCTCGATTTCTCGAAGCCATCGATACCAATACTGCCGTCGTAGCCCTGAGCAGTGTGCACTGGACAGACGGCACTCTCTTTGAACTGGAACAGATTGGACAGCGCGCCCGCGAGGTGGGCGCGCTGTTTATTGTGGACGGTACCCAGTCGGTCGGCGCGCTACCGTTTGATTTCGAACGGGTTCAGCCCGATCTTTTGGTCTGCGCCGGCTATAAATGGCTGCTTGGCCCCTACCAGTACAGCTTCGCGGCTGTCGGTGATCGCTTGCTAAATGGGGAGCCATTTGAACAGAACTGGATTAACCGTAAAGACAGTCAGCATTTCAGCGCCTTAATCAATTATCAGTCTGAATACCAACCGGGGGCTCGACGCTTTGATACCGGAGAGCGCTCGAATTTTATTATGATTCCCATGCTCCTCACAGCCCTCAAGCAGATCGATGCATGGGGGGTAAATAATATTCAGCGTTACTGCGCGCAGTTGAGCACAGAACTTGGCCAGGCCCTTGATGGGACTCCCTACACGGTCGCGTCACCACACGAGCGGGCGGCGCATTTGTTTGGTATTCGGATTGCCGATGCCGAGCAGATTCCCGCTATTCTTGAAGCCTTACGCCAGCGCCAGGTGTATGTCTCACAGCGTGGCGCTTCCATTCGCGTTTCTCCGCATGTCTACAATACTGAGGCAGATGTTGTAGCGCTGGCCGAGGCGCTGCGAGCAGCGCTACGCTAACCTCTCCTGCCGGGATACTATGATTGGGATTGTGAGCTTGTCGGCTTTGACCATTTGATATATGGCTCTGATTTTCTTATGGTGAATGGCTGGCCGATGGGCTAGACTACTTCTTCTTTGGAAAGGCTGCCACTCTCCAAAGAAGAAAAGCGAAAATGTTATAGCGGTAATACGGAGCGGTTGCTGAAACACTAGATGGACAAACCAGAACAAAAATTGTTCAGTATGGGGAAGGATTAAAGAAGGAGGAAAATCATGCGTACGAATACGTCTCTCGCTGTAGCGATGCTCATGGCCGCCTTGACATGGACGGGGTGCGAATTGGGAGCCGGAGATTCAGAAGTCAACGTAGAAAGCATTTCCGGCAGCAAGATGGTGGTGACAGGGATCGACGACTTCGAGTGCTTTCGCGCCGAGGTCCAGTCGGCACAGCAGCCGCCCGTGTATGTCCCCCAGGACGAAGGGGCAACAGAAAAAGTCGTCAATGGAGAGGCCACGATTCCCGTAGCTATGAGCATGGGCCAAATCATCGTTACCAAGGTGAGGCTCACGATTCCGGAGAATTGCGGATCGGTGAATGGGGAAATCGAATATAGAGGGGATCCCAACTCCAATGTGCACGGACCTCTCCCCTTCACTTTTATCTCTGGTGACACCCAGACCTTTCCGCGCCATACCTTCAAATAGCGCCGGATCCGACCCCATCTCTTCAGACGGTCTGGATTCGAGCCCCTTTGAGACTGACCTCCCAGCGCATCAGCGCTGGGAGATCTCCGTCCGGGGTCGGGAGACGAGCGTGAGCAACACCGCAACTCGGCAAGCTGAGTGGGAAACTCGCTATCGCACAGGCCACACCGCTTGGCAGCGAGAATCAGCCAACCCGGCCCTCCTCACCTGGCTTGAGCAAGGGCTGTTACAACCGTGTCGGCTCCTTATTCCCGGCTGTGGGCGTTGCCATGAAGTGGTCACCCTGGCCCAGCAGGGGTTTGCTGTTACCGGGGTTGATCTCGCCCCAGCGGCAATACACGGCGCCCGACAGCTGATTGAGGACGCGGGTGTTACCGCAGAAGTGATTCAGGCTGACTTACTCGACTGGAATGCCCTGGACCCCTTCGATGCCATCTACGACCAAACCTGTCTGTGTGCCCTCGATCCCTCAACCCGCCAAGACTACGAACGCCAACTCTTCTCGTGGCTCAGGCCGGGCGGACAACTGTTTGCGCTCTTTATGCAAGCCACAAACCCGGATGGTCCGCCGTTTCCGTGCGCTCTCGATACCATGCACCAACTTTTTCAGGACGCTCGCTGGGAATGGCGGGACGCTGAGCCGCTCTCCATCCCGCATCCAGCCGGACTACACGAACTGGGCTGTATCCTCACACGTCGGGCCTAGCAGACCCACTCGCCGCCCTTGACCTCTCTCAAGGCAGACTACATCGCAGCGCGCGGGTGAAGCACCAGAGCCGGATTACGTGCCACCTCTTTCGTAGTACTCAAAAACACGAAAGATAATCCGCGTCGGTCTAAAATAGGAGGCGTTCTTATTGACGACCTGGCGCTTTACCGTTTGGGTCGTCCAATTGCCAAAGGCGTCGTACCGATAGGTAAACATCTCGGTATGGCGCCGCCGCCCATCGTCCACGTACACGATACGCTCGGTCGGATCACCGTTGTTGTTGAAGTGGACGTCCGTTCTCTCACTCAGCCGGGAGTTCGTGGCATAGACAAAAGAAACTCGGGTCACCAGGGTTCCCTGAAAATCGCGGTGGTAGACGACCTTCTTCACGAGCGTATCTGCTGCGTCATACCACGACTGCTCTTCAATATTGCCCTGAACATCGTAACGCGAGGTCGTACGGCTTTTCAGTTCACCGCCCGGCTGATAGGTACGGGACTCGGTTTCTCTTCCGTTGGCGTCATACTGAAAAACTACTCGTTCTGTCAGCACGTCCCCGACCGAATAGGAACGCGACTCAGCTGAGGCCCCATGCTCGGCATAGGATGAGACAACGCGTCCAGAGAGGCTGTTCTCCGGCCCGTAGCGCAGCACTGCTCTTTCATTGGTCCGCGCGTCGTACAAAACGACCGCACGCTCGTGGAGCATTCCAGCCGGGTCATACGAGAGACGCTCAGTGAGATTACCGCGCCGGTCAAACCGATCAGTACGAATCGGCAGTTCTGTCTGCGACTCCCACTTTTCACCCTGTTTCACTAAGCCGGCCCGAAAGATGGATAACGATCTGACGGGCCCCCGCAGTCCGAGGATGTCCCTTTTGGTCTCCGTTTGCTGTCCCGGGCCAGGAGAGTGCACGCTTTCGCAGGACAAACAGAGCAGTCCAAGGAGAAAGACGCCGAGGAACCGATATATATTACGCCTGAGTCTTGGCATTATTTTTCTATTTTCCGTATTTGAAAAAAGTATGGTAGATTTCATATTGCTTGTCTTAACTCAGATGGAGAGCGCTCATCATGCTGTTTCGCGAACTCAACCGCAGCGCCACCAAGACCTATCTGATTGGGTGCGAAAAAACACAGGAAGTCGCCCTCATTGATCCAGTCCTGGAAAAAACCGACCGCTATCTCGCCCTGCTCGCCTATTATGGATATACGCTCAACAGCATCATCGATACGCACACCCACGCGGACCATCTAACGGGGAGTTGGGAGTTGCGGGATCTGACCGATGCGCCGGTGATCATGCATCGGCGAGCCCCCGCTCCGCGTGTTGATATGCATGTCGAAGACGGACAACTCATCCGAGTCGGGACGCTCACCCTACACGTGCTCGCAACCCCAGGCCATACACCTGACAGTATGTGCCTCCATGCCATGGATCGGGTGTTCACCGGCGACACCCTGTTTATCCACGGCACCGGACGGACCGACTTTCCCGAGGGCGACCCAGGCGACCAGTATGACAGCATCTATCATAAACTGTTTCCGCTGCCCGACAGCACGCTTGTCTTTCCCGGTCATGATTATCGAGGGCATACCCAATCCACTATCGGTGAAGAAAGACAGGCCAATCCGCGTGTTGCCGGTCGCAGTCGCCAGGAATATGTCGATTTGATGAACAACCTCCACCTCTCACTGCCAGATAAAATTCAGGAAGTTCTCCAACCGAACCAGTCTGCCATTGAAGACCAATCCATCCAGTTTCCGAGTCTCTCGGCACTGAATGACGTGCGCCAGCTTTCCGCCCAAGAAGTCCAAGCCCAACGGGAGAGCCCTACCCCCCCGCTCCTGCTCGATGTTCGCGAGCCGGACGAGTATAGCGACGACCTCGGCCATATACCGGGCAGCATCCTCATTCCGCTCAAAGAGGTGCCGGTTCGCGCGGGAGAGATTGAACGTCACAAAAGCAGCCATATCATCGTTGTGTGTCGGGCCGGAGTCCGCAGCACAACGGCCGCCGCCATTCTCACCGGCCTTGGATTCGGGCATGTCTCGAATCTCAGGGGGGGGATGCTGGACTGGAACGAGCAACAGCTACCCATTGCGCGCTAGTTGGGAAGGAGCAGATTGCATGGAAACAGCCCCTCACGAAGCGTCCCAGGCAGCACCCGGAGTGAGATGGGCCAAGGTCATTGATCACACCAAATGTATCGGCTGCCACGCGTGCAGCACGGCCTGTAAATCAGAGAACCACGTTCCGCTTTCGGTCAATCGCACCTATGTGAAATATACCGACGTGGGCACCTTCCCAAACGCGCGACGGGCTTTTCAAGTCACCCGCTGCAATCAGTGTCAGGACGCACCCTGCACCCACGCCTGTCCGACCGCGGCCATGTACGCCCGGTCTGACGGCATTGTGGATTTCGACAAATCCATCTGTATTGGCTGCAAAGCCTGTATCGCGGCCTGTCCGTACGATGCCATCTTTATCAATCCCGAAGACCACTCGGCCGAGAAGTGTAATTTTTGTGCGCATCGGATCGATATGAACCTGGAGCCGGCCTGCGTGGTGGTGTGCCCAACAGAGGCGATCTTGGTGGGCGACCTGAACGACTCCGATTCAAGCGTGGCAACAATCGTAGGCCGGGAGCCCGTTGCGGTGCGGCGTCCTGAAAAGGAAACCCACCCTAAACTGTTCTATACCGGTGCCCATCAGGCCACGCTCGACCCGCTGGCCGCCACCCGTCCCGAAGGCGGCCTGTTTCTGTGGAGCGAACAGGGCCAGGGGCCCCAGCAGGTGACCTCAGGCCATCCGACCCGGAACAATAGCTCCGCCCGGGCCGTGCTGGCGTATGACGTGCCGCACCGTGCCCCGTGGGACTGGCGGCTGAGCCTGTATACCTGGACCAAAGGGATGGCCTCGGGCGCATATCTGATTCCGGCCTTGCTGGTACTCTGTGGACTGCTGAGTCCGGAGCATATGCTCTGGCAATGGGTTGCCCCCATCCTGGGCGGAATATTTCTCGCCCTCACCGGTCTGATTCTCATCGCCGATCTGGACCATCCCGAGCGCTTTGTCTTGATTTTTACCCGCCCGCAGTGGAGGAGTTGGCTGGTCCGGGGCGCTTTTATCATCCTGGGTTTTGGCAGTGTGCTGCTCCTCCACTTTTTGGCCAGTCTCTTTGCGAGCGGCACCGCATGGCAGTCGGGTCTGATGCTGCTCGGTATCCCCCTTGGCGTGCTGACCAGCGTATATACCGCCTATCTCTTTGCCCAATCGACTGCCCGCGATTTATGGCAAAACCCACTCCTACCCTTCCATTTTCTCGTCCAAACGATTATCGCGGGAGCCGCGGCGCTCCTCCCTTGTGCAGTCTGGTGGGCACCGGCCGTGGTTTCACCAGTCGCCACGCTCTTGGGAATAGCGTGTGCGCTACATCTCCTGCTGGTGAGCGGGGAAATCAGCCTGCATCATCCCACCGCCCATGCCCATCTGGCCGCGGCCGAGATGACACAGGGGCAATACCGGACGTATTTCTGGGGTGGCATGCTCCTCGTCTCTGTCGGCATGCTCGCCCCATGGGCCGGCATACTGGCCGGGAGTGCAGCCCTCATCGGATTGCTGGCATATGAACACGCCTACGTGCAGGCCGGACAAAGCGTACCACTCGCCTAGAGGACATGGCTATGAGCATCGAGCGACCTAATAAACGCGTGTCTGCCGCTCGCCAGGATACGGAGGCGCGGGGGGAGACTTTTTATCCGGGGCCAAGTCGCACCCACCTCGCGTCTTTTCCCCCCAAGGAGCGCTGGGATGACTGGGTTGAGCTGGATGCGCGCGCCTGGCCGCAGCGCGTCGAACAACGCTCGATGCTGATTCCCACCACCTGTTTTAACTGCGAGTCAGCCTGCGGTCTGCTGGCCTATGTCGATCCGGAGACGCTCGCCATCAGAAAATTTGAAGGCAACCCTGAACATCCGGCCTCACGCGGCCGGAACTGCGCCAAGGGCCCGGCTACACTCAACCAGATCAACGATCCTGATCGCATCCTCCAGCCCCTGAAACGGGCGGGCAAACGCGGCGAGGGTAAGTGGCAGCAGGTCTCCTGGGACGAAGCCCTGCATGATATTGCCGGCCGTCTGCGGCGAGCGCTCCAGGAAGACCGTCACAACGAAATCATGTACCACGTTGGCCGGCCGGGTGAGGATGGGTACACCGAGCGCGTCCTGGCCGCCTGGGGTGTCGATGGCCACAACTCTCATACCAATATCTGCTCGTCCGGAGCCCGCGCCGGATATCATTTTTGGATGGGCGCCGACCGCCCCAGCCCCGACCACGAACATGCCGAGGTCATCCTTCTCATCAGCGCTCACCTGGAATCGGGCCATTATTTTAATCCGCACGCCCAACGCATTATGGACGCCAAGCAGCGCGGGGCCAAACTCATCGTTTTCGACGTCCGCCTGTCCAATAGCGCAACCCATGCCGACCATTGGGTTGCGCCGTATCCGGGCAGTGAGGCCGCTATTCTGCTTGCCATAGCCAATCACCTGATTCAGAACGAACACTATAACCGGACCTTTGTCCGTGACTGGTGGAACTGGCAAGAATATATCCAAGAAGAACGGCCCGACCTGGAACCCACGTTTGAGAACTTTGAGGCCGTTCTGAAACAGCTCTATACGCAGTACAGTTTTACGTTTGCCGCCCAGGAATCCGGTGTCAGTCCGCAGACCATTGAAGCCATCGCCACGCTGGTTGCCTCGGCTGGAACGCGACTGGCGACCCACACCTGGCGGAGCGCGTCCGCCGGGAACCTCGGTGGCTGGCAGGTGGCGCGAGCGCTGTTTTTTCTCAACGCGCTCATGGGTGCCGTAGCCACACCGGGCGGGACGTATCCCAATGCGTGGAACAAGTTTGTGCCGCGGCCTATCCATACCCCACCCCACCCGCCTATGTGGAATACGCTTTCCTGGCCAACCGAGTACCCGCTGGCAATCAACGAACTCTCTTTTCTCCTGCCGCATTTTCTGAAAGAAGAGCGCGCGAAACTCGATGTCTACTTCACTCGGGTGTATAACCCGGTCTGGACCAATCCCGACGGATTTTCGTGGATTGAAACCCTCAGTGACGAACAGAAAATCGGCCTGCACGTCGCCTTGACTCCAACCTGGAACGAGAGTGCCTATTTCGCCGATTACATCCTGCCCATGGGTGTCGGCAGTGAGCGCCACGATACGCACTCCTACGAAACGCACGACGCCCAGTGGATCGGGTTCCGGCAGCCCGTCCTGAGAACGGCCAGAGAACGTCTCGGCCAACCGGTGACAGACACGCGCCAGGCAAACCCAGGCGCAGTCTGGGAAGAGAATGAGTTCTGGATCGAGTTATCCTGGCAGGTCGACCCGGACGGCGCGCTGGGGATCCGCCAATACTTTGAATCCAAAGCCCACCCAGGTCAGAAACTGACACTTGACGAGTATTACGGGTTTATTTTTGAGCAGTCAGTCCCAGGGCTCCAGGAACAGGCCGCTGCCCAAGGCCTCTCGCCGCTGGCCTATATGCGTCGCTACGGCGCATTTGAAGTCCAAAAAAACATTGGCGCCGTCCACGCGCAAACAGTCCCGCCGGCTGAGCTGAACAATACCCAGGTTGATAGTCTGGGTCGCGTCTTCACCGCAAGCCCCAAGCCCGCCGGTCCGAATATCGTCCCCCTGCCCTCACCTGACGGCGATACGGACGGTCGTCGCCGTGTTGGCGTCCGAATAACGGGCCAAGAGAGCAGAGATGGCGAGATATATAGAGGCTTTCCCACGCCAAGCGGACGTCTCGAATTTTATTCCAGGACCCTCAAGGACTGGGGCTGGCCGGAATACGCCCTCCCCACGTATAGCAAGAGCCACATCCATCCCGACCGGCTCGCAGACGACCAAATGGTCTTGATCCCAACCTTTCGCCTACCGGTCCAGATTCATACCCGGAGCGCGAATGCCAAATGGCTGGACGAGATTGCCCACACCAACCCGCTCTGGCTGCATCCCGGTGATGCCACACGCCTGGGCGTACGCACGGGAGACCTCGTCCGGGTCGAAACCGAGATCGGCTATTTTGTGCTCAAGGCCTGGGTGACGGAAGGGATTCGACCCGGTGTTGTTGGCTGTAGTCACCATATGGGCCGCTGGAAACTCGATCAGGCCGGCCAGCGCCAGATGATGGCCACGGTCGGACTCGACCGCAACGGCAGTCAATGGCACTTGTCTCGCAAGCAGGCAGTCCGCGGCTATCAGAGCGAGGATGCCGATAGCGCACGTGTCTGGTGGACGGACACCGGCGTGCATCAGAATCTCACCTTTCCGGTCCACCCTGACCCGGTCTCCGGCATGCACTGTTGGCATCAGGCCGTCCGAGTCAGCCCCGCCCAAAAGGGCGATCAGTATGGAGATATCCACGTCGATACGGAGAAATCACATGCCGCGTATAAGCAGTGGCTCGAACTGACCCGACCGGCCAGCCAGGTCTCGCCCGACGGAACGCGACGACCCTACTGGATGTTACGCCCGCTCAAGCCGGGTCGAGAGCACTATCAACTGCCTGAGACGGAGAGACCGCCTAAGGACTGATGACGCGCTTTCTCCCGTTTCTCGACCTCCGGGCCTACCAGCTTCGTCATCTCCCGCGGGACCTGCTCGCCAGCCCGAGCGTGACCTTTCTCGACATCCCTCAAGGTGTGGCCTATGCCATGATCGCCGGCCTTCCCCCGGCCATGGGCCTGTATGCGGCCGCCCTGCCGGCCATAGTCGGTGCGCTGTTTCGCAGCTCCCGCCATGTTGTGACTGGTCCCACGAACGCCGTGAGTCTGCTGGTCGGCACTGCCGTCGCCGCCGAGGTGGCGCACGGCGGCGCGAGTCCCATGGCCGTCGGCGTCACCCTGGCCTTTATGGTTGGGGTGGTCCAATTTCTCGCCGGGCTGCTACGACTCGACGCGCTCGCCGATTATGTTTCCCAGCCAGTTGTCCGTGGGTATATCTCAGGCGCCGCGGTCCTGATTATGATCGGCCAGCTTCCCAATGCAACCGGCACGACCCACGTTTCAGGCAATCCCGCCCAGATGATCAGCGGCTGGTTGTCTTCACTCTCGGAAGTCCATCTGCTCGCCGTCTCTTTCACGCTCGGCACACTTGTGTGCGTCCTGTCTCTGCGCCACTTTTACCCCCGTCTGCCAGCCTCGCTCATCGCCCTGGGGCTCAGCATCGGCGTGGCGCAGCTCTTCCAATTGTCAGACGCGGGACTCCATCTCGTTGCCGACCTCGCCCCTCTGCCAACCGGACTACCACCGCTCACCGTCCCGCACTTGGACCAGTGGGCAGGACTGCTCCCGACGGCAATTGCTTGTGCTGTTCTGTCCCTGGTTGAGTCCAGCTCTGTAGCTCGGACGCTTGCGGCCCGGTCGGGACAGCGGCTCGATATGGCAGCCGAATTTTCGGGCCAAGGGCTGGCGAACATCGCCGCTGCTTTCTCGGGTGGCTATCCGGTCAGCGGCAGTCTGGCCCGTTCGACCTTGAATCAGCAAGCCGGAGCACAGAGCCGTTTGTCCGCGCTGTTCTGCGGACTGTTGATGCTGGCCGTGCTGCTCTTTTTCGGACCGGTCGTCAATCAGACACCGATTGCGAGTCTGGCCGGTCTGTTGTTCGTCTTAGCCTCGGACCTCATCGACAGGGATCGGATTCGGATGATACTGCGCGGCACCCGAGGCGACCGGGCGGCATTTCTCGCCACGCTGGTCGGGACGTGGCTGGTGCCGCTCGACCAGGCGATTTATATTGGCGTCGGGATCAGCATCATCCTCTTTTTACGTCGCGTCCGGCTGCTCACGGTCCGAGAGATGGCTATTGGTGAGAAAGGCCGTTTTCGAGAGGTTGACCACGAGCAGGAAGAGCGGGGGCAGCAGTGTTCCGCCATTCGTATTCTCAACCTGACGGGTCCGTTATTTTTTGCCGCATCCGGAGAACTCCAAGACGCGATTGAGCGAATGAATGCCGAGCCTCACGTCCGCGTCGTTATTCTTCGTATCCGGCAGACACAGGGCTTGGACATCACCATCGCCAGCCTGCTCGAATCCAGCCAACGTCAGTTGGAGAGCGCCGGCAGGACCCTCCTCGTCCTGGGCCTGCGCCCCGAGGCCATGCAGTTACTTGAGAAAACCGGCATCGCCGGCCGTATCGGACTGGCGAATCTCTTTCCGGCTCAATCCGGCTGGTTTACCGCCATGGAGGCCGCTCTCCGTCGCGCCCTCACGTTGGCAGGGGACCATGGCTGCGGCACCCACTGTCCTTTTGCCGCATATCTCACCGCTCAAGAAGCACTCCGGGGTAATTCTGCGGTATCACGTTGACTGAAGGCATACCTATCTGAAAACTATCATTCCCAGTCGCAAAGCAACCAAGGAGCACCTCGGATGAATCAGAATCGACTCAAATTGGACGAGGAGGAACGCTCTATCCTCTGGGACTTCGAGCGTGGAGAGTTTGAAAGTATCAAAAACTTTAGAGCGGAGAAGCAGCGGCTAGAAGCTGCGGCAAGCCAGACGCTCAAAAAAGGCAAGCGTGTCAGCATTCGCATATCAGCCCGAGATTTGGAAAAAATTAAAAAGCGGGCTGTCGCCGAAGGGATGCCGTACCAGACTCTCATTGCCAGCACCTTACACAAGTTTGTGACGGGTCAACTCAAGGAGGCTCAATAAGAGAGGTCCTTCGCTCACCCCACCCGTTCCGAAATCCCCTTGCCTTGGCCTCTACGTCTGGTTACGTTGAGGCCGTTTTGTAGGAGGGGCTCGCACCCAGGGGAAGGATGTCACCGGATGTCGCAGTACGTCGAAGGACCAGACGCAGGTCTTATTGTTGAAGACCATGCCCAACTCATCGAATACTTTTTTGACGCCGCAAAGCCCCGAGAGAAGTGGCGTATTGGCACGGAGTACGAACTGCTCGGCGTGTCACGTCGGAGTGGCCGCGCTGCACGCTACTCCGGACGGCGTGGCATTGAGCATATCCTGAGCCGCCTGGCCGACTCCCTGGAATGGGAACCCCAGGAGGAAGAAGGCCGCATTATCGCCCTCCAAGGCGAGCGCGCCAATATCGCGCTTGAACCCGGTGCGCAACTCGAACTCTCCGGCGAACAGTGCGAGACCGTCCATTGTGCGGATAAAGAACTTCGTCGCCATCTTGAGCATCTACTGCCCATTGCGGACGAATTGGACATTGATTTTGTGAATCTGGGAGTCCAGCCGGTCAGCTCCCTTGATGACATCGAGTGGATTCCCAAAACGCGCTATCAGATCATGGGTCCGTATATGGAGCGGGTCGGCACGCTGGGCCATCGCATGATGAAGCAAACCGCTTCCATTCAGGTCAATTTCGACTTTAGCGACGAAGCCGACGCCATGCTGAAGTTTAAGACCAGCATGGGACTCGTGCCCATCCTGTCTGCCATGTTTGCCAACTCCCCGATTTCGGATGGCAGGCTGAACGGTTTCATGACCATGCGCGGCCACGTCTGGACCGAGACGGACAAGCGCCGGTGTGGCCTGCTGCCCTTTGCTTTTGCCGACGTTCCGACGTTTGAAGACTATGCCGAATACGCGCTGAATACTCCGATGTATTTCATTGTACGCCAGGGCCAGTGGATCAATATGACCCATATGTCCTTTCGCCAATTTTTGGAGGAAGGACATGAAGGCGAACGCCCTACCATGGAAGACTGGGGCATTCATCTGACGACCCTCTTTCCGGAAGTGCGGATCAAGAAATACCTGGAGATTCGCTGCTTCGACAACCAGCCGTTTGAATACATGCTGGCCGTACCGGCCCTCACCAAGGGTATCTTTTTCGATACCGACCCCCTGCTGGCCGCCTGGGATCTCGTCAAAAAATGGAGCTGGGACGAACGCCTCGAAGCCTATTACCAGGCCCATCGTCAAGCCCTGGGCGCACGTGTGCAGGGCATCCGCTTGCTCGATCTGGCCAAAGAACTGGTCACCATTGCCTGGGAGGGCTTGGAGCGACACAACGACTGCAACGAGGCCGGAGAAAATGAGACTATCTATCTCGAACGGCTACGTGAGGAGATCGACAAGGGACAGTGTCCGGCCTATCACGTCGTTGAAGAGTGGATGACCCACTGGAACTATGACGCCAAACGCCTCGTTGACGGCACGGCCTACCGGCTGCCGGACGAGGACGAATAAGCAACAACCCCCTCCCTCAACACCGCTTTCCTCTCCCCATCTAACCTCCATCCCCTTTTCTGTTTCCCCCCTCCGCGTTTCGTGTTATGAAGCCGATACACAACGATTGGAATAAGGAGGGTCGTATGGATATTCCCAAAGACAAGCTCCTCTGGATCTATGAGCGCATGCAGCTCATCCGGGTGTTTGAGACCAGGGTCAGTACCGAGTTTGGGAAGGGGAAAATTCCGGGCTTCGTGCATCTCTACGCCGGGGAAGAAGCAGTCGCGGTCGGGATTTGTGCCCACCTCACCGACGCCGACTATATGACCTCAACCCACCGCGGACACGGCCACTGTGTGGCAAAAGGGGTGGACGTACGTGGCATGATGGCCGAGCTGTTCGGCAAAGCCACCGGGATTTGCAAGGGCAAGGGTGGCTCCATGCATATTGCCGATATGGACAAAGGTATGCTGGGAGCCAACGGGATTGTCGGCGGCGGCCCGCCGCTCGCCTGCGGGTCCGGCCTGACCGCCAAGACCAATGGCACGGACCAGGTGACAATCTGCTTCTTTGGCGATGGGGCATCAGAGCAAGGCACCTTGCACGAGAGCCTCAACCTGGCCGCAATCTGGAAGCTGCCGATTATTTTTGTGGCCGAGAATAACGGCTATGCCGAGTCTACGCCGGCGCATTATCATTGCAGTGTCGAGAATATCGCCGACCGCGCCGCAGCGTATAATATGCCGGGCGTCACCATAGACGGGAACGATCTGTTTGCCGTGTATGAATCGGCGCATGAGGCCGTTGCGCGCGCCCGAGCCGGACAGGGCCCGAGCTTGTTGGAGTGTAAGACCTATCGTCACTTCGGCCATTTTGAAGGCGATGCCCAGACCTATAAAATTGCGGAAGAAAACGAGAAATACCGCACCGAACTCGACCCGATCAAGCGCTTCAAAGACGCCGTCCTGCCCCGTGGCCTTATATCCGAAGACGAGTTGGCTGCAATCGATCAACGGGTCAATGCCGCGATTGACGAAGCCGTCACATTCGCGGAAGACAGCCCCTTCCCCGAGGTCCAGGAAACCTTCACCGACGTATATGTGAATTATTAGGAGCTTGCGGAGAAACATTATGGCAGAGCGAGAATTGAATTTTGGTGAGGCGCTGAATGAAGCCATGCGTCAGGAAATGCAGCGCGACCCCAAAGTGGTGATCATGGGCGAGGACGTGGCCGGTGGAGCCGATGTCGATCACCTCGAAGGCGACGATGCCTGGGGCGGCGTCCTGGGCGTGACAAAAGGCCTAGTCAAGGAATTTGGCCGGAGTCGTGTTATCGATACGCCTATCAGCGAGTCCGGCTTTATTGGCGCGGCCGTTGGCGCCGCGGCCACCGGCCTGCGGCCCATTGCCGAGATGATGTTCGTCGGGTTTATGGGCGTGTGTTTTGACCAACTCCTGAATCAGGGGGCAAAACTCCGCTATATGTTTGGCGGCAAAGCGAAAGTCCCGCTGGTGATTCGGACCATCTGCGGGGGCGGCTACCGCGCCGCTGCCCAGCACTCTCAGGTGTTGCACTCCCTCTTTACCCACATCCCCGGCCTCAAAACGGTCGTCCCCTCGACCCCGTATGATGCCAAAGGACTCCTGATTTCGGCCATCCGGGATGACGACCTGGTCATCTTCTTTGAAGACATCACCTTCGGCGGCATAAAGGGTGTCGTGCCGGAGGAAGACTACACCATTCCCTTTGGAAAAGCGGACATCAAGCGCGCCGGCGAGGATGTTACGATCGTGGCTATCGGCAAGATGGTCCACCATTCCCTGACCGCAGCCACGGAGCTGGAAAAGCAGGGTAAAAGCGCAGAGGTGCTCGATCCCCGTACCCTCTCGCCCTTTGACGAAGAGACGGTGCTGGAATCGGTCGAGAAGACGGGCCGGCTGGTGATCGCCGACGAATCGCACCCGCGCTGCAATGTGGCAACCGATATCGCTGCCATGGTTGCGGACAAGGGGTTTGATTACTTGAACGCACCCATAAAAATGGTATCGGCTCCTCACACCCCGGTGCCGTTCAGTCCGCCCCTGGAAGATCACTATCTGCCCAACCCGCAAAAAATCAGCGAGGCAGCATTAGGACTGTTTTAGGAACGGAAATTGGGGACTGGGGGTTAGGTTTCCCCAACACCCAGTCCCCAACCCCCAACCCCTATTTCCCATGTCATCCGTCGGTATTATTGCAAACCCGCGCGCGGGCAAGGACATCCGCCGCCTTGTAGCGCATGGCTCTATCCTCGATACCCAGGAAAAGGTCTATATCGTCCGGCGGGCCATTCTTGGCATTCAGGGGGCCGGGGCGGACGAAGTGGTCCTCTTTCCCGACCCGGCCAATATCTTTACCAAGGCCCTGTCCGGGATTGAGAACGAGTTACGTCTCACCACACGTTTTCTTGAAATGTCGATCTTCGATGAGGCCAGCGATTCGACGCGGGCGGCACAACTCATGTGCGAGCAGAGGGTGGCCTGCGTTATCGTCATTGGCGGAGACGGTACCAACCGGGTGGTCACCAAAGGCAGCGGTAGCATGCCGCTCGTTCCGCTTTCAACCGGAACGAATAACGCCTTTCCCCAGTTTTTGGAGTCCACCCTGGCGGGCTTGGCCGCGGGCTATTACGCGGTCCGACACTTCTCCCCAGACGAGTGCACCCGCCCGACCAAGCGGCTCAACCTGTACCGCAACGGGACGCTTGAGGACATCGCCCTGGTTGATGCAGCCGTGTGTGACTACCAGTTTGTTGGTGCCAGGGCCGTGTGGGAGGCCGAACGTCTCAAGGAACTCTTTCTCACCCAGGGCCAGCCTACGAATATCGGCTAGGCCTTAATCGGCGGCAGCC
>MKWU01002043.1_pt1 | contig 32033 bp, 36 predicted proteins | sample 809101 | NCBI WGS metagenome assembly MKWU01 (sample SAMN05860141, study PRJNA318959) | sponge metagenome | host: Aplysina aerophoba | place: Slovenia: Piran, Adriatic Sea, Gulf of Piran | collected 2013-05-07
GACGGACACATCGGACACCGGGCACAGAACCCGACCGACTCGCATATCCATGGCCCGTTGATCGAGGCTCTGGATGCGACGATCGAGTTGTGGAAAGAGCAGAACGTTGCCAAGTACGCTTCGATCAAAGCCTACGTCGATGCGGTGCGCTCCGCTGCCGGGTTCCGACACGCCTACGAGCCGCGCTGGATCAAGCATCAGAAGGCTCCGGGAAGAGGCGTAGATCCGGTCGATGGGTACGAGTACTGCTACACTCGCTCGGGCGGATCGAAGCCCGTCTTGGTCGGCGACTTGCCGGATCCGAACTGGAACTTCGATCAGCTTCGCACGGGTGCTGTTGATCGCGGATCGTTCAGGTACTACGATGGGCTGCCGGAACTGAATCAGTTCCTGGTCATCGCGTGGCGGTTCAGAAGGCCGATTCCCAAGGGCACGGAGCCCGGCGCGGATATCGGACACGTCGCGTGGGAACTGCATCCGACCACGCCCCTGTCCGCGGCAACGGAGAGCTAGGATGGATTTCCAGCTTTACGAGGACCGGGTTGTCGCGCTGGTGGAAATCGCGGTGGGAAGGTCTTTCCGGGGCGCTGTTCCTCAGAACCCCAACGCCACGACTGGCGCGATTTCGCTCGACGATTACAATTCTGTCGAACTGATTGGCGCGGCGATTCCGGTGCGCACAGGCGGCGCACGGCTTCAGAGTATCCAGTATGCCGTTTCCTGTGGCGACCGGCTGCGCAACAAGGCGCAGGAGCGAGCGAGCATGGTGGCTACGACGATTGCGGAAGCAGTCCAATCCCTGCCTGTTGCTCCGAAGTACCTTGAGAGGATCGTAGACAAGAGGCTGACGGACCCGAATCCAGAGAACAAGGTGCGGGTCGACCCGGAAAGCAGGATCTTCCCCGGAACCGGCAAGATCACCGGCATCCAGTTGGCCGAAGAGGACACGCTCTCCGGAGTGCATGTCTTCGCGGTAGTCGTAGAGTTGAGACCCTAGTTGGAGGTGGGCATGAGAAACAAACTGACGGCGTTGTTCGCGGTGCTCTTGATGATCTTGGGTTGCGACATGAACGTTACGGGCGCGATCGACCATCAGCTTACGATCGGGCTGGACAACCTGACGCTCGAGCTTCTCACGCTTGTTGCGGGGGATGGCGAGCACAAGACGCTAGTTGTCCGGGCTGGCGCGGAAACGCTCTGCTCGATCCCGGATATCGACCGGCGCTTCCCGGAGGCGGGCGGGCATCGTTTCGTGCCCTGTACGAGCCCCTGATGCCTGCCCGGATCACGCACAACACTGCTCAGGTGGGCAGGCAGCTACGGAGCCTCCGTAGCGCCGTCCGGTCCAATGCGGCTCCCCGTACCCTCGAGGAATATGCCGCCTTGGTCGTTCGCCGCGCTCGCAGCAGGAACTTCGGCTTCACGGATCGAACCGGCAGGCTGAGACGCAGCATCCGCAAGACTCGAACACGGGTCTCTGGTGATACCGTTGAGGTCGCCGTAGAGGCCGACACGCCCTATGCCGCTGCCGTCGAGTACGGCTACCGGGGCAGGTTTTCGTACTTGCGCAGGGCCGTGCGGGAGACGGATCGCGAGCTTGAGCGGATCGCGGACGCAGAGCTTGAGCGGGTCGTGAGGGCAGAGGGGTTTGCGCCGTGATCGCTGGCAGGGATATAATTGGTAACCAGAATCTGAACATGGAGGAATCGTGAGCCTATTGCCGTCTGGTGTTGGCCGTGTCTACATCGTGGATGAGAACGGCGTCCGCCACCCCATCCGCATCCACACTCGGGCGGGGTTCACACCGTCAGAGTCACCTGTCGAGACCCGGCGCTCTCTGGACCGGATCGAGGGAGAAAGGCGCTCTGTCGGCTCGCCCGGCCATGGGTCTTTCTCTTTCGATTGGGAGCCGAACGAGTTGCTAAGCTCGAACCGGAGACTCTCAATCTTCCATCGCAACGGCGGGCTTTGCACCATCGAGATGGACATGGGCGCGGTGCCTGCCGTGCTCGACAAGGGTGCGGATATGTCAAAGGAGATCGTCAGTCTGACTGCTGAGGGAGTTCTCACGATGATGCAGGATCTCGGCACTGAGGAAAGGCCGGTTGCGCCCTTCACTCAGGGCGCGGGAATCGTCGTTGGCGACGAGCTTCTGATCGTGGACGAAATCCTCACGAAAAAGACGGCACGGGTGAGTCGATGGGGAACCACTGATCCAGACCCGCGAATCACAGAGAATCCCTCGCAGATTGCCGCTAACAGCAGGATCTCTCAGGAGGACGCTTCCCTGATGGATCCGACCGCGATCTCCACGGCAACCCACTTGTACCAGTTGGTCCAGTGCGGAATCCGCTCGCAGCATCAGGGTCGGGTGAGTCAGGCTGGCGGACTCGAAGCGTCCGGGGCGGGAGAGACATCGGCCAGCGGCACCATCCAGCTTTCGAGCGCCCGGACTCTGTTCGCTCTGCTTCCCCCGGCAGCCTAATGGGTGACTCAGCGATTGCGAGGCTGGCGGAGGCTGGCCGCACGGTTGACGTTGAGGTTTCCGGAGAAACCGTCAAGTGGAACGTACCGCTTGACGACGATGCGAAAGAGCTTCTGGACGATATGATCCGGTATGGCGACACTCCGAAACAGAGCAGAGTCGATACCGGAATCGATCTCATCCAGAAGTGGGTTCCGAGGCTGATCGATGGTGCGGATGCGCTATCGACTGAGCAGCTTTCATTGGCTGTCCGCCGCATCGGTTACCTCAAGAGCATCAGGGCTTTGCAGGAATGTTCAGGCCTGCAAGTGGAGCGCGACCCACTGGGAAACTGATCCAGCGGGTCACCGGGCAGGACCGCAGGCTCCTGTCTGGCGCTGATCGCGTCAACTGGCACGACCACTTCTGCGATTATCCGCCCGTGCCCGTGGCGCTTGGCCGCATCGAGGTCATCTTGCGCACGATGCTTCGCCAGAAGCCAGATGTAATCAAGAAGGCTGTTCCTCACGCTGAGCTTCCTGCACTGGCGGCCAAGCGGGACTCGCCAGATATTCCAGAAGTGCTTGACTCGGATCCTCGCGTCAACATGATGCTAGGAGGATAATGTGCCAGCCAGGTCACAGATTAACTTCGAGGGCGACTCTTCCGATTTCAGGCGCGAAGCCGAGCGGGCAGAGGACGCGCTGGAGGGGGTCGGCAGGGAAGCGGGACAGGCAGACAGGCGAGTGCGTGGGTTCGGCGATCAGGTAGATCGTCAGGCCAGAAGGATGCGTGGCGCGATCGGCACTGTCCGGTCATTCGGTGGCGCTATTGCGGGTATCGCATCTGCCGCTGCCGTGTTAGGAATCACGCGTTTGGTGACTTCCGCTGCCGAGCTTGGTGACGAAATCAACAACCTGTCGAGGGCCGCCGGACTCGGGGCGGAGGACTTCCAGAGATTCCAGAGGGTTTTTGAGTTCGGCGGAGCGTCAACGCGACAGTTCACGGCGGGCGCGGCTCGGCTCTCCAGAACGATTCAGGAAGCGGCTGAGGGGTCAGTGGCGGCTCGAGAGGCTTTGGCCGCGCTTGGCGTTACGTCAAGCAACACGGGCGAGGCTCTCCGTCAGGCGATCAACACGGTAACTCCGGAGAACTTCGAGTCGCTACGGTTGTCGATCCGGAGAGCTTTCGGTGAGGATGCGGTGCGGGTTTTTGCCAGTACCCTTACGCAATCGATTGGCGAGGTGGAACGCCTCACGTCCGAGATGAACGTGCTTGGCGACGAAACCGTGCCCGCTCTCTCGCAACTGAACCTGGAACTTGCGAACATGCGTCGCGAGATCCAGACCGTGTTCGCGACCGGCATTGCCGACAACGCTGACGATATCACTGACGCCATTGTCCAGATGACTCAGGCGTTCGTGGATCTGTTGCCGGCGATCACGCTCGCCGGCCGGGCGGCTGTCGCATTCGTGCAGGGCGCATTGCCGTTCCTGATTCCCGTGGTCGGGGATGCTGCAGGAGCGACCGACGATCTGGAACGAGCGCTGCTCGCCACCGCCCGCGCCTCACGCTTCACGCTGGATGAGATCCAGTTACTAGCTTCTGCGGGGCTCTCACCGGCAAACACGACTGTAGAGGAGTTGCGTGCTGCGCTCGTGCGGCTGCGCACCGCCGTGACTACAAGTGGGCTCGGTGACCTTGCGGTTCCCGACGTGGATACCCTACTGCCCGACTTCGATACGGGGCGCTTCAACGATCAGCTTGCCGTGAGTGCCGAGCTGGCAGAGCGGCTTACCGCCGACGTTGCCCCTGCGGTGGATGAGGTTGACGTAGCGTTTGACCGCCTCTCCACGACCATCGCGCTTGGCTTCTCTCAGGCGATCAGTCAGGCCGATTCCTTTTCTGATGCGCTCGGCAACATCGCGCAACGCTTGCTCGATATCACAGCAGAGGCTGCGATCTTCGCGCTTATCGGCTCTCTAACGGGGCAAGGCGGCTTCGGAGACATATTCACCGGGCTGCTCGGCTTTCGTCAATCTGGAGGGCCGGTGAGTCCCGGCAGACCCTATATCGTTGGCGAGCGCCGGCCCGAACTGTTCATCCCGGACGTGCCGGGCCGCATCGAGCCTTCCCTGGACGGGTTGGGTGGGTTTGGGTCGCTGACCGTGAACGTGGGCACCGGGGTAGATCCCTATGAGGCCAGGCGCGCCGTTACCGAGGCGCTCTCGGAATACGAGGTCGTGCTGGACCGACTGCGTGAGCAGAGGGGAGTTCGCTGATGCTTATCGAGTGGCCTACTGAGGCGTTGGTCTACGAGGGTGAACTGGACTTGTTCCGTGCGGTGGACACGGTGCGCTCTCCTTACTCGCTCGCTGAGCAGACCACCGATTACGGTGGTCGGATCTGGAGAGGACAGGTGCGGATCGCTCGGGTCGGCGACAAGGTGCCGGGCCATCAGGCAGGGTATGTCATTGATGCGTTCCTTGCGGACCTGGGCCATCCCGGCAACTGGACAGAGTTGCCAACCGGCAGGCAGCCAGCTCCCTTTGCCGCAACGTCGTTCACGTCGCCGGTGCTTCAGGACGGCAAGCTCAACGTCACCATGACCGAGGCTGCGTTGGAGGAAGCTGCCACGGGACAGCTTTGCCGGATCGGCTTGCGAACCTACATGGTGCGCGCTGTGTCCGGCGCTGCTCTCTCGCTGCTTCCCGACGTGCTGCCGGGTACGATCAGGGCAGCGACCGGCACGAAGACGGTGCGGGCTCGGATAGCGCCAGAGTCTCAGGTGGCCGCGGCCCGTGACGCTACGTGGATGGGGCCATGGCTGGTCTCATGGAACGAGTATCTGAGAGGCTAGGATGGATAGGCGCGTTGCTTGGGCTCTCGATATCGGGCCGGATTCGTCCGGTCAGACTGTCCGGCTATGGTCAGGACCGGGCAGCGTTACGCTGGACGGGATAGACTACCGAGAGTTTCCCGCCATCCGAGTATCGAACATCGTGCTGGACGGGTCGCCGCCTGAAGTGGGGCTCGTGCTGCCGGTGACCGAATCGAGCCGCGCTGGCTGGCTCGCTTGGGAGGGGGTTGTGCCTGGCGTGTTCCGCTATCTCTGGCTGGACGATTCGACGTGGCGCGTGCTAGGGCCACGTATCTCCGGCGAGATCAGGGACCCGAGGCTCGTGCGCGGCGATGGCGGTGAGACGGTTGAACTGACCATCAGGACCCTTTCGCCCGACAGGCCGCCCGTCAGCGTATGGTCTGCCGAGGCACAGGCCGACAGGTTCACCGGCGATATCGGGTTCGCGCTGCTCCGGGAGTCGGCCACGATTCGCGGCACCTGGCCGCGCTGAGGAGGTCGCATGGCGGGTTTCTTCGTTCAGCTTGGTGTGACGGTCGCTTTGAGCGTGGCTTCATCGCTGCTGGCACGAAGGCGCAAGGATGATATCCAGAAGAGCGAACCGGGCATCATATCGCTATCCAGCGGACCGTCCCGCTGGATAGTCGGACGTGCTCGGGCTGGCGGGCTGCGAGCCTACTACCGGGAGGTCGACCCGCTCGATCCCGCGATGGCTGCTGGCCCGCTGGAGTCCGATGCTGGTGACGGATACCGCGATCTTCACCTGGCCGTAGCTGTATCCGAGGGCGTCTGCGATGGCGTGGACGCGATCTGGATAGATGGCATACGCTACGATCTGCGCATCGATGACACCGAGTCTGACGGCGCGCTCCGCTATCGCAGCGTCTCACCCGTGCCGCCGTATGCGAGCAGGACTGGCGACCTGTTCTGTGTGAGAGCCTGCTTCTCTGCGAGCGGCACACAGGGGCAGACGTTCCGGGCGGCTGCAGCGGTGCCGTCAGGCGCACCATTCCTGCAGGGGATCTCTTGGATCCACCTGCACCTGCGTCAGCCCGTGGACGAAGGCGACCGGATGAGCCGAGGCGTGGGCTGGCAGCGGTTGCCCGAAATCGAGTTTCTGGTCAGGGGCGTGGAGATCGGTGGCGCTTGGACGGATTCCGCCGTGTCGGTTCGAGAATGGTGGCATCGGACGGTGCTCGGTGACGATACGCCATTCAATGCGTCTGCGCTTGCCGCTGCCCGGACCCGTGGCGATGAACGAATCAGCACGGGTCTGGCGGGAAACTACTGGAAGTACGAGCCTGCACCGGAAGGACCGGGGAGCGGTCCTTCCGCATGGGGCACAGTCGCTCTGGACCCGACCGCCGCCGAGCCTGTTGTATGGGCGAGCGAGATGCTCGCCGAACAGCAAGGTGACGAGGGCGAACGTCGCTCGCCCTTAGTCGGCGTGTGGCAGCCTCCCTTCCCGTGGAAGGTTCGGATGGGCGACGGCACCATAGCCACCTTGCGGGAAGTCGTGACCGACGATGTTGACGTGTCTGTCAGGTACCGGCGCTCCGCACTGATGCACAGGGCGCGCCGCTACTCGGCTGCCGGGATCATCTCGGCTGACCTGTCGCCCGACGATCTAGCGGAGGAATTCGATTTCGCGATGCAGGGCAGCCTCGTACACACGGGCTCCGAATGGGTCATGGTCGCTGGTGAGGATCGCGCCCCGGTGCTCACGTGGGACGTGGACGAAGAGGCGCTACTCGAGTGGGGAACCAGCCCATCGGACGCAGAACGTTTCTCCGGCTTGGACATGAACTTGGTGCAGAGCGCGCCAGCCGACTACACCGAGTCCGCTTTGCCTCGGCTGGCCGATGGCACGAGCACCGACTTCGCACGGCTCCGGTCGGCGCTCTTGGTCACACATCCCATAGATGGCGGGCGACTGCTTGCGACCCATCGCAGGAGAAGCCTGCAGGAGCGGAGGTACGCAGTCGTGGCGAGGCCGGACGACCCGGCAGTCTACTCGCTCAAGCGGGGCGACGTAATCACGTTCACGCTGAGGGCGGCAGCCCTGGAATCGGCTCGCTGCACGATAGAGTCGATCACGATCCGCCCGGACCTTACTGTGCTTGCCGAGATGGTGGTGACGCCAGAGGGCGCATACGCAGACACCATCGAGCTTCCGCCCGCTGACGACATGCCGGTGGCGACCCTGCCGCCGCTGGTAGGGGCTCCCACGGACAGGCCAGTGGTCAGCGTTGAGGACGCCGCCTGGCGGGTGATCGAGCGCGCTTCTCAGGACGCTATCCCGAGCATGGCGCTGGCGCTTTCGCTGGCAGCGGAGCCACCGGCCACAAGGTTGCTCATGTTCCTGACGACCAACCCGGACGTGCCGGTCCACTCGCCGCTCCGGTATGGGTACTGGCTCGATATTCCGTCGTCCAGTGCGGACGGATCGCCGTTCGGCCACACCTTCCGCAGGCAAGCGTGGATGGGCAATGCCGACGGCACGTTCGACGATCCCACGGACATACCTTCGGCACCGGCCCTTGAGCTTGACGTATCCGCGGTGACGCTTACCTCGGTGCCTGTCGCGTTCACCTTGACGGTGACTGCCTACAACGGCACTACGCCGCTCGGTGCGGCTCTGGTGAGGCCGCTGGCAGGAGGCGCGATCCCCCGCCTGCAGGACTTGTCCGGGGTGGACGATCTGCCATCGGCGACGGGCGATATGCCCGTGTGGGATCATTCAGCAAGACGCTGGAAGATCCGTTCTCACGTCTTCGAGCAGGCTACCGAGCCCGCTAACCCGGTAGTGGGAGACGTCTGGCGGGATACTAGCTGAGGCCGCGCCCTATGGCTAGCGATATCAAGCCAGTCTGGGTCTACATCGGGGGCGCGTGGCACGACTGGAACGTCGTGCAGCATCGCATCGGCGGCCTGTGGGTGCTCGGCTCGGACAACGTAATGAAGCGGTTCCCGAGCGGCTGGCATCCCAGGCAGGCTGACATGCCCGGTCCTGTTGCGGATCTAGGGCTGAGGCTCACCCCGGGAGCGGACTCTATCCGGTGCGACTGGATATTCCGCAGCGACGTGACCCGCTGGACCGTCGCGCTTTCCGGTGGCAAGACTGAATCGTTCGTCCTGGACGGCACCGGATACACGAGCTTCACGTTCACGGGCTTGGCCGCGGATACCGAATTCTCAGTGCTCCTGACCGCAGTGCGGGAGGGGGCGGACGACTTGACGGACACGGCGAGCACGCGAACGCTGTCGATTTTTGCAGCCGCCATCGCCGATACGTTCTCGATCATTGGCAGGGTATTCCGCCCCGCTGGCTCGCTCGATCCCACGACATTCGACTCATTCTCGGTCATTGGCAGGGTATTCCGGCCCGCTGGCGAAGTTGACCCGACCACCTCAGACACCTACACGATAACTGGCCGGGTCTTCCGCCCCGCTGGCTCGCTCGATCCCACGGCCGCCGATACCTTTACGATCATCGGTCGGGCGTTTGAGCCCGCGATGCCTTTGGCGGGCGGGGCGGCTGAGGTATTCACGATCACCGGCAGAACGTTCTCACCATCGCCGCGACGGCGACTGGCGGCACCTGCGTTTGTGAATGTTGAAGCCGCTGACCACGACGAATAGGAACACGATATGCTTTGCAACGTTTGTGTTGAACTGGACGGCGTGCCCTACACAGGGCACAACCGGGTCACCGCACTAGGGATCACTCGCATCCGGGACTCGCTCATTAGCGGCACCAACTTCAACTCGCCGCTAAAGTTCTGGCTCGCTGGCACGGGACTCGAGAGCGGTGCAGCCGTGCCGCCGCCGACCCGATCGGAGATCTCTGGCGGAGAAACCAACCGGCACTCGATCCTCTGGCGGCACCAAGGCGAGAACAGAGCATCCAGCCTCATGCCGACCACCATATCGGCTACGCTCGCATCGGCCACAGACGCGACTCCCGCACTGTTCGAGGTTGAGTGGTCGGCCCTGCGCAACTCGAATGGCCTAGCCTTGCCGAGCACGCTGCCAGCGGCAGCCAGGCTCACGCTGACGTGGGAGCTATCGCCGTCTGTCGGGGCACTGGACAACTGGCCAACAAGTCTCTCAGGCATCGGGAGCGCAGACGATTTCAGCCAGTCCATATCCGGAGGCGACAGCCAATATCGGCAAGCGTTGCGCAACTTTTCCCGCAGGCTTCTCTCGAACGCCACCACCTCGGCAGGCGAGGTTCGGATCTACAACGACACCGAGGATGACTCCAATATCGGAGATCCCGCCTTCTTGAGTCTGCGGAAGGTGCATACGGTACCGATCACATTCGCAGCCGATGGCGACGCCGGGATGGCGACGCCGGCGTTTACCATCCCGGCAAGCTCCACCTGGTCGCCGGGGCCGGGCTCTGGACGCTCCCTCACCGCTGGCACCTTCTCGTATGCGCTGATGGTCGGCAGGGATGCCGCTGCGCTGCCCGTGGCCGTCAGGGGCGCGAACGTTGGCGAGGGCGGAACCTACCAGACCGCAATAAGCGCGCTCAGTTGGGGTGCCGACGTAAGCTGATGCACGAGCGCACCATTACGTGGGGAGCGGTCACGACCACCGCAACCGGGACTGCTCTGCAGTCTTCTGTGCTGGCTGCCGTCCGATACGTCCTGGAGAAGCGGACGCGAGCGATGGGCGGGACTCCCTCCGCATGGGTGGAGGTAGGGTCGGAACTGGCGGTTGTCACAGTAAACGATGCGACCGAACTTGCCCCTACGGATGAAGTCCAGTATCGCGCAAGCGCCAGCCTTCCTGCGTCCTTCAACATAGAAATGTCAGGCTGGATGGAATCCGACTGGTTCAGCGCGCCCGCACGAACCACTTCGAGAAACACCGAGTGGAACACCGCATGGGGCACGCGATGGGATACTCGATGGAACACACGGTGGAATACACGGTGGAGCACTCGGTGGCAAACGTGCTGGGACACTCGATGGAGCACGCAAGCGAGCACTCGATGGACCACTCGATGGGATACCGAATGGAGCACTCGCTGGAACACACGTGGGAGCACCGAATGGAGCACGCGATGGACCACTTCTTGGACGACCAGTAGACCGACCAGGCGGGACACCGACAAGCTGGTTTCTACGAGCAGGATGACGCCGAAACAGGTGTCCACCTCGAGACGGACTGTCCCGAGCCGTGGCACTCAGTGGTTTACAAGCTGGCCGACTAGTCGGAACACCGACAAGCTGGTTTCTACGAGCAGGATGACGCCGAAGCAGGTGTCCACCTCGCGGCGGACCGTTCCGAGTCGCGGCACTCAGTGGTTTACAAGCTGGCCGACCAGGCGGGACACCGACAAGCTGGTGTCCACGAGCCGCATGACGCCGAAGATCTTCATCACCTCGAGACGGACCGTCCCGAGCCGCAGCACTAGCTGGATGACCAGCAGGCCGACTAGTCGTTTCAGGACGACGAGGTGGGATACGTCTTGGATAGACGAGGAAGGCGAGCACTTGCGCTCAACCAGCAGACAAACATTCGAGTCAGCGACGTCAACCAGTTGGATGACCTCACGCCAGACGCCAGACGAGGGAGATGCCTACAACACCTCGTGGAACTTCATACGGAACGCACAGACCACTTGGCTGACTCCGGCTCCTACGGAAACGTCGTGGAATACACGGTGGGCGACCTCGCGTCAGACTCCAGACGAGGGAGACGCCTACAACACCGAGTGGAACACTACGAGGCGAGTGCAGACCACTTGGCTGACTCCGGCTCCTACGGAAACGTCGTGGAATACACGGTGGACAACCACCATAAGCACGAGCCGCGACACGGACCGGAATACGAGCCGTGGTACGAGTCGGAACACGAACAGAAATACGAGCAGAAATACCTGCATCAACACGAGCAGAAACACCAGCAGGAACACGGACGTCAGCACTAGCCAAAACACGAATCGCGATACTAGTCGCGCCACTAACCGCAACACAGAATGGACGATACCATGAGCGTATTTATTTCGATAGCAGCACTCAACGAAGGGATGCTGGAGCGCACCTGTCGCGAAGCTCTTGCGGCCGCCGATGGCGATGTACGCATCGGGGTATGCCTGCAAGGCGCGGGTGAAGTGCCTGATGACGACCGCATCGTCGTTCATCGGGAGCCGCATCCGGTCGGGATGGCCCGTGGTCGCTGGATCGCCACCGGGTTCTACGATGCAGAGGACTACTGGTTCTCGATCGACGGCCATATGTACGACTGGCAGCCAGGGTGGGACACGACGCTGATCCGGCAGCTAAAGCGGCTCGGGCCGAACGCAGCCCTGACTTCCTTCCCTCCTGACGACTCCGTGGGCGCGCTCTCTGACGTGGATCGCATCATGACCTATCGGCCCGAGGGCACGATGCGCCGACTCCAGCACCGCAGCCAGCGCGACGTGAACGCAGACTTTCAGACCGGCAGATATTTGCCCGTCTCGATTGAGTGGCTGCCTCTTCGCCGGGACATGCCGATGCCTTACGCAATCGGCCCGTGTCTGTTCACGTGGGGGCGCTTCGCAGAAGAGGCGCGGCCCGATCCGCTGGTGCATGAGGACGCCGAAGAGCAGGTCATGTCGTTGCGGCTCTGGACCCGTGGGGTAGATTTCTACCATCCCGACCGGCACGTCTTCCGACACGCCAACAAGAACAAGCGGGGTCACATGCCCGTCAAGCCGCGCCCGACTGATGAGCAAGAGGCTCGGGCCAAAGCCTATTTCGAGGGCGATCCGCCCGAGGGGATGCTTGGCGATGCGCGGACCCGTCAGGAATACCTCGACTTCTTCTTCGGTGCAGGATGGCTGGACAGCGGCCCGAGACGGCTTGAGTCGCCGCGCTTCATAGAGGAAGCGCCAGTGGTCCAGAACGGCATCGCGCTACACGCTCACGAGAAGCCACCGATGCGATCCCGGCATGTTCGGAAACAGGAAAACCTACCGGAGGATGGGCGAGCCGCTGCGGAAGATATCGAGCGCCTGGAGAGCGTCCTCTTCGCGGCCATGGCGCCTGACGTGCCGAGCTATGATGTAAGCTCGGTGCAGGACACGAACTTCGATGAATGGTGCTACACCGAGGGGCTGGGCTGCCTGATGGTATTCACGCAATCGGTCGAGATCAACGCTCGGCTCATGTCGGAAGTCGTGGCGTGGGAGGGCGGCTTGCCGATGGAGGGAGCGCCGGCTGACCGCATCGCAAAGTCGCTTGGCGATAAGTGGGTCGGGTCGGTGCAGAGCGATATGCTCCCCCATGCGCCGAAACTGTACACCTTTTTCCCGCCCGGCAACAACCTGATCGGGCAGCTGGTCAACGTAGACAACGTGCTCCGTGCGTTCGACACAGACGGTCGGTGGATGATGAAGCCGCATCCGATCTCGAACGACGAATGCGTGGCCGACATGAGGCGCACCTTCGGGGCAACTCGGGTCTATAGCCGCAAGGCTTCCGGTATGGAAATCCTGCGCAGAAGCGCCGTGGTCGGCCATACAACGGCAACGGAAATGGGGCTGATGGCGCTACTGCTCCAACGCAAGACGGTGGATTTCAGCCTCTACGAACGGGAATCGCGTGGTCGCTACCATCCGCTCTACCGAGCGATCAGGGAGAGCCCCGTCCTGCCGCACAACGCGATCAAGAGGATGATGGACTGTCCATTCTCCGGAGTGATACCACTCGACACGTCGGACGAAGAGGCGGAGGATCGGATCAGGCAGTACAAGCGCCGCACGCTGGCGCTGAGGGACTCGATCAGGCCGATGGTCCGCCAGCGTCCCGTGTCGCTGGGGAGGAAGTGACGATCTAGCCTAGCCCGTTCAGTCTGCCCGGATCGAGCCTCGCACGTCTCTGCTCCGGAGTCTCGCGGTGCTCGCGTCTCGAGTGCCAGGCGCACCACTTGGCGAAAACTGCGTACCGGGCGCTGGCCTCCTTGGCCGCAATGTATTTTCGGGCGCTCGACTTCCGTAGCCTGCGCCGATCGCATCCCGGGAACCGGCAGATTGGATCGATCGAAATGCCGTCAATCCGCCGCTTTTCGAGCGCGTTGGCTTTTTTGCACGGCGGCGAGCAGTAGACCTGATTCATTCTGGCATTGAAGGTCGTGCCGCACCACTTGCACGCCCGCTCCGCCACGGTATCGATCCGCCCCTTGAACATGCCGCTATCATGCCATCACTCCGATGGCATGTCAACGGGTCAAGTCTCTCGCGCCGCTGCTCCGGAGTCTCCCTGTTCGCCTTCACCGAATGGAAGCGGCAAAGCTTCTGGCGGCTACGATATCTTCGCTGGCCTTTGGGTGGGATTAGCCGTCTTCGGTCGCAGCCAGGGCACGAGCATAGCGGTCGCTCGTAATCGAGTCTTTGCCTTTCCCGGCTCCGATTCTGACGGCATTGCTCCGAGCAGTAGAGCTGGTTTGGATTGGTTCTCTCGAGTAGATCGCCGCACCAGCCGCACCAAGCAGGGGACAAAGCCATTTCGCAAATCTCGATCCTAAGCCGTTTCTCTGGTCAATCAGACCAAGACGGCGGGAGACAGTGCCCATCGCAGCCACGCGCTCGTTTTGGCCGGTCCATCATGGGATTAGCCGCATCTGGAGCGCGGGTTTGCCGTTCGAGAGTTGGACGGAATCGGCCAGTTCTTCACTCAGGCCACGGTGGCGAGCCCGGACTTTTGGCGTGGTCACCTCGTAGAGGGGATACTTCGGAGAGCCGGTCGCTCTGTCGTTCCAGACGGCACGAACGACATGCTTGCGATACTTGGTGTTCGGGATCTTTCTGCTCACTGTCTGACTGTCCCCCGCGGAAACATGGTCTTCTGACCAGCTGCGGTTTTTGGATCGAGGCACCTTCCGCAGAGAACGTCATGGCCCCTACGATAGATGAACTTGAGCGGCCCGTGTCCGCAACTCGTGCAGCGAAAGCTGCTATCCTTTCTCTTTCTGTGCCCCATCTTCCAGTCTTCTCGGATGCCGGACCCCATGATGAACCCAACACGAAACAGCTTCCTCGCGAAGTCTGATGGGACGTGCCCCTGCAGCAGAAGGCCATGATGCCGGCGACACGCTTCATAGGCTTTCCGCATGGCTTCCTCTTCGCGAATGATCGCTTTCTCCGTCGTGTCTTCGCTCATGCCTTTTTCCTGTCCCTCCAGCCAGCCAGCTTATCGGAGCACGGGTCACAGGCCGTCAGTTTGCGCCACTCGCCGCTCTTCAGTCTACGCTCGCCGACCGGGTTACGCCCGCACCGCCCGCACAGACCCTTCGCCAGCTTCCGGTCCCTCCAGGACTTCGCCCGCTTGCGCGCCTTCCGTGCGCAAGGCGGACAATGGACCTGACCCTCGACCTTGGTGCGGGTTCCGCACCGTCCGCACAGACCTTCGGCGTTCCGGTCGGCTGAGTACTGTCGGGTCGTGCGGCGATTGATCGCCAGATGCCGGGCGCATCGCTGCTTGCCCAGCTCTGTCGACCTACCGCACTGGTGGCACTTGTCAGCCACCCTACTTGTCTCCTGTCAGAGCCCGCTTCGCTCTTTCGTAAGCTTCCCGCGCGGCTTTCTCCGAATCGTGCATGGATACGATGTTGTATCCGCGGTCAAACTCGACCAACAGATCCCACTTCGGCACCTGTTGCTCTATGCGCAAGCTCTTCACCTTGTCCGCGTTCACGATGGTCAGATCTGCAATTTCCACGAACCTACTCATCTTCTCCTCCAGTCACCATTACGGGCCAACCGACCAGTAGTGCACCTTCAGCACGACGATAAGCCTCCAACTCCTGCATGATCCTGTCGAACTCTGCTGCTGTTTCCGCCTGTTTCTTAGCTTTGGCTCGAGCCAAAGCTTCAAGCAGTTGGGCTTTCAGCCTTTTGGATCTCAGCTTAGCAGTTACGCCATGGACTTTCACTTCCAGAACGTATCCATCTGGAGTGTGCAATCTGACGTAGTACCCCGCCGTCTTGAAGCTCCAGTCCGACTGGTATGGGACCATTTCCACTCGGAAGTCACTCATCGTCCGCCTCCGTCCATCCGCTCCGCTTCAATCCACGCAGGATTATGAGGCGAGTCATACCCGATATCGTGCGGTGCTCATCGAGTGCCCGCTGACGAATCCAGTCTCGCCATGCCCTCGGGATCAGTAGCGACGTCGCCACCTTTGGCTCCCTCGTTTTCATCGGTCCCCCCCGGTTAGGTTGAATGTACATATAAGATAACTAGACGGGTTGACACACGCAACCCGATTCGTTATCTTAAGTGGTCAGCCTGATCCGCTGGCCTCCAGCGCCTGATCCGTGCTGGAGCACGGGGGAGTCCCGCAGGTTTACCGAGCCCTGCGGGACGCTCTCCCCTCGGAAGCTCGGTAAGGAAGCTCGGTATCATGGCTGCGAATCCGCATCAAAAACCGCCGCAAGAAGTAATTCCGCAGGATCCCCCATCCGAAGAGCACGTCCGCTCCCTGCACGAGCTGGGAGCCGTCTTCGTGCCAGCAAGCTGGCAACAGACCCGCGCCGGCAAGTGGACAAAACGTCCCAAGTATCGGGGCTGGAATGAGGAACCCCCGACGCTCTCCAGAGTGCTCGAGCACCGGGACAACATGGAGTTCAACTCTTCCGGGCTGCTCGGCATCATCCCCTCTTCGGTGGGGCTGGCGGTGCTGGATATCGACTCCGGAGACGCCGGCGAAGTGCTGGCCGAATATCCTCCGCTGATCGATCATCCCTCCAGTCGCCATCCGAAGCGCCATGCGTGGTATTCGGACGGTGGAGAGCCTTTCCGGAACGGCACGTGGCGCATGAGCGGTGCCGAGGGTGACGTAGCCTCCAGAGACAGGTGGATCGTCCTGTGGGACGCCGAGGCCGCGCTTGGAGCCGCTCTGGACGTGGCAAACGGCGACGGTGCCGATTACGTTTTCCCCGAAAACCTCCGCCCAGCCGAACGGCCAAACCGTAGCGGTTCCGCTCCAGATAAGGTTGACCAAGACGCCTCAGCCAAAGCCGAAATGCTCGGCTTGAAATGGCAAAGCAGTCAATGGGATGGCCCATGCCCGAACCCGAATTGTAGTGCCGATGACGATGGGTTCCGGATGCTTTCCACCGGTCGTGTCCACTGCAGGAAGTGCACCGATGGCAAGCACTTCTCCGCGGGTGCGAAGCTGCGGGCCATCGTAGACAAGCTCTGGCTCGATCATATCGGATATCGAGGGGTGGCCGACAGGCTCGTGGTGAGCCGTGCCAAGCCCCCGACCGGACACGGAAAAAAAACGTGTCCGCCCGCTCGGAGCACCAACGGACACGGCGGACACGAAAAAAAAGTCTGTCCGCCTAGTATTAAAGCGGCCAAACAAAAAAAACGTGTCCGGAATCAGTGCGAACCAGTGCAGACTAAACCTGTTGCCGATTCCAGCCCTGCAACTGCCGAGCACTGGGACGCGCCTATTAATACTGTGGACTTTTTGGAGAAGCGTGTCCGCCAAGGCGGTTTTGGCTTCGGGCCACCCGATCCTGCCGAACTCGATCAAGCCGAGTTCGAGCGACGTTTCGCAGGTGCTCGAGAGAAGATTTCCGAGCTGAATAACTTCTACGCAGGTAAGAAGCGGTACCTGCAAGAACAGGTAGGCAAGTCAAAGGAAGGGATCGGCGCCCTGCAGAAGGTTCTAGCCGAGTGGAGGAAAGCCGAAAGACTCGCCAAGATGAGACTCCATTGGGAAGTTGGATGCCTCGTCAACGAAGCCCAAAAGAAAGGCGTTCTCGTGATGCAAATCGTCGCCGATTTCAACGAGAAAGGTCGGGGTTGGTCGGGCCGACATGTACGACGTTTCAAGACACTCGCGACCCGTGATTGGGATTTCGTTTCCTCGCATCGCAGCGAAACGCAGGCCATGAAAGCCATCAAGATCGACGAGATGGACGATGAGGAACGACAGGAAGCCGAGCACAGGGAAGCCATGATCGAACAGGAGAAATCGGTCAGGAAACAGGCTCGGAAAATCGTGAATACCGCGGGGCTCGATCAGCTGATTTCGCTCATCGATTTCATGGACGGTCCCACGCGTTCGGGCAATCTGGAGGAAGAGAACATTAGGCTCCGACGTGAGCTCGAAAGTCAGCGAAGACTCGCACTCGCACTCTCGAGAGAGCTGGAGCAGAAAGAAGCTTCGCAAATCAACGGTACCATGAACCACTCCGAAGACCTCGGCGCATGGTGCTCCGACATGGAGGTATCATGATTTCCCTATGCGGATCGGACCACGAAAATCAAGCTTTGCCGCTCCTAACCTGCCCGCCTTGTAGGAGAATCGACCTCCATCCGGGATGGAGGAAACGGATCCGTTATTGGTGGTCCGAGGGCCACGGAGACAATAACCGCGTCTACTGCTCCGATGGCTCCCTCAAGATGCAACTGGAATCCATGGGTTCGCACGTCGTTATCAAACCGATAGAATGGAGGTAGCCATGCCCTGCGTGAAGAGGAAACCCCACGATTGGCTCTTCCCGATGGATGACGATCCCGGACTCGAATGCGCGCGCTGCGGGAAGCTGATGGAGAAACATCGCATCCACGGCTACATGAAAACTTCGGTCGTCCGATCCGCGATCAATCGGCTTGGACCGAAGCATGGCCCCCGATTCGTCAAGGCTCTCGAAGCGATGCTGTCCATTCCTCGAATCGATATCGTGAAACTTCGAGTCACCCGGAAAGCGTCATGAAGTGCGAACTCTGCGGCGGGGCGACCATCGAAAGGGCCTGTAAGATCGTATGCCTCAACTGCGGATACCAGCGCGACTGCTCCGACCCGATCAGACCCTACCCCGGTGGCGAAGCAGAATGGAGGCTAGTTAGGTTAGCTAGGTAGGCGCACAGACCTGAAAGATGGAGTTGAAAGATGGCGAGCTTGTCGAAGCGTGAGCGACGGATCCGGGACGAGAAGGCTAAGTCGTTGCGCGACAAGGGCTTATCGTACCCGGAGATAGGCAAAGAGCTAGGATGCAGCACCGGAACCGCTTTCAACAGTGTCCGTCGAATCATCGACCATGAGATCGAGGAACTGACCGAAGGGCGAGAGATGCGCCGGAGGACCCAACTGGGACGCTACCAGCGCCTCTACCGACATGCTCTCGAGGCCAAGGATTGGAGCGCAGCCCGGCAGGCGCTGGTCAGCATCGACAAGCTGTTCGGTCTGGAGGCTCCCAAGCAGATCCAAACGGACGTGTCTGTCTCGACTCGCGTTACGCCTGAGTCCCTGCGGCAGCTAGGCCGGTCGTTCCTCGGAGATCAGAAGGAAGATGGTTAGCAGCGGTGAGGCGGCACAGGACATAGCTGCCTGTGCCGCGATATCGCTGGCCGTCCAAGGTGAGCGGCTTCTCCCGCTCCCTCACACCAAGCTGCTCTATCGCCAGCTTGGCCGCGTCATGTCCGGCGAGATCGATCGACTGCTCATAATCCTCCCGCCAAGGCATGGGAAGACTCTGGCCATGCAGGCGACCGTGGCCACGTGGCTCTACCATGATCCCAGGGCCAGCTTCATCCTGACAGCCTATGGGCAAGAGCTGGCAGACGAGATGTCGCTCGGGATCAAGTCTGCGTTTGCCAATCTTGGCGGCGAGTTCGGGTGGGTCTCGCGGGTCTCGTTCTGGACCACGGACTCCGGAGGTGTGGTCCGGGCACCGGGCGCTGGAGGAACCATCGTCGGGCGTGGTGCTCGCACCGCCCTGATCGTTGATGATTTGGTCAAGGGCCGAGAGGCCGCCGACTCTCACGCCGTGCGTACCAAGCTGCGCAAGTGGTATCGTGGCGATTTCCGCACACGGCTCGAGCCCGGCGGGGCAATCGTGTGCATCGGAACTCGCTGGCGTTCTGACGACCCGATAGGCATGCTGATCGAGGATGATGCCCAGGGAGGCAAATACCGCGAAGGCTGGACCATCCTTTTCGTGGATATGGAGCACGATCCCGGCTCTCTCTCTGAGCTGCGGGAGAAGCTGCCGGACAACGAGATCATTGGTCTGGATCGTGAGGAAGGTGAGTTGCTGCCCCTGTATCCAGAGCCTGAGTTGCGCAAGATCAAGCGGTCCATAGGTCAGCGGGAGTGGTCTGCTCAGTTCCAAGGCCGCCCCGTGCCGGACTCCGGACTCATGTTCAACAGGCGGCACTTCGAGATCGTTGACGCGGCTCCCGCCATGACGCATGTAGTGCGCGCCTGGGACCTTGGCGCCAGTTCCAACCCTACCGCCGACCAGACGGCGGGCATACTCATGGGCCAGGTCGGGAAGGGCGTGGACCGCCAGTGGTATATCCTCGACGCTCAGGTAGGGCGCTGGGAGCCCGGCGACCGTATCAAGATCATCCGCACGACAGCCAGTCAGGACGGCAGGCGCATCAATCAGGTCTTCGAGCAGGAACCGGGCTCGTCCGGCAAGTCCGACGTCCTGCACCTGATCGCCGCTGTAGCGCCCAGCCGGGCAGAGAGCGCGTCTACCTCGACTGGCGATAAGCGGGTCCGTGCCCGCGGACTCGCCGCCCAGTGTGCCGCCAGGAACGTCAAGCTGCTGCGCGGGCCGTGGAACAAAGAGTTCCTCGATGAGATCGGACTCTTCCCGGCCGGAGCCCATGACGACCAGGTGGACGGCGCTGCCCACGCGTTCAATTGGCTCGCCGAACAGCCCGGCCACCTGAGCCTGCAAGAGATGATGGACGCGATGTAAGGCTTTGACCGGGCGCGCTATGCTGGCTAGACTGGCAGGTATGGATATCAGAAAAGCAGCATTCTCGGTTTTCGGTCGCAGGGCCACGCCAACGCAGGAAGTCCGGTCCGACCCTTCAGGCAGTGGCGGGGCCGGTTGGCAGCGGTTGCTCGCAAAGATGGGCGGATATCCGCACGTCTCCTGGGTGCCTCGCGTCTTCACGCCAGAAGCGGCCATGAAGCTGACCGCCGTGGGCGGGGCCATCAACACGATCGCGCGCTCTGTGGCGCAACTGCCGCTGAACGTCATTGACGACGGCTCAGGCGAGATCGTGGATCCCGAGTCCGACATGGAAGCGAATGTCGTGGCCCGGCGCTGGACTCCGCTCAGCCATACCGCCGTGGACGGCGTCTATCACTGGCTGCGCTCCGTGCTCCTGTACGGCAAGGGCGGGGCCGTCATCGAACGCTCTACTCCGGGGCCAGAGGGTATCCTGCTCGCCATACGGCCCATCAACCCGGTAGGTCTGGACCGGAGGCTGGACTTCGGTACCGCCACCGGAGTAGGGGCGGGCGTGGGCGAAGTCACATACCACGTCATCGGGCCGACTGGCGGAGAGTACCGGGTGCCGCGCGATCAGATCATGTTCCTCGCGTTTGTGCCGCCGTTCGATGGCTACACAGACAAGAGCCCGCTGGACGAGCCATGGCCCGCAGTACGAGCCGGGCTGGAGGCTCAGGACTGGAGTGCCAACTTCTACCAGAAAGGCGCGCAGCCCGAGACCTACCTCCAGTCCCAGGACTCGGACATAGAAACCTACAAGCTGAACCTGAGGCTCATCCACAAACAGTTCGATGAAATGCGGGCCGGGAAGCGGCGCGAAATGATGCTGCCGGCGGGCTGGGAAGTGAAGCTCGGTAGTGCAGCGAACGCCAGAGACGCCGACATGGTCAACGCTCGTACGCTGGCCGTCCAGGAGATCGCCCGTATCTACGACGTCTCTCCGCTCGAGCTGAAAGACCTGTCTCGCGCCACTTACAGCAACTTCGAGCAGGCCAGCGCCAATGACGCCAAGACGGCGGCATGGTGGGCGCGGCGCATCCAGACGCAGATGTCCATGACCCTCTGGCCGGCTGGCGAGCGCCGGGTAGAGTTCGATACTTCGGAGCTGGACGAGGTCGTGTTCCAGACGCGGATCGCCTCGTACCGCACCGCTATCGAAGCTGGTGTCTACACGCGGAATCAGGTGCGCGTCAAGCTCGGCGAGCCCGAGTCCGATCAGGAGGGCATGGACAACTACCAGATCGCCCCGCTGGCGAGCGCCATGCCGACGCTGGACGTAGGCCGGGCGTTCGCTCCGGCGAACGGAAACGGACGCAGCCGCCTGGCAGGCCAGCCATGGTGACCCGGGAGCGGCAAAACCGCGTCCTCAGATCGGCTCAGAGCGCCGCGGACGAGCCCGCAAGGGATAGGGGTAGGGGGCCGGTCAAGGGGCGAGGCCTCCGCAGGCGAGAGCGCAGGACGCCGGGTGGCCGCGTGCGTACCGGCAGCCTGGTACCTCGCAAGCGCAAAGGGCCGCAAGAGCGCCAGGAGCCCTGACGAGCCGTGCCGGTAGCCGAAGGGGTGCCGCCTCGGCAGGTCGACGTGGACGCGCTGCGGGCGATCGCTCAGGCAGACGTCGCCGCGCATGTCCGCACACAGGCGTTCCGGCTGCTCGGCGACAAGAACACGCCTGAGCAGGTCGTGGAGGCGATGATCCAGCCCGGCGCTCTCGATCTGAATGAGGACGCTCTCCTGAGGCTCCAGATCAACGTCAGTGCCGAGATCAATGGGCTGGAAGCCTACCACAAAGAGCGCTTCGAAGAGGCTGTGGAAGACGTCGCCGGTCTCTTGCGTGGAGGCCTCGACAGCGGCGACGCCTCCGACCTTGTAGACGCGGCCAGTACGCGCACCTGGGCTTCGCTCGCGAACCTTCCAGAGCGGGCCAGGGAGCGGTTCTTGCAGGTCGGAATGATGGCGAGTGTGTCGGAAAGCGGGTTCGGCGCGTTCGGTATCGCCGATGTGGATGAGCTGATCGAGCGCACTGTGTCGGCCAACCTCTCGGTCGGCGAGGCAATCGCTTCGGACGCCGTTTCGCGATACATTGGCGAGGCCAGCGAGTGGCGGCAGGAGAACGTCGGCATCACCCACTACATATGGCAGACCCGGCAAGACGATCGCGTCAGGCCGACACACCAGGCCAATGAGGGAGAGCGCTTCCCATGGGCCGTCGCGCCGGAAACGGGTCCGCCGGGTGCCGACTTCAACTGTCGCTGCCTGTCGGCGCCGGACATCAGCGACGAGTTGATGGAGAGCTTGCAGCAAGGTCCCGAGGCGTTCGGGACCGGCATACCTGAAGACGATGAGGGACGGTCCATGAAGCCAGCCTACTACAGCACTGCCGAATACCGCCGTTCGCACGTCAGGACGCGCAAAGACGGTTCGGACATGCACGTGCGTTCCATGGGGCTGAAGCTTCGCCAGTTGCCGGGCGAGGACGAGGACGGGTTCGTCACTCTGGCGGGGTATGGCCTGAAATGGGACACGCCCGCTCAGCTCTACGGCGAGTGGGAGCAGTACCGGCGCGGTGCCTTCGCCGAAACGCTGGCCGAGCACCGTCAATACTTCCTCATCGAGCACAACTTCGAGGATATCCCGCTCGCCCGAACGCCCGACTACATGACCATCGAAGAGGACGAAACCGGGCTGCGTTTCGAGGTCAGAGTGAACGTGGTAAACCCGCAGGCCGCTGCTTTTGTGGATGCCGTTGTCCGCAGTCTGATGGACAAGACCAGCATCGGGTATTCGTGGAATAACGACTACGAATACGACTCCGATTACCGGGACGGCGAGGGCTTGGTAACCTACACCAACATCACCAGACTCTTCGAGATAAGCGGCGTAAAGATCCCGGTCCACGAATCTTCGGAGATCGGCACCTTGTCCCGGCCAGCGCCGGGCGATAAAGTACAGGAGTCGCGTTCCTATTGGGCTGCGCGGCTCAAGAGTCTCAGGTCCTACACGGAGGAAGCATGAAAATCCTGCAGAAGCTGATCGCGCGCCATCGCGAGCTCAAAGCGAAGCTGGTAGCCGACATCGACGCGATGCACGCGGACGGCGTGGACGAGAGTCGCCGTACCGAACTATCGGCGCGGGTCGACCAGCGCACCTCGGATCTCGATTCCCTCGAGACAGAGATCGAGAAGGTCCGCCGGGCCAACTCGTTCAAAGACTACGAGGTCATCGTTCGCGAGGGTGCCGTCATTGGCGCCGGGGCGGACGGGCCGGAGGGCCAGCCGAACGAGCGGAATCTGCGCCAGCGCAGAGAGCTGCTCGACCGTGCAGTGCGGGCCGGTACCACAGAGGTACTGACCGACGAGGAGAAGGTGCTCGCCATGCGCCGGTACGATGGCGAAGAGCTGCACCTGAGGCGCATCGCCGAGGTCGCGTTCCGCGGACAGCGGGGCACGGCCCTGACCGAAGAGCAGCACGCCAGGCACGATGAGTACCTGGCGATCCAGACGCGCGCCGTGGCGGACGGGTACACGCCCGGTGCTGCCAACCTCGGGATGGAGTATGTGCCAGAGGTCCTCGACGCGCGCATCCGGCTGCAACAGTCCGACCGGATGCGTCCGCTCGCGACAGACGAGATGGTCAGCGTGACGCGCTCGCCGAATCTGGAGAAGCGCAACATCCCGACCATGAACCGTGGGGAATTCGCTGCCCCGAGGGTACCGGCCACAGACCGCGACGCGAGCAACCCGGCGACTGGCGAGGTCTCGCTGAACCCGATCCAGTACGACAAGCTGTTTGCGTTCGATGCCGCGATGTGGCTCGGGCCGGTAACCGACCTCGAGACCAAGATCGTGGAAGCTGCCGGCGCGTCTTTCGGCGGCGCGCTGAACATGGACCGCACTCGGGGCGCTGGCACTGCCGCCAACCCGGACCGCATCACTGGCGTGACTGTCGGGGCAGCGACTCGGCCGGTCGCCACTGCCGGAGCAATCGCAGAGGGCGACATCACTGGCCTGCTCGGGCTGCTACCGGAGGCGTACCACATGCAGGCCGGTACGCGCATCATGTTCAACCGCGCCACAGAGCTCGCGCTCTACTCGCTACGGGCCGGTGCTGGTGCGGGCTTCCCGGTCTTCGATCGCGACCCGATGACCAACAAGCTGGTTATGCCGCTCGGCTTCGAGTATGCGGTCAACAGCGCATGCCAGGCGCTCGGCGCAGCCAACCGGGTCGTCGCGATCGTCGGCGACTTCGGCCAGTACGAGGTCCTGACTGTGCTCGGCGGCATGCGGTTCGCCACCGACTACGAGATCATCAGCGATCAGTTCCTGATCGGGATGAGCCTGCACACTGACGGCAAGCCTGCTTTCACCGAGGCGTTCAAGGTGCTGATCGACAAGGCGTAGACCGGCGCGCAACTGAAGTCACAGACAACCGGGGCGGGTGGGCTCATTTGACCCGCCCGTCCCGGTTTTTCTATGGAGCACGCGATGCGGGATTTCCAGACTCCGGACAGGATCGAGATTACCGAGGGGCCTACGGGCCAGCTGGTTACCGTCGAGCAGGCGGGATTCCATCTTGACGATGTTGACGTGCTATCCGACCCGAAGGTCGTGGCGGATATCGAGCGGTTGATCGGTGCCGCCATGGAATATGTCGAGGACGCGCTCCGCTACTCGTTCCGGCGCAGGACGCTCAGGGCCACGTTCCGGGAAGCTCGCGACATAGACGCCTGGCTCTACCCTTGGGGACCGGCCCTGGACCCGAGCGTTACCGTGGACGGCCAGCCGCTTACCGGGTTCCGGCAGCGGCATGAGTGGCTCGTCACGATCCTCTGTGCGGACGCTGACGAGTTCACCGTAGAGTGGCAGGTAGGGTCCGCGGAGGCTTGGCCCGCGTCCGTCCAGCAAGTCGTGCTGCGGGTCGTGGACGCTATGTGGAACGATCGCTCTGGCGCCAACCCGCTACCGGACCCGAAGAAGCTGCTCTCGCGCTACAACCTGAACAGCGGGTGGGCATAGATGCCGAGCCATCGTCGGTTCCAGATTCTGCGGCTGCGACTGCGGAGCGATGGGGGTAATCTGTACGATGGGGTGTACGTGTACGGCAGCCCGCGCCGCCCCTTCCGAGGCGTCTTGGCCGCTGGCGGCGCTGTGCTGCCCGCAGGCGGAACTGATTTCGATGTTCCAGCGGGAAGAGTCAGGATTGGGGATATCTTGCGTTTCCGAGCTCAGCACTTCGAGGTGACTGCGCTTACTCCGTTGACCGGAATGTTTCGGCGCGTACTTGCCGAGACAGAGCAGCGACCGGGTGCGTTCCCGACCGAGTTCCCCCATCTTGAGTGGGAGGGCGTAACGCCTACATGGGAAGGCGAGACACTGGAATGGAGCGCCGATGGCTGAGCTAAGTTCACAAGCGGTACGCGACAGGTCGATCACGCTCGCGCACGAACTGATCGGGCTTAGGCCGGGTCAGACGATCGAGTCGGGAGCGGCGGTAGATACGCTGGCCGAGGTTATCCGCACGATCTTCGAGAACCCGCCTTCTGGCCTAACGGATAAACAGAAGGCCGCTCTGCATATCGCGTTCGGCACGGGGTCCGCAGTAGATCTCGGCCCGATCCGCGATGAGATCATGGCCGAAGCGCAGGCGCGTTCCCTTGCCATTATGGGTGAAGCGCAGGCCAGATCGGATGCGGATACGGCGCTTGGTGGCCGGATCGACACGGAGACCGCCAATCGGGAGTCTGCCGACACGACTCTTGGTGGTCGCATCGATACCGAGGCACAAACCCGCGCCGCTGCGGATGTGGCGCTCGGCGGAATGGTTGATGACGAGATAGCTGCCCGGCAGGCAGCCGATATGACGCTGTCAGACGACATCGACGCGAAGCACGACGGGGTGCGGGCAATCGCGATCCCTTCGCCGTCTTTCATCGATAAGAACGATCTGCCAGAGCATGTCGTTGCGAACATCAGGCTCGAGCGAAACACTTACGCAACCGGCACACAACTGGCCGTGACCTTGGCGGGAGTCAGGCAGGTAATCCCGCAAAACATCAGCACGGCGACTGAGTTGATCGCCAACGTCCCGGTCACAACGGCGCTGCGCACCGCGCTCGAAGCGTTGGCCGTTGGGACCACGACGACGCTCATTATCGAGATCCTCAATTCCTCGAATGTTGCGATCCTGCAGCTTGATCTTGAGATGCAGGTTGTCGCGGGTGAGGATACCCACGCTCGCACACAGGCGGCTTCCGCGCAAAGCTGGAATGAGATGGTCGCGGAGCCCACTCAGGATCTGAGGATCTACAGTGCGGAAACGCTGGCGGAGGTGATCGATGGCCGCGGCGAACTGGACGGCGATTACTTCGCTTTGCTGAGGGAGATCCCCGAGCTGGATTCCAGACTCGGGCTGACATCTGGCTCGGTCGATATGGTGAGTATCGCTATCCAGAAGGCGGACGACTCGCTCGTAGAGGTGCACCGGGAAGCTTGGACCGTTCTGCAGGATCGCCGGACGATTGAGTTCAACATCAGCGGTGCCGAGGAAGCTGGCGGCGGCGCTCCGCATAGGCTGCCTTCGCCAGCGGGCGGGTTCAGGAACGCCTACCGATTCGTTGCGCGTTTCTTCGATGGTTCGACCCTTCGGGGCACGACCGAAGCGGCGACTCTCTGGCTAGAGGACGAGACGAAATACGCTCCTCCTCTACCCGCTTTGTCCGAAGCAGTCTCAGCGAACGCCAGTGCTATCGCAGCCTTGGCCGATGCCGCCGTCGGCACGGTACCGGATCGCAGCATCACACCGATCAAGGTGCTTTCCGACACGGAAGAGCGGCAAAGGGCATGGCGGGAGTTGTTCGCAGCCGCGCATATCTCTGCCGGAACGTCGCTGCCGGCGATCAACACGACGAACGAGACCGACGTACGAATCATCATTCAGGACGTGTCGAGCGGGATCAGCTTCGTCGATCTGTCCGATCCCGGCACGACGATAACTTCCGCCGTGGCTGGCGACGTTATCATGGTGCTGAACCTGCGAGAGAAGCAGTGGGTTCGGGTCGGGAATCTGATCCGCAGTAGTGGTAGCGGAGGATCAGGGACCGACCAAACCGCCCGCGACAATGCCGCCGAAGCCCTATCCGCGGCCATGTCGAATGCGGACAGGCTTGCGATAGTTGAGCCGCTGCTTCGGGATATGTCGCGGGAGATCGATGGCCCGGAACTGTGGGCGAACGCTCTCGCTGCGGATGCTCAGTTCGCGTATACGTGGAACCTGACTTCGGCAGTCGCGATGAAGCTGGGTACGGCGAATCCGAGCGATCCGTTCGATCCGGCAAGGGACATCGTTGCCGCCAATTTCAGGACGTCTGGCGGCAACGTTCTCTGGACCGATGCCCGCACGATCCCCGCCGATTCCATAATCCTCGTAAGGGTCAAGAAGGGGCTCTCGCCGGTCCAGTTCCGCACGGAGCTTGGCGGCTTCGAGCACATCTTGGAGGGTTACACTTATCGTGGAACCGACGCCAACTGGGATTACTACTTCGGAGGAAGCACCGCAGGTGCCGAGCGGCAGGTAGCGGTACAGAGGCGTAATCAGCCGTTCCACACGGCTTTCCATGGCGAGCTTGCCGGGCGCTCCTTGGCGCAACTCGAAGCTGAGGCAACCGCCCGCACCGATGCTGACGAGGCTCTGGCCGATAGGATCAGCGAGATCGATCGGGGATTCTCCGTAGACCCACCTTATTTCGTTCGGGACGCCTCTGCTTCCGCTGCCAGAGAGTTCATCCTAGACACGCATTCCGATGCCGTGCCCGATGGCGCTACTCACGTCGGCGCCGTCATGTCGGGCACCAATGCAACATCGAGGGTCGCGATCCAGAACGATCATTCGTTTGTCTTTTCCTGGTCGGCGACCAACGTACAGAATCTCTCCCGCAGGACGGAGAAAACGCTCGTAGTCGAGCTTCATTACTACGATGCTGCGAGCGGCGGGAATCTGCTCGGGTCCGCTCGAGAGTTGCTGAGGATTGTGGATTCCGCGCCTGCTGGAGCAGCTGACGTTGCGGCCAGCCTCGCCACCGAAACGGCTGACAGGATAGCTGGAGACACCGCTCTCGGTGGTCGGATCGATGCAGAAGCCACTACCAGAAATGCCGCAGATGCCGCACTTGGCACACGCATCGGCAACGAGGAATCCGCAAGAGCGACCGCGGATACTGCACTCGGAGGCCGGATCGACACCGAAGCAACCAATCGGGAATCTGCTGATACTGCTCTTGGTGGTCGCATCGATACCGAGGCCGCTGCCCGTTCTGCCGAGGACACCGCTCTCGGGACTCGCATCGACAATGTGCGACAGCTTCCCGCCTATCCGGCACCCGGATCAAGGAACGGGAAGGGTCCGATCTGGAACGGAGACACGCTGGAGTGGGCAGAGGCGACGGGAGGCGCGGAAACGTCAACCGTGGAAGACGTCCTGCAGACGCCTGTTCGACAAAGCTCGACCGCCGGCGTTACTTCTCTCCAGCTTCCGATGGACTTCGGAGACTACGAGTATCTGGAGTTCGGGATCTTCAATGACGATACGTTCGATGGAACCGCATTCATTACCGTACCGGTAGCTTGGCTGGTTGCGCAGGCCGATTCGCCACAAGCTCGGGTCACTTGGGAATCGGAAGAGGACGGAAACTCGCAGGGCCTTTCGTGGACTCCGAGCACGCGAACGTTCGCAAGGGTTGCGGAAAGCACGGCCCTTTCCCGGATCGTCTACGCACGGTTGTACACCCCTGGGAAGGGCGTCAAGGGCGAGAAAGGCAACCCCGGCCCGGAAGGTCCGAGGGTAGCTGGCACGCCACCTCGTGAGATAACTGGCGTAGCGGGAGTCTACACGCTTCTGCCGGACGAAAACGAGATCCATGTCGAGGTGGAGCAGGCGTCGGACGATGCCTCCCACGCCAACAAAGGCGACCGCACTTTCCCGATGAGGGTGCTGCGGGCAGACCTGTCCAGCACTCCGAAGCACTACGCTACGCAGGGACGCAACCCGACGACTCAGCGTGGGGACACGAACAACGGTTTCATCGGATTCATTGCATCGATCTCTGGGAATGATGTTACCATCTCGCAAGGTCCTGCAGGAGCGGGCCGTTACGTCGGGACGATCAACAAGGTCTACGGGATTGTTTCCGGTGCCAAGGGTGAGAAGGGGGATTCGGGAGAAGACACGACCGCCAGAAACGCTGCCGCCACCGCTCAATCGACAGCCAATACCGCAAGGACCGAGGCGGCTGCCGCTCAAACGGCAGCGAACAATGCGCGTTCCGTGGCCGATTCAAAGCAGACCGCCACTCAGGTGAGCGCTGCGATATCCACAGGGAACGCCGCAAGTGTTGACGGCTTTTCGTTCCGGTCAATCACGCAAGCCGCGTACGATGCTCTGTCCTCGAAGGATGCTGCCACCGTCTACATGATCACGGGTTAGCGACATGACTCTCACTCGCAACGCAGACAGGGACTTCACGCTTGAGGGCGGAACCTCCTTTCGGGGAGGGGTGAGCGATGGTACGACGCTGTGGTTCATTGATTCCGACAATATGGCCCGTGCTTATGTCGCATCGACCAGGGCAAAGGATTCATCCAAGGATTTTCCAGTATCAGTAGGCTTTAGAAGTGTGCCGGGGGTGAGTGATGGCACGACTCTCTGGTTCATGCATAGTGTCGCCTCAGGGTCCAACAGAACATACTTCCTGCGTGCTTATGCCGCCGCAACGGGTGCGAGAGATTCGGACAAGGATATAACGTTAGGAACTGAGACAGAAGCGAGCACTAATTTTTTTTCGGATCCTGTCAGCGATGGCACAACCATCTGGGTTGTGAGCAGAACCTTTACTGGAGGGGGCATAAGATACACAACTAGAGCAGTGGCTTACAATGCTGCCACCAGAGCGAGGGATTCATCCAAGGATATCGCGTTTTTTACAAATTCGCCCAATAGCGTAACGGAATCGTTCAGCGACGGCACGACGCTGTGGTTCCGTGTTGTGGAAAATAGTACGGAAGGCATGCGCGCCTACACCGCTGCGACTAGGGCGAGGGACGCGTCCAAAGAAACACCTGTTCTTGGAGGTAATCTTATCAGCGATGGGACGACTCTTTGGAGTATAGGCTTCACCGTCGCGACAGCTTTTGCCGCTTCGACCAGAGCGAGGGACCCATCCAAGGATATTGTCCTCACTTTTATTCCAGGCACTAATGCCGTTGCCGACAGCACGACAATCTGGCTTCTCGGTGCCAGGAAGGCAGGTGCTTACGTCGCTGCCACCGGGGCGAGGGATGAGTCCAAGGATATCGAACTTGGAGAGGGGAGTTGGGTCGGAGGCGTCACGGATGGCACGACTCTCTGGTTCGTTAGTTCTGGCTCTCCCGGCTTTGCTCGTGCTTATGTCGCATCGACCAGGGCGAGGGATTCATCCAAGGATATCAATCTCGGTAATGGCAGGTGGCGAAGCGCGGTTACTGATGGCACGACTCTCTGGTTCGTGGACAGGGGGTCGTTTATGGCCCGTGCTTGGGTCTTGTCAACAGGGGCGAGGGATTCGGCAAAAGACATTTGGCTCGGTGCTCATGAATGGTATGGATCGATCAGCGATGGCACGACTCTCTGGTTCGTGAGCGATACTTTTGACAGAGCCTATGCCTACGCCGCGGACACGAGGGAAGCGGACACTGATAAAGATGTCTCGCTTGGACGTGGAGATTGGAGGGGAGCGGCAGGCAATAACAGGACCGTCTGGTTCTTTCAAAATTCACCAAGGAAGGGGACCGCCTACGACCTACCAACCCCACCATCAAAAATCATGCTCGGCGAAACATTGGTTGAGAAGCTTTACCTTGGATCGACAGAGATCCAAGCGGCATATCTTGGCGACACCAAGATTCTAGGATAACCTTCAAAGCGAGAGAGAAAATGAAACCGACGATCATCGCGAACTTCGACCCGGATTATTGCATTTTCAGGCAAGGGTTCGAGGATGAGGCAGCGGTGCCGGTAGAGTCGCTTCCCGTGATCCCTTCGCTGCCGTATACGAAGGTTGAGCGCGAAGATAACGATGGCTACTATGGCACCGGAAGTGCCGCAATAAAGGTCAGCGGAGGGTGGACGGTTCAGGAAGTGACTTGGAGTTTTAGAAGGCGTTTGGGTCTACGTGTCCAGTGCGACAACAACGAGTCCGAAGAGCTGGCCTACCCAATCGATCCTCGTATCCTGCCGGTCGATATCGTAGATGCGAACGAGATCGGGTTGAACAAAAAAGGCGATGCCTGGGTCTTCCATCACTCGAACATCAACCAGCACCACGACCACGAGCAGCACCTTCGGAGCGCGGTCACCAGTGCGTTCGAGGATCAGTTCCATGCTTTCCGGGTCGCGCTCGACAACCAGATTCAGGCCGCGATCGCATCCGATTCCGGTAGGGCCGCGCTCGGAACGATGCGCCATGCGTACAATGCGTTCGGGCAGTTCCGCACCGCTGTCAGGGATGAGATCCTTCGCGAAGCCCGCGACGGCCATATCGGGCACCGGGCACAGAACCCGACCGATTCGCATATCCATGGCCCGTTGATCGAGGCTCTGGATGCGACCATCGCGCTCTGGAAAGAGCAGAACGTTGCCAAGTACACGTCCATCGCAGCCTATGTCCAAGCAGTGCGTTCCGCTGCCGGGTTCCGACACGCCTACGAGCCGCGTTGGATCAAGCATCAGAAGGCTCCGGGAAGGGGGGTCGACCCGGTCGACGGGTACGAGTACTGCTACACGCGATCGAGCGGGACCAAGCCTGCCCTGGTCGGCGACTTGCCCGACCCGAACTGGAACTTCGATCAGCTTCGCACGGGTGCTGTTGATCGCGGATCGTTCAGGTACTACGATGGGCTGCCGGAGTTGAACCAATT
>MKWU01002044.1_pt1 | contig 31990 bp, 24 predicted proteins | sample 809101 | NCBI WGS metagenome assembly MKWU01 (sample SAMN05860141, study PRJNA318959) | sponge metagenome | host: Aplysina aerophoba | place: Slovenia: Piran, Adriatic Sea, Gulf of Piran | collected 2013-05-07
TCGTCGACCGTACCAACAATGTCATCGAGCAGTCCTTCGCGGTTGCCAAACAGGGCCTGCGCCGCCGGCTGGGCCGCACCCATCTGGGGCGTGACCTGGAGGACCAGCCGGCCCAGGTCGCCCTGGCAGCGAACCTGCAGCATCCGGACTACGTGCAGGTGCTGTGCGGCACGCTGGACCAATTGCCCCGGGCCTTCGCCGCACTGGATCGTCAGGAACCGATCGGACCGCCCCGCTTGCAGCGCACGAACCGGAATGCGGAGCTGCGTCGCCGGAACCGGGCGCGGGGCGGGCCGCGGCCCCCCCGCCCTCCCCCCCCCCCCCCCCCCCGCGAGCCACTCCAAAACGCCCCCAGAACTACTGGTTTCTAACTGAATCCTGACGCGGTAGATAGGAATGGTGGGCGGCACTGGACTCGAACCAGTGGCCTCCTGCTTGTAAGGCAGGCGCTCTAACCAACTGAGCTAGCCGCCCTCTTGCTATGGATTCCTTCTTCCGGACCACCCCCCCTCTTGCTATGTTTTCCTTCTCCCGGCCCCCCGGCCAAGCCCCTCGGCGGGCGGGATTTCCGTGAGTCTGTCCACTAGTCTGGCAGACACCCGCTATAGGAAGCCACCTCGCCAAGCCTTCCGCTCGTAGACCGTCTCCGCCGCAGCACCCCCGCCACGCTCACCAAGGTAGGTCCCGAGTGCGCCAAGAAGCAACAGCACGTACTGCCTCCGGGAGGAGGCGCCCATCAGCCCTACTCTGAGGACCTTGCCGGCCAGCGGGCCGAATCCACCCAGCACCTCGATGCCGAACTCCGTGAGCAGGTACCTGCGCAACTCACCGTCATTGCAGCCGTCCGGCAATCTGGGTGTCTGCAACGTCCAGAGCCGATCCTCGCGTGCCACGAGCATCTCCAGTCCCATGGCCTCAATCCCGGAGACAAAGGCGAGGTGGTTCAGGCGGTGTCTCGCAAATCGTGCCTCCTTCGTTTCCTGATGGCATAGGCGCAGCGCTTCGCGCAACGCGTAGAACATCGTGATCGGAGTGGTGTGGTGGTACCGGTGCGAATTGCCCCAGTACTCGTCGATCAATTTGAGATCGAGGTACCACGATACGCACGCGGACTCTCGTGAGCGCAGCCGTTCAACAGCCTTCCCGGAAAGCGTCAGCGGAGCCAGCCCCGGCGGGGCGCCCAGGCACTTTTGCGTGCCGCTGTAAGCGATGTCAATGCCGTTGGCGTCGACCTCGACCGGCATGCCGCCGAGCGATGTGACACAGTCGGCTATCGTCAAGGCACCGCATTCGTGCGCTGCCGCGCAGATCGCCGCCGCAGGCTGGTACGCGCCCGTCGACGTCTCGGCGTGCACGAACATCACGATCTGCGGCTTCTCGCATTCGATGAACGCCCGGGCCTCTTCGTCCGAGTAGACGCTCCCCCAGGGCTTTTCGGAACGGACAACGTTCGCTCCCTGGCGAGCGCACATGTCGGTAAACCGGTCGGAGAAGTATCCGTTCGCAAAGACCGCGACTTTCGTACCCGCCTCGACAAAGTTGACCACGGCGGCTTCCATGCCGGCGGTTCCAGTGCCGGAAATGGCGATGGTGAACTTGTTGCGAGTGCCGAAGACGTAGCGCAGGAGTTCGGATGTGTCCTCCAGCACGCCGAAGAAATCCGGGTCGGTGTGGCCCACGAGCGGTGCGGCCATCGCCTGGTAGACCCGGGGATCCACCATGCTGGGGCCGGGACCCATGAGGATTCGGTGCGGGGGTTGATAGAAGTCAAAGGGCATGGCTCTTCCTATGAGTCAGGCGGGGCGCGGCGCGAGACAATTGCGAGCCCAGGTCCAGCCCTCGGATGGCGGCCGGGCATCGGACGATAATGACCTTGAGTCGGGTGGGGCCTGGCTAAAGCTGCCCCTCAGCACACAATAGCGCACTAGGGCTGCAGCCCAGACCATTCCGGCTCATTGGGCACTGGAATCTGGTTCCCGTCAGTCACTCCGGCCGTTCGGTCGTGCACTGTCTCGGGCCTGGAGTGTCCGGGTTGCCCCTGTGCCGGCTTGCACTGCAACCGCCAGGACGGCTCAGGCCTTCCGTTCCAATTGGAGTCGATCCGGAACATGCTTGTGATGCTCTGCCGGTCATGCGGAAGTTCAGGTGTGTCCGGCACCTTGGCCGCCCCTGAACCGGGGCGTAGGAAGTCTGCTTTCGTGCTAACCTCTCTTGCATGTCGATCATGATCGAACGTCGCACCCTGTTCCAGTCCGCGGCTGCGTTCACCGCCGCTTCGTACGCTCGAATTCTGGGCGCGAACGAGAAAGTGAACATGGGGCTGATCGGTTGTGGCGGCCGGGGCCGCGGTGTTCTGCGGTCCTTCGTCAGGAACCCCGCCGTCAACGCGACCGCGCTGTGCGATGTGTTCAGTGCCCGCGTGGACGAAGCCGCGCAGGTCGCCCCGGATGCCAAGGGCTTTAAGTACCACGAAGACCTGCTCGAGTCGAAGGATGTGGACGCCGTCCTGGTCGCGACACCTGACCATTGGCATGCCGGGATCTGCGTCGATGCGGCCAATGCCGGCAAGGACATTTACTGCGAGAAGCCGCTGACACTGAGAATCGAGGAAGGTCCTGAGATCGTCAAGGCCGTGCGCATGAACAAGCGCGTGTGCCAGGTTGGCATGCAGCAGCGATCCGCCCGGCATTACCTGATGGCTAAGGAGAAGTACTTCGACACGGGAGCCATCGGCAAGGTCACGCTGGCCCGCACTTGGTGGCACGGTAACGGCGCACATCTGCGCCCGTTTCCCAAGGAGTACACCGAGCAGCCCACCAATCTCGATTGGGGCCGCTTCCTGGGGCCGGTGAAATGGCGTGACTACGATCCCAAGCAGTACTTCAATTTCCGCGCCTACCTGGAGTACGGGGGCGGGCAGATCACGGACCTCTTCACGCACTGGATCGACGCAGTGCATATGTTCATGGGGCAGGACAACCCGGTCGCGGCGGTCGCGTCCGGCGGGATCTACCATTACAAGGACGGGCGTACGGCCCCCGATACGATCGTCTGCCTGCTCGACTACCCGGGCGAATGGACGGCCACGTTCGAAGGCACCCTGGCCCCCGGTCTTAGAGGTGCGGGCGTTGAAGTTGTCGGGACCAAGGGACGCCTCTGGATCACGCGTGGGCAGTACGAATGGTTCACTCTGGAACGGGGTGCCCCGCCGGTGGTGCAGAAGGCCATTGGCGACATGACCCAGGACCACGTGGACAATTTCATTGACTGCGTCAAGAGCCGCGAGAAGCCCAATGGCGACGTCTGGGTCGGCCATCGGTCCGCCCAGGCATCGCATCTCGGGAACATAGCCTACTTGCAGAAGCGGCGCCTCAAGTTCGATCCCGATCGCGAGGAGATTCTGCCGCTCTAGCCGCGATGCGACGGCGTTGACCGCTCCAGTGCGGGCGTTCGCTGGCCGCCTTGGCGGCGCGGGCGACCGCAACTCACCGCAGCAAGCCTTCGACGAATGGCACTTCGAAGACCTTCTCGTGCTGTATCGGTCCATGACCGAAGTAGCCCTCTTCGCCGAAGAGTTCGCCGTGGTCAGCGGTGATGGTGATATAGGTGTTCGCAGGGACCAGGTCGAATAACTCCTCGACCACGCGATCCAGGTAGCCGACCGCCTTGACCTGCCGGTCGCGCAGAATGTCCAGCTTCGATTGGTCGAAGAATTTATCCCCGCCTTCGATGAGCTTTCCGCCCACGATGTGATCGTCGAGGTGCTTGAAAACTCCGTGCACCCCGCTCACCCGCGGCCACTGCTCTGGCGGCTCGTCGGGTAGCGCATAGGGGTAGTGCGTCTCGCCCACATTCAGAAGGTAGAATGACGGCCGGTCCTCGGGAAAGCGCATCTCTCGCAGCATCGCCCGCATGTCGTTGTGCTTGGGCATGAGCCGGAAAGTGTCGAAGCCCGTGTTGAGAATTGTCTTCGGATTGAGCACCGGCAGCGACACCATCGCGTGGGTGCGGTAGTTGAACTGCCTCTTCAGGAAAATCGGGAAGTACAGCTGGGGCACCAGCGACTTGAAACCGACATTGTCAACGCCCAGCCGCTCGTTGAACTTGAAGAAGTCCTTCTTGTAGTACTCGGATGCGTAGACCTGTTTTGGACTGCTGTGCGGCAGCAGTCCCATCAGGAGGTTGAAGTGCGAGGGGGCCGTCCATGATGCGTACGACCAGCGTGCCTCGACCGCGCCAAGCTTGGCAATTGTCTTCGGTCCGGCCGTGACGAAGGAATCGTACCTGCAGCTGTCGAAGATGACGAGAACGTAGTTGTGAGGCTGCATGGCGGCTGAACTTCGATTGTAGGACTCGGAGGGACGGCCGCGTTGCCGCGGGTTTGGAGGCTTTGTGCAGACTGCGAGAGACTGGAACTTGCCCTCCAGGTCAACCGTGTTCAACCGATTCGTCGGCATTGAATTCGTCGAGCTGCATGCTGACGGCGCGACGATGCGTCTGGATTTGGGCGACGAACACCGCGATGCGAAGGGCATTGTCCACGGTGGCGTGGTATTCACGCTTGCCGATTCGGCAATCGGTACTGGTATCTACAAGGTGCTGGGAAAGCCGTGTACCACCGCTGAAATGAAGATCAACTACCTGCGACCCGTGACCGGAGATGTGCTCACGGCCCGATCGTACATCCTTACGGCCGGGACTCCACTGGTCGTCGCGCGAGCCGAGGTGCATTCCGGCGCCGAGCATGTCGCCGAAGTGCTCTCGACATTCGCTGTCCTGGGGCGAGCCTGAATGCGAGATGACGTTTGAACCGCCCTGACCCGCACCCAATATCATGGTTTCTGTGAAGGCTCCAAGCCCCGTCCCCGCCGAGACTCTAGCCGAGGTCCATCGGTCTTTCATGACAGCACCCTTCAACCGGCTGCTAGGCGTCGAGTTCGGCGAGTACCACGATGACGGCGTGTCGCTGCGCCTTCCACTCGTCGCGCATCACCACAACGGCGCGGGCGTCGTCCACGGCGGTGTCATGCTGACCCTGGCCGACGCCGCGTTGGGATTCGGGATAGCCCGGGCGGTGGGCAAGCGCTGCACGACCGCAGAACTCAAGATCAATTTCCTCCGACCGGTCTCGGAAGGCGAGCTGGTCGCGCGTTCCAAGATCCTGCGTGCCGGGCGAAAGCTTGTCGTTGCCCGCGCCGAGCTGATGTGTGTGGATAAACATGTCGCGGAAGTGCTTGCCACGTTCGCGATTCTTGACTAGCGGCACTCAGGCCAACACAGGGGAGGCGCCCTCAATATAATGGGGCCTTGGTGAAGCGTTCCCCTATGCTGGCCGCCTCCGCGCTCTGGGCGTTGTGGCTGCCGGGATCGAGCGTCGCGGCGGTGGACTTCGTTCGCGATGTCGAGCCGATCCTGCACCAGCGCTGCTATCTCTGCCACGGTTCCCAGCAGCAAATGTCGGACCTGCGCCTCGACAGCCGGGAAGCGGCCCTCAAGGGCGGCGTGTCTGGGCGAGTGATTGAGCCCGGAGCACCGGACGCGAGCAAGCTCATCGCGCGCATCTCAAGCCCAGACGATGGCTTTCGGATGCCGCCGGGCGGCGATGCCCTGAGCGTTTCAGACCGTGCGATCCTGCGTGACTGGATCGCCGCCGGAGACCCTTGGCCCGACAGCCGCGCCCGCAGCGGGGGCGCGGCGGTTCACGGGGAGGCCCCCGCACAGGCTCTCCGGGCCCGTACGCCCACGCCAGCAGCGGGGTCTCGGCGGTTCAGGGCGAGGCCGCCGCAACGTCTCACTGGGCCTTCCGGCCCGTCGCGAGACCCGAACTGCCAGCGGTTGAGCGTTCTGGCTGGGCCAGGAATCCGATTGACCGCTTCATCCTCCGCAAGCTTGAGGCCGAGGGGCTGGAGCCTTCGCCGGAAGCGGCGCGGCACACCTTGCTCCGGCGCGTCCATTTCGATCTCGTAGGCTTGCCGCCCACCTCCGGCGAATTCAACGCATTCCTGGATGGTGGCACGCCGGGGGCCTATGAGGATGTGGTCGATAGCCTGCTCCAGTCACGCCATTTCGGTGAGCGCTGGGCCCTGCCCTGGCTCGATCTGGCGCGCTATGCGGACAGCGAGGGATACGAGCGGGACCCGTTGCGCCCGCATGCGTGGCGCTGGCGGCACTGGCTGATCGACGCGATCAATCGCGACATGCCGTATGACCGATTCACGATCGAGCAGATCGCTGGTGACTTGCTGCCCGGCGCGACTCTTGAGCAGCGGGTGGCAACCGGATTTCTGCGCAACGGCATCAAGAACCGCGAAGCCGGTACCAAGAACGCCCAAAAGCGATTCGAGGAGACCGTCGACCGGCTCAACACGGTCGCCAACACCTGGCTGGGCCTGACTGTCGGCTGCGCCCAGTGCCACGACCACAAGTACGACCCAGTCTCGCAGCGGGAGTTTTATGCGCTGTTCGCCTTTTTCCACAATGCGGTGGAGCGCGATCTGGAGGCTCCGCTGCCAGGCGAACTCGGGCCCTACTTGCGCACCGCCCCGGCTTTCCGGCTAGGCGTTGCGCAGGTCAGGGAAAAGCACGGGATCCCCGCCTTGCAGGCGACTTGGCGAAAGCGCATGCTCGCGGCGATCGACCAGCCGGGTCTGCGCACAGACTGGGATCACTCGGTGACCGAGTGGCGCGCCGCGAATGACCGGGCCGACTGGCTGCTGCGAGCTCCCGAGGAGCACCTCACGGAACTGGAGCGGCAGAGGGTGGCGGATTGGTTCCTTCTTCGCAGCGGTCCGGATTTCGCCAAGGATGAGGTGGTGGCGGCGCGTTTGAAGAAGGCTCGTGAGGAAGTTTCCGCACTGCGGAACGGGTTCTTCGATGTTTCCCGTGCTTACACCATGGTCGAGCGGCGCGAACCGGTTCCAGCCCGGCTGGCCCTGCGCGGCGACTACCGGGCACTGGGCAGCGAAGTCGAGCCTGGCGTGCCCGCAATGCTGCCTGCCTTGCCCTCCGCGTCCAAGCCTCCCAGGCTATTGCTGGCCGAATGGGTCGCCTCGAAAGCGAATCCCCTCACGGCGAGGGTCGAGGTGAACCGGATCTGGCACGAGCTTTTCGGGCGCGGCTTGGTCGAGACCGCGGAGAATTTCGGCACGCAAGGTGACGCACCCTCGCATCCCGCGCTCCTTGACTGGCTAGCCGACGAGTTCGTCCGTCTGGGCTGGAGCCGCAAGGCCCTTGTCCGGCTGATCGTCACCTCGGCGACCTACCGCCAATCCTCGAAGGACCGTGAGAATGCCCGGGCTCGCGATCCCGGCAACGCCTGGTTCGCTCGCCAGAACCGCCTGCGGTTGCCCGCCGAGTTGATTCGCGACAACATCCTGGCGTCAAGCGGGCTGCTGCATCCGAAGGTGGGCGGCAAGAGCGTTTTTCCGCCCCAGCCTGGTGGAATATCCGAATTGAGCTACTCGAAGAAGGAGTGGGACGAGGACACCGGGCCCGACCGGTATCGACGAGGGCTGTATGTCTTCCTCCGGCGCACGTCTCCCTACCCCATGCTGGTGAACTTCGATGCGCCGGACACGCTGACCAGTGTCTCCAGGCGGGAACGGTCCAACACGCCGCTCCAAGCTCTCAATCTCCTCAACGATCCGGCGTTTCTCGAGGCCGCCGATGCCCTCGCTTATAGCGTGCTGCAGAACCGTGAATTGGATTTTCAGGCCAGGTTCGAGCGCCTCGTTCTCCAGTGCTTGACCAGGCTCCCGTCCACTGAAGAGAGAGAGTTGGCGAAGCGCTTCTACGATGCCCAGCTGGAGCGTTTCGAGGCCCGCGGTGCCGACGCCGAACGGTCCGCGTGGCGCGAGTTGAGCAGGGCCGTGCTCAGTCTGGACGAATTCATCACGCGCGAGTGAAATCCGTGTACGCTGGAGTCAGTTGTGACGCGAATTGCGGGTGTTCTCACGGTGCCTATGCTGATGTCTTGCGCTGCCGGCCCGGCCGGGTCCGGCGGAAGCCCGTCTCGGGATCTGCACTCATACGCAAATAGCGCGCAAACGCGCGTGACCCATCTCGCCTTGGACCTTGAGGTGGACTTCGGCGAGCGTCGATTGAGCGGAACCTGCACCTTGGACGTCGACGGGCAGGACGGAGATCTCGTTCTCGACACGCGCGATCTGACAATCGCCTCGGTCGACGTTTCGGATGATGACGGCCAGTCCTTCCGCGAAGCTGGATTCGATGTGGGGCCGGCCGACCCCGTCCTCGGCGCGCCGTTGCGGATCCAGCGCGGTGCCGCTGGCAAGGTGCGGGTAGCGTATTCAACGGATCCCGGCGCCGGAGGCATCCAGTGGCTTGCGCCGCGACACACCGCCGGACGCAAGCATCCCTTCTTGTATAGCCAGTCTCAGGCGATTCAAGCGCGGACATGGATTCCGCTGCAAGATTCTCCCGAGGTGCGAGTGACCTATTCGGCGCGGGTGCGCACGCCGCCCGAACTGGTTGCCGTAATGAGCGCCGAAATGCTCTCAGGCACCGCACGCACCGGGGAGTACGAGTTCCGGATGCCGATCGCGATCCCGTCCTACTTGATCGCCCTGGCCGTCGGCGATCTGCAGTTCGCGGCAACCGGCGAGCGGACAGGCGTCTACGCGGAGCCCGGCGTGATTGAAGCGGCAGCCCGCGAGTTCGAAGATACCGAGGCGATGATGCAGGCCGTGGAAGAGTTGTACGGACCGTATCGCTGGGGCCGGTACGACCTGCTCGTGCTGCCTCCCGCCTTTCCGTTCGGCGGGATGGAAAACCCTCGCCTGACGTTTGTTTCGCCCACAGTGATCGCGGGCGACAAGAGCCTGGTGAGCCTGATCGCGCACGAGTTGGCGCACTCCTGGTCAGGGAACCTGGTGACGAATTCCACCTGGCGAGATTTCTGGCTCAACGAGGGATTCACCACTTACCTGGAGTCGCGCATCCAGGAAGAGGTTTATGGTCCCGAACGATCCACCATGGAGGTCTCGCTTGAGGTCGAGGCCCTCGAGGATGAGCTGCCAAGCATGGACCCGGCCGACCAGGTGCTGCATGTGGACCTGGCTGGACGGGACCCCGACGAGGGAGTTACCGAGGTGCCGTATGTCAAGGGTTCCATGTTCCTGCGCACACTCGAGCACGCAGTGGGACGCGAGGCGTTTGATTCGTTCTTGCGAGACTATTTCGAGAAGTTCGCGTTCCGCAGCCTCACGACCGAGGAGTTTGAGGTCTATCTGGACTCCGAACTGCTCTCGTCCCATCCCCAAGCGAGGCAGTCGATCTCGGTCAGGGAATGGCTGTACGAGCCCGGCCTGCCGGACAACCGCCACGTGCCGGTTTCGGCCGCTCTGGATGTCGCCGAGGAAGCTGCTCGCGGATGGGCGGACGGCACCCTCGCGGTTGGCGACCTGGACACCGAGGGCTGGACGACGCAGCACTGGCAGCAGTTCGTGCGGACGATGCCCGAGGCATTGGAGGCTGAGCGACTGGCCGATCTGGACCGGGCCTTCGGTTTCACCGATGCCGGGAACGCGGAAATCCTGACCGACTGGCTGAAGCTGACCGTGAGCAACCAGTATGCCCCGGCCGACGAGGCGCTCGAGAACTTCTTGGTGTCCGTCGGGCGCAGGAAATTCCTGCGGCCGCTGTACGACGAACTCATGACAACCGAGGCGGGCAGGAAGCGAGCGGCCGAGATCTACTCGAAGGCGCGGCCCGGCTATCACCCTCTGGCGATTCAGACATTCGACGGCCTCGTCGGCTGGGCCCAGCCGGCCGGGGAATGACCCCGGGCTGGATCAGGCCTTGACCGTGACCGTGTCGGCGTGCCTTCCGGCTTCGTCGATCGCCCGCACCTTGTAGTACAGCCCTCCGGTGTGCCCGCGAGGCGCGGCCTTGTCGTCGAAGGAAAACGGCGTGAGCGTGGTTTGCGGGCGAAACGCCACGCTCTCGATGCGCTCGTGGCGCCGGAATACTTCGTAGCGGACGATCGGGTCCTCGGCGGCAAGGGCCGAGTGCCACGAGAGCCGGACGGTGCCGTCAGGTTGACGGTTCACAGCGAATCTCTGCGGCGGAAGGAAGCCGGCCGAGGGCCGCTGGAAGAAATTGGTGCGCGTGCCGTGCAATTCGGCGACCGTTTGCTCAATGTCCTTTTTCTCGCGGCGGGTCAGTGGTTTGGCGACTTGCGCAGCCGCCAGGTTGGCGACCAGCTGGTCGCGTTGCGGATTGTCATCCTTGTCGATCAGGCCGATCCCGGTGATGATCGTCGACATCCCCGCGGGGTTGAGCGAGTAGCGGATGAAATCCTCGGACGGCAGCTTGTCCGGCTGGCCCACGGTCGGCACGCTCTGGCCCGGACGGTGCGCGTATTCCTGCTTGAGTCCGTACATCACGCCGTCGGCGAAGACCTTCATGCCGACAATCCCCATGCCCTTGGCGTGAGCCACTGGAATGGAATTGGTCTGATGGCAGAAATATCGGGGATCGTTGGGGTTGACGGCAACCAGCAACGTGTCGAGGACATTGCGCGTGTCACGCTGGATCGCGTCCATGTGGACAGCCGGATTCTCGTGGCCGGTGATGCCGATGTGGCGGATCCACTTGCGGTGTTGGGGGTTGAGGCCGGTCGCGTTGGTGCCGTCGCGATAGTCGAGCAGGCACGCGATCGCTCCGATTCTGGGCAGGGACTTGTCGCCCGGATTGTCGAGCCCTTCGTACGCCGCGTCGACATCGGCCTTGCTGCCAATGTGGTGCACTTGCATCAAGTCCAGGTACGCCCCTTCCGGGATGTGCCCCTTGCCGTCGCCGAAGAACTGCGTGAGCGACCGCTTGATGTCGTCGAGCACGAACTTGCCGCCGCCCGACGACCGTCCGATGGGCTCGGCCCCGTCGCGGACCAGGGCAGTCCGCAGACCCGTCTTGGTGGCGATAAACAGGCGCCCCCGGAGGCCGTGGTCGTAGCCGGGCACCCCCGGCTTGAGGTTCAGGGCCTCGAACGCCTTGCCCATCTTCTCCTGGCTCAGGAAGTAGTTGTTGGCGGTCTCGATATAGGTCATGCCGGCGCGGACCGCCTTGACCACGATCTGGACCGCTTCGTCGCCGGGCAGGTCCCACTGGACCTTATTGCCGCCAGCCAATCCGAAGGTCGTCACCTCGCGGCCGGTCCGGCCCAGCATGCGCGTCGCCAAGGGCCTCTCCGTTGGGTGCGACCACGCGGCGAACTTCCCGGTGAGCGGCAGAAACGTGGTCGCCATCGCCGCCCCGCTCGCCCAGCGGATCGCGTCCCGTCTCGAAAATTCCCCGGCCATCGATCGTGTCTCCTCCTTAGCTTCCTGGTGTGGTAAACGCCAACCGCACTTTACCACGGAGGTTCTGGGATGGCAGTGCGCTTGGGAGCGCGGAGTTCCTAGAATGGAAATTGGACCCCGGTTCGCGGACCCCATGGGCTCGGCGGCCGCGCTCTTAAAGACAGCAATGGCTGCTAGCGCTGCACCCAGCCCAGGTCCGGTCAAGCTATTTGACTTGATCGGGAACACTCCCCTTATCAGCCTTGCGCAGCTTCTCGACGGCGACAGCCGAGTGCGCCTGTTCGCAAAGGCGGAGAACATGAATCCCGGCGGTTCGGTGAAGGACCGGCCTGCCGCCAACATGATCCGCTCCGGTGAGCTCGATGGGTCCCTGCGTCCGGGTAAGACGATCATTGATGCCACCAGCGGCAACACGGGGATCGCATATGCCATGATCGGTGCGGCCAAGGGGTATCCGGTCAAGCTGTTCCTGCCCCGCAATGCCTCACCCGAGCGCAAGAGGATCCTGGCGGCGTACGGCGCCGAGCTCGTGCTAACGGATCCGGCTTTGCAGACGGACGGCGCGATTGTCGCCTGCCGGACCGAGTACGCAGCCCATCCTGATCGGTACTTCTATCCCGACCAGTACGGCAACCCCGCGAACTGGCAAGCCCACTACGAGACGACGGGACCGGAAATCTGGAGCCAGACCCGTGGCACGGTGACGCAATTCGTGGCCGGTCTCGGAACAAGCGGGACGCTAATGGGCGTCGGCCGCTACCTGCGGGAGCGAGAACCCTCCGTGCGCATCGTATCGCTTCAACCGTCGACCGGATTTCACGGCCTTGAGGGACTCAAGCACATGGAATCTTCCATCCAGCCTGGAATCTACGACCCTGCGCTGGCCGACCAGGATGTCTTCGTGGATACGGAGGCCGCCTACGACATGGTGAAAAGGCTGGCCCGCCAGACAGGCCTCATGGTTGGCATCTCGTCGGGCGCGAACGTGCATGCGGCCTTGCAACTAGCGCGGGACCTGAGCGAGGGCGTGATCGTCACGGTTCTCTGCGACGGCGCCGAGAAGTATCTCAGCGAGCGGTTCTGGGAGGATTGAGGTTCCCATGCTGCGCATTGCCAGGATCCCGTTCTCGATCATGAAGGCGCACGCGGAGGCGGCCTATCCCAATGAATGTGTCGGGGCGATGCTCGGCACTACCGGCGACGATGCCAAGTGCGTGACCCTTGCGATGCCCCTTGAGAACTCCGCCGAGGGCTCACAGACAGCGTTCTACCAACTGTCGAACGACAGCTTGCTGGCTGCCGACAAGGCGGCCCGGCAACTGGGACTCGACATGATCGGCATATATCATTCCCATCCCGATGCCGACGCGTACTTCTCGGAGACCGACTTGAAGCACTCGTGCCCTTGGTATTCGTTCGTTGTCCTATCGGTCAAGTCGGGCCGGTACGACCACGCCAACAGCTGGCTGCCAGATTTCGAGCAGACCCGAGCCGACCGAGAAGAACTGGACGCGGCCGAGTAGTGTCGGCCGCCCCTCAAGTCGAGCGGTAGATCGGACAGTCATGAACATCACCCACCTCCACGTCCGCGACATCCGATTCCCGACCTCCCAGGACCTGTCGGGATCCGATGCGATGAATCCCGATCCGGACTACTCGGCGGCTTACGTCGTGCTGGAAACGGACGCCGGGCTGTGCGGTCACGGCTTGGCCTTCACGCTCGGAAGAGGAACCGAGATCGTGGTCGCGGCCATCCATGCCCTCAAGCCCTTGGTTTGTGGCCGGTCCATGGAGGAACTCGCGGGGGACATGGGTGCCTTCTGGCGACAGCTGACCGGCGATTCGCAGCTCCGCTGGATCGGGCCGGACAAAGGCGCCGTTCACTTGGCGATGGCCGCAGTCGTGAACGCGGTCTGGGATCTCTGGGCCAAGAGGGAGGGCAAGCCCGTCTGGCGGCTCGTTGCTGACTTGAGCCCGCAGGAATTCATCCGGCTCGTCGACTTCCGATACCTGACGGACGCACTCGGACCGGAGGAGGCGCTAACGATACTGGAACGGCAGAGCGATGGCAAGGCCGCGAGGATCGCCCTCATGGCGGAACAAGGCTATCCGGCCTACACGACATCTGCGGGTTGGCTGGGCTACCCCGACGACAAGGTCCGAGCCCTGTGTCGGCAGGGTCTGGAGCAGGGCTGGGACCGCTTCAAGATCAAGGTCGGGCGGGACCTCGCCGACGACCGGCGGCGCTGCGCCATCATTCGCGAGGAGATTGGGGATGACGGTGTCCTGATGACGGATGCCAACCAAGTCTGGGATGTGGCAGAAGCTGTCGCCTGGATGCGCGAACTCGCGCCGTACCGCCCGCACTGGATCGAGGAACCCACTAGCCCGGATGATGTCCTTGGGCACAAAGCGATACGGGAAGCGCTCAAGCCTTACGGAATTGGGGTCGCCACGGGCGAGATGTGCCAGAACCGGATTCTCTTCAAGCAGTTCCTGCAGTCAGAGGCGATCGACTTCGTGCAGATCGATTCCACGCGTCTTGGCGGTGTCAACGAAGTCCTGGCCGTGCTGTTGCTTGCCGCCAAGTTCGGCAAGCCGGTCTGTCCGCATGCCGGTGGCGTGGGCCTGTGCGAGTACGTGCAACACCTGGCGCTGATCGACTTCATCTGCGTTTCCGGCAGTCTCGATAACCGCGTGCTCGAATACGTGGATCATCTCCACGAACACTTCCTCGATCCCGTCGTCATGCGGAACGGATGCTACGTTCCTCCGCGGTCCGCCGGGTACAGCATCGAGATGAAGCCTGCGTCGCTGGCGAAGTACGAGTTCAACTCTGCGGGGAAGTTGCGGTAAGCTACTTCCAGTAGGAATCATCGATGCCACCGACAGTCGCGATGAACCGCAGGGACCTGATGCAAGTCCTGGGAGGGGGCCTCGCCAATGTGGGTCTTGCCGCGGTACTGGCGGGAGACCGAGCGCTGGGGGCCACTCAGGGAAGCCTTGCTCCCGTCCCGCATTACGCGCCCAAGGCGAAGAGCATCATTTCGATTTTCTGTTACGGCGGGCCCAGCCACATTGACACATTCGATCCGAAGCCGGAACTGGAAAAGCATGCCGGCGAAGCGATGTCAGGCGTCGGCGAGGTCGTCGTCTCGCAAGGCAATCCGGGAGGGCTCATGCCCTCGCCGTGGAAGTTCAAGAAACACGGGCAGAGCGGAATCGAGGTGTCCGAGTTGTTCCCCCGGGTCGCCGAGCATGTTGACGACCTGGCGGTGATCCGGTCAATGTACACCTCGTCCAATGACCACGGCCCCGCCTTGTACCAGATGAACACGGGTACGGTGCTGGCGGGTCATCCTAGCGTCGGAAGCTGGCTCACGTACGGCCTGGGTTCGGAGAATCAGAATCTGCCGGGCTACATCGTGTTCACCGACCATCGCGGCGGACCAATCAACGGGCAGCCCAACTGGGGTGCCGGCTTCATGCCGGCGGCCTTCCAGGGGACCCAGTTCCGGTCCACTGGCGATCCGATCGTGGATCTGCGCCCGCCGAAGGAAGTGACCCGCGAGCGCCAGCGGAAGTGGCTTGACCTGCTACGGGATCTGAACCGCGAGCATCTCGCGCGGAATCCCGAGGACAACGAGCTCTCGGCCCGCATCGAGTCCTACGAACTGGCCTACAACATGCAGGTCCATGCGACCGAGGCGATCGATATTTCGAAAGAGACCGATGCGACCCGCCAGATGTACGGCCTAGATGACGATCGCACCCGCTACTTCGGGCGGCAAGCACTCATGGCCCGGCGTCTGGTCGAGCGTGGAGTGCGGGTAGTACAGCTCTATTCCGGCGGGGGAAATCACGAGCCGACGTGGGACCAGCATTGGTCGTTGAAGCACTTCCACACGATGCACGCGGGCGAGACCGACGGGCCGGTCGCGGGCCTGATCGCGGATCTGAAGCAGCGCGGGCTATTCGACTCGACACTGATTGTGTGGCACGGTGAATTCGGCCGGATGCCGATCAGTCAGCGGTTGGACGGCCGTGATCACAACCCCTACGGCTTCACGGTATGGCTGGCCGGCGGCGGCATCAAGGGCGGTACGGTCGTTGGAGCAACCGACCATTTCGGGTACAAGGCGGTTGAGAATCGCAAGTCGGTTTATGACCTGCATGCCACCCTGATGTACCTGATGGGCCTGGATCACGAGAGGCTGACCTACCATCACAACGGTCGCGACATGCGCTTGACCGACGTGCACGGCAACCTTATTCGCGAAATCATGGCCTAACGGGGCCTCTGTCCGGCAGGCCGATTTCGTGCTTGTCGCGATCGCCAGCTCCGCCCGTACTACCGGGCGTTTCGCCTTTGCCTGGCCCCCCGGCGTTGCTGTTGCTTCATCTCCTTCTCGTCGATCAAGGTCAGGTTGAAGTTGACATCGATGAGCGTGATCACCTCGACCTCCTGACCGTTCAGTTTCGTCGGGCGGTACCGCCACTGGGAGACGGCTTCGATCGCTGCCGCCGTTAGCATCGGGTGGCCCGAAATCAACTTCACGTCTCGGACCGAGCCGTCCACGGCGATCACGGCCTCGAGCTTGACGGTGCCCGTCACGTAGGCCGCGAGAGCTTCTTCCGGATACTCAGGCTGGACCTTGCTCAGGATCCGGGCGTTCTGGATCTGTCCGCCAACACGGATCGGTGGAGGTAGCGGGAGCGTCCTGCCGTCGGTCGGGAACATCCCGATGACCCCCGCGCTTCCCGGAATGCCCAATCCACCCGGAGGTCCCTGTGCTGCAGCCATACCCGCGATCGGAGATGCCAGCTCGCCGGAGTCGAACAGGACTGCAACGTTCTCGGGAATCGCCGACGGGGCGCGGAAGTCTGCTGTGTAGCGCACCCTCACGGGCTTCGGCGCCGGGCGGACGCGGGGTGGAGGCGGAGCTGGCGGGGGCGGAACAGCCAGGCCGAAGGATCTTCGAGCCCACACGGTAGGATCGATTTCGTACGTGTTGAGAAGCGGCAGCAGGATCAAGCCGACGAGCCCTATGACCTGGAGCACCAGGGAGCCTGCGAAACTCCAGCCCCGGGCTACTGTCGCCTCCTCAAGGCTGGATTGCTCGAACACTAGCGATCCCTCCTAGTGTTGGCCGATTTCCGCCGGCCTAGGTTACTTGGAATCGCGGCGCCGGGGATTGTTCCAGCGGGGCATTCCCGGGAGTTTCCGATCGCGGGAGCGGCTTGGGAAGGCAGCGCTGGAGCGGCGGCTCGGAGAGACTGCTGGCGGTGCGGGACGTCAAACGGCAGGGACCCCGAGCAGGTCGGCAAGCTCGAGGAAGTCCCTGGCATTCACGTCGAAAGCTCGGTCGTACGAGAGATCGATACGACGGTTGGGCCGTTCCAGTGGTCGCGGCACGAACGCCGTTCGGAAGCCGGCCGCGGCCGCGGCCCTCAGGTCGCCCTTGTGAGCGGCTACCATCATCACCGTCCGCGGTACCAGGTCAAGCAGCTCCGCGGCTTTCAAGTACACTTCGCGGTCAGGTTTGTACCGCCCCGCGAGTTCGGCGGAGAGCACGACGTCCCACGGCAGTCCGGCGTGCTCGCCCATGTTCTTGAGCAAGGAGACATTGCCGTTCGAAAGCGAAGCTACAACGTACTTGCTCCTGAGCCGGGAGAGTCCTTCAACCGCGTCCGGCCACGGGGTCAGCCGGTGCCATGCCCGGTTGAAGTTGTCCTTCTCGCGTTCGCTCAAGCCCTCGATGGCAAATCGCTCGATGAGTTCGTCCAGAATCATGCGGTGAAGCTCGTCGATCGTCTTCCAAGGCAAGTCCCCCGTTCGCACACGACGCATCGCTGGTCCGTAGCCGTCCCTCCAACTGTCGGCGAATGCAGCCCAGTCCACTTGAAGTCCCTTGGAACGCCCGAGAGCCTCGCCTTCGCGAATCAGGCTTGACCTCCAGTCCACGACGGTTCCGAATACGTCGAACGTCAGCGCCCGCACGTCCGGGATCCGCTGGGCTCGAGCGGCACATGCTGGCACGGCAAGCAATACGAGCGACCGACGTGTCAGTGCAGAGCAGCGCACGTGTCGCATCGAAACGAGTATACCCGCGGCCGGACGCGCCACCGCGTCCGGAACCGGACACTTGAGCCTGGAATGGCTATTGACCTCGTGCCCGCCCGGCTGTCCAGCGTGCAGGTGGGTTGTGCAGGTGGCACGACTCGATGGCATCGGGATGGTTGTACGCGAATGCGTCGCTGGGACGGCCCATCGTTGCGTGCAGGCCCGGAGCACCGAAGGGAACTCGATGCCTCCGCGGCTCAGAGGGGAAAGCCAAGTCCCCTTGGTCGGTTCCCCGTACCTCTTCCAGGACAGTCCCCAGGGACCGCTGACTCAACTCGCGGGAGGACCATCCGGATTCCGTCGGGTTCCGGTAACGCGCTACTCTGAGACTAGGAATAGCAAGGCGCGTAGTGGGCCGCATCCAAGTACTTTCCGATAGGGTCGCCAACCAAATCGCTGCGGGCGAGGTAGTGGAGCGTCCGGCGTCCGTTTGCAAGGAGTTGATTGAGAATGCGCTTGACGCAGGGGCGTCGCGCTTGCGAATCGAGTTGAGAGGCGGCGGCCGCAGCTTGATCGAGGTACGAGACAACGGCTCCGGCATGAGTCGCGACGATGCCATGCTGGCCTTCGAACGGCACGCCACAAGCAAGTTGCGCAAGGCCGACGACTTGCTTTCCATTGCCACCCTCGGATTCCGTGGCGAGGCCCTGCCCTCGATTGCCAGCGTCTCAAGAGTCTTGCTGCGGACGCGCGCGGCGGATGAGGAAGCCGGAACCGCTGTAGAGATTCACGGCGGGCGCTTGCGTGATGTGCGCGACGAGGCTCTAGCGGCCGGCACGGTCGTCTCTGTGCGGAACTTGTTCTACAACCTTCCTGCTCGACGCAAGTTCCTGCGTACCGAGAAAACGGAGCTTGCTCATGTCGTCCGGATCGCGACTCACTACAGCTTGGCCAACCTGGACAAGTCGATCGATTTGCGGAACGAGTCCGGCGTCCTCCTCGCGGTGACACCGGTTGCATCACGCAGGGAACGGGTGTACCAAGTGTTTGGCGGAGACGTGCTCGATCGCTTGGTCGAACTCGATCCCGTCGAGAGGCAGTTGCCCCTGGCGGCTGCCAGGTACGGGAATGAACCGGAGACTGCCGCAATGCGCATCAGTGGATTCGTTTCCGAGCCACAGGACCAGCGCCGCAATCGCAATTCTGTCTACATCTTCGTGAACCAACGGTTGGTGCGGGACAGCCTGATTCAGCGAGCGATTCTCGCCGGCTACGAGCACTTGATGCCGAAAGGTGTTTTTCCCTTCGCACTCTTGTTCCTCGAAATCCCGCCCGCCGCCGTCGATGTCAACGTGCATCCGGCCAAGACGGAAGTCCGTTTTCGGTCGCCTTCCGAAGTGTTCGACCTGGTGAAGGATTCAATCCGGGGGCAACTCATTGCGTCAAAGCCTGCATCCGGGCTGCCTGTTCCCGGTATCGCAGCCCAGGATGTGCCGTCCGAGCCAGTTCGGACGGGCGGCGCCCCGCCCGCTCCGAAGCGGCCCTTTTCGTTGTCCGGCTACAGCGGGCAGCCGGACCTGCCCTTCGCTCAGCGAGCGCCTTTCACCACCGGCACGGGGGAGACAGGAGGCGTTCCCCCGGATTCATTGCGAAGCTTGCCGAATGAACCGACGGCCGCGATCGAGGGGACATCGCCGGCGCCTGCGGCCAACGGCCATAGCGATCACGTCCACGCCCCGTTGGACGATCGCAGGCCCACGAGTCTCGTCAATCTGAGCGGTTTGAAGCTACTTGGACAGATTCACGATAGCTTCATCGTCGCCGCGGGAGAAGACGGCCTGTGGATCATTGACCAGCATGTTGCGCACGAGCGGATCCTGTTCGAGAAAGTACTTGCCGACCGCTTGCACGATCGAGCCCTCGCGCAGAGCCTGCTGGAACCCATCGTGATGACTCTCACTCCCGGGCAGATGGTGCTGTACGAAGAGGTCGCGGAGGAGTTCCGCGGGAACGGCTTCGAAATCGAGCCATTCGGAGGTCGCGCTGTGGCTGTCAAGGCGGTGCCTGCCGAGCTTTCCCCCTCCCAGGTCGAGTCGCTTCTGAACGACATGCTGGATGAGTCACGGGACCGATCGGACGGACCCGGGTTGGGCGAGTTGCGCAAGCGCATGGCGGCGACGATCGCCTGCCATGCGGCGATCAAGATCAACATGCCGCTGACCACGGAAAAGATGCGCTGGCTGCTGGATGAGTTAGCGCGATCCGAATGCCCGATGTCGTGCCCTCACGGCAGGCCGATCGCGCTCAAGTACGGGACCCAGGACATCCTCAAGGCCTTTCACCGGGTGTAGCGCATTCCGGCGCGATTTACTCGTAGACTCCGAACACATCGCGCAAGGCATCCGAAATCTCTCCCAGCGTCGCGGGCGCTTCGACGGCCTCTCGAATCGCTGGCAGGAGATTGCTCTCGCTGTCCGCGACGGACTTCAGGCGCCCCAGTGCCGCGTCCACTGCCGCGCGTTCCCGGGCACTCCGGAAGTTCTTGAGCGTCTCCGCGCGTTCGGTTTCTTCGGAGGGGTCGATCCGGAGGATTGGCACTGAGTCCGGCTCGTCCGAGCGGTACTTGTTCACGCCGACAATGGTTTGCTCGCCGCGCTCGACGCGCCGCTGGAAATCATACGCGGTGTTCTGGATCTCTCGCTGAACGAAGCCTTGCTCGATTGCCGTCACCATCCCGCCCATTTCGTCGATTCTTGCGAGATAAGCGAGTGCTTCCTCTTCCAGTTCGGCCGTGAGTCCCTCGATGCAGAACGACCCTCCCAGCGGGTCGACAGTGTTGGCAACGCCCGATTCGAGCGCAATCGCCTGCTGGGTGCGCAGCGCGAGCGTGGCGGCTTCCTCGCCAGGCAGCGCGAGGGCTTCATCCAGCGAGTTAGTATGCAGAGACTGCGTACCGCCGAGAACCGCGGCGAGGGCTTGGAAGGTCGTCCGGATCACGTTGACGCGCGGCTGCTGGGCTGTGAGGCTCGAGCCCGCAGTCTGGGTGTGGAAACGGAGTTTCTGCGAACGCGGGTCCAGCGCGCCGAACCGCTCCTTCATCAGCCTCGCGTACATTCGGCGGGCAGCTCGGAACTTGGCGATCTCTTCCAGGAAGTTGCGGTCGGAACTGAAGAAAAACGATAGTCGCGGCGCGAAATCGTCCACGGCCACGCCTGCCCGGAGAGCGGCTTCGATGTACGCGATGGCATTACCGAGCGTGAATGCCAGTTCCTGCACGGCGCTTGCCCCGGCTTCGCGCATGTGGTACCCGCTGATCGAGATTGGGTTCCACCGAGGCGTCTCGCGAGCCGTCCACGAGAGGATGTCCGTGACGATTCGCATAGAGGCTTGAGGCGGATAAATATAGGTGCCACGGGCGATATACTCCTTCAGGATGTCGTTCTGGACCGTGCCGCGCAGCGCGTCTGCCGGAACCCCGTGGCGGTCCCCGGTGGCGACGTACATTGCGAGCAGGATGGCGGCCGTCGAATTGATCGTCATCGACGTCGACACCTGGTCCAGCCGGATGCCGTCGAAGAGTGATTCCATGTCGGAGAGGCAGGAAATCGCAACCCCGGCGCGCCCGACTTCACCGAGCGCGAGTTTGTGGTCCGAGTCGTATCCCATCTGCGTCGGTAGGTCGAAAGCGACAGAGAGGCCGGTTGTGCCGCGCTCGATGAGGTACCTGTAGCGTTCGTTCGACTGGCGGGCGTTTCCGTAGCCCGCATATTGGCGCATCGTCCAGAGGCGGTCCCGGTACATTCCCGAATGGATCCCGCGGGTGTACGGGTACTCGCCCGGGAGGCCCGGGTCTCGCGCCGGCACGGGAGAGTCTTTTTCGTAGAGCGGCTTCATTGTCCTGTGGAGCGGAAGATCCTAGCGCTTGCGTGCGAGCCGCTTGGCCCGGCGGAACGAGTCGACGCCGAACCAAACGAACATCAGCGCCCCGATGCCCGAAATAACAAGCCTTGCATTCCATCCGCCATCCGGCTCAAAGTTCTGGATGAAGCCGAAGGGACCAAAAATGAACACCGCCGCGAAAGCGAAGAACATGAAACCGACCACCTCGTGCGCCAGTTCCTTGGCTAGCGAAATGAACCGCGGAATCGACTGGCGAATCGCCTGCAGTCCTGCACCGAACGCCCTGCCGAGTTGCATACCGAAGATGCTAGCAGCACGCAGCCGCGAGGTTGCGTCGCGCACGTGCTTCTGACACAGACGCCGGGTGCAGTCGGGCACCCAGTGCTCTCCGTGTTCTGGCCGCGAGATGAGCTAATTCACGCTGGCCCGTGCTGGGTCTCGGCCTCTGGCCGTACTCCGGTGCGGAATCAACTCAGGCGGAGGCGGTGTCAGAATCGTCTGGTGAGAAGATTTCTCGCCCGCACTTGTCTCTGGTGTGGCGGGGCGTTCGTTCTGGCAGTTGCGACGGCGGCATTGTAGCTGTGGGCGCTTTCCAGCCTCGCCTTGGGCCACATCGACGCACGCGGCTGATTGGTCGAGGTTGACGGGCGCGAAGTTCACCTTCTGTGCGAGGGCGAAGGCAGTCCCGCTGTCATTCTCGAGGCTGGCCTCCCGGGGATTTCTCTCTCGTGGGCGTCCACTATTCCGGTGTCGCGAACTTCACGAGAGTATGCGCGTATGACAGAGCAGGGTATGGATGGAGCGAAACCGCTGCGGGATTCCGCACGACCGGGAGCATCGTCCAGGAGTTGAGGCTTCTGCTTCGAAATGCCGAGATCGAACCGCCCTTCGTTCTTGTCGGACACGCATTCGGGGGATTCGTCGTGCAGTTGTACGCCGCTCGATTCCCGGACGAGGTGGCGGTATCGTGCTGGTCTATTCTTTCCATCCCGACCAGGGCCTTCGCACCGAGGAAGTTGATGCCATGAACGCTCTTGGCCGGAGAGCGAGGGTCCTCACGCCATTCGGGCTCTTGCGCGTGATGCTGCCCGTGCCGGCCGGCAGCCCGGACTCCCGAGACAGTTTGCTGCGCCTGCAGGAGAAGAGACTGCTGGCGACGACGCGGTCCATACGGGCCATGGGGTCGGAGTCGACGCGATTACGAGATCCGTAGCCGGTCCGGGAGCTGCGGACTTCTAGGACCCGATCGCTTGGTCGAGGGAATGGCGCTACCCTACAACCGCCTCGGCAGGTGCCCGGGCGAGCGGTCAGGAATGTGCGGCAAGTCTCTTGAAATCTGGCTCAAATGTGCTGTTTTGCGGTGCTCCCTTGCGCCGAGCGGGCATCTCCAGAATTGGTCGATATTGAAGGCTTGCCCCGCCATGGCACGCAACCAGTCTCCCCAGGTGTGGGCAGTCTTGTCGTGCGTTTTCATTGGACATTGACAGCTTGCGGAAAATGGTCCGGAATCCCACGCCTTCACACACCTGCGAAGCCTTGTGTTGGCTCGGGTCGGAGTGCCTCCGCTGATACCATGCTTGTCTCGCATGGAAGAATACGACGCGATTGCAGAGCAGTATCGGGATTCCAAGCGTTTGCCGTTTCGCGACTGCATCGAGCGATACACGCTTTTCGAGCTTCTCGGAGACATCCGCGGGAAATCGATTCTGGACATGGCCTGCGGGGATGGCTCCTATACGCGTCTGCTCAAGCAGGCCGGGGCCTCAAACGTTACGGGCATCGACGTCTCGTCGGAGATGATTTGCCTTGCGGAAGAAGTCGAGAGGCAGCATCCTCTGGGCTGCAAGTACGTGCATCAGGATGTCTCAGACTTCGTCACACGGGAAACGGTGGACATTGTCGTGGCGATGTACCTGTTGAACTACGCCAGGACCGGACAGCAACTCCAGCGGTTTTGTCAGGTCTGTCATGACGCGTTGCGGCCGGGCGGGCGGTTCGTGGGATTCAACGACAACATCCTGAGTCCTCGGCAGGGAACGGTGTCGTGGAGGCAATACGGGATCGAGAAGAGCCGCGTGCCCAACCCGAAGGAGGGCGATGCGATCCGGTACACGATCACGAACAGCGACGGGCAAGAATTCCAGTTCAAGAACTTTTTTCTCAGCCCGGACACCTATCGGGATGCCTTCCGAAGGGCAGGGTTCCAAGACTTCCGCTGGCTCGATGTCATGTTGCATCCTGCCCAGCGAGGCAACCCCTTCTGGGACACCTTCATGACGAACCCTCCCGTCGTTCCGTTTGCCACTTCGAGATGAGGAAACTGCATTCCGGGCACCACGCCACGGCCGCGAGCGGCCGCGCATCCAGGTCGAGACTACGAGCCCGCCTTCAGTGCCAATCCACCGCTGCATCATGCTCAGCGCTGTGGTGCCGAATTCAGCATGAATCCGGCATTCGAGTCATCGCCCGCGAGCGGGTTCCCGACATCAGTCCCCGGAACGGCTAATATGCCCGTATGGGCCCCGTGGCAGGGGCGGCGACGACTTCCGGCACGGGCACACCGGCGGCGACCATCACTTCACGAATCGCCGCTTCGGCTAGGGGTTGGGGCCGGAAGCTTCGCGGCCCACGGTAGCCTGCGGCAATGGCCAATGGCGTGGAGCCTTGCCGGTTCTTGCGATTCCAGACATCGATACTTGCGCCTCTCGCGGCTAGGAGCTTGATCGGCTCGGATCGATCCCTGTAGGCTGCCGCGTGCATTGCAGTCTCACCGTTCTTGTCGACGGCATCGATGGCAACGCCGAGATCCAGCAACAAGTCGATCGCGTGCAGCACTTCCGCTTCAGATCCAGTCCTTGCTCCCACCAGCATCAGCGCCGTGCGATTGATTCCGTCCGTCAGCAGCGGGTCGGCGCCCAGATCAACCAGTGTCTTCATGAATGCGAGGTCCGTGGTCTGGGCCGCCGCCAGGAACGCGGTCGGGCCGAGCACGGCGGCACCCAGATTGATCAGGCCGGGTCCGGTCATTCTCGCGTCCAGGTTCGCGCCGTGATCGGCCAGCTTGCGAACAAACTCCAAGCTTGTCATGTTACCGGTAGGCTCGGGAGGCGGGTCGGCATCGCCAGGCGCGATTCTGCGCGCATTGGTCATCGCGTGCAGTGCGGTATAGCCGACCGGGTCGGCAGCGTTGGGATCCAATCCGGCTTCCAGCAGATAGGCCCCCAGTTCGAAATGACCGTTCTCGACAGCCACGTGCAGGGCGGTCGCACCGGGCCGCAGCCGCGCCCGGTAACCCATGTGGCGCCAGTCTGGGTCAGGCTCGATGCGTTGATTGATATCCGCGCCCGCTTGCATGAGGGTCTTCACGACCTCCAGGTGGCCGTTCCGTACGGCGAACAGCAGCGGCGTGAAACCCGAGGGCAGGGGGGCCTGAGAGTCGGCACCCGCCTTGATCAGTTCCGCGACGACCTCGGCATGTCCTTCCGCCGCCGCCCAGATCAGCGCTGTCTGTTCCGGTTTCGTCTCGAAGTCAAAGATTCCCGGGTCGTTGATGCGGTGGTTGAAGGCATTGGCTCCCGCGCCTTCCCGCCGTCCCATTCCATGAACTTTCCCGTGGACGTCGGCTCCGCGGGCCAAGAGCGCTTTGACCGGCCCGATCCGTCCCGTTCTGGCGGCAGTCATCAACGCAGTCTCTCCTCCAGGGAGGCTGGCATTGGGGTCCGCACCGGCATCGAGCAAGAGTTCCACGAGCGCACCGTTTCCGTTGGTGCAGGCCAGAGAGAGCGGCGTCACGCCGTACCGGTTGGCGGCATTCGCGTCCGCGCCGGTTGCGACCAAGAGCTTCGCCACTTCAAGGTCGTCGTACAGGCTTGCCCAATGCAGGGCGGTCATGCCGTCAACTTGGGGGGCGTTGACTTCGGCCGACCCCTCGATCAGGGCGTGGACCCGCTCCCAGTCCCGAGCCTGGGCTGCATCCGCCAGCGACGAGTCGGCTGCGGCAGCCGGACTGGCCACTAGCAGGAGCGCGACAGCAAGGCCGCAAAGGCGCGAGCAGCGACTCACGGTCCGAAGTCGCGACGAAGCGGACTGTTGGAGCCGATGCGATCGCTCCCGCGCGCGCGCGGCTCCAAGGCCTTCTCGGCCCCCTGAGACGTAAGGCGCCATGGCGTATCTCCCCAGGTTGAAGCGGATCAGATCGACAGCAACTCCTCGACCTTCCCCTTGCTGTCGGCGAATGAATCCATATGCACGCCGGCCTTTTCCAGCAAGGTCAAGTGGAGGTTTGCAAGCGGTGTTCGATCCGTGTAATGGATGTGGCGGCCGCCTTTCATCCGCCCGGCACCGCCTCCAGCGACCATGATCGGAAGGTTGATATGGTCGTGCAGATTCGGGTCTCCCATGCCGCTCCCGTACAGGTACAGGGAGTGGTCGAGTAGGGATCCGTCCCCCTCCGGGGTGGTCTTGAGCTTCTCGATCAGATATCCGAAGAGCGACACGTGATACTCGTTGATCTTCGCCACCTTGGCGATCTTGCGCGGATCGTTTCCGTGATGGGTCAATGGATGGTGCGGTTCGGACACTCCGATCTCGTTGTAGCTTCTGGTGCTACCCTCCCTTGCCAGCTGGAAGGTGATCACCCTCGTGATGTCGGCCTGGAGCGCCAGGACCTGCAGGTCAAACATCAGCCTGACATGGTCCGCATAGGCAGCCGGGACTCCGACCGGCCGCTCCATGTCCGGGGTCGTATTCTCCTCGGATGCTCCCGATTCGGCGATCTGGATGCGACGCTCCACTTCCCGCACGCTACTGAGGTACTGATCGATCTTCGCCCGGTCACCCGAACCCAGTTCCCGCTGGAGGCGCGAGATGTCGCTCTTCACCCGGTCCAGCATGCTGGCCTTCTTCTTGAGTGTCTTGCTGCGTTCCTCCGGGCTGCCCTCGCCAAACAACCGTTCGAAGACTTTCCGAGGGTGCGCCTCGTAAGGAAGCGGAGTGGTGGGCGATGACCAGGAGAGATTGTTCTGGTATACGCAGGCGAAGCCATCATCGCATTGCCCCACAACCTCCAGGATTTCCATTCCCAGCTCGAGGGAGGGGAGCTGCGTGCCTTGACCGATTTCCTTGGCTGCGATCTGATCGACGGTCGTACCGAGGTAATAGTCGGAGCTCTCGGTCAACTTGGCCTTCGCGCAGCTCAGGTAGGCAGAGTTGGAGGTTGCATGGGTGCCCGGGTAGGCATTTCGCAACTCCATGTTCGTCACGACCGTGAGGTGGTCCTTGTGCGGCGCGAGGGGCTGCAGGATGGGTGAGAGATCTGTTAGCGAATCATTGCCTGGAGGGGTCCAGCGGGTAATGTCGGATCCCATCGGGACGAAGATATAGCCCAGTCGGCGGACGGGGCTCGCCGGCGTCGAGGCTGTTGCGGTCATCGCCGGGACCATCGCGTCCAGCAGGGGAAGAGCCACGGTAGCGCCCATCCCGCGGAGTAGCGTCCGCCGCGGCAAAGCCTTCTTGGTGATGGTCATGGTGATCTCCTCATTTGAAACGGCTCGCTTCTCGCGATCCCAAGAACGAGGGACGAGAAGCGAAAGCCTTCGGAGCGTGAGTCTCGCACGATCTTTCGAACCGCTGGAGCGTCGTGATACTCAACAACTCTGCCTAGAGAATAAACCAATAGCTTCTCGACTAGGGCACCCAGAAACAATTCAGGGCGGTCCAGGAGGGCTTTCTCAAGGCCTGACACCCCGTTAAAGTGCGCACCGCCCGGAAAATTGCCCATTGCGTCGATCCGCAGTCCGCCTTCGGAGTCTCGCCAGCGCCCTACGGCGTCATAGTTCTCGAGCGCGAAACCCAGTGGATCCATCAGGCTGTGACAGCCCGCGCAGGCCGGGTTGGCGCGATGCTCCACGAGCCGGTCTCGAACCGAAAGACTGCCATCGATCGTCTTCTCCTCCAGAGTCGGAACGTCGGGAGGCGCCGGCGGTGGTGGCACGGCCAGCAGGTTCTCCAGCACCCAGTGCCCGCGAATGACCGGCGAGGTCCGTGTGTTGTAGGAGGTTACCGTCAGGATGCTTCCGTGGCGAAGCAGTCCGCCACGTCTGCTGTTGTCGTCAAGCTGGACTTTCCGGAACCAGCTGCCGTAGACATGCGGTATCCCGTAGTGCTTGGCGAGCCGTTCGTTCAGGAACGTGTAGTCGGAGGCCAGCAGGTCAAGGACGCTCCGGTCCTCCTTGATGACGCTTTCGAGAAGCAATTCCGTCTCGCGTCGCATCGCCTGGCGCAGGTTGTCGTCGAAGCTCGGGAACAGCCGCATGTTGGGAGTGGCGGACTCGAGGTTGCGCAGGTGCAGCCACTGGGCCGCGAAGTTCGACACCAACGCGACCGAGCGCCGGTCGGCCAGCATGCGCTGCACCTGCTGCTCCAGAACCCCTGGACGCCTCAATTCCCCCCGGATCGCAGCGTCGAGAAGCTCATCATCGGGAATGCTGCTCCAGAGAAAGAAGGACAGCCTCGATGCAAGTTCCACATCGCTGATCGGATATGCCGTGTTGGGCGCGACCCCGGAGGGGTCTCTTTCCACGCGAAACAGGAACTCCGGACTGACCAGGATCGATGAGAGGGCCATCTCGATCCCAGCTTCAAAGCCATCCTCGGAGCGCCCCCGGCGATAGAAGTCCAGGGGGCTCTCGAAGTCGCTCTCCGTGACCTCCCGGCGGTATGCCCGGCGCATGAGTGTCGTCAGGATGCGTTTGGCGCAACCCTCCTCGTCTCGATTGCCTTCGGGCCGACAAACGAAAATGCGGTCCCGGCTGGGTGTGCTGCCGGGGCCCGTTGGGTTGTAGGGTCCAATAACGGCGACTTCGTAGACTGCCGGTTGCACCCGGGGATGCCGGTATGCGTTGAAGTGGGCCTGGTACGGTTGCCGATCCGTTTCGAGCACCGCCCAGGGCCTCTTGAGGAACGTCACTCCAATGTTGTGCGGCCCAGCCGAGATCGGGACCCGTGCCCGGAGGTGCTTGTCGACAGCGGAATGATCCCCGATGTGTCGTGGCGGCACGACCTCGAACAGGCGGAGCCGTTTGCCGTCCAGGAGCAGTTCCACCTGGTGGGGTTCTCGTAGGCCCTCGACCTGTTCGTCCCGGTCTCGTGTCAGGCGTATCACGATCTCGTAGTCCGCATCCAGCGGAAACATGTGCGGGAAGGCTGTTCCGCCGCGAGTGCCCACCGGGAGTCCGTCGACGTGCCATTCCTGCGTGAGGTCCGGCTTTTTCTTGATCGTCTCGACAGCGAGAGACTGGACTGGCCGCCCGATCGCCAAGCGCGAGATCTTGTCCGCCGCTGACACGTACGCTTCGAGCAGTGTCGGAGAGAGGTCGCCGACCGTGATGTTGTCAAAACCCGAACTGGACTCGTCTCGCGGCAGCACCGACGAGAGGTTCAGGTCGACAGCGAGCAGGTCTCGGATGGCATGCTGATACTCCGTACGGGTTAGCCTTCGGAAGGTGTCGGTGCGTCCGGGGTTCGGGTTGGCTGCGGCAGCGCTGTCTAGCAACGACTCCAGCGCGGACAGTGCTGCCTCGTAGGTACGATCATCGGGCCGCCGAGATCCCAAGGGTGGCATTTGGCGGCTGCGAAGCTTGCGTACCACTTGTTCCCAGATCGAGGTGTTTTCCTCGACCGGCTTGGCGCCCACTAGATCAAGCGCGAGATCGGCAGTCCTGAGGTTCTCGTTGTGGCAGGACGTACAGTACTGGTCGACGAGCAGCCGGTGCTGGGCAGCGGATGGCGCGGACTGCTGCGCCTGCAGTCCACAAACAAACGCACCGGCGGCGACCATGGCTGTCAGGCGAGCATGGTCCCGCAGCGTCCGATCTACGGTTCGCATCTATTTCCTAGGTGGCAATGGCACGATAGCAGAGCACTGGCCGGGGCGCAATGACCGCTTGAATTCCGTACCTCGCCTCGGTCCACGGATTGCCTGCAAGGCAGGTACATCAATCGTCATCTGTATCACATCGCCAGCGACCTGCAGAATCCCTTGAGAACTACCGGGCGGCCGGACCCAGGCGGCATCCGGGAACTGAACTGTCGGGGACGATGCCGCGAAGCAAGTGACGGAGTTGACGGTACAAGGGGTGTTCAAGAGGTGTTCGTCGATTGTGTCGGCATCTCCTCTGCACGAGCGGATTGCTGTGTTCACAGGTACCTAGGCCCATGCGGCTCACCGGAAAACTTGGGACTCGGCTTGCTGGGTGATAGGCTGAGCCTGTGAAGCAATTTGCGATTCTGGCTGTATTCGTGACCCTCTACTGGGCGGGCGCGGCGAATCACTTGGCAGCGCAGGAAATGCAGGACGAGGAGGAAGTGGAGCCTGCTGTTGCGACGATCACGGTAACCAATCTGATGAAGGGGCAGATTCTCACGCCCGCGGTGTTCATCACCCACAGCGCTGAGGCGCCTCCGTTGTTCGTTCCCGGACGGTCCGCCAGCACAGAACTTGCCTCCCTTGCGGAGCAGGGCGTTACGAGTGGCCTGACCAACAAGTTCAATGCAGAATCCGAAGTGCTGGATGTGACGACGCTGAACTCGTTCGTCCGTCCGACCAAGACCGCCACGGTGAACGTGAAGTTCGATGCCGACCATCGGCTGATCTCGTCCGCTTCGATGATCGAAATGACGAATGATGGATTCGTTTCGCTCCTGAGTGCCGAAGTGCCGTGCTCCGGCACGAACACGTATCTTCTCGTCGGCTGGGACGCGGGGTCGGAATCGAACACGGAACTGTGCTCCCAAATTCCCGCACCGTGCCCGACTCCAACCCGTTTCGGATCCTGCTCGGCGGGGTCGGCGGAAGGCGCGGTACATGTTCACAGCGGGATTCACGGATGCGGAGGCTTTCCGCCCGAAATCTACGATTGGAGGAATCCGGCTGCCAGGATCACAATTCAGGCGTCAGCGGATCTTTCTCCGGATGGATCACTCGAGGCGGCGTGTCCGGACACTGCCGCCGAGGATCCTGATACCGACGCTGGCGACGGCGGCTGAAGAGCTTGAGGGCGGTGCGCCCGGCTGAAACCGTCGATAGAGTTGGCTATGGCCCGGTATGAGCCCGTGATCAAGCACTGGCAGATCCATACACCTCGACGGCGTGCGACTTCCGAATTGTTGTTCTTCCGTTCTGTCCCGAAGAAGCAGTGCTAAAGGAATGCCCTGATTCGTATTGCGGGTCCGATGACGTGGTGTCTGCTCGAACGCCGACAGGAGCCCCGACCGGCAGTCAGAGCGTCCTGCGATTTCCCCCGAAGAGCCATGGGTGCCTTGTAGACGCTCAAGCCTCGCCCCAGGATGCGGACTGCGAGTCCGACCGGGGCGCCCAGGCCGGCGCATGCCCCCGAACACCCAAGCAGGAGCCGGCCTGCGAGCCCGACCGGGGCGCCCGGGTCGGCGCATGCCCCCGACCACCAAAGCAGCGGCGGGCTGTGAATAGTCGGGTACAACAAGAGTGATCGACGCCAAGGTTGTGGACCCGACAGCTGCGCCGGCCACAACAGCCTTGCGCATCTGTCTTCGCCTCGTGACTTGTTGAATGCGTTCCTTCGAGGAGGTGACGATTTGACCGTCGCTCGTCCGAACAACGAGCTCCGAGACACTGCTCGATACGTAATCTGCGACCATCTTTTGGCCGGTCCCCTTGAGAGGCCTCACGACAACTTGCCAGCCGGGCTACAGTTCATGAACACGGCTCCAGTCGTGCTGCGATCCCGTAGCTCGTTGTTGGGCTCGGACCTCAGGACTGAGGTTGGTGAAGGCGGTCAGGAGGGTGAGGCCAACACACATGTGTTGCCGCTCGGGCAGAATCGTCATCTTGGCACTTGTTGGCGATTGCTTTCGGTGAGCGTCGACCGAGCCAAGTCGACTCTACCCCCCCGCCGCCGACGATCCCCGGGCCGCCCTCCGCCGCCGCGTCCTCGCCCTGCGCTCCCAGCAACTCTCCGCCAACCAGATCGCCGCCGCCCTCGCCCGCGAGGGCCGTCCCGCCTCCGTCCCCACCGTCGCCAAGATCCTCCGCGCTGCCGGCCTGCGGCGCCTGCCCCGCCGCACCCGCGCCCAGCTGTTGTAAACCAGGCTATTTCACCAGGAATTTCCCAGACTCGGCCACTACGAAACGGTTGGGAAACCGGATCAACGTGGAACAGCAGGCAGGACTCAGAGTCCGTCAAAGTGTTGACTACAATGCACTCATCAATCCCTACTGGAAGGATTCCTGTCCTGCGGTAGCGAATCTATGTGAGAATTCCCCACTTCCCCCTGGCGGTCTAATTCGGTAAGAGATGACGAAATAAATAGAACTGGGCTAGGTACTTGACTCCACACACCACTATATGTGGTGGTTAGGTCGTGGGGCGAGATTACCCGAAGACACAGGTTGAGTTTGAGCAGCGATTCGCAACCGAGGAGGCTTGTCGCGGATACATCGCTCAGTTGCGCTGGCCCGACGGATTCGTCTGTCCGCGGTGCCAAGCCAAATCGGCCCGGAGCGCCACGCGACAGCGCTTGATCTGCCGTGCCTGCCGCTAGCAGGCATCGGTGACCGCCGGGACGATCTTCGAAGGCACGCGCAAGCCTTTGCGGCTGTGGTTCCGAGCGATGTGGTACGTCACAACCCAGCAGCACGGGGCCAGCGCGCTCGGACTGCAGCGGGTGT
>MKWU01002047.1_pt1 | contig 31946 bp, 30 predicted proteins | sample 809101 | NCBI WGS metagenome assembly MKWU01 (sample SAMN05860141, study PRJNA318959) | sponge metagenome | host: Aplysina aerophoba | place: Slovenia: Piran, Adriatic Sea, Gulf of Piran | collected 2013-05-07
CGCCAATCCCCTCGGCATTGAGCTTGAACGCTTTACCGACGGCATCCGAGCGGTTCGGTTTCGTGATGTCGTACTTGATTGTGATTCCGTCGCCTTGGAAAGTCGTGGTCACTAACCACGGGTGTTCCTTTAACATTGTCTAATTCTCCCTGTAAAGTGTGCTAAAGTCTGTAAAGTCTGTAAAGTGAACTAAAGTTACTCTCACTGCGAGGCATTCGCAACTTCCCAACTCTCGGACACTATCAAACTTTCGGACTGTTATCTCCGCCGCCCTCTCCGTTTCCGATCACGTATACTTGCCCGTGTTTTCTCCGGTTGCGGTTCGTGCGTATTGGTTGTGCTGCGACCGGCAGGTAACGCCGCGTCGCCAAGTTCTTTGTTATGCTTGACAGCATCTTCGAGTTTGTCGATCGGCAGGTCGGCGTAGTATTCGCGGTGATATTCCTCGTCAAACTTGTCGCCATACGCACGGTTACCCTGTTTGATGCCCTCATCGACGAGCGATTTGCGATACGCTTTACCGTCTTCGGCATCTAAGAGCAGATCGGCTTTCTCGTCTTTCAAGGTTTCGGTCTGTTCGCGTAGGCTGCTGATTTCTGCCTCAAGCGTTCTGATAACCTCATCGGGTTCGTCCGTAGATTTGATGTTCGGGATATCCAGTTTTTCGCGCAACTGGGCGATCCATTCTTGGTCGGTCATTAGGAGTTCCTCCATAAAACTGCGCATCTCTCGCTTTTTTTCGATGGCAGTGTTGCGGTTAGACCCAAACTCAACGAGGCTGACTCCCTTGAGCCGGGCATCATAAACGGTATAGGTCGCCAGCTCCATTTTGCCGTTCCCCATATCGTATTTTTTCCCCATTTTGTGGGTGCATTTTTCGTCTGTCTGTGGTTCCCAATCCGAATACCAAGAATATCGCCGGATCGGGAGTTGACAGAGGTTACAAATCTCGCGTGCGCCAAAGAACTCTATTGAGGCTTGGTTAACCAGTTGAAGCTCAATCGCACGCATCAGTTTCTCACTCGTCTTAAATCGGCAGGCGGGGTCGTCGTACTCAAAATCTTTTGGGATCGCAAAATCTATAAACAACTCATTTTTGTTTGATAAAGTGGCGTTCCGAGACCGGCCATAACCAAACGACCGGTACGGATGATGGTCGTTCAGCACAACGCCTAACTCGGATTTGGCATCCGCCTCAAAATTCTTAAGTGTTGTCTCCGGATCCATAATAGAATTATGTCTGTCTAATTCGGCATTGGTTGACAGAATGCGGAGCCAATAGATTTCATCATCGTCTTCCGGCAAGTCGTCCGCGCCCATCGCACGCGTTTGTATAATTCCAGGGAAATAGCGTAAATCTTGCACATAGCGTAAATCTTCCACGTTTTATGTTCCTCCTTTTACAGTTACCAGAGTATCAGTTTCCAGTTACCAGTTAAGAGAGTTTAGGATTCACCCATAACGTGAAGGATGGACGGATACCTCTTTAACCTGCCACTGGTTACTGGCCACTGGTTACTATTGTATACGGTGCCCACTTCGCGGCGTTCGAGAGACAGCTATCACAGTGTTTCGCCGCGACGTTGAGCAGCCAGAACGCCTCGGTTGTGTCTTTTTTCTCGTCGATCTCCCACCGGCATCGGCACCGTGCGTGGCAATCTTGGCTACCGTCCGCGGGGTATTCCGGCAGTACGATGTCAAAACTTGCGGCTTTCCCTTTCTCGTGCGCTGCCGTCGCGGATTCCATATAGAGCTCCGAGCGTGCGGTGATCTGACTCGCAGATAACTTACCGCCTCGCACTTCCTCCCCAAACTTCTGCAAATACCCGAACTGGTCTTTGATGATCTCAGAAAGCACGTCCAAATCGGTTTGGAACATAGCGTTCCGACCACCGCGGGCAAGCATATATTCAGCGTTGTTCACATCGCGAACGCGTTTCCGCATATCATGTACCCATTCCTGCACGGTGATCCGCGAGTTAACAAGATCGTCCGTCAACTTAGAAAAATCACGCATCTCATCAACGAAATCGTCACGGAGCTGGAGCATTGTGTTAGAAGTGATCGTCTTTTTCGTCTTGCTGTTCCGATACCGCTTGGTGAGTTGATTCCAGACCCAATCGCCTTTCTTGACAGTCTCAATCGCATCGGTCTGCGTCATGCCCGTTACCTTGGCATTCAGCATGTTTTTGTAGTCGGGCAGCGCGGCCTCGAAGGAATCAATCGCGGACTCAAGGAAGACCGCGGTCACCTCAAAATCGGACGGCACTGCGGGTAAAGGCTGCTCTGAACCGTCTGGGCTTATCGTCGCTGCACGCTCACCATCCGGGTCAATTCCACAGGTTGGGCAATCTGAATCCCAACAAAAATGCTCTTTTTCGCGGGTCTGAATTGCGTAGGGGCGGGGTTTCCCCGTCCCGATACTTCGTATCCCAGCGGAATGCTTATTTTTCTCTGCCTTATACTTGTTGACCGCGTCCTCATAGCTCTCATCATCGATGCCGTCCATATCGCGTAGCTCTTTCAACTTTTTGAGGTTCTCAATCTTGACTCCCTCGGCTTCGGCGATCGCCTTGACATCCTCGGGATCCGGTGTGTTCTCGAAGTAGAACATCACTTTCCCCTTGACACCCTCTGCTCGCAGCACGTAACCCAATTCGGTTGAGAGCGTCCCCGCAACGGTGGATTGGATACTCGATATATCGATCCGGTAATCCTTCCGCTGCTCACGGGCATGTGTCTCCGCGATGCTCTCGTTGGAATGCTGCTTGATTGGTGTGCTACCCGTGGCACGACCGACACGCCGATCATACAACCGCATCAACCCGTCCACTAACCCAAAGAAAGAGCTTTGCATCTGTCCACCGACGGGCATGTTCACTTTCACGATGTCTAAATGCCCGTACCCTTCGTTCGGCTTCAGGTTGGAGTACATCTGGTTCACGCCGTTGATAAAGTCCCGGATAAAATCGTCTTCGGCATCGACATCACCGATCACTTCTGGGGGCATGAAGTCCTTGAGCTTCTCGCTGTCAATCTCAAAATCGGCACGCGCCCAGCCTTGCGATTCTAAAACCCTTCTAAAGTCGTTCATGACACCTAACATCCGTACGACATCCAAAGGTGCGGATTCTAACATCGACTTGCCGAAGGGTTCATTCGGTCCAGCATTGAACGGCACGTACATCACCGTCGGATCCTCGTGCAGATATACCCATTTCCCGTTTTGCCATTGACCCAATTCCCAGTTATTGCCGTTCCGTACAAAGCGTGCGACATACGGATCCATTACTGCAATATCCATCGCCATGTCCGCACTTTCATTCAGCTCGAGTTCAATAAAAACGGCACCGCCTTTATAGATACCCGCGAAAATCCGATCCCAAATGACATCGCAATCGTGGTGTTTCGTCTCCAGCCGGGCAATGAAATCATCGATAACCGGTGTTGCACTCGCAGGCTCGACGATGTAGCCCCAAGATTCATTACAGTTCCGCAGGAAATCTTTGTACGCCTTGTTCACTTCGGGGCTGATGCTCGTGACAACCTTCATGAACTGGTCTACAGGCAGATGGAGCAGCTCTTCTTCTGTCCAGTTTTTCAGCTGGAAGACACTCCGCGACCGTTCCGGCGGTGCAACATGGTACAGCGTCTGTGCCCTGAACGGATCCTGCATAGAAACCCGACCGCCGGCGAGTGCCCTGGTGTTCCGGGAGCGTGCGGTTGCTGCTGGGTTTCTACCGAAGATTCGCTTGTTGAGGTTGCTAAGTGTCCGTTGTAGGTTCATCTATCTCCGTATCCGTGCCGCGTAAAATATTCGCGTCTTTCCCAATACAGGCGTTCTTGTTCGGCTTTACCCGATGGCGTTTCTTTGTAGCGACTCATAATGCTTGACTCACGAATCAATTGAAAATAGACCCACAGCGCAACTAACGTTTTATTGTCTCCAAATCCAAACATTATAAATACCTCTTATCTCGGTAATCTATTGAATCCCATCAATCACAGTTCAGGCTTTCACCGCCGCATCGTAACCGAGCCGTGAACGACGCGCCCGCTCCCGATACTCTGTTTCTTTTTCAGGCTTTGCACCATGTAGCAGGTACTATCCACGCCGTGATTCTCGCCGACTGTCTCTTGATCGTCTTTATTCGTGCCCTTCATCTTCTCGCTGTAAGTCAACCCCAGAAACTCGTCAGTGACTTCAACAGGCTTGTATTCATCTTTGAGGTCTGGATCGGGTGGATGCACCAACCGGTCTCGCTTGAACATGATTGCGGGTTGCCCTGTCCTATCCACTTCTAACCGTTTCTGTACCGCTTGGATTTGGGCAACTTTATCTTTGACAGGTTCGTTGACTCGGTAACCTACCCGCCGTAACTGCTCAATACCGTCTTGATCCTCGCTGTCCGCTGCGATATGCTGGATACGGTCATATCTATCGCAATTGGCTTTGATCATCGGTATCAAGTCCGGTTTGATGACCCCTTTCTTGTAAATTTCTTTATAGGCGATCAACCTGTCGTCGGGTGTCAATGCCCACCAAATCACGCTTGCGGCATTTCTAAATCCCCAGTCGATACTGATATACCTTTTCCAGTGCGGCATGATTGTCGTGTCAACGACGTGGATTTCAGGGTCAAACTTGAAAACTAACCCTTCGCCGCCTTCCCAGAGACCGAGAAACCCGCGTTTGAAACGTAAGCCTTCAAGGTTTCGGAGTTTCTCTACGCGCCGCCCTCCCATCATTGTGCAAAGCGGGAGAATCTTATCAATCAGTTTCGGATCAGGATTATTGGCAAACTCACGCTTGAACTCTATGAGTGCCGGTGCGTACTGATCGGGAATAATCTCAGGATTGTCCAAAAACGACATCCTGAAATATGTGAGTTTCTTATCCTTCGCCTGTTGGCGGATCCAATGGTTTGGTACATTCGGGTTACAATCACCCGTTAGCATCGCCACGGGCATCGTGCCCGCTCTTTCAGAGACCCGGGCTGTCAACTCGTCCCACGCTGGAAAAGGCACTAACTCGGCTTGGTTGACAAACGCTGCATCAAAAAAATCGGAGAGCAGGTTATCTGGTTTATCCAAGCCGTTCACGTAAATACGGGTACCCGTTTCGTATTCAAAGAACTCTGGACGCTCGCCACCAAATCGTGTCACGGGTGTCGGGTTCGGAGCGTCTCGGCTTGTCGGTTTGTACCCCAACATCTTCTCGTAACTCGGAATGATGTTGCGATAGATCCTGTTCAGACTCCGATGCACAAACGTCATCCGAGAGCCGGGGTACCACGTCGCAAGGGCGTGCATGTACGCGAGTCCGCCGTAGGTTTTTCCGGCATCGTAAGTGCCGCCAGCGATTTTCACGCTGTCATGGCATGCCCACAAATCCCACATCGCACCATACGGACGGTAATGCCCCCTGCCGTATCCGATAACCGACCGTTTCATAAATCACACCTTGATCTCCTCTGCTTCTTTTTCCGTGAGCGATTCGAGTGTAGGTAACCCATCAATCAGTTTCTTGGTTTCTAAATCGAAACTTGCGATAACTCTGACTTGTTCCTCGATCGGTGCATCTTCGAGTGCCGCTTTCTCTTTCTCTGCTGTTTTCGCTTTCGCATCTTCCTGTGCAAGCCGTGTGTTCGTATCGTAACCGACATGCTCTAAAGACCACCGTTTCATGAGCTTATCGCCGATCATCGTGAGCCACTTGAAATTCTCGATAAAGAGGAGCTGCTTTTCAAAATCTATACGCTGCTTAAAATTGTCGGCGGCCCATGTCCCGTAGTTATCCAGCAAGTCATCATAGATATTTAGCAGTTTATCGATGGTGTTTTTATTCGCATCTGCGGCTCGCAGGCTACTGGAAATATTTTGGAGTTCGGCATCGGGGCGTGTTTGTGTGGACGCGCCTGCGTTATTTCCGCTATAAGTGCCTTGCTTAATTTTTTTGATTTCGCTGTTTTGTGCTAACTCACCGAGCGCTGAAGACGTACCCCCAATGCTTGCACCGATGGCTTCAGCGATTTTGGAAGTCTTATGCCTACCCGGATGATTCGCTAAAAAATCAAGAATTCGTTCTGCTATATTGGCGTTCTTCATGGTTTTTTCACACGTTTTTCACGGCTTTTTTATGGGTTCTTCACGGCTTTTTCACACGTTTTTCACGGCTTTTTCATAAACTTCTGATAGGTTTTTGAGGCGATCTGCGCATCGTCAAATGACGTTCCCAATTCAGGGTCTCTTAATGGTTAACAGTTGTCAGTTTTCAGAGGACTGGTTTTCAGTTATCAGTTATCAGTTTTCAGTTAAGAGGTTTTGGGAGTATCCCAACTCTCTTTCTGACGACTGAAAGGTTTTTCGCAGAAAAACCGTACTGACGACTGACAACTATTAATACTGAAAGGCGTACTCGCCGTACTGACAACTATTATAATATTGGGTGCGTGGCGTTCGGAATAGGAAAAAGGCGGGAAAACAATAGGTTTAATGTATAATCCCAATAGGTTTGAAAAATAATTGAAAAGCGTACCTACTTATGCTATAATTAGATAGATAACCTCGTCACGATAGGAGACACCCTTGGCAACTAAACTCAAACCCGTCACCTTTACGATTACCCAAATACAGATGAAATGGCTAAAGGATATGCGCGAGAAAACAGGGCTAAAACAGGTCGAGATCGTCCGGCGTGCCCTTGACGATTACGCTGAATCTGAGGAAGCCAAAGAGCAACGCCGATTTTTCACACCGCAACAACGGCATAATATCAGGGAAGCCGCTCGCATGAAGGGTGTCGCTGAGATAGAAGTTATCCGAACCGCCATCGACAGGGAACTCCGATTCATGACGAAACTACAGCGCACTCGAAAGGAGACATAGATAGATGCAAAACCGAATGAACGTACCAGAAGCTTATGAACCTGTATTGCCGGAGAAAGTGAAAGACTACATCGCCAAGAAAAAGGAGGCCGCGGCATCGGAAGGGCAAACGATCTGGTATGAGTGTGTTGATAATCCAACCTTCTGGGCAAAAGGTGGACACAAGAGCTATAAACAGGAGGGCGCGATACCGGTGGACGATGTGCTCACGGATACCGAAAATCAGGATGCCCTCATGGTGAGTTATAAAGACAACCGACTTTTCACTATCCACCAAGGCGCGATGTTCCCGGCGTAGCATAAACTTTTAGTTTGTGCATCTTATAGAAGATAACAGGTTGAACGATTATGTTAGCTGTTGAACGGGTATGTTACCAGTGTGGTGCGGATTTTGAAATACCGACACCCATAGGCTTAGGATATATGGATCCCGACGAGAAGATGAACGAGATGCCTGTACATGAATCCATGTACTGCGGCGATTGCTATCAATCGACGATAGATGAACTTTATGAAACAGAAAATCACAATTGACACCCTTGATGTCTCGCTCGTGATATCCGATCTCGCTCACGGAATCGGTACACTCTCAGGGATTCAAAAGATGCTGGTGTGCCTAAAACGTGAGGACATAGACCTTGAAAAACTGGCGAAGATTATCGGAGAAACACAGTGCCGGTTGATATCTGCACAAGGTGGTTTGATACAGCATTACGTAAAAGGAGAATCCGTTGACTGATTTACGTACCCAACTCCCCGAATGCCCGCTTGAATACGAAGTGCCACACATCCCCGCCACTCACACCGCGCTCGTTATTTCCGTCAACGCCGCAGACATTGATTGGCAAGAAAAAATGCTGCCCTGGACCCTCGCCAGTCTCATCAATAACACGGACATCGTGATGCAAGGCGTACATCTTTATATAGCGTGCGAGGCAGGCACCGAAGACCGTATCCAAACAAAACTCAAAAACTTTGACCTGCCGCATTATAACACGCCGATGAACAAGGACATCGCAGCACCTTTTATCTTATTCGGTGAACACGGGTACGCCTATGATTCTGTCTGCATGTTCGACATGAACTACTGGGCGTTTCGCGGAGATACTGGCAAGGGTAACCCGGAAATCAAACTCCCGCTCGGACACGTCCTCCGGCATAACTATGGGTGGGGTGTCGCGGATTACAATATCCATCCCGCAAATGGCATCCAAACGAAAAATAGGTGGTTTCCTACAAAACATCTGCGGTTGACTGACCCCGATTCAGAGGCATCGCGCCAGAAACTCGCAAACTATTTTATGGATGCCGGTACACGCGCTCGCTGGCTGCACGATGCGAACACAGCCGTCTACGGTGAGAACTACGAAAAGAAACGGAAAAATGTCGCGACCTACTTCTTTAATGAAACCGAACCGAATTGGCACCTCGACGCAACTATCCTGCAATACCATGCCACAGAAATTACGATCCATCAGGCAAACGAGTGGTTCACACAGTGGCGACACCTCGGAATGGATGCACTCATCGCGCTCTATCTGCTAAAAACCAAACAACACGCCTATAACCTCAGAGATTCCTTCATGATTGAGGAAGAAGTCCATACCTGTACAGAATACCCTAAATTGATTAACATGCGATACGCACCGCCAAACGTTTTCCGGGAAGCTATGAAGCATCTCATGGGCGCACAACTCGCTATGAAGGTCTGAAAATATGTTACATCCCCTTGACGATGAAATCCAAGCCTGCTCAAATAATGAACTCCTGCGAATCCACCGGTCAGCGATTTTGAATAACTACAAAGGAAGGTTAAACTACCGGATAGCAGCGATTACCGCAGAGATAGAGAAACGCGTTGCCACGAGCCAGAAAGAACTTGAACGTGTAAAAAAAGTCCGAGAAGGGTTAGAAGACGCTGCAAGCAAAATGTTAGGAAATAATTATGGAAGACACAGTCCAACTCACGATTGAACTTACCCCTTACGAAATCGCTTTTCTTATAGCAGAGGAAGGCAGGATGCTTGCAGAATGGAACACATCAGAAATGTACGATATCCTCAACGCCATTCGCGCAGCTGTCAACACGGCTGACGCCGCAACTCAATCAAAGATTGCACGTGCTTTTCAAGAGGGTATCTACTATCAATCTGATTCAGATAAATGGCGAGGTGAAGACGGTGTACTTGCTGAAGTTGAAGAATTAACAGAACCTATTTAGACTCATGAAAACTGAAATCCAAGACACCAAACCGAGACGACCGTTTATCCTCCTCAATGAAAATGGCGTGCAGATCGGACGCGGCGTTTCCTATACCGAGGGCAACGTCCAAGTTTACATGGCATCTGCACAGAACGCAGCTTGGCAGATGCAACTCGCAGATGTACTGCACCTTAAAGATGTCTCCACATTCCGCTGGGCACACTAAGACCTTCCATTCTTCCACTCTTTTTTTCAAACCTATTGGGATTATACATTAAACCTATTGTTTTCCCGCCTTTTTCCTATTCCGAACGCCACGCCCTCCACAGTATAATGGTTGTTAGTTGTTAGTTGTTAGTTGTTGGTTAAGAGAAGACCTCTTACCAACCACCATTAACCATTAACCATTAACCATTAACCACTAAAATGTGGAGTTTTTCCCCAATGGCGAGAGTTATCCTCAAATCAGATAAAACCGAAACAGAAGATTCCGACATCCTCGGCACAGACTCGTACGGCGAGTATCAATTGACGTGTTCCGTCGCTGGGGCAGCCCCTGCGAAACTTCAAATCCGACCGCCGGACGGCACTTTCAATACTGTGCGCTACAACGGCGAAGAGGTTGAGTTGTCGGAGGTCGGGGATACGTTCGATCTTAAAGCCACAAGAGAATTTGAATACCGGCTCATCACAGCGACAGCCGGCGTTGAGATTTGGATAGACAAACACGATCCCCATGATTAGAAGTTTTTTATGTCCGATCGCAGAACCCATAGTCCGCTCAATTGTCGACTTAGGCTGTGGTACAGATGAAGGCGTACCGCCTACGGAAGTTCCCGGAACATCCGATTTTGCCTTGACGGCGCTGCCTGCTGCGATACAGGTGGACATCGTACCTACCAAAACAGGCGGGCGTGCAGGCGGCCATCGTTTTAAGATACGTAGAGAAAACGATGCAAAAACAGGTTTTGAAACTGCACAAGATTGGGTGGATATCGGCACGCGTAGGCGTTTCATTATCAGAGACTACTCGGATACGCAACCCATTGAAGTCGGTAGGAAGTACCAAGTCAAGGTGATCGCCTACAATATCATAGGCGATGGTGCAGAAAGCGGATATAAAGAAGTTGTGCCTCTCACGAACCTTACCGCTATACCCGACTTCTCACTTGACGCGCACGACGAGGCGATACGCTTAAGTCTAACCAAAGTGGACGATCCGCTAAAGGGAACTCCAACTTACGAATACTCGATAGAGGAGAGAAACGCAGCAGATACCGCATGGGTACCCGATGCTGACGGCGCGCAAGTTATCACATCAGATCCGTTCGGCGCTGCTGGCACACATAGAATTATCAGCGACACGGAAACGTCTTTAGTCGTAGACGTTCTGAGTTTAAGGCTTGCGGGACAATCATCACACAATCTTATCAATGATAGGGAATATCGGATAAGGGTTCGTTCGAAAAACGATGCAGGCTATAGCGACTGGTCAGCATATATGACGGATACCCCGATGGCTGGCGTAACGCCAGCACAACGTCCGGGACTACCTACTTTCAACTTTGCGCCTTTGCGGTATGAATACGATGCCACTGCAGACGAAGTGTTTACGACTGTTAATTTTCTGCCAAAGCCAAATGCGGACGGCATCGGTGTGACGCATTGGCTATTTAGGTATAGAGAAAGCGGCACAACAGACTGGACAACGCAAAATGTTGTAGCACAACCGGAATTAGATACCGCTTATGGGTTTAGGCTACCGGAAAGCGCGATGGGTGATACCTATGAATTGCAAGTTGCATCAAGGAATGATGCCGGCGATAGCGCCTATACTGCCTCACAGACCATTGTCCTATCGCGACCGCTATTATCTGCACCTACATTTACACTAACGGCAGATATGGACTCGGTTCCCGATATTAATTTAGATATAACGCCTGTAGGCACGCCGATAGCACCGATAACACATTGGATAATAAGAAACCGCGTCAAAGGGCAAACTGCATGGCAAACCGAGGTGCAAGCGGCGGATACATCAAGCTTCACATTGACAGGAACGCGTGGGCAAACGCTTGAATTCCAAGTTGCGGCACGCAATCGTTTAGGGGATTCTGATTTTGCACCGATCCAAGAGGTTCGCGTTATTAATGTTCCGGATAGACCGGGACTATTCCTAACGGCACAAGCAGGTGGCTTTGATGTGCGTGTTGTAGATCAACCCAGTGGCGATCCCGCAGATAGCACTTTCTTTAGATACCGTGAAGGCACAAGTGGCGATTGGACAGATGGTTTGGACTTGGAAGTCCGAAACCTAAAGGGCAATACGCTTTATCAGGTAGAGGCATGGGTGGCAAACGATGCTGGTAGGAGTCTAACAGTTACCAGAACTGTTAGGACACTTCCGGTGGCCCGGCTAAGAGGCAGTTTAGCAGTCTACGGTCGGAACTTGGCAGTCTACGGTGATAACTTGAAGGTGTATGGCGTATAGGTTGCGATAAGGAGATTGAACGATGGCAATAAAATTAGTGAATCGGGCAGACCCGTCAGGCACGTTAACAGACCCGGCAGACCCCACGAAAGCACAAGTTCTAAACTCAAACCTGCTTGTGCAATTGAGCGATGGGACAACCGAAGCAGAGGCAACTGTTAGGCAGATTATTGAGAATGCTGTGAATGATGCTGTAATCCGCGCTTTACAGAACGTTACGAGAGATTTACGGTATAACGCAAGCGAGACATGGACAACTGCAGGCGATAACGCAGGACTTCACGCTACGGGTGCAGGGTTCGGTAACACAGAACTACAAGCCGTAACAGACTGGGCAGCAAGTTATGATATTCCGTCTGCGATAACACAACAGACAGGCACAGTAGTAATACGTCTCCCCGAAGGTGCGAACCCGCACGATTATCGCATATTGCTTGAGGACGGCAGTATTGCGAACATTGACGCGTCTCTATTGGTATCTTTCGGCACTTTATCAGGGTTTGACGTTTACCTTTTCACGCTTTCATTCATAGGTGATTACGCAAAAGGCAACACCCTTGTTCTACAACATCACGGCGTAGACGCACACACAGACTTCTTGGGTGGCGTGCCTGCACTTGAGGCTCTTATCACGGATTTAAGCAATGGGCTTGATGAAAAGCAAGACGCAAGACCATTTGATGCTTTTTTAGACCGCAACTATTACGTTAGACCTAATCGCGAACCCATCACTTATTACCTACAACTTCATAACATTGTTTCAACGTTATTACCGGGTGTGAACACCGTCAGGGCTACAATGCGTGGTCAGGTAGTCCATAGCGCAGCATTTAATCCTGCCGCTGACACAGAACAAGTTGTCGCTATTGAGTTGAACGCTACAGAGATAGGTAATATCGTCAACAATATAGGAAGTGATACCACACTAAACCTTGATGTAGAGTTTAGAAACGGTGCTACGGTAGTAGAGACTCATAGAATAGAATTGCCTATTGTAAACGCACCACCAAAGCGTGAGAAACAGACTATTCTCGCTTGGCTACCGTCGCGTGCAAATACCGTAACCGCCACATTGCCAGATACTTACACGCAATGGCGTTTCTGTAAAATGCTCCTTTCACAAGGTAACGGAGGTAGTATTAATACTGATACTCTTATTGTAGAAACTGCTGATTTAGCGCGTGGCAACTTGTCTAATTTCGGTCGTGGCAATAATAAAGTAAATTGGGTAAGTGCAACGCGTGTGATAACACCAACAGGGCGTAATGCAGGGACTACCCCGTCATTTGTTGCGGTTTCACTAATCTCATAACTTGCGAATTTCGCAACTGAAAGGATTTATTAAAAACTACGGAAAACATTATTTCGAGGATCACAACTATGTTCGCTCTCATAACAATTCTTATAACGAGAAAAAAAGTTTTCAGTACGGCGAGTACGCCTTTCAGTTTTCAGTTATCAGTTAAAGAGGGTTGGGAGTATCCCAAAGTCTCTTTCTGACGACTGAAAGGTGGAAAAAAGTTATCTGTGTAAACTCACACAGATAGTCTTTTTTTCCATTCGCAGAAAAACCGTACTGATGACTGACAACTATTCCTCGGGAGGAAAATTATGGCAACCTATCGCATATCTTCAGTTGTACAGCGAAAACTCAAGCTACGGATACAGAAAGCCGCTGAAACGTTAGGTCTCTCAGAATCTAAGTTTGTTCGGCAAGCCGTCCAAACCGATCTCGATAAACTGAATATACGGCTTGAAATCGACCATGCCCGCAAACAGCGCGACCATTTCAAAGCGAAATATGATGACACATTGACGGATTTCAACGCGGCAGAAGCCAAAATCAAGGCACTCCAAGAGCGAGGGCTTTTTGATCGTATCTTCAACCGAAAGCCTAAAATCTGATGAAACATTTCCAATTCACCTATACCCGCTGCACACCGCACGGCAGAATCCTTGAGCATACCGCAGAAACGATCTCGGCGCATACGCTCCGTAGCTGTAAGCTTCAGCTCGTCAAACGCTTCGCGCTCCAGAACTGGACACCGTGGCGACAACTGGAGACTGGCGGCTTCGTCAAGACCCGCACGACACACGATTACCGCGGTAAGATTATTTTAGAACCTACAGGAGAGAACTAACATGGCACCACCAAAACGCAGAACCGGCGGCAACTCTTATATCTTTATCGGCCGCAATGAAGAATACGGGAAACCCATCATCGGCGAAAATGTTTTTGATGGCGCAGCCCCGACAGCGGCACTCGCTAAACTCATCCGAAGACACTTTCCGTTCACACGCAATACGTTGGACCCGACGAGCGAAGAGACAGAATCCGAAAGTATTATCGGCGGCGGATCAAGCCCCGGCAGTATCATCTCTAAACGCGGGGGCGGCGGTGAATGGGAGTTTGAACTGCTCCCCGATGACGCGATCCACATGCTCTTAGGTTGGTTCAATCCGACCGAACTGCCAAGCAATACCAAAGTCAAAGACCAGGCGATCCCCGGTGGCGCTGTCACGATAGAAAGCGATAAGACAACCGTGAGGATCGATAACGAAGTCGCGGACGCTTTAGCCAAATGGCCCGGGCAACTGAAAATGAAACTCACCGGTGCGTCCGGTGCCGGTAGAATACAAACCTACGGCCAAAAACGCGGTTCCCGTTCTAATAAGTTCAATGCCCCAACCACTGAAGTCGTTACGGTCGGTAGCAGCGATACGGAAGTGACGACAGCGAATTTCTATCACCGCGCCGACAGGCTCATTATGAGCGGTTTCACCACCGCGCCGACAGGGGTAGCGCTCACGTTCCTCCCGGATACGCTGTGGGCGATGCTAACGCTCAACGAAAACAATAACCCCTTCGATGGCTGGACATCCGCGATGCTCAAGGCGTTGACACCTTACATCGCTTACGATATTATCCCGAATCTGTTCCGGATGTCGATCGGCGCGAATATCCGGCTGCTCCTCTCGGTGCTCGCCTCATACTGCCAAGAAGCGAGAAGCCTTGTGGATCCTGCGCTTGAGGTGAACGTCCTCCCCGATCTGCGGACTCCCGACGGTATCCTTTCTAAATACCCGCGCAGTGCCCTCGACTTCTATCCCAGCAACGGCACAGCGGTTGTGCTCGGCAAGGCTGACGAAAGCCTCGATGACCTGGTGGCACGGATTGATGGCCCTGAAAAAATGCGGCCAGAGCCTACCGCCGTGCGGAGCGTCGATATAGAAGGCAACCACAACTACGTGGACCCTGAAGGCTTTACAGGCGATCCTGTCGCCGGACAGCCTGTCACCTCGGATACGGAGACACGCACTGTTACGGTCACGGCTTCTATCTACCACGAAACCGACGATGCCGCCGAGGACAACCAGACGGTACACTGGCAGGACATCTATTTCGCAAAACGAAGGGTACCGATTGTCATCAGGAACTATAACTGGTTGTCTGACGGTCGACAGGTACTCGTCGAAAGCCGGTTTCCCAACTGTGTACTTACGGAAGTGCCCGGACTGCCGATCGAAGGCAGAGGTGCGGTCGCACGGAATCTCGCATTTGAGGCGGAACCGTCCGTCGGGAGTACAAAACCCGATGAAATCTCAATACTGTTCTATTCACAGAAGGGGTTTGAGGAATAGTTAACAGTCATCAGAGAGAATAGTTTTCAGTACGGCGAGTACGCCTTTCAGTTATCAGTTATCAGTTACAAGAGGGTTGAGAGAGTCCCAAAACCTCTTTCTGACGACTGAAAGGTTTTTCGCAGAAAAACCGTACTGACGACTGACAACTATTAAAGGATTTACAGAATGACGAAAAAAATGGACGACATCGCTGCGCAGGCTGCCGTCAATGCACCACAGGTTATGCCACGCAAAGAGGTTCAAGGCGAACTCAACTTTATCAACGACTTAAAGAAACTCGGAAAAAAACTGGAAGCAGATAATATCGTCGCTCGTTTCCCGGACCCCGAAGGGGATGACCCGATTGACTTTGAAATGCGACCGATGACTCCTGGGGAAACAGCCATATACTATAATACACTTTTGGGACACACGCTCCTGGAGGCTTCCAGTACCGGAATTCCGAATCCCGAAAGTGAAATTGACGATGAACAGGAACAGAAGCTTCAAGATGAACTCGCTGTGAAAAAGTATGATACGAAACTCTTGAATATCCTTGAGTCGTGTATCATTAGCCACCCCGGTTTGACTGCTGAAGATATGCGGGAATGGGACCCTTTCTATGTGATGAGCCTCCATAACGCGCTCTTAGGAGGTAGCAGACCGAGCAAATCGGTTGCGCAGTTTCCTGCAATGGATGCACCAGGAGGAGAATAGAGACGAAGTCCTCGCCCTCTATTATACAGCAAAGGATAACGACAAGCAGCCCAGCTACTACGCTTTCGGTCCCGACATCCCCATCCAATCCCAGTACGAAATCGATCTTTACGTCACCGCCATCGGCAAAGAACACGAAGCCGAACTCTTGGAGGAACAGAAAAGAGATATGGCACAAGGGAATATCTAAGGAGATGTCCATTTCCGAACCCAGCGATAGATTGTGCTTTGGTCAACATTTCGGAATGTCGTATAAAGCAATCTTCTTTTTTCTTTCAAAGGCATATCCGACGGGAGTGATAAGAAATACTCACGTGCAGGTATCTGATCTGGATGCATACTGGCTTCAGAGATTTTACGGCGGGTCTCCGCGGAAGGCGGTTTGCCAAAGTTAGGGTTATTTTTCCCTTTTTTAGATTCAGAGATTTTACGACAGTGTTCAGCAGAACGTTCTCTACCTTTCATAGCTTCAGAGATTTTACAACGCGTATCAGTGGAAAGTGGTTTTCGCGTTTTGCCTTTATGTGCCTCAGAGAGTTTACGACGCGTATCGGCAGAATGCTCTCTACCTTTTAGGGCTTCAGAGATTTTACGGCGAGTCTCGGCAGAAAGAGGCTTACCGAATTGTGGGTGCTTTTTACCTTTCATAGCTTCAGAGAGTTTACGACGCGTATCGGCAGAATGCTCTCTACCTTTTAGGGCTTCAGAGATTTTACGGCGAGTCTCGGCAGAAAGAGGCTTACCGAATTGTGGGTGCTTTTTACCCTTTCGGGATTCGGAAATTTTCTTTCGCGTTTCTTCGGAAGGTATTCCTCCACCTCCAGAATCAAGATTATAGCCATGCGGCGCGACAGTGTTATGTTTAGCAATATAAGCAACCTCTAAATCGGGAAGGAATTCATCAAAAACGTTTGCCTCAAGAACTTCGCAAACAAACGCATCTTTGCCATACTTCTTGACAGCCTTCGCGATAATGCGATTGCCTTGTCCAGAAAGGTGTTGTCTGATTCTCCGTTTTTCAGGCTCATGAATAGAAAAACCGATATAGGCTTTACCATTAACAGTATTGGTGATTTTGTAGACATAGCCCATTATGTCAAGCTCCTTAAAATGTTTGGGGACATCGCGCTTGACATTTCTATCAGAAGGTGTTAAAATAAAAATGCCAAAGCAAGATGTCAGTTTCCACACTGTGTTGATTGTTTTTGGTACGGGAAGGGCTACCACCCTTCCCACTTAATCCCTTCTATTGTAGCACTTTCCCCACTTTTTAGCAAGAAAAAATGCCTAACACTTTGCTAACATTCAACGTCGAGGACAGACGCGCCCGTGCAGCGTTCTCGCGACTCAAGCGAGAAGTTGACTCCTTGGAACGCGAGTTCACGGATACGCGTAGCGAGGCACGCGAGGCTGGCGCAGCGATTGATGCGTTAGGCGATCGCTCGCGCACGACCGCAAGAGACGTTGACCGGCTCGGTGATCAAGCACAAAAGAGTAGCACCCGGATAGACGGCTTAGGGGCTGCCGCACGCCGTACCAACGCGACATGGAGCAACACGAACCGGCAACTGCGGGACGCGCGCGGTGGATTCATCGGTGCCGGACAAGGTGTTGATAGCTTCTCAAACGCGTTAGGCGGTGCCCGTGGACTGCTCACAGGGTTAGGCGCAGCACTCGCCGCACGCGAAATCTTTGAGTTCGGCGTAAATTCCGTACGTTCTGCTGGGCAGATGGAGGGGCTTTTGCGTGGCTTACGCGCGATTGAAGGTTCTCAGGCAGATGCCAGACTCCGAGATTTCAACGAGATCGCCAAACTCCCAGGGCTCAACACACCGCAGATTATCCGCTATTCAAACTCTTTGCGTGCCGCAGGTGCAACCACCTTAGAAGTGGACGCGATTGTCACAACGTTTGGGCAAACGATCGTAGGCTTAGGCGGCAACGCCGCAGACACTTCGCGCGCCATGCTGCAGTTGACACAAGCGTTCGGTGAAAATAAAATCTCGCAAGAGAACTTTTCGACTATCAAAGAACTCATCCCGAACTTCAATAAATTGGCACAAGAGGTCTATAACACCGACGGCTCCATGGATGGCTTGAACAAAACCTTTCAGGCTTCCGGGAAAACATTGGGCACGTTCCTTTTACCCATCTTAGCGAGACTCCGTCAGGAAATCCCTGCTGCACCTGTGGATTCTTACGCACGTTCTGTGGATGCCTTACAGGAAGAATTCAATCAACTCCAGATCGCGATTGGGGATAGGCTCCTACCGGTTGTCTCCAGTGCCGCACGCGGGTTCGCGGAACTCTTTGATAATATCACGAATTTCATTCAAGGCACAAATGATGCCAAACAGTCCGCGGAAGGTTTGGCTACAGCACTCAGTACCGCCACGGCTGCAGGGGCAGTGAACAAAGCGTTTGAAGACCGGATCGCTTTCTTGGAACAGGAGAAAACTGCACTGGAAGCAGCCGCAGAAGGCCGCGCTAACTATTTCAGATTCCGAGGCAGAGATACGGAAGCCGGTCAACGCTATAAAGAAATTACGACCGAACTGGCGCGGTTGCAAGCCGCACAAGGGAACGTTTCCGCACAATCCGAATATCTCAGAACTGTGCAAAACGGGCTGGTAACACAGGCGAAAACACTGAATACAGAAATCGCAGCGTTAACCAATCAAATCGACGGACGTACAGGGAAATCGGTACAAGGGTTGAACCGGCAGCTCCGAGAAAAAAGGGCAGCCCTCGCAGCCGTCCAATCGCAAATAGGAACGAACGCGAACGCATTACGCGCATTAACCTCTGCAAACACAATTACCGAGAAGTCTACCGAACAGGCGAAAAGCAGTGCCGAAAATTTCTCTCTCACTTTGGCGAAACTCAGAGCAAACGCCGAAGATACACGCAACGCACTCAATAGTAGTATCAATCCGCAACAGGTAGCTACCAGCTTCCAAGCGGCACTCGCTGCCAGCAACGCTTACTACAATGCCCGCATCGCTACCGCTCAGAACGCACTCGCACAGGAGACAGCAGGGACGGAGGCATATAATACGCTGCAAACCCGGATATTTGAGTTAGGGAGACAACGGCTGCAAGCCGAGCGACAGATTACTGCCGAAAATCAACGGTTACTGCAACAGCTCTCACAAGAACGGATTGACGCTGCCACCGCTGCCAGTACTGCTGAAGTCGAAGGCTTCAAAGCCTCAGCACAGGCTGCTAAAGCGTACACCGATCAATTCCAAAGACAGATAGACGCAATTCCAAACATCAGCACCCCCGATGCCCAGTACGGCAATTTCACTTCAGAACTCAAGCGAGATTTTGAGGACACGGAACGGCAAGGCCGCAGCTTGCTATCGGTGATGCAGGAAATTGCTAATTACGCCTTTGCAACCGATTTAGATGAACGCATCCCGGATCCGACTGTTCGCGGGGATGCCATCGATGAACGCATCGCCGCGGAAGCACGCGGACAACAAACACTCACCGATATTAGGCAAGCCGCCGGTGAACAGGGCAGGCAATTCCTTAATAGCGTACTGCGGAGCGAGGAACGCGATATTCAGCGAAGTGTCAATGCCCGTGCGAGAGAATATCGAAGATTTTCAAACCTTGTTTCTAATACGTTTTTGGATTTGGCAACAGGTAGGGCACAGAGTTTTGAAAGCGTCGCGACAGCGTTCATTCAACAATCGCTAAAGATAGTTCTTAGGGCTGTCGTTGAAAGTCAAATCTTGAGACGCTTGGATGACACGCTAACGGCTTCTAAAATAGCGAATATCCAGAGAGTTAACGCGGCACAACAGGCATCCGCGGGTATCCCCGGCATCGGTAGCCTCGGCAATCTGCCCGGACTGGGGAATCTTGCAAGTTCACTTGGTGGTGGCGGCGCGGCGTTGGGCGTGTCCGCACTTTTATTTCCGCAGGAGATCCGAAACCTCACTTCTGGAATCTCTGACACCATTAGCGGGCTACTCTCTAATGTTGCCGCAGCTCCCGATAAAGCGTTCGGTGCTCAGCAAGTCTATCTGAAAATTGGGGATAACGAAATTAAGGATATAACTGATATTCAGTCTGAATTGAAAGAAGATGCGAGGGTCTAAAAACGAATTTACCCAGGCCGGTAGGTTCGGTTTCCTAACCGAACCGGAATAGACAATTAAAAACCGACAACGACTATGGCACAATTTTTTGATTACCCCCTCAATTATTCCGGCGGACGCAGCCAGTACCGTGAAGTCGCTGATAACGACTATAACACCTTCACGTCGCAAACCTCCATGTTACTGCACATCGACACGCTGGGAAACGGTACGGGTGAGGCGCGCGATTTTACGGACATCTTTATCAAGGGTTCGGGTGTTGCGTCTTATACAATCCAGATGACGGACCCAAAGCGGCAGATCGGATTGCTGCCGCGTGCGTTACCTGTGAGCGTTCGCAATGATAGCGGTGTTCTCGTGCCGATTGAGATTGAGGGCATCCAAAACGATTTATATGACCTGCACCCTGTAGAGGTCGCCGGTGTGTCGGAAGTTGAAAAGTTGGGGGCAAAGTCTCTAACGTTGACCTTTACCGCGGTAACAGGTGAAACCCCGCGTATCTATGAGATTATGGTTCTGAATCGGCTGCTTACGATACAGTCGGATGGCGGGTTTAGCCGTATTGATTATAACTCGATTGATCTGGGCGTTGTTGACAAAGATTTACGAGGCAATTTGTCTTATGTGCCTCCGATTGGGGGAACTCGTGATAAATGGCACGTTGATTTAACTTATACGCGGTTGTCGGCGATTGATAGGAATTTGCGAAAGCGAAACAGCGTAACAGGCTACTCGCGGCGGTCTATAGATGCTGATGATCTCATTCGTTTGATTCGCCGCTACAAAAGATTTGTCTTTGCCGCAGAATACAACCGATACCCAGACCGCGTTTTTCCGGCACTTTGGCCGTCTGCGGAGACGCAAATCCGCTACCTCTCAAAGTGGAAAGGGGCAGGCAGGCGCGTCAGTTTTTCGGTCAGGGAGGCTTAGGAAAGTCCGTAAAGTCCAGTAAAGTGTTCTAAAGTTAGGAAGTTATCAACTTTACAGATTTCTCAACTTTAGCACACTTGCAAACTTCATAATTTGAGACACCTCTCATGAAACAGTACAGCTATCAAGGCAATCCACTCGCCATCACAGTAAAAATCCACGATCAAGACGTGACGGATGACATAGCGTCGATAGATGGGATTCAGCAAGGCATCGATTATCCGAATATTACGGAATTTCGCGTGGCAGAAGCGAGTGTAACGATAAAAGATGTTCACGGCGATTTCTCGCCAAACAATCCGTCAAACTTTTTCACCCAGAACGGCGGTCGACGTACCGGACGCAATTCACCTGTCGAGATCGAGGCTGGTTTTATTGTCAACGGCACCCGCCACACCGAAACGATCTACAAAGGCACAATCATCAGACTCGTTCAGGACGCATCCGGTGCAACGGTCAAGGTGGTCTGCACAGATAATTTCGGGGATATCCGCAAAAAAGCGATTGCCGATTTCGGGATACCGCGGCACTTTATGTTAACGGCAGACCTGGAACAAACGGCTGAAAACGGGTTCTATCCGATTATGGAGGCTATCCTGCCGGCTTCTGACGGCTCTGCCACGTTGGCAACGCGCCTCGGTGATGCGATCGCACCCGTTCAAAAACTCGCAACGGAAGGCACGCTCAGCCCTCGTAACTTCATCATCGATGCTGAAGGCGTGCGCACGGAAGGCGGACTTATCGTCAATCGCGGTGTGAACTATCCGCAGTTGAAGATGAAAAGCCCCTACAGATACCGGCATATTCTTGATGTGATTACCGATATTCTGACGCATGCCGGCATCACGAAATCCGATATAGCGATACCGGAACGCGATGTGGACGCGCATTTTTCGAGCAACGGACGCGTGGGGTATGATCTGATCGGAAACATAGGGAGCGGAAATCCTGTTACCTGGAATGGCTATGTAACTGATTTTCTATATGATGCCGCTAACAACAGGTGGTATTTTCTCTATAACAAGCATAGGAATAACCCGAACGGGTTTTCTCAGGTAATAACCTACGACACCAGGACGCGTACCTATACCAAGTTACACGGCTTTAGCTCGGCAACGGAAGTCTGGAAGTTCACAAAATCCGGGAACAATCTGTACATTCTCGCAACAACAGGTGGTAACTACGACGCAAACGAAACAAGCAGCGAGAACCAGATTATCGAGTTGGACATCACCGGTCCCACGGAAACCGTTTTTGTGGCGCATACCGTGAGCCTACAACCGCAACTCGCACACTACTATCACGGTGTGGGTTCTATCTTCATGAAACCCGACTCCCGACGGCAGCTGATCTATAGGGAAAACGACGGACTTTACTACGCTTTCGTGAACACAACCACCAGCACTTTCGGAATAGCGAAAGCCACCGCACAAAATACGACTGCGGTGATAACCATCAATCAAGACAATCATGGGAATCACGCCGGCATCGCTTTTGACATCGCCAACGGCGTACTGGTCGGTGCAACAACTTTCGTCAGTGGGTCACGCTCGCAAATACTGGCGTTCAAAAAAACACTCTGAATGTAGCACAAACTTTTAGTTTGTGGCACACAACGTCATTTGACGATGCGTATAGCAATTATACATATCTCTCGTGATATGTATAGAAATTGCGAAAAACTATACATATCCTGAAAATCCTTGAATCCTGAAAATCCTGATTCTGACAATTAACTATGGCACTACGTGGACAACCAAACTCCCAATCTTTAACGCTCGTGAGCGGATCCACACCGACGTCACTGACAGCGAGGTTTGCACTGTTCGTCACGATCCGGCCACCGATGGCATCGCCCTATACCGGTCGCACAGCAACGATTGTTTTCGACTGGGAAGACAATAACGGACAGGCGGCACCGGTCCGTGGCTTCGGTATCGGTTCACTGCTACGCGATCCTGGGGGCGAGATTTTTAGGTTTACAAAGGTGAGCGATAGCCGGTACACCTGTGATGTCAGGTTCACGAAACGGACAGGTCCCTGGACACTCACCGTTCAAAAGGATACCGCAACATTGATCGCCGATCCGACTGTTACCGGTCCCGTGGAGGATACGTCTGCGACTATAGAATTGGGAATTGTTGCTCCGATCGTCAAAATCGGGGTGCCGACACAACGTCCAATTACTGTGCGTCCCATTCCTTTGACCTTTGATTGGGTCTATTCCGACGGTACACCCGTAGATATGGAAGAATTTGTGCAGGCGGATACTCACACAGATGTCGGCACGATCGGAAACTTCGCGCAGGTTACCGGTGATGCTTCAAAGTACACCGCGGAGCTCACGATCCCTGAAACCGCCACAAGCACGAAAGCGACAATCACCGTCTCGGCAAACTCGGCACAGGTGGCGAATTCTAATCCTGCCGTTCTCGGTCCCGAAGCGGATACCTCACGTACTTTTGAGATTGCCGCGCCAACCGCAGTCGCAACGGTTACCGGTGCGGATACCGTCTGCGTACTTGAGAAAGAGATTATAGAGAACGATTATCTCAACGATGCGATCGCACACCTCGGTGATAATGCCGGGGGCGCGTTTACGGGTTTCTTTGAGCCTGTAGCTATCGCAGATTATCTTTATTTCGTGACGCAAATCCGAAAATTCACGCAGACGGTTGACGACGACGGAAACTTGGTTACGCCAGATACCCCGGAAAACTTTCTGTCAAACCTACAGGCAGGTGCCGCGCTGGTGAGGTTGAACACAGCAAATTGTCAATTTGAGATTCTCAAGGCGTACTCGGACATCACGCTCGCGGCGCGTTCGCTTACTGTTGACGGCACGACGCTTTACTTCATGGAAGGCTCGCATTATATGTACGCGGACGGTGTGATTTTCTCCGATCCCAACTGGCGCGAAAAGATTGGATACGTCTATAAAATTGAACACCCCTCAAGCGTCATCGAGGAAGTTGGACGCAACTGGCGGAGCGCAACGACGACGGATAACCCGGATACCGAGACAACCGATTATTTCTACGGCGTTCACGGCGCGACGACTGCCCCAATTGCGATCGTTGACGATGCACTGCATCTCATCACCGGCTTCGGCAATTTTGACGACATCGGGCAGCCCCGCGGTGAACACCCTGTAGATAGAATTGGAAACTGGAATTGGATTCAATACCACGACCAGATTAACCAACGACTCAGCGAGGTGCTAACGAACGGACGCACAGGGTTCGATATTCTCAAGGATATAGCGATCCTTACGAATTCTATCATAGGCTTCAAAAACGATACCTTCTTTATGCGGCCGCGCGAACACCAGAAAGCCGTCAATGCGTCCTCCGGTATCACTGCAACGCAACGCAACATCAGAGCAATCGACCTGAATTGGGGCAGTTATCCCAGCGCGGGATGGCTATATGTGGAGGGTGAACTGATAAAGCACACCGGCGCAGATGCGAACGGACGGTTCGCAGACCTTATCCGCGGTGACGAAGGGACAACTGCCGCGGCACATACCGGCAGTTTTGATATAACTTTCGTTGACCATATCCTATCGCTCAACCAAGACACGCTGGAGATGCCTATCAAGAGCGTTGTGGCTCAAAATGACAATAGCCAATTCTATAATAGGGTAAGGCTCCGATACGGTGGCGATGAGGAAGTGCTTGTTGAAGACGCTACCAGCATCGCCGAGAACGGCGCACGGCTTTTAGAGGTTACCGTGCCTTTGGACAGCCACCAACGCGTCTGGGCTGAATGGCTGGCGCGTAGCTACTTGGCAAGATTCAAGGATATTCACCAGATTTTGAACTTGATGCTCAAGCCTACGCTCTTTATGTCTGTGGCGGATGTGGTCTACCTCAAGATACCTGAAAGGATGCATCTTGACGGCATACTCTGTCAAGTGCTTGATATCCGTCCGCTTGGACGGACACCGACAACCGCTCTGAAACTGGTCACGCTTTAGTTGGTAATGATAATGTACGAATGGCTCACACCTATCCCGCTCCAGCATGTCCGCCCTAACCAGTCAGACATACTGCGAAATATCAGAGGCTACCTCGGCGATCCGAGTGCGAAGTTGACGCTTTCAACACCGCCAGCGGCGTTCGATTTTGCTGTCTTGCGCCCGGATGGGTTGCACTATCGGATTGCGGACGTTCAGCAGAGCGTTACCGTCTGCTTGGTGGTTACCGCGCAGTGGACGATAGGGACGCGTGTAGAAGTTGCACAGGCGTTTGTTGATTTTCGGATAACGGTTAGCGGTGAGGGTACGGACGGCGTGAGTCCGCCGCCACCGACAGTGGCGAGAACAGCAGATGATGATGGGATACTTGTAACTTCGGGTTCTCAGAGTGCTGTCGTTTACGATGGCACGGATGCCGTTTTGCCAACGATAAGCGTTTCCAAGTCCGGTGAATCCACGCTGATAACGCTTGGGAGCAATACGGCTTATGTCTACGATGGCACGGATGCCGTTTCACCACCTGTCCCGACAGTTGTGCGCTCAGGCGAGTCTGTCAAGATAACATCAGGGGATCAAACAGCCTATATTTATGACGGAACGGCGGCAACGCTGCCAACTGTTACAAAATCGAATGGTACGACTCTTATAGTTTCTGGTGGTCAGTCGGTAGAAATTCTTGATGGGACAGACGGCACGACACCAACGCTTTCTGTTTCAAAATCTGGTGACTCGGTAAAGATAACGCTTGGGAGTGATACTGTTTACGTCTACGATGGCACGGACGGTAACGACGCGGTTTTGCCAACGTTATCCGTATCAAAATCAAGTGGAACTGCACTTATTACGATTGGCGATAACTCGGTACAAGTTTTCGATGGCAGAGACGGTAACGATGCCGTGCTACCGACAATCAGTGTTTCCAAAGCTGGTCGCTCGGTACTGATTACACTGGGCAGTAACACAGTCTACGTTTATGATGGCACAGACGGTAATGATGCCGTGCTCCCGACTTTATCCGTATCAAAATCAAGCGGAACCGCACTTATCACGATTGGAAATAACTCTGTAGAGGTTTCTGATGGCACGGACGGCACAACTCCCACGCTCCCGACTTTAGATGTTACGCGAACAGGTGATTCAGTCAAGATAACGCTCGGTGATGATGTTGCCTATGTCTATGACGGCAGGGACGGCACAACGCCCACGCTCCCGACTTTATCCGTATCAAAATCAAGCGGAACCGCACTTATCACGATTGGAAATAACTCTGTAGAGGTTTCTGATGGCACGGATGGCAACGACGCGGTTTTGCCAACGATAACCGTTTCAAAAGCCGGTGATTCCGCGCTGATTACGCTTGGCAGCAATACCGCCTACGTTTACGATGGCACGGATGCCGTTTTGCCAACCTTAAGCGTTTCAAAAGCCGGTGATTCTGTTAAGATAACGATAGGCAGCAATACCGTCTACGTCTACGACGGCACGGATGGCAACGATGCGGTTCTCCCAACGCTTTCTGTCTCCAAAGCCGGTGATTCTGCTCTCATAACGATAGGCAGCAACACCGCTTACATCTTCGACGGAAGGGACGGCACATCGCCACCAGCACCAACGGTTGTAAAATCGGGTGACACAGTCAAGATAACATCCGGAACACAGACCGTCTACGTCTACGACGGCACGGACGGCAACGATGCGGTTTTACCAACGCTTTCTGTCTCCAAAGCCGGTGATTCTGCTCTCATAACGATAGGCAGTAACACCGCTTACATCTTCGACGGAAGGGACGGCACATCGCCACCAGCACCAACGGTTGTAAAATCGGGTGACACAGTCAAGATAACATCCGGAACACAGACGGTTTACGTCTACGATGGCACGGATGGCAACGATGCGGTTCTCCCAACGTTGTCTGTTTCAAAGTCCGGTGATTCGGCACTCATAACGATAGGCAGTAACACCGCTTACATCTTCGACGGAAGGGACGGCAAGGACGCGGTTTTACCGACAATAACCGTTTCCAAGTCCGGTGATTCTACAAAAATAACTTTAGGATCCCAAACCGCCTATATCTATGATGGCACGGACGGCGGCGATATTACGGCTTCGGCTTTTCAAACGAAGCTTCGATACGCTTTGAGATCAGGGACAGGTACTCGGTGGTACAACGCGTTGGATAGCAATGGGAATCGTATTCCGAATGCAGGGGTTCTTGCGTTAGATCAAGCCTCCGATGCTGGTCTAAAATTACGGATTTTAGACGTTCTGAAAAATCTAAGAACTGATGGGAGTATCAATAATATTTTTCCAAGTTAGGAGATAAAATGCCACAAAAAACTTTTCACATACCCCTAATCGCACATACATTGCCCAACAAGGATTATTTCTTTTGCGCGCATACGCAAAAAACCTATAACATGTCGAACTGGCTAACAGAGCGAGGGCATGATGTCCGTGTCTATGGGCATGAGGATGGCGCGAAAACGATAAATTGTACGGAGTATATCCCGACAATCACTGCGAGAGAATTTGAGCAGAGTTATGGCGATCCGCTCGAAGGTAACAAACTATTGGAGTTTAGCTGCACACAGGATTACGCGTGGAAACTTCACACGCTCAAAACGTCGTTTGAGATGCAGGAACGCGTCAAGGAAGATCACTTTATTCTCTGCTTTTATGGTAGATGCCATAAGGCTATAGCAGACGCAATTTCGCATGTGCCGTGCCATATCGTTGAGCCATCGGTGGGGTATATGGGTACGTTTGCGAAATACCGCGTGTTTGAGTCGTCGGCTTGGATGCACTTTCAGCGAGGTCGCATGTGGAACAGGTTGGAAAACTGGGCGCGATTAAGCGATGAAGAAAAAGAGCTGTCGCCTTATGATCCGACAACGATGGTTCATTTTGAAAGCCCGGAACCGCAGGACGCTGTCATCCATTCAGGATTTGACCCGGACAACTTTGAGATCTCAGAGAATAGAGGCGATTATTATCTCTGCGTGAGTCGTGTCGTTCCAAACAAGGGTATCGAGGAAGCTGTAGAGCTATCGCGTGCGAAAGGTAAGAAATTAATCGTTGCGGGTCCCGGCGATTTTGAAAAGGAACTTCGGATGCCTGTCCCCTCGCATGTGGAATGTGTCGGTCGCGTGGATATTCCAACCCGAAAAAAGTTGATGGCAGAGGCGGAAGCCGTGATCGCGATGTCTCGCTGTATCGAAACCTACGGATTTACACCCATCGAGGCGATGCTCTCTGGCACTGTACCGATTGTCCGACCGTTGGGCGGGCATAAAGAAACGGTTATCAACGGCGTGACGGGTTTCCATGCTCGTAATTATGCGGGAGCTTTAGACTGTTTGGATCGCTTGGACGAAATTGACCCGGAAACGTGTCGGAAGTACGCCATAGATAACTTTGGTAAAGATGTAACTATGAAAAAATATGATGCCTATTTTGAGAGTTTACTGCATCATATCCGAAATGTGGAAGCATCGGGCAATGTTTATTATGAGACACCCGATTTTTTAGATGAGTCTTGTCTTTACGATAAGGCTATGCCTCAGTTACCAGTGGCCAGTAACCAGTAACCGTAGGGGTTAGGTTACCTAACCCTTACAGAAAAGAAATTCTTTTTCTGACTGGAAACTCGTAACTGGAAACTGTTAACTGATAAATACAGGAGAAAGAAATGCATTTTATTTTCAAAAACCGCATCATTGAGCGGCGGTTTTTAGACCACGCGTATGTGCGTGAAAACCCGGAAACGAAAGGTGAGTTTGAATTCGTGACTGATCATAACGGTGAAGTCTTAGTCCTGAAAGGTGGTTTTACTGCGAAAGCTGATGCTGAAACTTACTATGACGGCTTAATGGATAAGCTGATCGCCAGCGAAGGTTTTGAAGTCATTGACGGTCGGTAAAATCAGATGAGGTTGCGATTTTCGCAACCTCTTATATAAGGTTTATCATGGCAATTACTTCTATTACTGTTTCGCCAAATCCGATGCACTATGGTAGAACTGCCACCTTTACGGTTCTGCATGATAGGGATACTCCGGGCTTTTCGTTAAGTGGCTTAGGTCAAGTTTTTCTGTTTGCACCGAGTTTCCGTCAGCCTGATCCAAATTCAATCTTTAGCGATTTTACGCAAGTTTCGGTACGGGAGTATACTTTCACATGGCTTGTCCCTACCAATTTGAGTAGGATCGTATTTTGGGGGGTGCCAGGTCGTCCCGAATTTCGTGCTTCCGATCCTCCACCAGAACCTCCAAGTATCGCGCTGGTCGCGGACCAGAATATCCTCGTCGACACGGATTATAGGCTTAGAGTCGCTGTTACCGGGAATCCAACTGCAGTTACGGTTAAAGGCGATATGAAATACTTCGGCTATAGTTGGATCGCAGCTGATGCAGAAGTAGAAATTTCGGGGACCCCAGAGGAGTTATCGAGCGGAAGATGGCGAATCACGGCGCGGTACAGCAGCGGTGATCCATTGGAGAGAGATGTCAACTTTAATGTTATCCGTCCGATCCCCGTTTTCGGGAGTGTGCCAGATATACATCTCTATCAGGGTGTGCCTATCAATATAGATGTGCCTGTCGCGAATGTCAACGGTCTTTCGGGTGAGACGTTGCTTTTAGGGTTGGGTCTGAATCAGACGGAATCCGGCGGCAAGATTGACGGCACAATTCCTGCCGATGCGGTTTTAACTGTTACGGCAGGCGATTTTGAACTTCAAGCATCGCACGCTGGAGGTATAGTTATGCAAGATTATGGATATATGATTGAGCCGGGCAGCCCGCCAGCCATCGGCGCGGTGGAAGTTAATCCCAAAGGCGATTATTCAGAAATATCGTTTGATGATGTGAATCACGCCATTGAATACCAATGGCAGCCTGAAGGCTCGGAAATCTGGTATCCAATTAGAAGTGACAGAGGTATCATAAATCCGAGTAGTGTCAAAACAACACCAGGCAACTTGGAGGTCCAAATCGCATTTCCGCCGGTCGCGGGTGCAGATAAGTATGAGTGGATTTTAGAACGCAAAGATGTTGTTTCAGGCGGCGAGAACCCGTCCACTGAATGGGCGAGTTTCATGGGACCGCCTGTGGATGGAATGATTACTGTAATTATTCCGACACCGGTCGATGGTGAGAGTTATGATATAAGCCTGCGGGTAAGTAGCCCCTGGTTGAGTGTGCCGATAACTATACCTGTTGTCGCTGGTCGTTTGGCTTTTGTTATGCAGGAAAACAATCGTGTTAGTACTTATCTTGATATGTTCCATACAGGTGTGGTTGATGGAGGCACGGCGATAAGAATAAAACGAATTTTATTGCCAACTACAATCACAAGACCTGATAGAGGGGGACTTGCTATTGATGGCGATGATGCGTATATCATGAATGTCGTTGGTCAGGGTAATACATTTAATGGAGCGCTTTACAAATTTAATTGGACAGAATTTGATGATGGGGAGCGTGTTAATAATGCTCGCCGCAATCCTATGGGTGCTATAAGTCCTCGAATTTACAATGGAAGTCCAAGTTGTGCGGGATTGGCAATCAGAGGCGATGAATTGTATATTGCTACTGAGGAAGTAATTCGATCGGAATGGAACGATGGCATACATGTTATTAATAAAGATCAGACAGATGGTGCTACTATTTCGCCACTTCGTTCTACTGGGAATGATATTAATCTTAGCACACGATCAGGATTATCTTTATCTGATTATACTTTGTTTGGACTCTCAGGTATTAATGCAATAGATATTAATTTCTTTCCAGTCGATTTTTCGGATGGTGATACCCTGATCCGTCAACAAAAGAGACGTTTACCGGGTGTGAGTAGTCAGTTTTTAAGAGGATCACTGGTTCTTGGTGAAGGAGAACAGGTTTATCTCGTTAATAGTCGTGAAGATAGATTGGTTAGGTATGAACGAGATAGTGATGGAAATTATTCAGTAGTTTGGTCTATATTTCTACCTTCAGGACTTAACGATCCATACAAAATTGATTTTTTAAGGTAGTTGGCTTAGACATCCCCAGTGCGAGAGAATAAAAAGGCGTACCGAGTTACCAGTAACCAGAAAAGAGACGCTCTTAACTTATAACTTATAACTTATAACTATTAACTACTTATTATGCCAAACGCAACAATCACACCCCCCACAAACGCTGGCACGCAAACCGGTAATTTCAATCTCGGTGTTAGCTTTGATACCATCATCATGGGATTGGAAAAGGCTGATTTTACGCTCCGTGCATTAACAGAAAACGGCATCACAGGGATCGGTTTCAGTATTGTCGGCACCGAACCGACTGCGAATTTCAATCTGCCGTTCACGGTTCCGATAGGTGTTGAAGGTTCGCTGGAGGTCTCAATCACAGGGATGGTAACCCGGCAGGGGAGCAGCACGCCGGAAGCAGTAATGTCGAATACGGTGGTCGTCCATTATGACACGACTGCTAATGTTTCTGCGAGTTTTGGGACGGTGGACTATCGGGATGGCGGCGTTATCGCGGTACCTGTCACTTTCGGCGAGAAGGTGATTGCGCCGAGCAAATCAGTTTTTCGCGTGGAACATGTCTCGGGCGACACGCTGGAAGGGATGCAGTATCGGCTTGTGGGGCGGAATACTGATTTTGAACTGGTGTTTGAGATGCCTTTGGATCGGAAAGGGATTTTCAAGATAGCCGCGGAAGGTGATGTGTTTAAGGTGTCATCGTCTGTTTGGGATAACCTCGTGATGACACCGACCACACGCACTGTCCCGTATAATACGATTGCACCGGATATAGTGAGGTACGATATACCCGCGAACTACACGCCGGGGGGCATTTTTGATGTGCGGATCGCTTTGAAAGCACGCGCCACAGGCTGGCACGCGAACAATACTTTTACGGAGGATGGGATATTTCTACCGGAAGGCGCATACTTAGGTTCGGAATTGCCGTATAAATGGACAGGCAGTTCACCCCCGGATTTTACGGTTCCGGTC